>Ga0209515_10004622_pt1 | contig 18473 bp, 14 predicted proteins | sample Subgroupgradi54m_FD_187454 | JGI IMG/M metagenome (GOLD analysis project Ga0209515, IMG submission 187454) | Subsurface groundwater microbial communities from S. Glens Falls, New York, USA - GMW60B uncontaminated upgradient, 5.4 m (SPAdes)... ...
CGAACGGCCCGGCGCTTTGGGCGTCTTCGAAGAAGGACTTCGGCACCGACAGGTACCACACGCGGTCGAACCAGTGGTTCGGGTTGTGCATGCCGTTGAAGTACTTGTTGTAGTGCGAGATCGCATGCGTCTCGGTCTGGTAGTGGCGCAGCTCGTCGATCGACTGCATCTGCGCCGCCACCCGCGCGCCTTCGCCGGTGAAGTGGCGGCCCAGGTGGGCGAAGCCGCGGTGCGCGTAGTACTCGAGCGGCGTCACGCCCTGGATGAAGAGCTTCAGCGCGTTGATGTAGCGCGCGTCGCTCACGCCCAGCTGGCCGTTGTTCTGCGCGAACGCCTCGATCACGGCGTACAGCTTCTTTTCCTTCTCGCCCTGGTACTTCCAGTAGGCGTCCATCGTCAGGCGGAACGGGTCCTGCCACTTGTCCCAGTCATGGATCTTGATGCCCTCGTACTTGTCGTACGGGAACACCTTGTCCATCGGCTGATAGCTGGTTTCCCAGCCCAGGCCGCGCGTCATCGCGGCGTAGCGGTCCTTCAGACCGAGCTTCTTCTTCACGACACGGGTGTCCATCTGCTTGTCTCCTGCGTTCGTGGATCAGTGCTTCCAGCTCAGGGTGAGCTGGTCGTCGTCTTCGTCGATGTAGCCCGACAGCGTCACCAGGTTCACGTGGATCTGCTGCAGGTTGTAGGGGCGGCCGGTCTGCGACTCGATCGTGTCGCGGCGGATCGTCAGGCGGTTGGGGGCGTCGATCTTCACGACGCCGGGCGAGTGCACGACCACGGCGGCGGGGTTGTCGGCGACGATCGCGTCGATGACCGGGCGCGACTCTTCGTTGTGCTGAAAGGCGATGAATACGTTCGACATGGCGTCTCCTTGTCGGGGGCGTTCAGGCGAGCACGCCGGCCTTGCGGCAGCGTTCGTTCAGCGTGGCGCGGGCGGCGGCCAGCGCGTCCTGCCCGGCATCGCCGAGTGCGAGTTGCGCGACCGGCGCGAGCGCGGCCTGTGCCCGATCGGCCCAGGCCTGGACCCACTGCGAAATCTGCCGGCGGTTGGCCTCGGATTCGTCCGCGGCGGTCTTCACCACCGCGTCCACCCAGCGCGCGCTTTCGTCGTGCCACTCGGGCATGAAGGCGGTGAGCATCGCGACGGCGGTGCCGCCTTGCAGCGCGACATGCTCGTCGACGAAGCTGCCGTAGATCAACGGGTACAGCAGCCCGTCGAGCGCCAGGTTCTGCGCGACGAACAGCTCGAACGGGTCGTCGACCACGAAACAGTCTTCGACGCAGCGGCGCAGCACCTGCCAGCGCGGCTCGGTCAACCAGGCCTCTTTGCCTTCGTCGAGCACCGAGGGGTCGTCGAGTGCGAGACCGAGCCGGGTCAGGTATTGCGCCACGCCCAGGTTGTCCATCGCATGGAACATCGCCGGCGCGGTGAACGCGGTGCCGAAGCCGTACGCGCAGATCGACGCGTTGTTCATGTTGGCGCCCCAGGCCGCGTGGCGCAGCGGCATGAGCACCTGCAGTGCCTTCTCCCGCACAGGGTCGGGGATCTTCGCGACCATGCCGCGCGATTCGACGAACTGGAAGTTCGACTCCATCGCGTCCTGCTGGCGTGCGCGGGCCGCTGTCCAGGTGGCGTAGTAGAGCTGGCGCGGGTCCTTCAGCACATACCAGTCGGCCAGCACGATGGCGCTGCGCGACGCGTCGAACAGCTCGTGCTCGGGGTCCCAGGTCGGCCGGTAGTGAAAGTTGACCATCGGCTGCGAGCCGTATGTCGCTTCCTGATAGCGCGAAGCCGGCTTGTCGTTGCCGATGTACTTCGCGACATGCGCGTAGGTGTTGCGTAGCGGTGCAATCTCGCGGGCCTGCAGGTCGATGTTCATGGGTGCTTGTCTCCTTGTCGTTGGCTGTAGCTCAGCGGGTTCAGCTGCTGCGCGCGGTGGGTGGCACAGAATTCGGCGAAGGCCGGAGCCGGCAACAGCAGTTCGACCGCCAGCTCGGGCCAGCCGATCGCAAACTCGAAGGCGACCAGGCCGTCGGCACGTTCTTCGATCACCCGCACGAATCTCAGCGTGGTGTCGCAAGGCGCAAGCTCGAGCGCGAGCGGCAGCGGGTCGGTTGGAGTGGCCGGGTCGGGTTGCATGCAGCGTCTAACGCACGGTGCGTGCCAGCTGAAGCCAATACCCCCAATAATCTCGATAATCAAAGGGAAAACACCAACGGCGCGGCCAGCGCATCGCTGCGTTAGCGCGTCGGCACGGGCAAGCGAAGCCCGCCGGCTGCCGTCTTCTTGCACCGCAGCATGCGCAATTCGTGAGCGGCTGGGGCGACACAATTGATGATTTGATGAACTCGCGTCACAATCCGCTTTCGTGCAGGCAAGATCGATATCTCGATAATTCAGAAATGGCCGCTCCACCACCACCCCCGTTCCCATCCGACGCCGACTTGCGCCGGCTGCTCCATTTCTCGGCCGGCGACGGCCGCATCTGGCTCGCCGGCCAGCGCATGCTGCTGATCCACACGGCCGCGCTCGGGTCGCTGCGCGGCGAGCTGATGCGCACCATCGGCCGCGAGCAGACCCGGCGCCTGTTGATGCGAGCCGGCTATGCCTCGGGCGAGCGCGATGCGGCCCTCGCGCGCCGGGTGCGCGGCGATGCATCGATGTACGACATGTTCGCCGTCGGGCCGCAACTGCACATGCTCGAAGGCGCGGTGCAGGTCACGGCCGAACAGTTCGCGTTCGACGTCGCCGCCGGCACCTTCGCCGGCACCTTTTTCTGGGACCACTCATGGGAAGTCGAGACCCATGTGCGCGACTTCGGCCCGCAGGACGAGCCGGTGTGCTGGATGCTGCTCGGCTATGCCACCGGCTACACCAGCGCGTTCATGGGCCGGCCGACGTTCTTCAAGGAGGTCGCCTGCGTCGCCTGCGGCGATCCGCGTTGCCGCATCGAAGGGCGGCTGCTTCACGACTGGCCCGATGCCGAGGCGATGGCCCACGACTACGCGGCCGACTCGCTGATCGTGCGGCTCGAAGACCTGCAGTCGCAGGTCGACACGCTGCGTTCGACCTTGCAGCCGAGCGACGAGCTCGGTCCGTTGATCGGCCGCTCCAAGGCCTTCGGTGCGGCCGCCGAGTTGCTGCGCAAGGCCGCGGCCACGCAAGTCACCGTGCTGCTGACCGGCGAGACCGGCGTCGGCAAGGAACGCTTCGCACGCGCGCTGCACGCGATGAGCACACGCAACGGCAAGCCTTTCGTGACGGTGAACTGCGCGGCGCTGCCTGGCGAGCTGATCGAGAGCGAACTGTTCGGCGCCGAGAAGGGCGCCTACACCGGCGCCGGCGCCGCCCGCCCGGGCCGCTTCGAGCGTGCCGACGGCGGCACCCTGATGCTCGACGAGCTCGGCGAGCTGCCGCTGCCGGCGCAGGCCAAGCTGCTGCGCGTGCTGCAAAACAGCGAGATCGAACGCCTGGGCAGCACGCAGACTCGCAAGGTCGACGTGCGCGTGATCGCCGCGACCAACGTCGATCTGCAGGCCGCAGTCGCAGCGGGGCGCTTTCGCAGCGACCTGATGTACCGGCTGAACGTGTATCCGATCCGCATCCCGCCGCTGCGCGAGCGTGTCGACGACATCGAGCCCTTGGCAGCCCACTTGCTGCAGCGCTTCTGCGCGCTGCACGGCAAGCGCGTCGCGGGCTTCACCGACAGGGCGCTCGAAGCGATGCGTGGCTATCCGTGGCCCGGCAACGTGCGCGAGCTCGAGAACCTGATCGAGCGCGGCGTGATCCTCGCTAGCGTCGGCGAGCCGGTCGACGTGCACGAGCTGTTCCCGACCTTGCCCGGCGCCGTGGCCGTCACCGTCAATGCGGCCGGGCAGCTCGAGCGCACTGCGCCGAGCGGCAGCGAAGCGCTCTACGACGACGTGATGCGGCGCGGCCTGAGCCTGGATGCGCTCGAAGACGGGCTGATCCAGGAAGCGGTGCATCGCGCCAGCGGCAACCTGGCCGGCGCCGCGCGTGCGCTGGGCCTGACCCGCCCGCAACTGAGCTACCGGCTGCAGCGCATGCACGAGCGCGCCAAGGATTGAGATGTCCGCCCCCAAGTCGCTTCGCTCCTGCCCCCCGAGGGGGTGCTCAGCCGCCTTGGGGCGGCCCGGCGGTGGCTGAAGATGGTCAAGCGCACGTTTCTCGCCCTGGTGAGCGCTGACGAGGGTCCGATGGACGACATCACCGAGGCCGGCTCGCGCACGCTGATCGAGCGTGCTTATGCGCAACTGCGCGACGACATCATCGAAGGCCGCCTGGCCCCCGGAGAGAAGTTGCGCGTCGAGCACATGAAGGAGCACTACGGGGTCGGCGCGGGCACCTTGCGCGAGGCGATCACCCGGCTCGTCAGCGATGCGCTGGTGGTGGCCGAGGGCCAGCGCGGCTTTCGCGTCGCGCCGATGACGCTCGAAGACTTCCTGGACCTGACGCAGTTGCGCCTGCACATCGAGCTCGAGGCGCTGCGCCAATCGATCCGGCATGGCGACGCGGCCTGGCGGGCCCGGCTGCAGCAGGCCTTCGAAGAGCTCTCGGCGTTCGAGCAGCCGGTGCGTCCCGAGCAGCGGGCACGCTGGGAGCAGCTCAATGCGCGCTTTCACGAGACCTTGACCTCGGGGCATGCATCGCCGTGGACCACGAAGGTGCTGCGGCTGCTCACCCGCCACGGCGAGCGTTACCGCCGCTTCACGATCGGCCTGGTCGACAGCGGGCGCGACGTGCACGCCGAGCACCGCGAAATCTTCGAGCTGGCGATGGCCGGCATGGAAGCACGGGCCGCGCTGGCGCTCGAAGCGCACATCCGCGCCACGCCCGACCTGCTAGTGCGCGCGCTGCGCGACGGGCGGCAGGTGCTGCCGGCGTGACCGCGGGCGCCGTCGGTTTCGGCTACGCGATCGCGATGCGCGCCAGCACCAGCTGGGTGGTTGCGCGAAAGTGCTCGGCCAGCAGGGCGCAAGCGCGTTCGGCGTCGCGCGAGAGCGCCGCATCCACCATCTGCTGGTGCTCCGCCGCGACGTCGCGGGACGCTTCCCGGCGGCGCGCCTTCGGCGCCTTGGCGGCCGTCGGCTGCGCCACCACCGACAGGTTGCGGTAGCGCGCCGTCTGGTCCCTCAGCAAGTCGGACAACGACTTCAGCCACTTCGACGTGCAGCCCGAAAGCAGCGCCGCGTGAAAGGCGACGTGGGCACATTCCCATTCGGGGTCCAGACCAGGCCCCCCGCTCGCCAGCATCGGCAGCCGGCTCAGACGGTAATGGGCGCCGATGAGCTTCTCTTCCCAGTCGAGCCCGCCGTTGTGCACCGACTGGCGCAAGGCTTCGCACTCGACATGCACCCGCGTCTCGGTGATGTCCGTGAGCTCCTGCGCGGACACCTCGGACACACGAAAGCCGCGTTGATCCTCGGCGATGACGAAGCCGCTGGTCGCGAGCCGCGACAGCGCCTCGCGCATCGGGATGGCGCCGGCGCCGTAGCGCTCGCACAGCTCCTTGATGCGCAGCTTGGCGCCCGGCGGCAAGGCGCCGCCGATGATGTCCGAACGGATGCCCGCGGAGAGCGTCGACGCCATCGTTCGCGAGGCCACGGTGCTGGATTCCATGCTGTGCGCGATCCTATAGGACTTTCGTTGTTTGCATTCTATTCCACAATAAAGCTACGAAACGAGATAACATATATTTTCCTGAAGCATGGAGACATCATGAACAAGCTTGCCGACATGAGCACCTTCGTCGCGGTGGTGGAGGCCGGCAGCCTGACCGAGGCGGCGCGGCGCGTCGGCACGACCAAGTCGGTCGTCAGCCAGCGCATCCGGCAGCTCGAATCGCGCCTCGGAACCGGGCTCGTCGAACGGGCGCGCAAGCTGCGCGTCACCGACGCGGGCCGCGACTTCTACGCGCGCTGCGTGGCCATCCTGGCCGATGTCGCCGCAGCCGAAGAAGCGCTGCTGACCCGCGAATCCGACCTGGGCGGCCCGTTGCGGCTGGCGGCGCCGCTGGCCTTCGGCATCCGCTACCTCGCACCGATCCTGTCGCAGTTCGCGAAAGCGCATCCGGACATCTGCCTCGATATCGAGACCGACGACCGCTATGTCAACCTGCAGGAGGAAAACTTCGACCTGGCGATCCGCCTCGGCGAGCTGCGCGACTCGGCATTGGTGGCGCGCTCGATTGCCAGCAACCGCAAGCTGATCTGCGCGAGTCCCGACTACCTGGCAGAACGAGGCGTCCCCCGGCACCCGAGCGAGCTGCACGAGCACGACGGCCTGCTCTACGCGCACCGCGAGTCGCATGCGATGTGGCAGCTGAACGTCGCCGGCGAGAAGCAATCGTTTCGCATCCGCGCCAGGATGCGCACCGACAACGGCTACCAGATGCTGGATGCGGCGCGGGCCGGCCTGGGGCTCGTGATCCTGCCGACGTTCCTCGCCGCCGACGCGATCGTGGCCGGCGAGCTGGTGCCGGTGCTGACCGACTTCGCACCGCCGGGCGGCCAGGTGTCGGCGGTGTTCCGTCAGAGCAAGAGGGGATCGCCGAAGATCCAGAGCCTGGTCAAGTTCGTGGCCGAGCGCCTGGGCCAGCCGCCCGTGTGGGAGCTCGCGATCCGAGACAAGGTGGATGCGCAAGCCCGTTCGTTCGCAAGAACGCCCGCGAGGTTCGACGATGCTGCTCTGTCGTTGACGAGCTGTTCGGTCTAGCCGGGATTGCGCTGGGTAACGGACTGCGGCTGCGTGCGAGTCGCCAAAGGCGCGGCGAGTCTGGCGCGCGCCAGATTGGCAGTTGCCTTTTGATCGAGGTAGACGGCGTGCAACCCCGTGTAGGCACTGCCGAATGCAGCCAACGTCGCCGCGAACAGGGCGCGATGCACCCCGGCGTGCCGGATCGAACAACGCAACGCGAGCGGCCTTCCCGGGCGGGTCAGAACCAGCAGCGTCAAGGCAACAATGATCCCGCGGCATGTCGCAGCCGAGGGCAGCCACCGGGCAGCGGTGTCGAGTGACGCGAGAAGGTGGTCGGCCAGATAGGTTCCGGCTCAATCATGTTCTTGCTGTAGTTTCACGAGTTTCGTGGCGATTCGTCGGGTGCCTCAACTACATTCTGATTCCACCCCATCTCAGCCGAGCCTCATGCCCCGCATTGCCTTGCGTCACCAGGTCGGACTCGCTCTCGCCTTCACCTCCATGGCACTCAGCGCGTGCGGCGGCGGTGGCAGCGCGGGTACGCCGGCGAGCACGGTGCTGCCGAGCTTCGACACCTCGTCGGTCGCATCACAGGATCCTGGCAGTGCGCTGCCTGCGAACTGGCAAAGCGGCGTATTCATGGAGATCTACGTACGCGGCTTCAAGGACAGCGACGGCGACGGCATCGGCGACTTGAAGGGACTCACTCAAAGCCTCGACTACCTGAAGGACCTCGGTATCTCGGGCATCTGGCTGATGCCCGTCAGCAGCAGCCAGGACCACGACCACGGCTATGCGGTCACCGACTATCGCGACATCGAAACGCAGTACGGAAACCTTGCCGACTTCGACGAGCTGCTTGCGCAAGCGCATGCACGGGGCATCGGCGTCATCGTCGACTACGTGATGAACCACAGCGCCGCCCAGCACCCCGCGTTCGTCAATTCGAAGGACAGCGCCGGCAATGCCTATCGCAACTGGTACCTGTGGCAGTCGATGAAACCTTCGGGCTGGAGCATCTACGGCAACGACCCGTGGCGCAGCGCGAACACCGGCTACTACTTCGCGGGCTTCTGGGACCAGATGCCCGACTTCGATCTCACCAATGCGCAGGTGGTGGCGTATCACCACGACTCGATGCGCTTCTGGCTCAACCGCGGCGTCGACGGTTTCCGTTTCGATGCCGTGGGCAACCTCGTCGAGAACGGCCCGTCGGCGTGGGAGATTCAGCCGCAGAACTACGTGTTGATGAACGACGTTCGCCGCATGCTCGACGCCTATGCCAGGCGCTACATGGTCTGCGAAGCGCCGGCCGATCCGATCGGGTTCGCGTCAAGCACCGGCTGCGCCAGCGCCTTCGCCTTCGGGCACAACAACGACATCGTGAACGCGGCCAAGGGAAGCCCGAGCGCAGTCAAAGCCGTGGCTGATTATTTCCTCACCGCGCCATCGACCATGGCCACGATGGTGTCGAACCACGATGCCTTCGCGGGGCAGCGGCTCTTCGATCAGGTCAACGGCAACATCGCGCAATACAAGCTCGCCGCAGCCACCTATCTGCTGCAGCCCGGCACGCCCTTCATCTACTACGGTGAAGAGATCGGCATGGCCGGTGCAGCGAGCCTTACCGGCGACTGGAAGCTGCGCACGCCCATGAGCTGGACGAGCAACACGAGCAACGCCGGCTTCACCACCGGCACGCCGTTCCGCGCTGTGTCGGCCAACGTCGCGGCGAACAACGTGGCCGCGCAATCGGCCGATGCGGACTCGCTGCTCGCGCACTACAAGGCCTTGATCGCTCTGCGCAAGTCCTATCCGTCGCTGGCACTCGGCAGCTATGAATCGCCGAATGCATCGGGCAGCGTGATGAGTTATCAGCGCGAGCTCGGTTCAGAGCGCACGCTCGTCGTCATCAACTACGGCGCGACAGCCGCCGCGTCGGTCGCGCTGGCGCATCTGCCGGCAAACGCGGTGCTCACGCCGGTGTTGCCGGCAGGCGGCGCCGACGTGATGGCCGATGGGGCGGGCAACGCGAGCATCGTGCTCGCCGCGCAGACAGCGACGGTCTATCGCGTTCACTGAACACCTGACCAGTGGCCGCGCGCCGCTTCCCCCTTCGTCAGCCCGTAGCAAGCCATCGAAACTCAAAATCGCACTCGTCGCGCTCACAGCTGCTTCACAAGCCAGGCGCCGGCGGGAGTGGTGCACGTCATGAAACGGTTGTGTGCCACTCCACGACCCGAGTAGATCTACGGCATGTACAGGGTACGTCTCTCAATGGTCATGCGAGCCATGGTTGCATTCCAATTCGTTGAGCTTGCCCGGGTCTGAGTCAGACGTACGCCATCCAAACCTCATGATGTTCCAAGGAGACCACATTGATTGCAAACATTCCACTTCAAAGCAAACGTTCGCGATGCTGGAACCTGGCTCGCATGCTGGTGGTCCATGCCGTGCCGGTGTTGTTTGCGGCCTGCGGTGGTAGTGGAGGCACGGCGACCGATCCTCCGCCCACCCCACCTGTCACAGTGGTTGACGGTCCGAGTGACCTCGCCAATCCGAGCAGCAAGGAAATCGCAATGAAGCTGGTCTCCAGTGCGGAGAACTCCACTCTGGATTGGCGCGCTCAGTACGGCTACATCGAGGACATTGCTGATGGCCGCGGCTACACCGGTGGCATCATCGGTTTCACCTCGGGCACCAGTGACATGCTGGAGTTGGTGCAGGCCTACACCGCCCAGGCACCTGGCAATCCGTTGGCAGTGTTCTTGCCTGCGCTGCAGGCCGTCAATGGCACGGCGTCCCACGACGGCCTCGGCGCTCCCTTCGTGGCTGCCTGGAAAGCCGCAGCCCAGTTGCCTGAGTTCCGTGCTTCGCAGGACAGCGAGCGTGACCGCGTGTACTTCGATCCCGCTGTGTCGATGGCCAAAGGTGACGGACTGGGGGCCCTGGGCCAGTTCATCTACTACGACGCCGCGGTCGTGCATGGGCGCGGCAACGGGTCATTCACGCTCGACGGCATCCGCGCCACAGCCATGGCGCGCGCAGCAACGCCGACCCAGGGCGGCAACGAAGTCGCCTACCTGAACGCGTTTCTCGATGCTCGTGTCGTCGCGATGAAGAGCGAGCCGGCGCACCAGGACGTGAGCCGCATTGAAACCGCACAGCGTGTATTCCTGCAACAAGGGAACCTGGACCTGCGCCCGCCGCTGAGCTGGAAGGTCTATGGCGACTCCTACACGATTGGTGCTGCCGGAAACTGAGTGCGCATGTTGACCGCACGCCCCTCGTCAGCCTGAAGCAAGCCGCCCGAACTCAAAATCGCACTCGTCGCGCTCACTAGAGGGCGCACTGTTCGGCACCTTTCGGTTGCATTCCAGTTGATCTCGTAGCCAACTATGGGACCTCATCAGGCTGTCCCCGTGGGAGCAATTCGTACCGTGAATGAGACGCGAGCGGAGCCATGACCACAGAGGCCTCTCTGCCCGGTGCAAGCTCTCCCGGCACCTCCGACGCGCGAATCCTTGTGGTCGTCGACGATCCCGATGCGCGCGCCTCGGTCAGCCAACTCCTGGCGGCGCACTACCGCGTCGAGGCGGTTCCCGACGGGCAGGCTGCCCTGGAAGCAATCGGACAACAAGCGCCCGATCTGGTGTTGACTGCAGGGACGATGCCGGTGCTCGACGGGCTCGGCCTCCTGCGCGAGATCCGCTCCAAGACTCGCACAAGCGGGATCCCGGTCGTCCTGCTGTCTGCCCACGACGAGGACGAATGGCGGATCGAGGGCATCAGGGCTGGCGCCGACGACTACCTCACGGCGCCGTTCAGTGCGGGCGAGCTTCTGGCCCGTGTCGGCGCCCACCTGACGAGGTGCCGCCTGCGAGACGAGGCGGCCGGTCGAGACATCGCCGAACGCAAGCAACTCGAGGAGAACCTGCGCGAGCTCAAGGCATCGCTGGTGGACGTCGAGCGTCTGGCACACCTTGGCCGTTGGGAGAGGGACCTGCGCAGCGGCCAGTCTTGCTGGTCGGACGAGGTTTATCGAATCCTTGGTCGTACACCAGGCTCGTGTTTGCCCAGTCGCGAAGCTTTCCTCGAAGCGGTTGTACCCGAGGATCGCGAGTGCGCCGACGCGGCGGCCAGCGCGACGGCGTCCGATGGTGTCACGCGCCGGGTTGAGTTCCGGCTCATGACGGCGCAGGGGGCCGTGCGCTGGATCGATGGGACCGTAGAGCTCGTCCGGGATTCCAGCGGAGGTGCGGCGTGCATCAGAGGCACCGTCCAGGACATCACGGAGCGCAAGCGGGCCGACGACGCCTTGCGCGAGAGCGAGGCGCGGTTCCGCACCATGGCCGACTGCGCACCGGCCATGCTCTGGGTTGCCGACAAGGAGGGCAACAGCCAGTTCGTCAACCGCGCCTACTGCGATTTCTTCGGCAAGTCCGTGCAAGAGGTCGAGGGCTCCGGATGGCGGCCGCTGCTTCACCCCGACGACGCCGCGGCGTACATCGAAGCCTTCCTCACCGCGATGCGCGAGCGCACGCCCTTCTATGCGCTGGCTCGCGCCCAGCGCCACGATGGAGACTGGCGCTGGCTCGAGTCGTATGGGGCGCTGCGCTTCACGCCATCAGGAGAGTTCCTGGGAGTGGTTGGCACCACGCTCGACATCACCCGGCGCAAGCAGGCCGAAGAGATGGCGGCACGCGCCGCGGAGCTCGAGCGCGCCAACGCCGAGGCGCAGCTCGCGAAGGACGCGGCCGAAATGGCCAACGTCGCCAAGAGCGTATTTCTCGCCAACATGAGCCACGAGCTGCGCACGCCGCTCAACGCGGTGCTCGGCTACGCGCAGATCCTGCAGCGCGAACAAGGCCTGAGCGCGCGCGCAGCGAGCGGCCTCGAGACGATCCGGCGTGGCGGCGAGCAGCTGCTGACGCTGATCAACGAAGTGCTCGATCTGGCCCGCATCGAGGCCGGCAAGATCGAGCTCTATCCGGACGCGGTCAGCCTGGTGAGCGTGCTGGGCACGGTGACCGACATCGTTCGTGTCAACGCGCTCGAGAAGGGTCTGCGATTCGACGTCGACGACGCGGCCGACCTGCCGGCGTTCGTGCACGCCGATGAGAAGCGGCTCGGCCAGGTGCTGCTCAACCTGCTGAGCAACGCGGTCAAGTTCACCGACCGCGGCGGGGTGCAGTTGCGCACGCGATGCCTGGGCCTCGGCGACGCGAAAGTGCGGGTCTGCTTCGAGGTCGTCGACTCCGGCATCGGGATCGCCGAAGAGCAGCAGGCGAGGATCTTTCTGCCGTTCGAGCAGGTCGGTGACGTGCAACGGCGCTTCGGCGGCACGGGTCTCGGCCTCGCGATCAGCCGCCAGCTGGTGCGCCTGATGGGCAGCGACATCCGCGTCGAAAGCCGGCTCGGCCAGGGCAGCCGTTTCTGGTTCGATCTGGATCTGCCGATCGCGCATGCACCGCCACCCTCGGACACCACCGGCCAGCAGATCATCACCGGCTACCTGGGCCCGCGGCGCAAGATGCTGGTCGTCGACGACGTCGCCGGCAACCGCGCGATCATGGTCGATTTCCTGGCCCCGCTGGGTTTCGAGGTGATCGAAGCCGACAACGGCGAGAAGGGGCTGGAACTGGCCGCGGCGATGGCGCCGGACCTGATCGTGATGGACAGCGTGATGCCGGTGATGGGCGGCGGCGAGGCCACCCGCCGGCTGCGCCAGCGGTCCGAGCACCGCGACGTGCCGATCATCGTGGTGTCTGCCAGCGCGACCCTCGCCGACCAGCAACACAGCCTCGCCAACGGTGCCAACGCCTTCCTGCCGAAGCCGGTCGACCTGAGCCGGCTGCTGGTCGAAATCGGCGTGCTGCTGAAGCTCACCTGGCTTGGAGATCCGGGGGCTGTGGTTTCGACGACTGCCGACGCATCGCCCGCGCTGGTGGTGCCACCGGCTGAGGAGATCGACGTGCTGTACCAACTCGCCCAGCTCGGCAACATGCAGCGCATTCGCATGCACGCCGACCGCCTGGAAGCGTTGGACGACGCCTATCGGCCGTTTGCCCAGCGGCTGCGCCGACTGGCCGATGGGTTCCAGTCGCGCGCCATCCTCGAATTCGTGAGTAGGTTTCGGTAGATCCGGGATTCGTCGGCGCGCCGCGCCCCGTGCAGGCCGCCGCCGAAGAGCCCGACGCGAGCACGTCAGTACAAGCCGCCGTTGACACCGATGACCTGCCCGGTGATGTAGCTGGCCGCGTCGGAGGCGAGGAATGCGACCAGTGCGGCCACTTCGTCGGGCGTTCCGGCCCGCCCCGCCGGCACCATCGCCTTGATCCGTTCGGGTGGGAAGGCGCCGTCGATCATTCCGGTTTGAATGATGCCCGGCGCCACCGCATTGACCGTGATGCCGCGCCCGGCGAGCTCGAGCGCCAGCGACTTGGTGGCGCCGTGCAGCCCGGCCTTGGCGGCTGCGTAGTTCGCCTGGCCCTTGTTGCCGGCCTGGCCTGCGACCGACGTGATGTTGACGATGCGGCCCCAGCGCGTGCGAACCATCGGCATGAGCAGCGGCTGGGTGATGCGGAAGAAGCCGTTCAGGTTGGCGTCGATGACGCTGCCCCAGGCGCTGGCCGACATGCCGGCGAGCACCGCGTCGTCGTGGATGCCGGCGTTGTTGACGAGGATCTGGATCGGCGCCTCGGCCAGCAGCGTCTGGACCGCGGACTCCACCTGCGCAGCATCGGTCAGGTCGAACGCCACTGCGCTCGCCTGTCGGCCTTGTTTGACCAAAGCCGCCGCCAGCTCGCGGGCGCGGTCGAGCCGCGTGTTGGCATGCACGATCACATGCACGCCGGTGGCGGCGAGCGCGTTGCAGATCGCCGCGCCGATGCCGCCGCTGCCGCCGGTCACCAGCGCTCGCTTGACAGCTGGAGTGCTCATGCCTGAAACGCCACCAGCAAACGACCACGCACCACACAGGCACGTTGGTCGCAGACTTCGAACGAATACATGCAGCCGGTCGCGACGCGGCTCAGCAGCTCGGCGCGTACCGTGAGCGCGCCGCCGGCAGCGTCGAGCGTCGTTGCACACAGCTCGACCTCCGACAGCTTGGCCAGCATGCCCTCGCGTGGCGACTCGGTCGCGTCGAGCAGCGAGCCGTGCACGGCGGCGGCTTGCGCCGCGTATTCGACTGCGGCGATCGCCGGCACGGCCTGGGCTCGGGCAAGAGGATGGGCTGCGGTCGGCGCCAGTGCCTGGCAGACGATGGACGTCGCGTCCCATTGCTGAACCGAGTCGAGCAGGCACATCGACCCGGCATGCGGGACGCGGCTTTCGATCTGCGCGCGGTTCAGCAATGGCGCCGCCGTTGTGACACGCTCGACCCGCAGGAGTTGTGCACCGAGCGCGAACTCGCAGGCGGCGGGTGCCTGCGTGTCGTCGAGCAAGGCCAGCGCGACCAGGCTCTGCGCACTGCTGTTGGCGGCCCAGGCCGCGGGCAGCCACCCGGGCAATGCGTGATTCGTGGTCGGCGTGGTCGGATGCAGGCTCAACGCGAACGACGCAAGCGGCGCGTGACCGGCAGCCGGCTGGCCCGACGCGATGATCCAGGCCGAAGCTGTCGCCTGTTCGATCGGCAGCAGCGCGCGCAACGGCTCGGTCATCGCCGGGTCGTAGCTCACGAACAGCACCGGCTGCCCGCTGCTGCAGGCCTCGCTCACCGCGCACAACAAGCCGCTCGCGAAACTCTCGCACCCCAGGCTCACGCTGGTGGCCGACTGGCGGTTGCGGCTGCCGATCGACAGGTAGCCCGACGGCGCGTTGTGCACCGAGTTGTGGAACAGCGCTGGCGACACCACGCGCGTCGTCGCCAGCGCCTCGAGCAACTGCTGGTTGACCTCACCGGTGCCCTCGTCCGACGCGAACACCATGCGCAGCGAGTCGACCGGGAACGGGCTCGCCTGCAAGGCTTGGTCGGCGCACGCGAGGCCGAGTCGAACCACCTGGCTGGCGCGCCGGCGTTCGTTGGGCGGCAGGGCCTTGGGGCTGGGCAGCTCGAGCGTGGCGCCGGCGGGCAGCGCGGCGCCGCGGCGCAAGGCCAGCAGCGCCTGCAGCGAATCGATGCCAGGGGCCAGCACCCCGGCCGCGTAGAGATCGAATTGCAGCGCCACGTCAATCCGCCCGGCCGAAGATCAGCGAGCAGTTGCTGCCGCCGAACCCGAAGTTGTTGCTCATCGCGTAGCGCAGCGCGGCGCTGCGCGGCTGCGTGATGACGTCGATCGCAAGCTCCGGCTCGAGCTCGTGCAGGTTGGCCGACGGCGGCAACGTCTGCAGCTTGAGCGCCTGGATCACGACGATCGCTTCGGTGATGCCGGCCGCGCCGAGCGCGTGGCCGGTCACGCCCTTGGTCGACGACACCGGCACCGCGTAGTCGCCGAACACCGCCTGCATCGCCGCGGCTTCTGCGCGGTCGTTCGCCAGCGTCGCGGTGCCGTGAGCATTGACGTAGCCGATGTCGGCCGGCGCGAGTTGCGCTGTCTTCAATGCGCCGCGCATCGCGTCCTGCGCACCTGCGCCCTCGGGGTGTGGCGCCGACATGTGCCAAGCGTCGCTCGATTCGCCGCCGCCGACCAGGTTGATCGCCGCGGGCTGCTTGTCGAGCAGCACGAAACCGGCCGCTTCACCGATCGAGATGCCGCCGCGTGCGGCATCGAAGGGGCGGCACTTGTCGCCCGACAGAAGCTGCAGCGAGTTGAAGCCGTACAGCGTCGACAGGCACAGGCTGTCGACCCCGCCGACGACCGCCGCGTCGATCAGCCCGCAGTCGATCCAGCGCTGCGCCGTCATGAACACCTTGGCGCTCGACGAGCAGGCCGTCGCGATCGTCACCATCGGGCCCTGCAGCCCGAGCACCGCGGCGCTGAAGCGGCACACCGCGTCGAGCGAGTGGCTGCGCCGGTAGTCGAAGTCGTCGGGCCAGTGGCCGTCGTGCAGGCGGCGGCTGTAGGCGAGCTCGGTGCTGCGGATGCCCGAGGTGCTCGAGCCGAGCACCACGCCGATCCGCTGCGCGCCGTGACGCGCCACCGCGGCGGCGACGGCCTGGCGAAACTGGTTGCGCTGCAACGCCATCCAGGCCAGGCGCTGGCTGCGGCAATCCCAGGCCATCCATTCGAGCGGCAGCGGGCTGTCGTCGACCCCGGCCACCTCGCCGACCCAGCACGGCAGGTCGCACCACGACAAGTTGTTCGATTTCAAGCCGGACCGACCGGCAACGATGGCTTGCCACGAATCGGCGTTGTCGACTCCGGCAGCGTGCACCGTGCTGTAAGCCGCGATTCCTGACACTCTGAGCTCCTTAGGACGCCGCAGCGCGGCATTCCACCAGCGTGTGAAATCCGCCCACCCCGTCGGTCACCTGGGTGGCCACCAAGCCGGCGCGCGGCAGCAGCGCGAGGAACACCTTGGAGTCGTACATCTGGCTGTTGCCGTTGGCGACGCAGGTGAAGTACAGCGAAATCTGCTGCACGGTGAATGCCGCGGCCTCGAAGCGCTGGCGGTCCCAGAACAGCTCCAGGATCCACAGCCGCCCGCCCGGCGGCAGGGCCGCGCGAACCTTCTGCAGGATCGCGACGATCTCGGCGTCGGAGAAGCAGTCGAGCAGCTGGCTCATCCAGATCAATGAATAGCCGCCGGGCAACGCGGCCTGCGGGTCGAGCAGGTCGGTCGGGTGGCAGCGCACGCGCTCGAGTTGGCCAGCCTCGCGCAGCGATTCGCGCAGCGGGTCGAGCTGGATCGGCAGGTCGGCGAGGCCGACCGCGGTGGCGGGCAGCCGCTCCAGGCACATGCGCGCGAATCTGCCGGTGTTGCAGCCGACGTCGAGCAGGCTCGGCGGCGGGTCGGCGGCGAGCCGAGCGCAAATCGCCGGGAAAGCCTGGTCGGAATAGAAGTGGTCGAACGTGAACCAGCTGCGGCGTGCCGGCTCCGGCATGATCGACAGGCCTTCGTACAAGGTGGCCCAGGGGCCGATCGTCTTCAGGCCGGCGGGGGTGCCCTCGGTCAGGGCCTGGTCCAGGTGCGCCGCCGCCTGGTAGCAGACGTCACGGTTGAAGTCGAAGTTGACGCGGGTCATCTCGTCTTCGAGCAGAAAGCGCCCGACCTTGCCGAGGTGAAAGTGTTCCTCGCGCCGCCACACGATGTGCAGGCCGAGCCCGGCTTCGAGCAGCACGCGGCAGGCGTAGCTCGACAAGCCGGTGCTCGCGGCCACGTCTTCGATGCGCAGGCCGTCCGGCGCTGCGTCGGCCAGCGCGGCCAGCACGCCGCGGTCGCGCATCACGGAGGTCGCGTGGAAAGCGAGCGGCGCGAACGCCAGCTGTTGCGCGGCGCCGATGGCCTGCAATGCGGTCAACGGGTCGTTGTCGAACATCGTGGGGTCCTTGGGGTTGATGGATCAGGCATGTGCTGGTGGGATGCCCGCCGGCGCATCCAGCAACATGCTGCCGCTGGCCAAGGACACCGCCGCTCCGGCGCGCTGCGTCGTGACCGAGAACTTCACGCGCTCGCCGTCGCTGTCGAAGGCAACCCGCACGGTTTCGTCGGGCAGCAGCGCCGCTGCGAACCTGACCTGCAGCAGCCGCCGCACCGGGCGCCTCAGCGCGCGGCTGACCCCCGTCAGCACCTGGTCGAGCAGCAGCACGCCCGGCACGATGGGCCGGCCCGGAAAGTGGCCGGGCAGGGCGGGGTGGTCGTTCGGCACCAAGAACTGAAAGCCGGTCGCCGGCGCGGCGCGAGCGCCGGCCTTCCATTGAGCGAACACCTGGTCGAGTGCCTGGCGCGGCAGCTTGCCGCTGTCGCTGCGTGGCAGGCGCTCGACATGGATCAGCGTGCGCGGCAGGAACACCGGGTCGAGGCGGGCTCGCAGCCATTGTTCGGTGGCCGCGCGGTCGAGTGCCGGGCCCGCGTGGATCAGGCACAGCCGCTCGGTCGGGCTGCCGCTGGCAGGCAGGTAGAACACGCCGTCGGTCAAGCCAGGCATCTCCTGCAGCAGCGCGTTCAACCCGGCCAACGAGGCGCGGCGCCCTGCTATCTTGATCAGGTCGGCTTGCCGGCCGAGCAGCGTGAAGCGCCCGGCCGCGTCGATGTCGACCTGGTCGAGCAGCCTGACCGGCGACGCGAAATGCGAGCCGCGCGCCTCGGTGGCGTCGTCGTTCGATTCGAGCTGAACGCCATCGACCGGCCGCCACTGGGTCTCGAGCGCGCTGCGGCGCATCGCCAGCACGCCGGTTTCGGTCGAGCCGTAGATCTCGAGCACCGGCGCGTTGACGAGGTCTTCGGTCTGCTGGGCCAGGGCCTGGGCCAGCGGCATCGTCGAGGCGATGACGACGCTGCAGTTCGGCACCGTGTCGCCCGCTTGCACGAGGCTGCGCAAATGCAGCGGCGTCGCGATCCAGGCGCCGGGCGGTGACGCGGCAAACGCCTCGCGCACGTCGGCCGGCAGCAGCGGCCGGCGATCGAGCACCGGAATGCCATGCAGCAGCGACAGCATCACCGAGCTCTCGACGCCGAACATGTGCTGCGGCGGCACGCTGCAGACGATGCGCTGGATCGCCGCCAGGCCGCCCGCGACGTCCTGCGTCAGGCGCCGGCCGAGCACCAGCGCGCCGACGGCCAGGTGGCGCAGCGTCTTCGGTTGCGGTTCGGGCGCGCCGGTGCTGCCCGAGGTGTAGAGCAGCACGGCGATGTCGTCCCAGGCGGG
>Ga0209515_10004624_pt1 | contig 18468 bp, 19 predicted proteins | sample Subgroupgradi54m_FD_187454 | JGI IMG/M metagenome (GOLD analysis project Ga0209515, IMG submission 187454) | Subsurface groundwater microbial communities from S. Glens Falls, New York, USA - GMW60B uncontaminated upgradient, 5.4 m (SPAdes)... ...
AGTCGTCCGTTCCATCAAGAAGCGCCTCGTGAAGTACAAGCGCAAGGACGGCACGGAGCTGTCGTTCACGCTCTACACGCCGCCCAACTATCAGGAGGGCACGCGCGTGCCGGCCATCCTGTATGCGTACCCTCTCGACTACGCCAGTAGCGCGACGGCGGGGCAGGTGAGCGGTTCGGAGCAGTTCTTCACACGCCTGCGCGACTATCGGTTGTTGCTTCTCTCGGGGTACGCCATCATCGACGACGCTGCATTTCCTATCGTCGGCGATCCAAAGAAGGCCTACGACACGTACATAGAACAGCTCGTCGAGGATGCGCGTGCAGCGGTCGCCAAGGCCGTTGAGCTGGGTGTCGTCGATCCTGACCGCGTCGGTGTCACCGGGCACAGCCACGGCGCGCTCATGACCGTCAATCTGCTCAGCCACACCGACCTGTTCCGCGCCGGTGTGGCGACCAGCGGCTCGTACAACAAGACACTCACCCCTTTCGGCTTCCAGAACGAGCGCCGCTCGGTGTGGAAGGCCCTGGATGTGTATCTGAAGGTCTCGCCCTTCTTCCTCGCCAACCAGCTCAAGACACCATTGCTCATCGTTCACGGCGCCGAGGATGCAAACCCTGGCACCACGCCTCTGCAGGCTGTCAAACTCTACGAAGCGATCCGCGGCAACGGCGGAACTGCGCGGCTGGTCATGCTGCCCCACGAACCGCACTGGTACGCCGCCATGGAGTCCAACGAGCAGCTCGCCTACGAAGAGCTGCGATGGTTCGACAAGTACGTGAAGAACGCACCGCCCCGTCCCACCACCCGTCCCACCCATCCTTCGCCCGAGTCGAAACCGTAGTGTCGCGCCGGACTACACAGCAAGGCTGGTCGATGGAATGAGCGTCGGAATCTTCTTGGGCATCTGCCTTGCGGGCGGCCTCCTGTACAAATATGTCGCTGCTCCCGCTGACAACCTGGCGGAGCGCAGGACGTTTGAGGCTGCCGCCGCACGTCTCAGCGGCACCTATTCATCGCGTTCTCGCGGCAACTTCAGCGCTCCGTTTCACCGCATCGATTGCGTGCTCAACGGCGTGTCGCTCGTCATCGACCATGCGCGTGGGGAGCGGCCGAGCGACGTGACCTTCTTCACCCGTGTGCAAGCGCGCGCCAGCGAACTGAGGTCGAGCGACCTCTCAATCTCCCGCGAGGACGTCGTTGCGCACCTCGACAAGATCGCCGGCGGGCAGGACGTCGAACTCGGCGATCCCGCCTTCGACTCACGCTTCCTCGTGAAGGCCGAGGTGCCGGCACGCGCGATCGCCTGGCTGGATGCCGAACTGCGCGACGTTCTGGTCGCGCTCGACAGCTGGTGTGTCCGTGTCGCCGACGGCGACCTCGACCTCTACCGCAGTGGCTTCGTCAAGGACGCTGACGAGCTTGTCAGAGCTGCACGAGCGACGACGCTGCTCGCCGGCGCCGAGGATCGTTGGCGTCGACGCTGGCAACAGACTGCGCAGGCACTTGGCGCGACCACCACGACCACAGGCACGACTCGCTTCGAGACGTTCCGCGCCGGCATGCGCATGATGGTCGAGCCCGACTTGGGTGGCGCTCGTCCGCGGGTCTGCTTGCGCCTTGAGCTTGGTCGCGTGGTAGCGGAGCGACTGGAGATCGCGCGGGCTCCGGGCACGAGTTGGCCGATGCTTCCCGGATGGCGGGTGGATTCGAGTCCACCCGCCGCCGCCGAGAGGTGGCTGAGGCCTGAGGCCTGTGCTGCGCTCGTGACGCTGGATCCGCTTGTCGTGGTCATGGATGGCAAGAGCGTGCGAGTCGACCTCCCAGGCGCCGAGCACAGCGTCGATGCGCTTGAGCAGGCCATGGCGCTCGTGGCCCTCTTGGCGTCCCACCACACTGCGGCCCTGTACCGTTAGGTCAATCGTCGGCGCATGGCGCGCTGGTTCTAGACTCGATCTCCTCATCGGTCAGACGCGGCAACTTGCGCAAGACGACCTTCGCTCGCGTACGCGCGAGGATCGCCGCACGGTTCACGGTTATGAAATCGTGCAACATGCCGGGAAATCTATTCCGTGTCGAACGGACCGGCAAGCCGTGGCCGCCCAGCCCCGAGATGGGCCAACCGGATACGCGCCGCTACGGTGGCGCCCTGGTATCGATCAGAGCAGCCGGCCAGCGTCAATGTCGGCGAGGATGAGCCGCTGGCCGCTTGCCGATCTGACGATGTCTCCCGAGTCGATGAGGGAACGAAGGTGCGTTCGATCCGTCAGGAATTTCCAGCCCGTCGTGCTCACAAGCGAGATCATGTCGTGTTCGTCAAACCTGGGTACAAGCACAGTCCATTCCGTGACGGCAGCTGCTTCGGTGCGCATGTGGACCAAGGTAACCACTGAGGCGCATCGGCAATGGGTGCGGAGGACCCGAGTAGGGGTCTGGCATTCTGCGAACCGCCAGAATGCAGAGCAACTTGCGTTCCTTGAAGTGCTCGCACCTTTCCTCTCGAATTTGAAGCGCCCGGCCCCTGACCCACCCACGGCGAGCGCTCGGATCCAGCCATGCCCGCCCGCGCGTTTGCGAGTTTCGTTGGCCAGGCCTCAAGTCTTGTCGATTTCGGCCGATGTGGACGATGCCCTGATGAACCTTCCAGATAGTCGACCGCCACGAAGCCCTCCGCGTCCCTCGACAACTTCCGTACTACAAGGTCCGGCAAGCGACCGGTTCCCGATGCGGGCGCTGGTCTCCGTGGCCGTTCTCACGCTCGCCATCGTTATCGGTGGAGCCCTGACTGCATGGCGGCTGTACGAAGACTCGCACGAGCTCGTTCACTCCGAGTTGAGGATGCGCACGCTGATCGGCCAGATCGGCCGCCTCGACGAAGTGTTCAGCATGTCGACCAAGCTGGCGGTGGCCACAGGGTCTCCTGCCTGGGAGCTACGCTATCGAGACTTCGCGCCACAGCTCCGTCCCATCGTGGCGGAAATGCTCGCGCTCGAGCCCCATGGAGGGAAGGTCGCCATCGGAACCGTCGACGCAGCCAGTCGGGCGCTGGAGAAGATGAATGAGCAAGCGTTCGCACTCATGCGTGCAGGGAGACGCGACGAGGCCGAGAGGGGCCTTCTGGGCACTGAGTACGAGACACAGAAAGCGGCCCTCGCAGACGGAATCGATGCACTGGACGGCGATGTCATGGACAGGACCGAGGGACTCGTGGCCACTGACCGCACACAGCTCGCGGTCGCGGCGGCAGCGGCAGGGCTCGCGCTCGCAGTCCTGGCGGCGCTGTGGTGGCGCATCATCTCTCTGATCCGCTGGTACGTGACCGCCACGCGCCAGGCCAAGGCGGCCCTGCAGGACGCCAACTCGCACCTGGAGCAGCGCGTCGCCGAGCGGACGACGGAGCTCGTTCAGAGCAACGAGCGCTTGCGCGTCGAGATGGATGAGCGCCAGCGCATGCAGACCGAGCTGCGCCACGCGCAGAAGCTGGAGGCGGTCGGCCGACTCGCCGCCGGCGTCGCGCACGAGATCAATACTCCGGTTCAGTTCGTGAACGACAGCCTGTTCTTTCTCAAGGGCGCCACGAAGGACCTCTTCGAGGTTCTCGAGCGGTACCGAGTACTTCCTCAGTCGGCGGATACCCGGGACGTCTCCCGTCAGACTCTGGCCGAGGAGGCAAGTGCGCTGGCCGCGTCGGTGAACCTTCCCTACCTCCTGAGCGAGGTGCCCGAGGCCATCGAGATGTCGATGGAGGGCATGAGCCGGATCGCTGGCATCGTCCGCTCGATGAAGGACTTCGCCCATCCTGATAAGGTCGACATGGCCCCCGTGGATCTCAACCGTGCGGTCACTAGCACGCTGACGATTGCCGGTGGCGAGTACAAGTACGTTGCCGCGATTGAGACCGATCTCGGTGATCTGCCCGAGGTCACGTGCCACGGAGGGTCGATCCAGCAAGTCGTCCTCAATCTACTCGTCAACGCGGCCCACGCCGTGGGTGACGTGGTGAAGACGACGAAAAAGGTCGGGCGCATCGCGGTGACGACACGGCAAGAGGGGTCAAACGTGATCATCTCCGTTGCGGACACAGGTGGAGGCATTCCCGAGCACGTCCGCGAGCTTGTGTTCGATCCCTTCTTCACGACCAAGGAGATGGGCAAGGGCACCGGACAGGGCCTCGCGCTCGCACACTCCATTGTTCGCGAGCTGCATGGCGGCGACATCTGGTTCGAGACGGAGACCGGTCGAGGCACGACCTTCTTCGTTCGCCTACCCATCGAGCCTCCCGCCAGCGCGCACGCGCGGGCTGCGTGACCAGCCTCATGGGTACATCCGCGCCTGTACGCATTCTCTGTGTCGACGACGAGCCGCACGTCCTCGAAGGCCTGTCGCGAAACCTCCGCCGTGACTACGACGTGCTCACCGCCACCAGCGGAGCGGGTGGGCTAGCATTGCTGCAGCGCGAGCGCTCGATCTGCGTCGTCATGTCAGACATGCGAATGCCGGAGATGAACGGCGCCGCTTTTCTCAACCGAGCGCGTCAAGTGCTTCCTGAAGCGGTGCGAGTCCTGCTCACCGGACAGTCGGACATTGACTCTGCAATGGCCGCAGTGAACGAGGGACAGATCTTTCGGTTCCTCATGAAGCCGTGCCCACCGACGACGCTGCTCGATGCCATGGCCGCCGCGGCTGAGCAGCATCGCCTGATCACAGCGGAACGCGTACTGCTCGAGCAGACCCTGAACGGGACCATCAAGACGCTGGTCGAAGTCCTGTCTCTGACGCATCCGATCGCGTTCGGGCGCGCGATGCGCGTCCGACGACGGGTGCTCGAGCTGGCCGATCGGCTCGGCATGGCCGATCGCTGGCAGGTCGAGATCGCGAGCATGCTGTCTCACCTCGCTTACGTGACGCTGCCGACCGAGGTGGTCGAGAAAGTAGTCTATCAGCGGCCACTCTCGCCCGCGGAGGCGACCATGGTGGAGCGGCTGCCTTCCGTGTCAGAGCAGCTCCTCGGGAGCATCCCGCGCCTCGAAGGGGTCCGAGCCATCCTCGCCGCGCTGGAACACAAGTACTGGCAAGCAGATCCTGGGACCGAGCGCCTGCGCGCCATCGAACGAAGCGCGCAGGTGTTGAAGGTGGCGCGCGACTTCGACGCGCTCAAGGAGCATGGGCAGACGGCCTCGCTGTCGATAGACACCCTGCGCGGCCGCGCTGACCGATACGACCCAGAGGTGCTGCTGGCTCTCGCGGCGGTACTCGATGCCGCCGGCGCTGGCGACGAGGTTCGGGAAGTGCCCCTCTCCGCTCTTCGCGTGGGCATGGTCTTCGTCGACGACGTCCGGCTCTCGGACGGGCGGTTGCTCGTTTCGCGTGGGCACGAGGTCACAGCGAGCCTGGTCGAACGGGTCCGGAACTTCAGCCACGGCGCCGTCCGCGAGCCAGTCCGTGTCACGGTCGCGCACAGCCCCAACGACACCCGCAAATAGCCACGAAAAGGCGGTGCTGCTACTCTGCGCGGTCGAGGAGATCTCACCGATGCTGGACAAGCGGACCTACGAGACGAAGTTCGCCGACTTCATCAGGATGTGTGCTGAGGCAAAGGTGAACGGCTTGGAGGGCGTGGTCATCCACAACCCGCACGCCCTTGGCGACAACTACGACGAGATGGTCGAGAGCCTGAACCGTTTGGCGGATGCCGAGCTGCAGCTCGCGATCGTTCCTCGCGCCGAGCGCGGCAACACGCCCACGTGAAAGTCTCCGAAACATGAAGCAGGGCAAGCTCGCCAGGCGCGCACGACACCGGACAGGATCCAAGGCGTCGGCCGAACGAAGGCCACACAAGGCTTCCACTCCGCCGGCCAATGATGACCTGCCGTTGCGAAGCTGGCCCGGGACGCTCGAGGATCTCGAAGCGCTCGGCGACGACGCTCGGGTCGAGCTCATCCGCGGCGTGCTGTACGAGCGGCCGATATCCTCATTCGGGCATGGGCACGTCGTGAGCCAGCTGATCGGTACGCTCGTGGCGCCCTACGTGCTTGGCAAAGGTGGTCCAGGAGGCTGGGCCATCAGCCACGTGGACTGGATCGTCGGCCAGGAGGTGCTCCGTCCTGACCTTTCCGGATGGCGCAGGTCGAGGCTGCGAAATCAGGACCCGAAGGCGCGCGCGAGCATCGCGCCGGACTGGATCCTGGAGGTGCTGTCGCCCAGCACCAGAGCACACGACTTGGGCACGAAGCGCGAAGCCTACGCCCGCCTGGGAGTCCGGTACCGCTGGTACGTCCAGCCCGCGACCATGGTGCTGCAGACATTCGAGCTGCGCCGCGGGCAGTGGATCGAGGCGGGCGTGTTCACCGATGACGACGTGGTGCGGGCGGAGCCGTTCCCGGTCGCACGTATCCCGATGGCCACCTGGTGGCCGGCCACGTCGAACCGCGCTCCGTCCAACCAGCCATGACCGCGCGAACAGGCGCGGGCGCGCTCCTAAGCCGCCAGAGGTACCTCGCGGCCCCCGACTCCCATGACACCCGAGCCAGGCCCCTCGGCAGGACGCGGGGCGACGGCAGGGCCGTTGAGGAGGAGCCAGCCGGACCCCATTCCAGCTGGAGTAATCCTGCAATCTCAATAGGTTGGCGGTGACCGTTAATCCGTAGGTCGGATGCGCTCTATTGTAGCTCTGACTACAATCTTTCGGTGCCCGCCCCAAAGCGCATTGCGCGCAATCGTTTCTCCGGAGTCCTCTGCAGAGAAGATTCCAGTCAGATGTTCGCCAGGTGCCATGTCAGGGGAGCCGAACATCTAACCCAGCGAATTCGCTGGGTTTTTTGTTTAACGCACCAAGTATCGCTACAACCGCGGAACTTGGCAGTGTTTTGAAGAGCCGGTTCTCTGACGCCGAGAAGCACTGGCGGGGAACTTGGTGGGCTCGGCTACACTTGAGACCTCCTTCTTCGTCTTCAAACCGAAGATTGGGTCAAGAATGGTGCCCCTCGGTGACCCGCGGATTAACACAACGCGCGCAACGACATTGTGACCGGTCAGTCATTCTTTCGGATGCTGCCCCGAAAGAGTTTCGGGAGAAAGCCTGGGGGAACCAGGTGTTGCGGAGCTTTCGATAAGCTCGTTCATTTCGGTTCGCCGTGGCCGCTGATCGGGGTCGATCAGGCCGGCTGGCGAACTCCAGTAACGCAGAGACGTTAGTGACCACCTTCTCTGACATCGCGCCGGCCCCGAAGTACCTCCCTATTGTATCTACATTTTACGTGTTATGACGTACTATATTTTTTGACGACATAACGTGGGAAGGGGGGACGCCATGGGGAGCTATCAACGTGCTCGGGTGCTCTTGGTCGATGACGAAAAGCTGGTGGTCGACTTCTTGGGCCGAGCCCTGAGGCGGCACCACCAGCTCACGGCGTTGCGAAGCGCCGAGGATGCCCTCGTACTGCTAGAGGTCGGCGCCCGGTTCGACGCGATCCTCTGCGACCTGTCCATGCCGAAGTTCTCCGGCATCGATCTCTACAACCGGCTCAAGTCAACGTGCCCCGACCAGGCTGCCCGAATGATCTTCGTGACAGGTGGAGCGACGACGCGGGCAGCCGCAACCTTCCTCGAGCAGGCGCCGAGCGAACCGCTCTACAAGCCCTTCGAAATTGAAGAGGCGCTTGAGGCGATCGAGAAGCTGAGACGAAAGACGCAGGCGCGAAGGTTGTCCACGGGGAACCTTCAGACGGTTCGCACTTAGGGAGGACTGAGTTTGGCCCAGGAAGTTGTGCGGAAGCGAGGCCGGGTCCTCGTGCTCGATGACGAGCAGTGCATCGTAGATACCCTCCGGCGGATCCTTCGAAGCGAGCACGACGTCGTCACGTCAACGAGCCCGACCGAGGTCCTGGCCGGCATCATTGGGGGCGAACGTTTCGATGCGATCCTCTGCGACCTGATGATGCCCCGGATCACGGGCATGGAGGTCCACGCCGCGTTGGTTAGTTACTGTCCGGAGCAGGCGGAGCGGATGATCTTCGTAACGGCTGGGGCGACCCGGGAGACGCACGAGATCTTCCTCCGAAGCATCACGCTGCCGTGCTTGCGCAAGCCGTTCAACATCGACACCGTGAGCCAAGTCGTCAGAAGCGTGGTCGACCAAGAAAGTCGCGAAGGCTGTGCGCCGCCGGCGGGCAGGCGCTCGAAAGTTGGTTAAAATTAACCGCCTGAGCTCGCTCCAAGGTCCACTGCTGGGCGCGCGCTCGCTGCTCCGCTTGGATCACGTTGCCGACGCTGATGCCGGCAACCACCGCGATCGCGAGCAGCGCTGGCCCAGGACCTCGCCGTGGCCGCACCCAGCGCCGGAACAAGGTGGGCGGCGAGTAGCGGTGCGCGAGCCCAGCTGCCCGGTCTGAAACCCTCCGCGTACACATTGGCGCGTGGGTCCACGCCATCGCCACCGGCCTGCTCGGGCGGCATGTACACGGGCGCGCCGAGGATGCTGCCCCACCACCGTCTGGCCGACCGCGAGCTCGCGGTCGGGCCCGTCGGGCGCGTAGGCGTTGACTTGAGGCGCTTGGTTCGCGTAAGCCGGCGTAGTGCCGAAAGGAAGGTCTCCCCATGGGCAAGCACCCGCCTGGTAGCCATCAGCCTGTCGGGCCCGTCGATCCCGACCCAAGCGCGGCGTGTAATCGCTGCGGCACCTACGCCGGCGCGTTGCGCAACGTGGCGGGGCAGCCCGCCTGGCTCTGCGCGGTGTGCATTGACGAGGTGACGCAGCAACTCTCGCACGCGCGGGAGCTGCGCTGCGAGGTGTGCGGGGTGTGGGGGCCGAGCAAGCTCTGCGGGCGGTGCGCGCGGGAGGTGACGCGGTGAGCGACGCCTGCTTCTCCGTGGGGCTGTGGGACGTGGAGGGCGGCCGGAACGGCTGGGCTACCGGTGCGAGCGGTGCTTCGTGGTGGTGCGCGTGCCGCTGTCGTCGGTGGGCGTGCTGCTCTCGCCGGGCTCGGTGACGGGCTCGTTCCCCGACGAGTCGGCCGCCTCCTTCTGCTCGGTGCCCGACTGCTGCTCGGGCGGCGGCGTGGCCGGCGTGGTGGGCGCGGTCTGCACGGTGGTGGGCGGTCCCATCGGCCCGAGGTTCGCGCCCGCCGGGTAGCCGAGCTCCTCGGCCTTCTTGTCCTTCGTCTGCGCTCCCCCTGGTCCTCGAGGAGGTTCGAGCCGGCCGAGCTGCCGTCCGAGAACGACGCGCTGAGGCGGGTCGTTCGTACGGTGGTGGACCAGAGATTGTTGGGCCGACGGTGCGCTGATCGTAGAAGGCGGGCGCGCGAAGGTCGGTTGGGTCAGTCAGCACGTTCGTCTGGGTCGGAGGTCTCACACCTTCGATGGCGATCCTGGCGCTGGAAGACACCTGACGTCACTCGGGAAACATCCGGCGACAGCCGATGACAGCGCCAACGAGTGATGCGTTCGAGCGCTTCTGCACTGTTGCCGACGCCCTGTCTTGGCTCGAATTCTGCTTGACGATGAGCCATGAGAATAACGATCCAGGCGCACGAGGAACTTGGGCTACCTCGGAGCTCCGACAGTTTCGTGACTTGGTTCACCGTCGACGTTATCCCCAGTGAAGTGGCGGATGGCACGGCTCCAGTCGTGGCGACGGCCGACGTTGCGCTGTTTCAGGTTGGCAGGGCGGCGGCCGCCAAGGTGGCCATCCACGATGCTCTTGAGCAGGATGAAAACTGCGCAAAGGACCTCGACTTCTACTTCGGTGGCAAGGAGCCGAAGGCAGAAGCCGCTCTGGGCGGCCGCACAGACGTCCTCTACTTTCGGCCGATGCAGGTTAGAGAAGGGTGGACGGGCCGGGGCATCGAGCTCGCGGTCGTGACTCGGGTATGCGATGTGCTCGGCTCCGGTTGTGCCGTCGCGATCGCGGCGTATCTCGACAGCGAAGCAGCCCGCTCCTATCGGGACCTCGGCTTCGAAGTGCTTCGCGAACCCTACGCAGACCCTCATCACGAAGATGAGCAGGGCTACGTCCACGCTTCGTTGTTGTCGCAACGCATGCGGGTCGCTAACTATGGCGGGGCTCGCTTCTCGGCGCTGCCCCCGCTGGAGGACGTGCCACAACCCGAAGCACCGCACTCCGCCTTGGTACCGAATGCGGTCGCGGGTTGTGCGAGCACGAGCCAGCAGCCACCGATCTCCGAAGCGAAACGAAATCGATCAGGAAAGCGCTTCTGCTCGGTCTGTGACCAGGCACTGGGCCCAAAGCCGCTTATCGCCATTCTCCATCCCGTCGATGCAGAGGCTGTGGAATCAATGGCCGCGACGCTAAACCTCAGACACTGGCGCTACCCTGCGAAACCTGCAGCGTACATTCAGCGAGACGAGCACGAGCGCTCCATGGTTGCGCGAACGTGCTCGTCAAGGTGCATGGGTGCGCTCGCCGAGCGCCACAGCCTCGTCTTTGACGCGCGTCTCCCGAGCGAGGAATCCATCAGGGGTAGCCGCCCGACGGGGCCGGGTCCGGAAGCCCCACCGAGCTCACCCTCGGGCGACACGAACAACTGACTAGGATTCGCGCGCCTTCCGACTGCGTGTGGCCACCGCCAACACCGAGGCGAGCAACTCTCCGGGAGCGGTGACGACGATCGTCACCCTCTCCGAGTAAGCTCGAGCTAGTACACATGGCGAACCTACCGGCTCCGCTGACCTCGAGCACGAAGACCGTCCTGGCCCGAATCGACGCGCTGGTCGCCGCCGGCGCTCCCACGCTGGACGCCGTCGCGGACGCGGTGCAGCGCGCGGACTACGACGAGGCGGTCGAGCTCGCGCTCGCGCGTTCGTTCGCTGGCGAGGAGCTGCCCATCGAGGTCGTGGTTACCATCCTTCCAGGAACCGACAAGATGGCCACCCAGCTCGCGCTAATCAAGGCGAGCACAGGACCGCGGTCCAAGGCTCTGGTGGAACTTGTGCGCAGCGACCGTCTCCCGAAGGGAGAGATCGGCCGAGACATCGCCGCTCTCTTGCTGTACGTGAGCTGGCAGCTCCGCGACGACGGTGACCTCCGAGAACGAATCGCTTGGCCGGTTCGACGGTTCTTGCGGCACAGGCCGGGTCCACGCGGAGTGGCCCTACTCGTCTGGTTGGCCAACCAGCTGAACGACAAGAACGTAACGAGCGTAGCCGAGGATGTACTCCCGAACTTACTACTCCACCATGGCGGTGTACTGGAGTTGGCGGAATCAGTGGACCAACTACTGGCCGAGCCGGTTCGCGAGCTGGTGAAGCACATCCCGATGCCCGAGTCGCGGTCGCGCATGCGCGTTGGACTGCCGCTTCGGGCAGCCACCAAGCCTGGCCGGAACGACATGTGCCCCTGCATGAGTGGCAAAAAGTACAAGCGGTGCTGTCAGGACAAGGATGACTCAGCCTTCTCTCTGTCGCCGGCTCCGGGCCTGTCTTGGGACGAATATCTAATGCAAGCCGCAGACACGATGACAGCGCAGACCGTGTGTTGCTTGTCGCTGCGCGACCTCGCCATGGTGGACTTGCGCAAGCTCGGCAGAGCGCCCCTGGTCGCCGCGTTTAGGCGCTTCACGTCGTGGCGAAGGTGGGACCTCGCTGAGCGCGCGCTGGAGCGGATCCTGGAGCATCCTGATCGTGTGGAGGAGGACGCCGACGACCTGCGCATCAGGCTTATTGCCGAGCTGGCGGTGCACGGTGAGTGGACGCGTGCGCGGCTGCACGCCGACAAGGTGCGCGACAAGGACGCGCTCCCACGCGACCACATGGTCGCGCTGGCGCTCGCGGAGGCCGGTCCCAGCGCGTTCCAGAGGCTGACCGACATGGCCCTGCAAGTGCTGCACGAAGCCGACCAAGACGAAGCGGCCGATCTCGACCTGGCATACGCGCTGCTAAACAACGCACCCGCGCTCGGCATCCTCGTGGCGCGCGGGTGCCTGACCGCGGAACGTCAATTCGATTCGGAATTCCTGTTGGAACAAGTCGAGAAAGCCCGCGACCGGCTAAACCTGCCGCCTGGCGATCCGGCATGGGAGACGTGGTCCGCGCTCTCGATGGAACGAGAGTCTGCCGAGGACAACGAGGAGGATACTTCAGCGCTGAACACGTTAACTGGCCAAAGAGGATCGCCAGGTCCGCTCGGAGCTGCAGTAGCCGGCGCCCCTGCCGAGACCACGAGCGATGGTGCTAGTAGCGAGGACAGCACGCACGCGCGCCTGGCAGAGGAGATCCGGGCACTGCAGGCGGCGCTGCGTGAGTCCTCAACACGCGCTGGCGACCTCGAACAGCAGCTGAAGGTGCAGGAGGCGAACGCCGCCGCAGCGGTGTCAGCGCCACCCAAACTTTCGCACGAAGATCCTGGGGCCGTGCGCCGTCTCCAGGCGAAGGTTAGCGAATTGAAGACTCTCATCGATGCAGGGAACGAGGAACGTCGAGATCTTCGACGCAAGCTCGCGACCGCGAGCGGGACCCGCTCGAGTTCGGATGAACGCACCTTGCGCGCACCCCGCCACGTCGCCGACGACAATGATGGCCTTCCCATCGAGATGCATGTGCGCGGCGTCCTCGTCCCGCGGGTCTTGCGCCGTGCCGAAGATGCACTTCATACCGTGGCAGCGCACGTAGCGGCAGAGGCCATGCGAACGCTAGGCTCGTTGTCGGCGGGTGAACGCGCTGCGTGGCGAAACGTAAAGCAGGCCAAGGACATGGGCTTCCCGCTGCTGATGGCTCGGGTCGGCATCCACCATCGGCTGCTGTTCCGGGTCGACGAAGGTGTGCTCGAGGTGGTCGACCTCGTGAGCAGGGAGAACCTGGATACGACGCTGAAGCGGCTGCGGGCCACATGAAAAGGAGCCCCGTGGCTCACCGGGGCTCGAAGGAAGGAAGCCGAGCGACGCCCATGCTCGGAACGTCATGGGGCTACGGTATGTTGCCGACCACCCTCAAAGGAGACCAATTGAGCAACGCCAGCCGCAAGCTTCGCCGAAAGGCGATCGGTTCCCACCTCACCAAAGTGCAGCGGCCCGAGAGCCTGATCTATTCGACACTCACGGACACGGACGTCCCGGTTCTCTACTTCGGCGTCAACGACGCGGTGCACTTCGTGGACGACGGCCATGAGAAGGCGGGTCCATACGGACGGCAGGGCCTCCCACGCAACCAGGACGATGTCTACTCCCTGGTCGGCGAATTCTACACGAGGTTCGGCGAGTGCCTTGCCTGCCATCCGCCCGAGCGTGAACAGGACGTGGGCGACGTGCCTTTCCAGCTGCACTACGACGCTGCTGCCGGTCGGCTGATCGTGACGTGCCCCCAATGCGCGGCCGACTACAACTCAATCCCGGCGGCCGAAGCCGAGATCCGCAAGGCCTTCTACGTCGAGGCCGTAGACGGCAGCCGCTCCCGCCTGCTCCCGTTCTTGACCGCTGAGGCTCCTCACCTGCGCACGGCCGTATTGCGGATCGCTCAGTGTACCTCGGGTGGAAGACCAAGTGGGACGAGTCATTCTTTGTGGGTCTGTTCACATGTACGCCTGAGAAGCTCACTGGACCGTACGCGGCCGGCGAACACGATGGGGACTTCTACGGCGTCCTCGCCTTGCGTGCATGAGCCAGCAAGCAACGCCATCCTATGGACGCGAAGGTTCAGGCGCCCACTTACTGGGCGCCCTCCGGCGGCTTACGGCCGTCAAGGAAATGAGCGCGGTGTTCTTGGTTGCCCAGGTCCATCTCGAACGTTACCCAGGCACCGCCTTCGTCAAGCACAGCCATGTGACCGAGCTGCTCTCTGAGCTGCGCGAGCTGGCCGGCGTCATTCGGCGACCGGACCCTCGTGGACGGGGAGTTGGTGGTGCAGGCGCCTGATGGTACGCCAAGGTTCACCGAGGTCATAACGCGGGCTCACTCATCTGCGGTCGTCGCCGGCGGTGACGTTCGTTGCCTTCGACGTGCTCATCGACCACGGCCAGGTCGTCGCCGGCCTGTCCTATCTCGAGCGACGCCGGCGGTTGCAAGAGCGCGCGCGTACGGCGCCGAGCTGGTACGTGCCCGACCAGTGGTGGGACGGGGCGCGGACTTCTTCGTCGAGGCGGCTCGCCGCGGCCTCGAAGGAGTCGTGCTCAAGCGCGTGGACTCGACGTACAAGCCGGGGGCGCGCAGCGACGCGTGGCGCAAGGTGCTGAACGCAGAGCACCCCGCGTTCGGTCGCGTGGCGCGAAGCCATCAAGCGATGAGGTAGGCTCCGGTCATGGTCGAGTCGCCGCCCAACGACAAGGAGGGCCAGCTGGCGTGGGTCGCCCGGCGCACGGTCGATGAGCTGGCCGCCGCAGGCGCGCCCCTCGACGTCGACGCCATCTGCGCCGGCATCGCGGCCACCTACGAGTACTACCACCTGGGCGATGATCTGCTTGGCCGGCTGCGCGTCTACGTGACGCGCTGGGTGGACCGGACCTCCCAGCCCGGCTGGCGACCGCGCGAGTCCTCCGCGTCCAAGCCACCGGCCCCGCCAAGCACTACACGCCGGAAGTAGCCGTGAACCCGCTGATGCGTCCTTCGTCGCCGCGCGCACCGGAGGTAAGACGCGCGCGTCGCTACGATGGTGGCGGCGTTTGGGGGGTGTCTGCATGGACGAGCGGACGTGTAGACGGCGCTGGATAAGACGCATTGGTCGCTGCCGGCGCCCGCAAGCGACATTGAAGCGGCTGCGGTCGGCTTGAATGGTCCTACAGCAGTTGACGGAGCACCAAGAGCAGCACAGCTGATCCAGGTCCCGCGATGGGCCGCGCCGTCTGCAAATAGGTTGCCTGTTTCCCAAGCAAGGTGTCTGGAAACTCTTGTTCAATGCGCGTCAGCGAACCATTCCAGGCGGCGATGTCCGGCGCCATGTAGTGTGAGAGAGCGTCTTCATAGGCCTCCTGAGCCGCAACCGGCGTGCCGCCGAAAGTAGTAGCGGCAACCTCGAACTCTGCGCCCGAATCCAGTAGCCGCAGGGCGCCAGCAACATCGTACAAATGAAGGCCGATCCAGGACATCCCATCCAAAGTACTGGATTCAAGGGCGCTGCCGACCATCAATGCGGTCGAGACGACGTTAGCGGGCATCTCGAGACTCCGGGTCCAGAACCCGAAGGTCGCCTGGCGCTCGACCACGGCACGAGTTGCTGCCGAACCTGTAAGCGCAGAAACTTCGACCTCGCGATCTGAACCGCCGCTATGCTCCCCGACGCGAACGATCAAAGTGTTGCCTTCCGTTCCAATGGTCACCCGGACCGGCAACGGTGCGAGCGAGGCCTCGCAAGCCGATCCCTTCCAAGAGGCAGTCTTACCGCCTTCTGATGCTACAAGGCGCGCACAGAAATCCTGTACGGTCTGTGCCACTCGCGACGCGTTCTTCACCGGGACATGAAGGTGGCCTGCGAACGGGTCACTGCCGAGCGTGACCCCGACAATCTCGCCCTCGATCTCACCAAAGATCCCTCGCAGGTCCACTCCATCTATGACTGTTTTAGTCGGCAGCCATCGATCTATAACGGCGCTACTGAGCACCATTCGCTGAGAGCCGGCTGCGTCCGGGGAGACGAGCCATGGTCGAGCCGCCGGAACTGGAAGCGCCTTTAGCAATTCCCCTCGCCCACCATCCACCGCCATGAAGAACCTCAATGAGTCACGTTCCAACGACAGAGACGCCCAAGCCTTGCTGGGCGTGGCAGCTAGCCTCGACAAGGTTCGCGAGAGTCCGTATGGAACGATTGCTGGCGCGGCGGCCAAGTCCACCAGAGCCTCTATTCCGCCTCTCTGACTCGCAGGCCGCTGATGGGCAGCGCCCGCCAGCGGAACCTGATCATCAGAATGAACTTGGCTGAGTTGCTCGAGAGTCTTGGCGCAAACATATCGCCCCTGCACTTCCCTGCAGACAGCCGCTCCCGAAATGAAACGATCTGCGTCGACATTCGCGTCTGGTAGACGCTCGGCATGGGTGGCGCGCCGAAACGCTGCGCGGTCGACGACTGGTAAGATCAGAAGGAACCGATCGATCTCGGCATCGACAAACACTGCGCCGCCCTTGCGCCAATCGATCCCCATGCTGCGCCAACTGTCCACGTTCAGCATATCGAATCCCCATCGATGCCGCAGTCGCCTGACCTCCGCGCTGTTCCAACCGAGACCGACATTGGAGTTGCGCTCGAAATTCTCGCTAATGGTGCTGAGACCATGGAACAGCCGGACCGCCGTCTCTCCATCGACCACGGCACCAGCGACGGCATAGTCAGGAGCAAGCGCCCACAGCGCATCGACTTCGCGGGGGCCGATCGACGACTTGGCTGTCGATGGGGATGGCGCTGTTACGCGAGCACAACACGAGAGCGTCCCGATGAACAGTAAGAGGGTGGCAAGGTACCGTTTCGTCTTCACGAGGGCACCATACCTCGGAATGATCGCGCCAACTGACGTCATCAGGACGACGCATCGGGCTCTCTCTCGATGCCCGCGCCAGCGCAAGCTCCCGCGGACGAGTTGGAGACCGGCATCGATGCGATCATTCTCGAGGGGAAGCCCGCAAGTTGGGCGATGCGTGCAACGATTTGTTGCTCGCTGAACGAAGGCGATCAGTGGTAGCCCCGTGGGCGGAGAGTGATGACATCCAACTTCGTGACATTGACCCTTGCACCAACTCTCAGTGCCGTGCTGCTGATGGCGGCGTCTATCTCTTGTGAAGGCCAGCACGCAGGTACGGTGGACGTGATGGTTCCAGCATCGCTATCTGGCGCTGAAGCGACTGTGCTGTTCTTCGACGCGCAGGGTTCGTTGCTATCAAGGACAAGAACTGAGAACGGTCTCGCCACCGGTCCTATGCGCCCCGGGGGTTCAGTCCTTGCTGTTAATCCAGGACTCCTCTATGCCCAGGTGTTGTGGACCCTGGATGTTCAGCCCGGCGATACTCTTACCATTCAGAGCTATTCGTTTTTCTATGGCCCCGCAACGAACGCGCAAGTGGGCATTAGTCCTGTCCCGCCAGGGACAACGAAGCTCTACTTCTCGAGCCCCTGTACGAGCTTCGAACCATGGGTGCAGACGGAAAACGTGTCAGTAGCCGGCGTCTACGATATCAACGTTTGCGGGTACCCATTCGATATCTTACTCGCGGCGCACATTGAGGATGGCGTAGACGCCCTGCCTCCCTTGATCGCGGTGATGCGAGGGGTCCAACCGGACGCATTTCATGACGCGCTTCTGGAACCCACGTGGCTGCCTCCCAATGAGTTCAAGGTCTCTCTTGGTGGTGACCCCGAAGTCTGGAAGTTTGCCGAGTTTAAGTTTGATGCGGTCACGGACGGTGAGCGTCGCTTCGGTCTACCTCCCGAGTTCCGTCGCTTCGGCAGGGATGGCGACGGCGCTTCTCTGACGCTGCCGTGGATCCCTGAACTTGGCGCGCAGGGGGTGTTGTCCGCCCGGATACCAGAGTATGGCACCGATTCGACCCATCAGCGGACCCAGATTCTGGCTCGCCGGTTTGAAGATGTTTCGACAGGTGTAACTTTCGACATCGGCGAGCTGCAGCTGCCAACGATCGATGACGTAACGTTCTCCCGAGCAGGAGTGAGTTGGCGGGTAGCCGGGGACGAGGAGTTCGACGGGATGATGATTAACTACAGCTCCTGGCTCATCATCGCGCCGCCTGGAACGACCAGACTTGCCCGCCCAAAGCTCCCTCCTGATATGGAACAGCTTTGGCCAGAGAACACTCTGGCTGTCACCATCCGGCAATTGAAGGAGGACGGGATTCCGGACTGGGCAAGCATGCGCACCATGTCGTGGGCGGAATTGTCGGGGGACTCCGAGTCCTGGGTCGCCAGGTCCCGCTATCGGGCCGTCAGTGAGACCCAGGTTCGGCTGCCGACGACCTCGACCAACCAGTAGGTATGTGACGTACTTCACCCGCCTCTCCAACGTCGAGACATATCTACATGGTGAGAGACAAGAACGAGGAGTTCATCGAGAAGGCCATCGCATCTCGAGGATGGGCTGTGAATCTCATTCCCGCAGGCGACAGCAATAATGAACCTGCCTTTGCATATACGACGGGCCTGTACAAGAGCTTCTGGCAAGCGGAACTGATTTGCTTTGGGCTGCGGCATGAAGTCATGCATGGGATGCTGAATATTTGCGGTGATCGAATGAAGACCGGTGAGAAGCTGCCTGTCGGTGTGCCGTTGATTGGCGTTATCGAGGGTTACCCCGTGTTCCTCCGTGAGGTCTTGGCGCGGAATAGCTACGATGAGCACGTCGGCTACTCCAATTGGTTTTATCGCGGACGTGACTTTCCCCTCATGCAAGTGGTCTGGCCCGATAAGCACGGGAGGTTTCCCGGCGATCCTGGGATAGGCCCGTCCATGGCTCACCAGCAGCCCCTGCTACCCTGATGGTTTGAGCCAGGGGCCATGAAGACGAGATCACTCCACGGCCGAGGCTCG
>Ga0209515_10004625_pt1 | contig 18468 bp, 20 predicted proteins | sample Subgroupgradi54m_FD_187454 | JGI IMG/M metagenome (GOLD analysis project Ga0209515, IMG submission 187454) | Subsurface groundwater microbial communities from S. Glens Falls, New York, USA - GMW60B uncontaminated upgradient, 5.4 m (SPAdes)... ...
GTGAGGGTGAAGAGTAAGGGGGGCGATTTCTGACATTTTTTTAATGCTCGCAAACAGAAACCCTCTTATAATCGCATCCGTTTGCTATATCCAAAATGTTGCATCCAAAACCTATTGAGAATTTTTATGCTGCTCCAAGAAAAAATGACATCGACCGAATTACGCAGCGTCATCACACTCGCGCTCATCATGACGCTGCGCATGCTCGGACTTTTTATGGTCTTACCCGTTTTTTCTCTCTACGCCGAAAAACTAACCGGCGCGACGCCATTATTAATGGGAATCGCTATCGGCATCTACGGCTTATCACAAGCCATTTTTCAAATCCCCTTTGGTGCCTGGTCTGATCGTTTTGGTCGCAAGCCATTAATCCTAATCGGTTTAGTCATCTTTGCATTAGGCAGCTTGATCGCTGCCAACGCCGATTCCATCTTCATCATGATTCTTGGCCGCACATTACAAGGCGTAGGCGCCATTGGCAGCACCATCTTAGCCACCATCGCTGATCTCACGCGTGAAGAACAGCGCACCAAAGCCATGGCTATCGCTGGTATTAGTATTGGATTTTCATTTTTATTCGCGATTTTATTAGGCCCGATATTGACTGCGTGGTTAAACGTCAGTGGCTTATTTTATTTGGCCGTCATCTTAAGCGTCCTCGCCATTTTTATTTTATTTTTATTTGTGCCCGCTCCCCCGCGCTCACAATCCGCACGCACTCTCACTGCGACACGATTGAATAAAAATACAATCGCGCCCGTATTTAATTTATTACTCATCCCCGAATTAGCACGCTTAAATATAGGCATTTTTATTTTGCATGCGATATTCACTGCTAACTTTGTCGTCTTACCGATTCTTTTATATCAAATGGCTGCTCTGCCTACCTCGCATCAATGGCTAATTTATTTACCTACTTTATTAATCGCATTTTTAATGAGTTTTATTGGCATGATTCGCGCAGAAAAAAACCAATCTGTTAAATTTTATTTTCTCGGAAGCATTGCTGTCATTTTATTATCACAATTATTATTTTTACTCACTCCTCACACCTTCACGCTCATTTTTATTAATATGAGTTTATTTTTTACCGGATTTTCTTTATTGGAAGCGTTGTTGCCATCACTTATTTCCCGCACTGCGCCAACCAATGCACGCGGAACTGCATTAGGCATCTATTCATGTCTGCAATTTTTAGGTATATTTGCTGGCGGAGTTCTTGGCGGATGGTTATACGGCCGGTTCAGTTTTTCGGGTGTGTATTTTCTCTGTGTTGTTCTCGTGTTTTTCTGGATTATTCTCGCGTATCGCATGCAATCACCATCCTATTTTGTCACGCATATTGTGCGATTATCCAAAACACAACAACAAGAATGGCACACTATTGCAGCAAAATTATGTTTGATTCCAGGCATGATTGATGCCACTTTGGTGGTCAGTGAAAATGCGGCGCACTTAAGAATGAAACGGGAAACCATGCAACATCCGGATTTCATTCGCTTCAAAGAACAATTACAATCTGAATAATTTTTATTTTTTATATTAAGTAGGAGATTTTTTTATGGCACGCGGTGTTAATAAAGTTATTTTAATTGGGAATTTAGGACGCGATCCGGAAGTACGCTACACACCGACCGGTTTAGCGATTGCAAATATCACCATCGCGACCAGTGAAGCCTGGAAAGATAAACAAAGCGGTGAAATGCAAGAACGTACCGAATGGCATCGCATTGTGTTTTATCAGCGTTTAGCAGAAATTGCTGGCGAATATTTACGTAAAGGATCAAAAGTATATATAGAGGGTCGTTTGCAAACACGTAAATGGCAAGATAAAACCAGCGGTCAAGATCGCTATACCACTGAAATCATTGCTGACAGCATGCAAATGTTGGATAGCAAAGGCAGCGCGGGATTGAGCGAAGTGCCGGCGGGCGCAGGCGCGAGCGGCGGTTATGAAAAACCAGCGGCAGCGACGGGCACGACTGGGGCTGCAGCAGGCGCAGCATCGCCACCTTCGTTAGATAATTTTGATGACGATGTACCGTTTTGAATGACATAAAAATAAAAGATGACCTCTTCATGTTGTAACAGCGGAAGCGACAGATGGGGAGGTTATGATTAATAATCCCGATAATCACGCGCCCCGTTCACCAACATAATCAAGGTAATGACGAATAAAAATTAAACCATCGCTGGATTCACTCATTAATTTTTCAGGGATAACATTTAATTCAGGATGAAAAGTAGATAACCACATACGTTGCTGAATTGGATCTGTAAACATTGCTTCTAAGCTGCGATGAATGGCTAATAAATGAATGACCGCTTGAATATTAGGTTGTAAAACCGAATTATTAATAGAAACAATTCCTTTTTTAAACCATGCATTAATCGTATCAGACGGTAAATGCAGCGTATTAATAATCTTCGTATCTGACCATTTTAGGCGGTTTTTAAAGTATTTAAGCGCATCTATACGCATCTATAATAGCAGCGCTCGCCAATGCAAGATTAAAATCAACCATTTTCGTCCTCATTAAATTGACGCAAATAATTTTCTAACCCCATCACGCGAATTTTTTCACTCAATGAAAAATCTTTTTCGCCAGGATAAATAACAATTAATTGATCTAATTTTAAATCTTCTAACGCAATTTGCATTGATCGCGTTAATTGCGGCATTTTTCCATATTTAATTTCAAATCCTAAACGTTTACCGTCTTTAATAATAAATAAATCTAATTCTGCTTCACCATGTGTTGCCCAAAAATAACATTCATTGGCATGAACATTCAGATGGCGAATAATTTCTTCTATGGCTAATCCTTCCCAAGAAGCACCTAATTTAGGATGTAACAATAATTCTTGTTGATTTTTTATGCCTAAAAGACAATGAAAAATGCCGCTATCGCGAAAATAAATTTTTGGTGATTTTACTTGGCGTTTACTAATATTTTCATGCCATGGTTGTAACTGACGAATCATCAATGTGTCCGTTAAGATATCAGCATAACTTTGAATGGTGTTATGCGATAAATCCAATGAACGACCTAGTTCAGACGCTTTAAAAATATTGCCGTGATAATGCGCTAACATCCTCCAAAAACGTTGTAAATTTTGCGGTAAAACACGTATGCCGAGATTTGGAATATCTTGCTCAACGAAAGTACGCGTATATTCTTTGCGCCATAACCAACTAATTTCATCACTTGTTGCTAAATAAGATTTTGGAAATCCGCCACGCAGCCATAATTTTTTTAAATCTTGTGTCTCACTAAAATTAAATGGGGTTAATTCCAAATAAGAAATTCGACCCGCTAAACTCTCTGATGACTGTCGCAATAATTCACGCGAAGCACTGCCTAAAATTAAAAATTGTCGTGCCGCATGTAATTGATCAACTAACACACGTAAGCTCGGAAAAAGTTCAGGGTAACGCTGAATTTCATCAATAGTGACCAATCCTGATAATTGTGAAAGTGTTATTTCCGGTAACGCCAAACGCTGCAAATCAATCATACTTTCTAAATCAAAATAATTTTGCGGAGATTGGCCGCCAGCAACCGTAGTGGCATAAGTACGTGCCAAGGTGGTTTTTCCACATTGACGGGGTCCTAAAATAGCAACCACCGAATTAACGAGGAAGGCTGTTTCTATGTTTTTTATGAAGTCTTTTCTTTTCATAGAGATATAATTTATTTACCTTGAAAATTGTAAGGATGCCTTACAATTTTCATGGATGAGCCTCTCTTTGTCAATATGCTCTTTATCTGTTTCCAAACCCCAGCTTAAACGTGGTAATCATCGCCGCGCATAACAAGATATAAATCATAGGCAATATGAGCATCGTGACTGGAAACAGACTCAACCCTAAGACGATAACGGTAGCAATTCCCATATTGGTAAAATTCATAACGGCAGATCCATGCGATTTATCATTGGTTTTACTCATCGCGATCACTGAAGCATTTGCCATAATAAATGCCAACCCAAAATTGATCATAATCATAGGCAAAAATAAAGAAAGCAGCGCAGGTAATTGCAACATAATGGCTGCAATCATTAACGCCGCACCCATACACACTGCCGCTATTCCTAGTTGCATTATCCAACGCAACGGCACTTGTTTTTTTGCTAATTTAGCGGAATAAAGTGACCCCACCATAATACCAATGGGTGGTAATAAGTTTGCAAACCCATATTCTGTACTCGTCATCTCTAATAAATTCATCGCAATAAAAGGTGCGACCGCAGAAAACACATACACAAATGAAGAACAACCACCCATTAACAAACCACCCGCCATGAGTTGTTTATTTTTAAATTGCGACGCATAACTATGAATTAATGATTTTATTTTGAGTGCGTTCATATCACGCGTGGTTTGCGTTTCTGGTAATTGCGTTAATAATGCAAGCAAGATAATACCGTAAGCAGCGCCGGCATAAAAACAACTGATCCAGCCAAAATACTGGGTTAACATGCCACCGACAGCCACACCTATGCCGGGCGTGATAGCAAAAGCAAGAATCAAATATGACATTTTTTGACTAGCGCGACTGGCGTCATAACATTCGTTAATCAAAGTGAATGTCATTTTCAATCCCACACCAGAGCCCAGCGCTAACAAAAAACGGCCGAATACTAATAATGAATATTGTTGCCATTCGCCCGCGAGTACGCATAACAAGCTACTCATTATTTGTATACCAACACCGACATAAAGCGCTGGTTTGCGTCCAAAACGATTGGCAAGCGGCCCATAAACAAGTTGGCTAAGCGCATAACCAATCAAAAACCAGGTAATAGTGTATTGTGCTACTTCATCAGAAATTTTAAAAAAATCGGCGATAGCAGGCAGCGCCGGCGTAAATAACACGGCATTCACTGAGGCAAATGAAATCATCAACAATAATGTGATGAAAGGTAATTCGATAGTGGGTTTAAGATGTTGCAAGATAGGTTGGGCGTGAGTCTGTGTTTGTGCGTGCTGCATAAAATCATTCCTCTCTCTTTTTATTCTTTTTTATACCTAACCTTCCGTTGATGGCTTACACGGGGAAGAAGCCACCAGCGGAAAGGAATTACAGGTTTACTGCATACCACTCCTCGTTTTTTTTATTGTTGTGAGTGGATAAAACGATTAATTAATATTTAATTAATTTATTTATTATTAGTAATTTATTTATTATTTATTATTAATTATTAAATTTAATCATCGTTTCAGTGTGGTCACTATAAGTCTTTACAATTAAGTTAACAATGCTATTATTTGTCAACAATTGTTAATTAAATGTTAATAATTAGTTTGGAAGTAGAAAAGCAAGCGCAATCTCTTTTTATCCTCAGAGGAAAAAACTGACATGAGTAAATTAGAACAAATGGCAGCTTTTATTGCTGTCGTTGAAGAAAACAGTTTTGTTGCCGCTGCAAAAAAATGCGGTATTTCCACCGCTGCCATCAGCAAACAAATCAGCCGCCTTGAAGCCGACTTAAAAATAGAATTATTACAACGCACCACGCGCCATCTCAGCTTGACTGATATGGGCGCGCAATATTATCAACGCGCGAAAAAAACCTTAGCAGAATTAACCGAAATGGAAGCCGCCATCACCGCTGGCCAACAAGAAGCAACAGGTATGTTATCCATCATTTCAGGACGTTATTTTGCGATGAAATTTTTAATGCCGCGCTTATCCGAATTCATGGCTCTCAATCCCAAATTACACATTCAAGTAGATTTAACAGAACGCTTCCCTAATTTTTCTGAAGAAAATATTGATTTAGTATTTGGTATTTCCATGGATGGCGCACCGGATTTAGTGCGTAAACGCGTGACAACGACGCATTATGTCTTATGCGCTTCACCCCATTATTTAAAAAAATTCGGCACACCTAAAATCCCGGATGATTTAAAAAAACATCGTTATATTACCCATGTCATGCGCAACCCCGATAATGTCATCACGCTTAAAAATAATAAAAAAATTTTAGTGCAGCCTATATTATGGTTGAATGATACTTACGCCATGCGCGAAGCAGCTATTTTAGGCATGGGCATTGTCAAATTACATGATTACGTCGTCGCAGATGCGCTGGCCGATAAACAATTAATTGAAATTTTGCCTAATTGGCAAGAACCACAACAATCGGTGTATTTATATTATCGTCAAAACCGTTATTTACCTTTAAAAATTCGGCGCTTCATCGATTTTTATACGCAGACAGAATAAAAAAACACTGCTATGATTGCGAAATCCATAAAAAGTGGATATATATTTGTGTACTAAACAAAAAGGGACTGGGTCATGAACACCGCATTATTGTTACTAGAAATCCAAAATGATTATTTTCCAAATGGCAGGATACCATTAGAAAGAAGTATGGAAGCAAGCCAGCAAGCACAATTCGCGTTACATGCTTATCGCGAAAAAAAATTGCCTGTTATTCACATTCAACATATTTCTACTCAACCCAATGCGGCTAATTTATTACCATGCACAAAAGGCGCTGAATTTCATGCACATGTTCATCCCTTAAAAAATGAAACCATTATCAAAAAACATTATCCGAATAGTTTTAAAGACACATCACTACTTAATCACCTCATTAAAAATCAAATTAATCATTTAGTGATAGGTGGCATGATGACGCATTTAACCATTGATGCAACCGTGCGTGCCGCGTATGACTTAGGTTTTACCTGCACGGTATTACACGATGCCTGTGCAGCGCGCCAATTAGAATTCAATCAAACCCCCATTAATGCACAACAAGTGCAAAATGCTTTTCTGGCAGCATTGCAATACAATTACGCAATGGTAATGAGCACTGAAGATTTTTTGCGAAAAATAGGTATGCGCAGCGCGCTAGCAGCGACCGCATGATCATGACATTCATTCATCACTAGCGAAGTCATTCATATGCAATGGGAATCACGCTATTTGCCACCTGATCCTACTGTTTGGCAAGGACGTGCAGACATACCACCTGGCGCATGTTTTTATCAACATATTCATCCGTTGAATTTGCTAACCTCTCCCATCAAACCGCCCGCCGATCAAACCGTATTTGCCTTATTGGGTTTTAAATGCGATGAAGGCATTGCGCGCGATTTGGGACGCACCGGTGCAGTTGAAGGACCCATCGCTATTCGGCAACGTCTGGCAAAATTGCCCGTACAAAATCCAGAATTATTTTGTTATGACGTCGGCAATATTATTTGTACTGATCATGATTTAGAAGCCAGCCAACAAGCGCTCGCTGAAGTCACTGCGATGTTACTCGAAAAAAATATCAAAACAATCGTCATGGGCGGCGGTCATGAAGTTGCATTTGGTCATTATCAAGGCATTGCAAAAGTAAGCGCGCCAACGCAACGACTTGGTATTATTAATTTTGATGCGCATTTTGATTTACAACCATTGCATCCCAGTCATCGCGGTAGCGCATCAACAGCGTTTTATCAAATCGCACAAGCACAATTAGCGGCGCAACGTCCATTTGATTACAACTGTATTGGTATTCAACATGTCAGTAATTTACGTCCTGCATTTGATATGGCCAAACGTTATCAAACAAAAATGGTATTAGCAGATGATATTCATTTGGGCTTGCGCGAAAAATGTTTTGATTTTATTGGGCGCGTAATTGATGAAAATGATTTGATTTATGCGAGTTTATCTTTGGATGTTTTTGCACCGGCTTATGCACCGGGTGTCAGTTCGATTCAACCGTTAGGTTTAAATCCATGGCAAGTGATTCCGCTTATTCGACAAATAGCCGCTTCTGGCAAAGTCATTGGTTACGATATTGTCGAACATGTGCCGCGTTATGATATTGATCATCGCACCGCCAAGTTGGCAGCCACGTTGATTTATGAAATCATCCATCATCATAGAGATATTTAGAGAATGTTGTCATTCCGAACTGGATAAATATTAATAATGATTTCCGCAAAAAAATTTCAACGCTTATTATTGCAATGGTTTGATCAACATGGGCGCAAACATTTGCCGTGGCAACAAAATAAAACACCGTATCGCGTCTGGGTGTCTGAAATCATGTTGCAACAAACCCAAGTTGCAACCGTCATTCCTTATTTCCAACGTTTCATGCAACGTTTTCCCGAGATTGCCGATGTGGCGCACGCCAGTGACGATGAAATCATGCATTATTGGGCAGGTCTTGGTTATTACAGTCGTGCGCGACATTTACATCGCGCTGCAAAAATGGTCATGGAAAATTTTAATGGTGTTTTTCCCGATAATTTAATCGATTTACAAACACTGCCTGGCGTTGGTACATCAACAGCGGGCGCGATTTTATCGATTGCTTTCAATCAACCTGCCGCCATTTTAGATGGTAATGTTAAACGCGTGCTGGCGCGCTTACATGCCCTCATAAAACCCATTAATGAAAAAAATAGTGAAGAAATATTATGGAAATTAGCAAATAAGTATATGTCTAAGACGCGTACTGCAGATTACACCCAAGCATTGATGGATTTAGGCGCAACCATTTGCACGCGCACCAAACCGCAATGTGATAGCTGCCCTTTGCAAACATATTGCGCAGCTTATGCGCAAAATCTGGTAACAGTATTGCCAAAAAAGAAAGCGGGAAAAACGTTGCCGGTGCGAGCAGTGACTTTTTTAATTTTCAAACATCACGAAAAAATTTTATTACACAAGCGTGCCGCGAATGGGATTTGGGGTGGCTTGTGGAGCGTGCCAGAATTAGCAGGCAAGCCTAATAAAAAAACCATAAAACATTACGCACAACAACAATTACAAACGGCAGTGACAGATTATCAATTACTCGTGCCATTTCGTCATACGTTTAGTCATTATCATTTAGATATTTCACCGGTATTGATTGAGATGATTTCGACGTCAGTGACAGCCAGCCAAGAAATTTGGTATAACCTGCAACAACCCGAAACCATAGGTTTACCGAAACCAACACAAACTTTATTGAATCTAGTGAGAAAATTAAATACAGCGAGAAAAAAACATCATGACGCGTCTCATTCATTGCGCAAAATTAAACAAAGAAGCAGAAGGCCTGGTGCGGCCGCCCGTACCCGGTGAGTTAGGTAAAAAAATTTATGAAAATATTTCACAAGAAGCCTGGGACATGTGGGTACATCATCAAACTATGTTAATCAATGAACATCGATTAAGCATGATTGATCCAAAATCACGCGCCTTTTTACTGACTGAAATGGAAAATTTTTTATTTGGTACGGGCAGTGAAAAACCAGCGGGATATGTGCCAAAAACTGACTAGATACCAGCTGCATTCGCTACTGCCGGCGAAAAGTTTCGTTCAAAATCGACCGCAGATGGACGTTTGTAGTGATAACGACCTTTTACTTGACTCATGTCCTGACTCTCGGTTTAATAAGCCTCTCTTTGCACTACGCAAAATGGCCAGATAGCTCAGTCGGTAGAGCAGAGGACTGAAAATCCTCGTGTCGGCGGTTCGATCCCGTCTCTGGCCATAGACTTAAAATACCGCAGCTAAATCATTATTTTCAGAATGATAGGAACTGGCTACCTACCATTAATCCTTACAATATATAGGGTCTTAAAATTACTTCTTCAATTTGGCTTCAGTATTTATATTCAATACTTGTAATTGCTCCAGTGAACTTCTTACAACACCCACTCGCTCTTGAGATGACAACAGAGATAACGTGCTTGGTGTTGGCTGTAATGCTTTTAACTTTTCTGCAGCCCATGCTTTTCTATCAGCATCCAGCATATTAAGTTGTGCCGTACGTGGGCCATGAATAACAAAACTCGTTGTGTTCGTCTTACTACAACCCAAATCAACATATGCAGCTTCACGACCTGCAGCTGCACGAATAAAAGCATGCACTAAACCATTTGCAATTTTTGCATCGAGATCACTAACCGATTTTCTAAGATGTTGTCTTGCGGCAGCAAATAATTGCGCCATTAATTGAGCACGCTTTGGTTCGATTAATTCAGCAATTTCCTTCTTCAATGTTGCCTCTAAGCCTGTTCCTTTTGCTTTGTTCAATTGTTCTGTTTTTTCATTAAGCCATTTAATTTCATTCTCATTGAGCAACGTAAAATAATCCACTATTTCATCATAGAAATAAATATCTACTCCACCATGATTGTTTTCAATAACCGCAGCGCTAATAGTTCCTATAATATTATTTTTATTATCCATTAAAAAAATTTGGTCGTTTAATACTTCATTTTTATGAATATTATTTTCTGGATTGAACCGACAATACTTATCTTGCAGATTACCACCACTCTTATATTCTTCTAGTTTGCCTTGCGTAAAATCCGCACAAAGAATAAATAATTTCGATAATTGATCATATAATTTGGTTTTATCCGCACGGAAATAATCTGTGACACCTGCCAAATCTAATACTTTATAATCAACAACTATTTCATTTTCTCTTTTTTCAATAGGAAATAATAAATCACGCGGAAAATTTACAATATTCGATTGTTTGGCTCTGTCTTCATTGATTTGTTGCAGTGCCGCACCTACTACAAAACGTTTTGCACCAAAACGAGAAGCCAGCTCATACGCATCGCCGTTATCATCATTGCAAATAAATAAGGTACTATCAAAAGGATTGATACAAATCATTAAACGATTCTGTTGGTCGTAAACTAACACGCCAGCGCCATTTACTTTCATCGTATATTGTTTCATGTATTCTAAAAAATCTTTTTCAGCTGCAATGTCAGTTTCAGTTTTATCTTTAGTTTGATCTTCTTCTACACTGAAACTTAATATGTTATTGGTATTAATTAATTTCATAATTTTATCCTTACTTTATTATTGCCGATACAAGCGCACATTTTGTATTTCATCTATCATCAACGATTTTGTCGAGCGTACTGAATTAATCTCAATGCCGCCGCGTCGCGTTGAGCGGCCGCTCACCGTTAATGTTGTTGGCTGACAATATTGCATGATGTGCATGAATATTTTTTCTATACATTGTTCATGAAATTCATTGTCATTGCGAAATGAAACAAGATAGCGCAACAAACCCGCATGATTTATTTTTTTTCCTTTATAAATAATTTGCACACTGCCCCAATCGGGTTGATTAGTCACAAGACAATTTGATTTTAAAAGATCAGAACAAAGTGTTTCTGCTATTATTTCATTGTCCGTGGTTAAAAATGCTGGATTCACATGATACACCGAACAATCAATATCTAATTCGTCTAAATAAATTCCCTGCAAATGCGGTGATAATATTGTTTCTTGTACTTGCGCTAAAGGTATCACCCGAATAGCCATTGCTCCACCGCCCAAACAATCTGCTAAATCTTTTTGAACGGTAGCAGCTACCGTTGCAACCTCTTTAAAAACGGTATTATTAAATGAATTAAAATAAAGTTTCATCGATTTTGATTCGATCATATTCATCGATTCGCAGCCATACACAATTTCTGCTATCGCTACCACGGGTTTTCCTTTTTCATTCAACCACGACACTTCATAATGGTTCCACTGATCAAAACCAAAAAACGGTAATGGCGTCGCTGTCACACCTATTTCGTCACGTTTCGGTTTTCGCGGCATGGGAAATAATATATCCGGATTATAATGTGTATCATAAGCCGTTTTCTTTCCCAACGCTGATTGTTCTGGTGGTAATGCTTGATGCATAAGAATATCGTTTTTAATAATTTTCAATGTGTAGTGTCATCATTTTTAACATTAAACTTTGTGTCTACAGAGCTCAAAAAAATAAAAAAATTAATAAAGTATGAGGAAATAAGGGCAAAATAATAATATGCCCTTCTTGACAAGTCAAGAAATGAAAAAGATGAAAAAGAAAAGAAAGTAAAACCAGCGATTATTTCTTACTTATCACGCTCATTTTTTTCTTGTTACTTTATTTATTCTTCAAAAAACCAATCAATAATACTTAAATAATCTTTCACTTCCGGTTCATGCGTATACCCCGTCACTTTAAGAAATTTAGTTGTGCCTGCTTGCATAAACGTCATCAATGGTTGCTGCAATAATAATGCACTAATACTTGCAAGATGCGCCAAGCGACTCTGATAATGTAAAAATAAAGTTGTACTTGTTCCCGCTTCGCTCTTATTGAAGGCTTGATAACGGTTAGATTCTTCTTTAATTAAGGCAGTTAATTTTTCTCTGAGTGGAAATTCAATTTGAGTGAAGTTTTTAATCATCTTTTTTTCATCATGATGCTGTTGGGAAGAAAAAAAATCAGCTTGCTCTGCGCAGAGACGTCGGATTAAATGCGCTGTTTCAAAAAAATGGTATTGCAATAAAGAGGTTTCTTCATAATTATAAGGCGGCATTTCTGCATTTAATAATGACAACGAAAAAGGTTGGTTCAACCAGCATAATGGTTCCGCAATGTGTCTGCCTTCTTTTGCATTCAGTAGCAACATATTGATTGCTTGTCGCCCCGATTTTGATTGATAACGCGGACGGTTAGGCAATTTTGAAAAAAGCATCCCGATAAAAATACAACCGCCATAAAATAAGTCATGAAAACTACCGTGCTGAAAACCATTTTCTTGTAATACTTGAATCACGGTTAGAAAAAATTGATGCGCGCCTGTCATCACAATCGGTCGCTCTTTCTCTAGGCGGGCCAATTCTTTTTTTGCGATTGATTCTCTGGATTCTCGTAAAGGGCGAATAGGGATAACGTTGTCCATGAAAAATACTCCTTGGTTAAGTTTTTTGAATTAAATGGATATTGCTATTAATAAAAAAAAATGCTTGAATTCAGCTTCTTGAGTAGGAAATTCTGGTGAATTTGAATTAGAGAATAGGCAAATGCTGCATATAACTTTGGATATTTACATAAACCAATTCACTGATATAAACAGACTTAAGATGCGCTGAAAGGACATTGCGAACTTTATCATAGTGATTTAGATAAAAGCAACTATTATTATCTTCATGAAGTCTTCATGAGGAGCGTGTCCGCTTAACGTATTTATTTTTATTCATTCGCAGTTTTTTGAAAATGGAAATAATTATTATGCTTCCTTCTTATAAAAAAATATCTTTAACGTTAACCGCTCATCCTGAAAAAAACAATACTGACACTCCCTCGCGTAAGCGCGCGCAAAATTTACAATGGATTTTAGCAGATACCAATCAACTGCTAACGACTTATTTACAAAAACAAAATGAAATTTTTGATCCAAAAAAAATTTTAAACTATAACAAATCAAGCGCCATGGAACGACCCAAAATATTTGCGGCATATAAATTAAAAAATGGTGAGGAAATTACTATTCAACATATCACCATGAGCGCATTAAATCACAAAAAAGATATTTGGGTTTATGTGGATATTAAGAAAAATATATCTATACGCCTTCCAGCATTCGATGAAAAACAATTAAAAAATTGTAACCACAATAAAAATAATGAAATAATTTCCGGTGTTTATACATTAAAGAATCGCTCTGAAATAAGAGTAACAAAAATGACGTATGATGAATTTTATACGCTTATAAAACAATCGAGAAAACCTGGCTCTGCCAATAAAAATCAAACAGCCCCTGCGATGGGTTCTACAGAAACAAGGAAAATCTGTTTAAAAAATAAAACGGTAGATGAAGTCATCGCAGAATATTTTCAAACAGAAGCAGCCTATTTTCAAACAGAAACTGAAAAAACCTTCTCCAAATATTCAATAAGTGCTGAAACAGTATTTTATGATCCACTCTGCCGAACATTATTCTTTTCACATTCCTATGAAAGTAATGATGCTTTATTAAATGACTTAACACGCAGTATAAAAAACAAACGTCAAAAAAGAAAATAAAGCCATCATGCTAATTTACGCATGATAAACATAACACAATGCTGAATCCCAAGAACATTCTATGTGTATGGCTTTTTTAAAAGGTAAGCGTTCTAAATTAATAATAGGACGCAAAGTAATGACTTGCCGAATAGAGGTCGTACGATTAATAATATCCCCCAATGACAGCAACATAGTTTGACTAAAACAAATAGCATTAATAAAAACAACGGTTGTCATTGTCAACGGTAATTCTAAAAAATCTCCTCCTAGAAAAGTTAATTTGCGTTTAGAAAAATCAATGGCATGCAATGGTTGCGCACGCAATTGTGTGGCTGCATGCAAGGCTTGTTGATGTAAGTGCGGCACAATTTCAATACCCATGGCTTCTTTTACGTTTGACTGCAAAAATACTTGTGCCGTAATTTTTCCAATGCCCGAACCCAAATCCACAAATACATCTTGGTTCGTCAACGCCATGATGGAGAGTAATTTTGTCATACTGGGAAATAATATTTCACCATGGGTTTCAGTAAAAGGTTGTCGTTGTTTAGAAAAAATGCTGCTAGCGGTTGCTACTGGTAAATTTGCATATAATTGCGTAAGGTATTGTTGACAACGTAAATCAATATCATTAAAAATCATTTTTCTACTCTGTCTAACTATCAAGAATAAACAAGCATAACAATGTCCTTAGCTTATCTCATCTCCACATTTAAAAATCCCTACAAAAAATTAGTGATCATGCGTTTATTTGCAGAAAATATGTTTGTGTTATTACTGCAATATATTGGCCTGATGTTAAGCACCTTGTTACCTTATGCCACTCCCTTGTGGCTGGCAAGTGGCACAGCGTGTGCATTTATTTTTCTGCGCGGGCCCACTATTTTGCCAGGGATTGGGTTAGGAACATTGATTGCATATTACTCAGTTACCGCCAATGCGAATTTAGCAATCACCGGCGCCAGCTTATTTATGTTACAAGCATTTTTACTTTTATCTATTAGTTATCGAGTGATTCAACAACCCACTTTAATTTTTTATCGCCGCTGGCAAACATTTACTTTTATTGGGCTGGCCATTTTGTTGCTTGCCATAACCAGTTTGATATTACTCTGCTTACATTTATTTGCTTTTAATCCAGCTGGATTATTATTAAATAAATTATTTTTTCAATTATGGTTATCGCATTTTTTAGCTAATTTGAATGGCGTACTTATTGTTGCGTACGCCTTGGTGGCGCTCGATGTTTATTTCCCACAATTCGCCCAATTAAAACAACTAAAAAATAAATACGCGCTCGTGAGCGTGTATGGTTTATTGTTGTTGGCGAGTAGCTTCTTCGTCATCAGCGTTGATGTTGTCATCATCAGCGGATCCGCTATTTTTATTTTGGCATGCCTATTCTACCTGCGTTCTCAGTGGGGAAAATGCAGTGTCATTGCAGCAATATTTGTGGTGGGATTAATAGTGGGCGTAGCAGCAGATATCGCGCCATCGCTTTCTTTTGCCATGACATTGAACACATCATTGTTTTTGAGTGTAAGCGCGCTAATCGCCTGGTGGCCTGATTATCCGAACGTTGAAATATTCTAATATTGAATATTTTAATTTTAATAAACTGCGATCACGTTAATCTCCTTTTAAATAACCTTATTCCTTATTTTTCAAATCACGCTCATCGACCCCTTCTTTTGTATGCTCGCTTTTTGTAGTTGGTCAATCATACTGAAGAAAGCTTAAGGTAAAATTAAGAGGGTCAACATTTAGCAAAATTTTTTTGTGTCGGGAGTAATAAAAAATGAAATACAATAAGCTGCATTATTTAGCGTATTACTGTATTAACATTCACAAACACTGTTATTTTTACACGTTTATGTTTTTTTTCTTCTTTCCAAAGATCATATTGCTGCTGTAAATTGAGCCAACTTTCAGGGGTAGTAGAAAATGCAATAGCTAAACGAATAGCCATGCCTGGACTGATTCCAAACTTTCCATTCACTAACTCTGATAAAGATTTTCGCGATACACCAATTCCCTTGGCAACGGTGGAAATTGTTAAATGAAGAGGACCTAGGTAAAGCTCTTTTAATATTTCACCTGGATGCGGTGGATTATGCATGTGCATCTTAAGTATTTCTTTTTTTATCAATTTCATATTAACCTCTTAATGATAATCTACATAATCAACATCATAAGCATTTTCATTATCAAAACGAAATATGATTCTCCAATTACCGCTAATATTAATTGCCCAATATCCTTTTTTTTCACCTTTTAATGGATGTAAATTTGAACCAGGAAAGTTCATGTCATTTATAGACATGCTGGTATTAAGCTTAGCCAATACTAATCTTAATTTGTTGGCATGATTTCGATTAATTTTGGCAGTACTTCCTTTTAGGAAAAATGCCTCCAACCCTTTATGTTTAAAATTAAATATCATAGCAACTTATAACGTATCACGTAACATGTGTCAAATGGGTATTTTCCAACCGTTTCGCCAAGCGTGCGCGCCGCCGTGCGCGCAATTTATCATCCAACACATGCAGCGGATACATCATTTTCCACGGCCATGATTTGTGAATCGTCCGCAATTTGCGTTCCATTTGTTTTTGTCGGCGTAATAACATATCCATAAATTGATATTGCGGATATTGTAATTCAAACGCTTGTTTAATCGCCTGCCATTCTGCATAAAATTGCGCACTCTCAAAAGTCATTTCATCATGCGTCACCGCTTGCAATAAAGCATACATTTTTACGCAAATAGGTACGACGGCAATGGCGGGATGCGTCAATAATGCTTGTTGATCGTGTTGATAATGACGTAATTTTTTATCCAAAAATTCATTTGCATAACGATCAATTTTTTCTGCAGGCACCTCTGCTAATTGAAAAAAAGTTTTTATACGATGTAATTGTTCGCGCGGTTGTTGCAGCATGATTTCATAACTCACCGCTAAGCGTTCTTTGTGATGCGTCCCTTCGATTGCATTAAACAAATGCATCACCCACATCAATAAACCCACTTCAATATCACACCCCATTACTTTTTGATACGAATGCGCGGAAGCGAGCGGATTGCGTACAGCAATCATATAATGTTCTTGCAATTGTAATTCCGCAAAAATCGGCTGCCAAAACGGCAATAAACGCGCCGTGCGCGGATCTTTAAACCCCCATTGCGATAATGATTGCATACGATCACGTATTAATTGTTGCGCCGCCTGTTTCAATCCTGCTAATTTCACTTCGTCATGCGCATCTAACGGCTGGATACGCATACCTTCTTCTTGCAGCACCAACAATGCATTACGATTAATTTTATAAACAATATCGGTATCTTCCCAAAATCCTTTAGCATTCCATGTCGCGTCAGGTTGCAATAAATGCTGGCCAAAATCCACACCCAATGCATTTAAGCCGCTGGCAATTGCGCTGGTGCCACTGCGCGCCATGCCTAATACGACAAAAATATGTTGCAGAGAATTACTTTGATTATTTATTTGATTAGTCATCGAATATAACCCAATAATTTAATTTGTTTAATAATAAGTTCTAATACGTCATCAATAGCAATATGTGAGGTATCAATTTTAATATCAGGTGTGAGTGGTGATTCATAAGGATCACTCACGCCGGTAAATTGTGGAATTTTTCCCGCACGCGCTTGTTTATATAATCCTTTGCGGTCACGCGTTTCACATACAGCAAGCGGGGTGGCGACATAAATTTCAATAAAACCACCAACCGCACTTATCCTATTTTTTACGGCAGCACGCACGTTTTCATAAGGCGCAACCAATGCGCAAATAGCAATGCCCCCATGACGCGTAATTTCTTTGGCAACAAATCCCACACGCAATAAATTGGTTTCTCTATCTTCTTCACTAAAACCCAATCCTTTAGACAAATGCGTACGAATCACATCACCATCGAGTAACGTAATTTGTCTATCATTTATTTCACGCAGCAATAACACCAATGCATTCGCAATCGTTGATTTACCTGAGCTAGGTAATCCCGTTAAAAAAATAGTAAACCCTTGCGCGGAACGGGGCGGATATGCTTTGCGTAATTCCGTAATCACTGCCGGAAAAGAAAACCAAGCGGGAATTTCCTGGGTTTTTTGTAAACTTTCACGCAATTCGGTACCGGAAATACTGGCAGGAGTTTCATCTTGAGGAAATTCATTCACCGGAAAATATTTATTTTGTTGATGACTATAAACCATTTCTTGAAATGGAATAATGTGTATGCCCATTTCTTGTTGATGCGTCAGCGCTAATTCCTGCGCCGCATAAACATCATAAAAAGCAATACCCGCGCGATTTTTTCCTGGACCAGCATGATCGCGCCCGACAATAAAATGCGTACAACCATAATTTTTTCGAATCAATGCATGCCACACTGCTTCACGCGGACCCGCCATGCGCATCGCCAATGGCAACAAACTTAATCTAGCTGTGTGCGGCGCATACGTTTGCAATATATGTTCGTAGCAACGCACGCGCGTGTAATATTCAATATCGCCCGGTTTGGTCATGCCAACAACAGGATGCAATAATAATTTTGCGCCGGTTTGTTGCGCAGCACGTACGGTTAATTCTTGATGAGCACGATGCATGGGATTGCGCGTTTGAAAA
>Ga0209515_10004626_pt1 | contig 18468 bp, 18 predicted proteins | sample Subgroupgradi54m_FD_187454 | JGI IMG/M metagenome (GOLD analysis project Ga0209515, IMG submission 187454) | Subsurface groundwater microbial communities from S. Glens Falls, New York, USA - GMW60B uncontaminated upgradient, 5.4 m (SPAdes)... ...
GTAGCGCGGGTCGCCTTCAAACGGCTTGCCGTTGGGCGTGACGATGTCGCAGAACATGCGCGCGACGGCGTTTTCCTTCGGCCGCCACGGCAGGATCACGAAGGTGTTCGGATCGGGCAGCGCGACCATGTCCGATTCCTCGGTGCGCGCAAAGCCCTCGATCGCCGAGCCGTCGAAGCCAATGCCCTCGTCCAGCGCCTGCTCCAGCTCGTCGATCGTGATCGCGACGCTCTTCAAGAAGCCGAGGATGTCCGTGAACCACAGCCGGATGAACCGGACGTCGTGCTCCTTCGCCAGTCGGAGGACGTAATCGCTGTCCTTGCGCTTCTCGCCTTTGGCCATCGTGATCCTTTCTCGATTAGGTACTGGTAAAGTTTCGAAGAGCTAGCGGGTGGCAAGGCGTTCGCAGAGCTGTGCGTTACAGATTTTGCGAGCCCCCGACTGAACGTGCGGCGCAGCAAAATGTGCCGCACAGCGACGCGACCGAGGCGCTGGCGCCGAGGAAGTGCCGCAATCTGGCTGAGATTGCGGCCGAATGCCTTGACAGGCCCTGCGTCAAAATTGACCAGTCCCTCGATTACGCCTTCTTGGCGGCACCTTTGCTGCCAACGAGCTTCTGGAGCAACTGACAAAACGTCGTCGCGACGTGGCTCGACAGCTCGCCGAGGCGCTTGATGTGGTGCGGGCTTTGGCGGCGGATCGCCATAGGATCAATCGTCCCCTTGAGGCGCGCAAGTTCCGCCTTGTTCACCGGCGTTTGCATCCAGGCCCGGATCATCGCTTCGGTCACTTCCAGATGAAACTGCAGCGCGTAGACGTGGTCGCGATAGCGAAACGCCTGTTGATCGCACAGCGGCGCGCTGAACAGTGGCGCGGCCCCCTTGGGCAAATCGAACGTGTCGCCATGCCACTGAAACACCGTTTCGGTCTGGCCGAACGCGTCGCATAGCGGATCACCATCGGCGGCCGGCTCGCGCATCACCGGATACCAGCCGATCTCTTTGGAATGATTCGCCCGGACTTGGGCGCCGAGTGCCACAGCCAACAGTTGCGCGCCGAGACAGACGCCGAGGATCGGCATCCTCGCCGCCAGCGCCTCCTTCAGCAGCGCCAACTCTTTGGTCAGATACGGATACTTGTCCTGCTGATAGACACTCTGCGGCCCGCCCATCACGACGATGCCGGACACTGAGGATAGCTTCGGCCACACCGCCTTCGCGTCATAACTGTTCAACGCAACGGGCGTGCAGCCGACCGACTTGAACGCGTCCTCGAAAGTGCCGAGGCGCTCGTGAGGAACGTGTTGGATGACTAAGATCGTACTCATCGTCGAAGGGCTTGGCTCGTCAGCAGTAAGCAATAAGCAGTAAGAACGTTCTTTACTTACTGCTTACTGCTCACCTTCGGATGTCGGTTGTCGAGCTGACGAGCGTTGCCGATCACTAAGAGTGTGGTCATCGTCGAAAGGTTTAGCTCGTCAGCAATAAGCAGTAAGAACGTACTTACTGCTTACTGCCCACCTCAGGATGTCGGTCGTATAGCTGACAAGCGTCGCCAAGGAGCAACGGGGCCAGCGGATGTCCGCCGGCCCCGTTCCTCAATCCCGACGCGACGGATTACGCGTCGAAGTACAGGTAGAACTCGTACGGATGCGGCCGCAGGCGGACCTTGTCGATCTCCTGCCGCTTGTACTCGACCCAGACGTCGATGACGTCCTTGGTGAACACGCCGCCCTTCAGGAGGAACTCATGGTCGTCCTCGAGCGCGTCCAGCGACTCGCTCAAGGAACCCGGCACCTGCTTGGGCGCGACGTCCGCGGCCATCTCGTAGATGTTCTCGTCGACCGGGTCGCCCGGATCGATGCGGTTCTGAATCCCGTCCAGGCCCGCCATCAGCATCACCGAGAAGGCGATGTACGGGTTGCAGGTCGGGTCCGGGGCGCGGAACTCGACGCGCTTGGATTTCGGGTAGTCGACGTAGACCGGGATGCGGCAGATCGCCGACCGGTTGCGGGCCGAGTAGGCCAGGTTCACCGGGGCTTCATAGCCGGGGACCAACCGCTTGTACGAGTTGGTCGTCGGAGCGGCGAAGGCCAGGATCGCCGGCGCGTGCTTCAACAGACCGCCGATGTACCACTTGCACATCTGGCTGATCTTGGCGTAGCCGTTCTTGTCGAAGAACAGATTCTCGCCCGACTTGGCGAGACTTTGGTGCGTGTGCATCCCCGAGCCATTGTCGCCGAAGAGCGGCTTGGGCATGTAGGTCGCGACCTTGCCGTGCGCGCGGGCGACGTTCTTGATGACGTACTTGAGCATCATCAAGTTGTCGGCCATCTTGGTCAGCGTCGAGTAGCGCATGTCGATCTCGCACTGGCCGGCCGTGGCGACCTCGTGGTGGTGCTTCTCGACCGGCACGCCGGCGTCGCGGGCCTTGGCCATGATGACGCTGCGGATGTCCTGCAACGCGTCGTGCGGCGGGACCGGAAAGTAGCCTTCCTTGAAGCGCGGCTTATAGCCGAGGTTCGGCTTCTCGTCCTTGCCGGAGTTCCACTCGCCCTCGATGGAGTCGATGAAGTAGTAGCTCGAGTTCTCGGTGGAGTCGAACCGGATGTCGTCGAAGATGAAGAACTCAGGCTCAGGACCCCAGTAGCTGGTGTCGGCGATGCCGGTCTTCTTGAGATAGGCTTCGGCCTTCTTCGCGATATAGCGAGGATCGCGATTGTACGGCTTGTGGCTCAGCGGGTCGTAGATGTCGCAGGTCAAATGCAGCGTCGGCGAGGCGCACACCGGGTCCAGGACCGCGGTCGACAGGTCCGGGAACAGGTTCATGTCGGATTCCTGGATTTTCTGGAAGCCGCGGATCGACGAGCCGTCGAAGCCGATGCCGTCGACCCAGATGCCCTCGCCCGCCTTCTCGGCCAGCTCCTCGACCGGAATCGAGAAGTGCTGCCACAACCCGGGCAGGTCGTTGAACTTCAGGTCCACGACCTTGATGTTCTGTTCCTTGATGAGCTTCCACACGCGCTTGACGCCCTCGTCGGTGATCGAGGCCGTCAGGTGCGAGTTGCCGCCCTGGACGATCGATTCCGCTTCCTGGACCGCGTCGCGCGATCCACCCGTCGTGCCCCGAGGCTTTGGTCGTGTACTCGCCATCGCTCCCGCTCCCTCTGTTGTGCTCGCCTCGCCTCGCAATCCACAACCCCTGAGGACCGCGCGGCCCATACTCTTCAACTACCCAATCGCGACGTGACTCATGGATCCGGCCCAAGCGTGGATGCGTCCTTCAAGATACGAGGGGACCTCAAAGGCCTTTCCGATCTTTGCACATCGCCGCGCCGGCGATCTCGAACGGACGGCGCGACGTCACGCCTCACCAAAGAACGACTGATGCTTGCGGCGTTGCGGAGGAAGTTGATTGTCCGATCTAGCCGCGGCGCTGTCACGCGGCGATTGCGTGACAGCGCCTCGCCGCAAAAGAACCAGATTCAACACGTCGGCATCGTATTCGCCGGATATTACACGGGTGTTACAGCGAGATTAATTCTCGCCGGTTAGCTCTTGCCCGTCAGCAGCCACACGCGGCACGGCGCGTTTTTCACGACGTACTCGGCGCTCATGCCGAAGGTGCCTCGGCCCGGGGCGGTGGACAGCGGTCGGGGGCGATCGGCGAGGATGATCAGGTCGTACTGACCGTCGCGGGCCAGCTCGACGATCGTTTCGCCGGCGAAGCGCGACTGCTGCACCTGCGCGTCGATCGGGATCTCGTATTCGCGGCCGATCGCCTGCACCTGCTGCATGATCGTGTCCGCGGCCGACAGCTTCTCAGGGAAGAACGTGTCCAGCGGCAGCGACGGCGGAATCTCGATCACGTGCAGCGCGGTGACATCGGCATTGTGGACCTTCGCCAGCTGCGCGGCCGCCTGCACCGGATCGGTCTGCTGCAGGGTTTTCATGGGCACCAGGATCTTCTTCACCGCGACCGAGCGATAGTCGGGCATCTGCAGTTTGTCCAGCTCGACGCGCGCCGCCGGCGGCAATTTCTGCTCGTGCCGGTACCACAGATAGAATGTGACGCCCGCCGCGATCCAGAGGATTCCGAGATTTCGCCCCGCCGGCTTGGTCAGGATCACGTCGATCCACACGGCGGTGGTGCCGAGCAGGCCGATAAACGCCGACAGCGGCAGCTCGAAGCGGCCGAAGCGCAGGTTCCAGCCGATCTTAAACGGCCTTTCCATCTCCGGCTGGCGGATGCGCAGGCCCAACAGCGACAGATGCGCCAGCGCAAACGACAGCATCGCGCCGAAGTTGTACAGATCGGCAATGTGCGTCAGCTGCCCGGCCCACAGCACGATCAGCGCCGCCAAGCCCGTGAAGGTGATCAGCGAGATGTAGGGCGTCTTGAACCGCGGATGCAGCTTGTAAAAGAATCGCGGCAGCGTGAAGTGTTCGCTCATCGAGAAGGTCAGGCGCGAGGCGCCGATCAGGCCCGCATTGGCGGCGACGAACAGGATCGTGGCGCCGAGCAAGCCGACCCACGGCGTCAGATACTGATGGCCGAATGGGATCGCGCCGGCGATGCCCGCGATCGGATCTTCCAAGTAATACGTCGTCAGCTCGCGCGGCGTCAGCGCCGACAGCGCGATCACCGAAATCCCGAAGTAGAGGACAAGCAACGTGACCATCGTCGCCATCATCGCGCGCGGGACCGTGCGCCGTGGGTGGCGCGCTTCGCCGGCGAGCTGCGAGATCGACTCGATGCCGATGTAGGCGACCATCGCCATGCCGATCCCTTTCCAAAAATCGTGCCAGGCCGGCGACCACACCGGGTCGTCCGCGTTGACGCGCATGTGGAACCACAGCTGCTTCAGATGCCCGACGAAGGCGGCCGGATGCGCGATCTGCAGGATCAGGATCACGCCGAACAAGATGATCGCCAGCTGCGTGGCGATGTCGAAGATGCACAGCAGCAGCGAGACGCGGGTGGACTCTTTGATCCCGATGATGTTCAGCGTGAGCAGCACGCCAAGCACGAGCACGGTGAACGGAATGTTGCCCACGCCTTTGAGCGCCGGCAAAAAGTTGCTGAGATACGGCCCGATGGAGTAGGCGGAGATCGCGATGGTGACGATGTAGTCCAAGAGCAGCGCCCAGCCCGCGATGAAGGAGACCAGATCGTTGAAGGCGTGGCGGGCGAAGCTGCACGAGCCGCCAGCCTCCGGCATCGCGGCCGAGAGCTCGGCATAGGTCAGGACGGTGCAGAAGAAGACGATGCCGGCCAGGGCCAGCGCCAGGGGCGTGGCCCCCAGCGCGTAGAGCGCCGTGACGCCGAGCGCATAATAAATGGAGGACCCGACGTCGCCGTAGCCGATCGCGAACAGCTGCGGGGCGTTGAGGACGCGGTGCAAGCTGCCCTTGTCGAGCACCATGACCCGACGCGAGGGCGGCTCGGAGAAATCGATCGACCGGCCGTCGGGCATCTACGACGCGACGCTCACGCGAGACGCAGCCGTTACTTCCCGTTCGCGACGGCCGTTTCGACCAGCTGGTTGAACGCCGCTTCGTCGTTGATGGCGAGCTCGGCGAGCTGCTTGCGGTTGAGGGCGATGTTGGCCACTTTGAAGGCGTTGATGAGCCGTCCGTAGGTCAGTCCGCGCGACCGGGCGGCCGCGTTCAGGCGGATGATCCACAGCGAACGGAACTCGCGCTTCTTCACATGCCGGTCACGCGTGCTGTACGCCTTGGCGCGCATCACCGTTTCTTTGACGCGCTTGATGTGGCTCTTGCGCGCCCCGTAATAGCCTTTGGCCTGCTTGATCAAACGCTTGCGCCGGCGGCGCGAGGCCACGGCCCACTTAATCTTCGGCATCACTCACTCCTTCACGGCGATCCGGCGGACGCGACCCACGCGCCCCGATCGCGCGACCCTCAATCTTCTTTACCCGCCGTAGGGCAACAGCCGCTCCAGCGCTTCCTTGTTGACTTCGGCGACGGCTTTCTGACGGCGCATCGGCCGCTTTTGGTTGGCGGACTTGCCGGTGAGTAAATGGCGCTTGCCAGCCCTGCCGTGCATGATCTTGCCGCGACCGGTCTTCTTGAACCGCTTCGCGACGCCCTTGTGGGTCTTCAGCTTGCCCATCTGATCCACTACGCTCCTGGCGCTTCCGACGAGGTCTCGGACGCCGTGTTGTGGTCTTCCGATGTTGCGGACGATTCTTGCGCCGTCGAGCCCTTGGCCCCTTTGGACTGCTTCTTGACCCGCTTGATCGCGTCGTGGTCCGGTTGGAAGATCATCGTCATGAAGCGCCCTTCCAACACCGGCGTCCGTTCAACCATGCCCGTGGAATTCAAATCTCCGGCCAATCGATCCAGCACTCGACGACCAAGCTCCACATGCGCCAACTCTCGCCCGCGGAACACCAAGGTCACCTTTGCCTTGTCGCCGCGCATGAGAAACCGCTTGAGCATCCCCAGCTTCACCTGATAGTCATGCTCTTCGATGTGGGGCTTGAACTTGACCTCTTTCAGTCTGGCGACATGGTGCTTCTTCTTGGCTTCACGCTCGCGTCGCGACTGATCGTACTTGAATTTGTTGAAGTCCATAATCCGGCACACAGGCGGATTGGTCATGGGCGCGACCTCGACGAGATCAAGCCCCCGCTCGCGCGCCAGTTTCACCGCGTCCAAGGGATTCATGACGCCTAACTGCGACCCGTCCTCCCCGATCACCCGCACCTGCGGGATCCGGATTCGTTCATTGACCCGAAGCTGCTTCTCGATGACTCACCGTCCTCCTGTCGTTCCGCCGGATCTCGTGCCGCACGAGGACCGACGGAACAGCTGGCTCCCCAGAGCCTACGAAACGAGCTGGGGCTGTGGACCGTCCTGTTGCACTCGCTCCACAAAGGCCGCGACCGGCATGGGGCCAAGGTCGCCCTCGCGCCGGTGGCGGACTGCAACCGCCTGTTGGGCCGCCTCACGCTCTCCAACAACCAGCATATACGGAATCTGGGCGCGCTGCGCGTCCCGGATTTTTGCCTGCATCTTCTCGTTGCGCTCATCCACTTCGACGCGGATATCCGAGCCGCGCAACTGCGTCTCGACGGCTCTGGCGTAGTCCAGCACGCGGTCGTTCAGCGGAATCACGACGGCCTGCACGGGCGACAGCCACGTGGGCAGCGCACCCGCATAGTGCTCGATCAGCATCCCGAAGAATCGCTCAAAGCTGCCCAACAGCGCGCGGTGCAGCATGACCACGCGGTGCTCCTTGCCATCGGTGCCGACGTAGTTCAGATCGAAGCGCTCCGGCAACGCGAAGTCGCATTGGACCGTCCCGCATTGCCAGCTGCGGCCGAGCGCGTCCTGGATGCGCAGGTCGATCTTCGGACCATAGAACGCGCCTCCGCCCTCGTGCACGACGAACGGGATTTGTTTGGCCTCAAGCGCTGCGCGCAGCGCCTGCTCGGCATGGTTCCAGTTCTCGAGATTGCCAATGTAGTGCTCCGGCCGCGTCGAGAGCTCGACCTCGAACTTGTCGAACCCGAACGTCTTGAGGACTTCGAAGGCGAAGTCGAGGATTTCGCGGATCTCGTCGACGAGCTGGTCCTCGCGCAGGAAGATGTGCGCGTCGTCCTGCGTGAAGCCGCGCACGCGCAGCAGCCCGTGGAGCACGCCCGACTTCTCGTTGCGATACACCGTGCCCAGCTCGAAGAACCGGATCGGCAAGTCGCGATAGCTGCGGATCGTCGAGTTGAAGATAAGGATGTGGCCCGGGCAGTTCATCGGCTTGATGCCGTACGGCTGCTCTTCGGCCTCGAACAGAAACATGTAGTCCTTGTAGTGCTCGAGATGGCCGGACTTCTTCCACATGTCGGTGCGGAAAATGTGGGGCGTCACGACGGGTTGATAGCGACGCGCGCGATGGACGCGGCGCACGTAGTCTTCAATCACACCGCGGACCGTCGCGCCCTTCGGGTGATAAAACACGACGCCCGGTCCGGCCAGCTCCTCAAAGCTGAACAGCCCAAGCTCTTTGCCGAGCTTGCGGTGATCGCGGCGCTTCGCCTCTTCAACGCGTGTGAGGTGCTCGTCGAGCTCTTGCTTGCCGAAGTAGGCGGTGCCGTAGATGCGCTGCAGCTGCTGCCGTTTCTCATCGCCGCGCCAATACGCGCCGGCCACCGACAACAGCTTGAACGCCTTGAGCTGTCCGGTCGACGAGACGTGCGGCCCTTCGCACAGATCGGTGAAATCGCCGTCGGTGTAGAGGGAAATTTGCCCGTCGGTAAGACCTTCGATCAGCTCGATTTTATAGACCTCGTCGTAGCCGCGGAACAGTTTTAGCGCGTCGTCCTTGCTGATCATGCGGCGCTCGAAGGGGAAGTTCGCGTCGACGATCTTAGCCATCTCGGCCTCGATCTTCGGCAAGTCTTCCTCCGTCAGGCGCGCGGGCAGGTCCAGATCATAGTAGAAGCCGTCGTCGATCGGCGGACCGATGGCGAGCTTGACGTCGGGATAGAGCCGCCGCACCGCCTGCGCCATGATGTGCGCGGCGCTGTGACGGAGCGTCCAGAGGTCGTTTGCGTGTTCCTTGTGATCGCTTGTATGGCTCATGCTTTAGAAGATGGTGGGCGGTAGAGGATTCGAACCTCTGACCTTTTCCATGTCAAGGAAACGCTCTAACCAGCTGAGCTAACCGCCCAGGCAAAGCTCTAATCCCCGCCCCACTGACGTTCGTTCGGGGTGGGTCCGCCCAGCGCTTTTTCTGTGGGGCGGAAGCTTCAGCCACGGAGCTATCATCTGGGCTGATCCGCCCCTTGGCAAATTCTCGCAGAGACGGAGAGCAAACCGCCCGTTCACCGACTCCGGCCATCCAAGACGGTGAGGCCCCGCCGCGCAACACATCAGCGGCCAAGCGATGGATGTGCCGGGAGTGGGAATCGAACCCACATGTCCCTTTCGGGACACGAGATTTTAAGTCTCGCGCGTATCCCAATTTCGCCATCCCGGCGCGCGAGGAAAGAAAATGGAGGCGGGAACCGGATTCGAACCGGTGAATAGCGGTTTTGCAGACCGCCGCCTTGGACCACTTGGCTATCCCGCCGTCGTGCCGGACCAAATGCGAGAACATGTCAACTACGGCGAATCATGGAATCGAGCGCCAAGACGACACGCCCATCCTCCCAAACTGCCGCATAAAGGGCAATCGCCGCCCGTGGGCTGCCATGGAATCGTTCGGAAGAACGGCTAAATTTCGCCGTTTGGCTGGAAGGTGACTTGGCCGCCGACCCGCAGCACATTGACGCCGTCCGGATGATGGCCGTCCTTGTCCTCGATCAGCGGGTCCGTGGACTTTGTGGCAGGCGAGAGGCCGGACTTCATCTTGTAGTCCCCGCCCGAAGGAGTCGTCGGAACGGGGTTTGCCGAAGACGGACACTTAAAGACCTCCAGATCGTCGATATAGCGGTCGTACAATTCGTCGAGACTTGCGGGATACTGCTCGTTATGATCGTCTCGATACGCGGAGATCGCGTAGTAGATCTGCTTCAAGTTGTTTTGACACTTGGAGCGGCGCGCCTTCTCGCGCATCTTCATCGCGCCTGGGGCGAGAAAGCCGATCAGAATGCCGATGATGGCGATCACGACAAGCAGCTCGATCAGGGTAAACCCCCTGCGCTCGAGCCGTTTGCGCAAAAAGTCGATCATGCCGTCGTGAGCCTGGATGGCGTCATCCGGTGGTTGTGTGCCTTGCTCGACACGCGAGGAACATCAGGACGACGGCTGCTTGCAACAGATGCTCGTCGGGCCGGCAGGCCACCGTACCAAAGCCCCTCTACTTTGTCAAGGATCGCACGGGCGAGTTGGGGCTTCGACACGTCGACGAGCCTCTGCACCGCGCCGGTCCTCTCCAAGAGGCAGGCTGTGAGGGGACGCGCACCGAACGGCTGCCGCTTGGCGCTGACCATCTGGCCGACAATCAGGTCCAACTGCTTGCTTTTCAGCTTCGCGCGCACGCGTGCCAGGTCCTGGGATGTCTCCAGCGCGAAGCCGACGATCACTTGGCCCGGTCGGCGGGGCAGGCCGCCAACGACGTCCGGCGTCGCACGCAGCACGAGCGTCATGCGCCCATGGCGAGCGAGTTTGCTTGCGCGACGCGTGGCGGGCTCGAAGTCGCAGACCGCGGCCGCCATGATCAAGGCATCAGCGCGAGCCATCTCACGACGCAGGGCCGCCTGCATGTCACGCGCGCGTTCCACGTCGATCACCATGGCTCGCGCCGGCATTGGCGCCGTCGTCGGTCCGTTGACCATCGTCACGCGATGCCCACGGCGCAGCGCTTCGGCCGCCAGGCACGCGCCCATCGTCCCGGTCGAGTAGTTGGACAGGAACCGAACCGGATCGATCGGCTCGCGCGTGGGTCCCGCGCTGATCAGCACGCGCAGGGCTCGACGCTCGGCGCGTGGCATCACCGCTTGCGTGCGGCCTTGGACTGAGCTGCGGCGGGCGGCTTCACGATCCGCGCCGCGGCCTCGACGATGTCGTCGACCTCGGCTAAGTGGCCCATCGCGTCGTAGCCGCACGCGAGGGAGCCTGTGTCGGGACCGACAAACCGCACGCCTCGACGCTTCAGCCGCTGGAGATGTTCCTCGGTCGCCGGATGCCGGTACATATGCACGTTCATCGCCGGCGCGATCAAGATCGGCGCTGTCGTCGCCAAGGCGACGCAGCTGAGCAGATCATCAGCCAGCCCGAGTGACAGCTTGGCGATCAGGTTCGCCGTCGCCGGCGCGATCAGCAGCAGCGCCGCACGATCGGCCAGCGTCGTGTGAATCACGCCGGACACTTCAGCACCGAAGAGCTCGCTGTAGACCGGCCGCTCGGACAGCGCCTGCAGGGTCAGAGGAGCGAGAAACTCGGCAGCCTCACGCGTCATGACGCAGGTGACCGCGTAGCCGCGCTCCTTCAGCCGGCGAACCAGGTCCGCCGCCTTGTAGGCGCCAATCGACCCCGTCACTCCCAACACAATCTCGGCTGCGCTCATGACCGACACTCCCAAGCCTTCTCCTTAACCCTTTTTCTTCTCCGCGACGGCCTTGGCCCGGCTGGCGCGCTTCTTCTTCGGCTCGCCGTCAGTCGTCTCGGCCTCGTCTTGCGGGTTCACGGCGACTTTGCCCTTGAGGATCTCTTCAAGCGCAATCGACGTGACCTTCTTCGCGTCGGTCTCGACGAACTTCGGCGCTCCGTCGGCCAACTCCTTCGCTCGCCTGGCCGCCACAACGACGAGCTTATAGATGCTCGGGCACTGATCCAGCAACGCTTCGATGGGTGTCTTCGTCATTGCTTGCCTCCCTTGCCTGGTTGAATGCGCAACCGTTCTGCCGTGATGATCGCCTCCAGCTCATCGACGGCTCGACCCAATTCTCGATTCACCACCTGGTAGTCGTACCATCGCACGCAGGCCAGCTCGCGCTCGGCGGCCTGCAAGCGATGACGGATCGAGTCGGCTGAATCCGTCCGCCGGTTGATGAGCCGGGCCCTCAAGTCGCGCATCGACGGCGGCAAGAGGAAGACGAGCACCGATCGCTCGCCCAGATGCTTCCGAACCTGCTCCGCGCCTTGCACGTCGATGCTAAGGATCATGTCCCAGCCGGACGCGATCCGCTGCTCGACCAGGCGGCGCGGTGTTCCGTAGTACGCCTGATGGACCTGCGCCCACTCCAGCAAGCCGCCCTGCTCGCGCAACGCGGCGAACTGCTGCTCGGTCACAAATCGATAGTCGCGCCCGTCGCGCTCCTCGGGACGCCGCGGCCTGGTCGTCACCGAGATCGATCGCGCGAGCCTCGGCACGCGCTGGAGAATCTCGCGAACAATCGTGGTCTTGCCTCCGCCCGACGGGCTCGACACGACAAACACCTTGCCGATAGCGCGTGCGGTGCGCCGGCTCGTCGCCTTCATGCGTCGCTACGACGACGCCCCCGATGACTTCAAGCGTTCCACGACGGTTTGCGGCTGAAGGCTCGACAGGATTACGTGGTCTGAATCGGTGATGATCACCGTCCTGGTCCGTCGCCCATTGGTCGCGTCGATCAATTTCCGATGGCGCAACGCCGCCTCACGCAGCCGCTTGATCGGCGACGGCTCGGCCGAGACTACTGCGATGACTCGCTCGGCGGACACCGTGTTGTCGAACCCGATGTTCAGCGGCGTGAGACTCATCCGAGAAGAAATCTCGCGCGGCCCAACGACCATCCGGCCATCCAACCCGCTCTCTGGCCACTTGGCCACTTGGCCACTTGGCCACTCGTCAACGTCTTCATTCCAAGTTCTGGGCCTGCTCGCGGATCTTCTCGATGGCGCCTTTGATCTCGATGCAGTAGCGCACGATCGTGCCGTCGTTCGCTTTGGCCCCAAGGGTGTTGGCTTCACGTTGGAGCTCCTGCGAAATAAAATCGAGTTTCTTACCGACGCTCTGCTGCTGGACCTTGAGCGTCTGCTCCATATGCGTCAGATGACTTTCGAGGCGCACCAGCTCCTCGTTCACGTCGACTTCTTTGAGCAACAGCAACGCCTCATGCACATGCGATGGCGCGATTGACGCGCCGGATGTCAGCGCCTTGAACCGTTCGCCGAGGCGCTGTTTTTGCGCCGCGATGCCCCTAGGCAAATGCTTGCGGATCGCCGCCACATTCCTGGCGATGATGTTCATCTGCTGCTTGATGTCTTTGATCAGACGCCCACCCTCGGCTCGCCTGAAGGCAATCAGCGCCCGCAGCGCAGCTTCCAGACCCTGCTGCACAACGGGCCATAGCTCTTCGCGCTTGATGTTCTCATCTTTGGTGTTCAGCACACGGGGGTTCGACAACAGATGGTCCAGCGTCACGTCGCCCTTCAAGCCGAAGCGGTCCTTCAACTCGACCAGCGCTTCGTAGTACGATCTGGCAAATTGCTCGTCGAAGAACAGCCGCCTCGCGCCGCTTTTGGGCGGCTGTACCGAGACAATGACGTCCACGTGTCCGCGCAACAGATGCCGCTTGATGAGCTGGCTGATTTCTCCACCAAAGCCTGACAGTCCGTCCTGCACGCGTTGATCGATCTCGAGATACCGATGATTCGTGCCGCGCAACTCGACGGTGACCGCGCCCAGCGGGCTCTGCCGCGTCACGCGGCTGTAGCCGGTCATGCTCTGGCTCATGCGCTTAGACCCATACGACCATCTGGCTTTTGATCGATTTGGTTGGATACAGCGGCGCGAGCAATTCGTCGGGATGAAACCATAGCTTGATTTCCCGCTCGGATTCCGCCGGGTCTGATGAGGCGTGCAGCACGTTCTCCATGATGCCGGCGGCTGTGTTTCGACCATATGCGCCACGAATGGAAGTCGGCTCCGCCTTTTCAGGGTTGGTCGAACCGGCCAGATCGCGAATCTTGCCGATCGCGCCAGGCCCGTAGTAGACGAATACCAGGATGTGGTCGACGCCGTGCAGCTCGCCGGAGATGTGCTTGATCAAGTCTTCGAAGAACGGCTTGTGCGTCAGCGCCTTGTAATGTTCGACAGCCAGATCGCGCGTCACGCGCGTAATCTTTGCGCCGATCATCTGCAAGCGGAGGCTTTCCAAACGACCAAGCGTCAGACCGACGATGCCTCGTTGAATGGCATCGGGTTTGATGATCACGAGGGAAGCTTCGGAATTCATGGCGTTGCTTGGGCCACTCCGAAGAGTTGCAACAACCGACCCAGATCTTCCGACGAGAAATACTCAATCACGATCCGTCCCCCATTTTTGCGAGCACTCACCATAACCTTCGTCCCCAGCTTTGTCCGGAGCTCCTCTTCGATGCTTCGCGTCTCAGGATTTGACGCGGCCGCCCGTTGACGCTTTGGCTTCGGCTGCCATGTGCTTGCCAGCGCCTCAACCTGCCGCACGGACAAGCCTTGCGCGACGGTGTGTTGGAACAGCGCCAGTTGCCGTTCCGCCGTCTCGACTGCGAGGATCGCCTTGGCGTGGCCTTGCGAGATTTTTCCGCCTCGTAGCGCTTCCTGAATTTCGTTCGGCAACTTCAGCAGGCGCAGCATGTTGGCCACGGTGCTGCGATCCTTCCCAAGTCGTTCTCCCAGTTGATCTTGCGAATATGCAAAATCGCTCATAAGGCGCGCGTAGCCCATCGCCTCTTCGATCGGATTGAGGTTGTGCCGCTGCAAGTTTTCGATCAACGAGTACTCCAGCGCCTCTTGGTCGGTGAGCGACTTCACCACCGCCGGCACCTCGCGCAGCCCAAGCGCTTGCGCCGCGCGCCATCGACGCTCTCCAGCGACAAGCTCGTACACGCCATGGGAAATCGGTCGCACAATGACCGGCTGGATGATGCCGCGGTCCTTGATCGAAGCCTTCAGCTCTTCAAGCGCCTTCTCGTCAATCTGCTGTCTCGGCTGATAGCGTCCAGGCTTGATTTGATTCGCGGGAATCATGAGAAAACTCGGTGACGATTCATTCGGCGTCTCCACGATTTCCGCAAACCCTCTGCCCAGGCGTCGTGTGGTCATTGAGCTGCCACTCCCGCGTTCTGCTCCTGAAAGAGTCGCTCCATCAGCTCCTTGGCGAGATTGTCGTACGCCAAAGCACCGGACGAGTGAGGATCATACAAGCAGATCGGCTTGCCGAAGCTCGGCGCCTCAGCGAGACGGATGTTCCGAGGAATCGACGTCGTGAATACCAGCTCTTTAAAGAACTCCTTGACCTCCTTGGAAACCTCCTGCGTAAGCGTCGTGCGAAAGTCTGCCATCGTGAGGACAATTCCAAGGACCTGCAAACGATCGTTCTTCGATTGGCGGACGCGGTCCACAGCCTTGATCAAGGCATTGAGCCCTTCGAGCGCGAGGTACTCACACTGCACCGGAATCAATACGCCGTCTGAAGCGATCAAAGCGTTAAGGGTCATGAGACCAAGGGAAGGCGGGCAGTCAAGCAGGATAAGATCATAGCGTGATGCGATGGGCTCAAATGCGCGCTTCAGGATCTGTTCGCGGTCCTCGAAATCAGCAATGGTGATGTCCACCTGAGACAGATCAACATTGGATGGCGCCACGTCGAGCATCTCAAGCGCCGTTCTCGTGATGATTCGGTCAATCGGCATGCCGTCGACGATCACGCTATGAACGGTGCTCCGCACTCTCGCACGATCCACTCCGCAGCAAATGGTCGCATTCCCCTGGGCATCAAGATCGACCAGTAGCGTGCGCTTGCCGGCCATCGCGAAATAAGATCCGACGTTCACGGCGGTCGTCGACTTGCCTACGCCGCCCTTCTGGTTGCACACCGAGACGACTTTGGCCATGAGACCGGCGCCGACCGCCTCTCGCTAACCTTAAATTACAAGGCCAGTTCCACGTAGAACCGGCAAGGTTTTCAACAAGTGTGAATAAATTGTGGAAAGCAAGGAAAACCCTAGATCTTCGCGGCCTTGTACATGGCCATCGAAACCAAGCTATTGGTGAGCCAGTACAATACCAGGCACGAAGACACGTTGTAGAACATCAAGCCGAAGAGGACTGGCATCATTGGTCCGGCCATCGGATTGCTCGCCTGGCCCTGAGGCGCGGCTCTCCCCTGAGACATCTTGGTCTGGAAATACATCGCCATGGCCATCAGGATGGGCAACAGGTTGAAATTGATTCCGCCAGGCAAGGCCGCCAGACGATCCGGCAACGTGAGGTCCTTGATCCACAGAAAATGCTGGCCGCGCAGTTCGATGACGTGGGAAATCGCCGACCAAAGCGCGAAGAACACTGGCATTTGCAGGATGATTGGCAAACATCCGCTCAGTGGACTGACCTTGTTTTCCTTAAACAAGGCGAAGATTTCCTGGTTCACCCGCTTTGGATCCTTCTCGTACTTCTTCCTCAGCTGCTCGATTTTCGGCTGCAGATCCTGCATCTTCTTCATCGACTTAAAGCTCATGAGCGTGAAGGGAGACAGCCCGATGGTCACAATGATCGACAAGCCGATGACGGCAACCCCATAGTTGTGAGTGACTGAGGCTATGAGCTTCAACACTAACATCAGGAATAGACCGATTTGCCCAAGGAACCCGATGGGAAAGGCGTCTTGAAAGCCCGCGTCTCGCATTTTGAAAAAATCTCGAGGCCCCACATAAAGCTTGAGCGTTTGCGTCGACCCCTGGGGCACCTTCAGCTCGAATTCCGATGAGGCGGTGATCGCCGCCACCGGAGATCGGTTCAGCTGCACCTTCGCGGTGACGCCATCGGGCAATTTGAGCGATTGGCAGAAAAATTGCTCCGACAAGGTCACAATTGAGGTTTCCTGGGCCAGGCTCTTAACTGTGCCTGCTCGGAAATGCGCTGAGCGCCCCTGAAACGCTCCTTTCTTTTCGTTCTTCAACACCGCCTCGATCGTGCTGCGCGAGGCGTGAGGACCTTCTGAGGCGTTCCAAGCTTGTTGAGCTTGAAAGACGGAATCGCTTGAGCCTGAGGGAGACTGCAACGACAAATGCAAGACGGGATCCTTCTCGTCGAGCTCGATCAGAAGCACGCGCATGCCGCCGCTGGCATCTTTGCTGTGCCAGCGAATTGAGCGAGCGTCCGAGCCAGCATACGAGAAGCCGGCCTGATCGTATGGCATCTTGAGAGCCAATACCTGATACCCGTTCCCAAAATGCAGCGGCCGACCTGTTTCCATGTTGGGATACTGCTTGAGCACCACCGACTTCACCGACGGTGAGCCCTTGCCGAATACGACCTTCAGCTGGTCAGATTCGAGCTCGATCGATTCGTCAGGCTGGGCCGAGGCCTCGTCCGCGCCGAAGAGCGAATCGGCTTTCGCCTGACTTGCGGATGGATTGACTAAAGAGGCGGTAGAGGTCGAAGATTTCTGTAAGGCAGGACTCTGTGCAAATCGCGCATAGGCTAACATAACAAGCACAGAGAGGACGGATGCAAGCAGAATCCGCTTCTCGGTCGTCATGATCGTTTCCTTCCCAGGGCTATTCTATGGAACAGGGTCATACCATCCCGCCGAAAATGGATGGCATCGAGCCAACCGACCGATGGTTTGGAGTAACCCGACAAATGTGCCGTTCTTTTGAATGGCTTCCTCGGCGTAATGTGAACAAGTTGGATGGAATCGACATGCTTGCAAGAATAACTGTGATAAGTACTTACGGTAGAATTGAATGAGGGAGACAAGAAGCCGTCGTATCATGAATTGAGATTCGCGAGTAGCTTCAACCGACGACAGACGCGTAGAAAATCGTCCTTCACGGACGGCGTTGAAACGGCCGTCTGCGATAGGACAACCACAAGATCATGCCCACCAACCAGACAAGACTTGTTGGCTCGGTACACGCCACGGAAGACCCGCTTGATCCGGTTCCGCTCGACGGCTCGCTTAACGCCCCGCTGCACTCGAATCCCAACCCGAGTCGACGACAGCTGGTTTGGCAACACGCCGATCGACAACAATTCCCCTCGGACCCAGCTTCCTTGTCGACGGATCACATCGAACCGTTGGGAAAGGCGAAGCCGCTCGCGGGAACTGAGGGAGGCGTCGATCAGGCCGGGATGAGTTGCCAGCGAGCCTTTTGCCGACGACGCTTGAGCACATCACGGCCCCCGCGCGTCTGCATTCGCTTTAAGAACCCGTGTGTGCGTCTCCGCTTGATGTTGGAGATGGGACGAAGATGCTTTTTCATTTCCCCTATTATATGCCGCAACCTCAAGAAATCAAGCTTACACGCCGACGGGCCGCATTTGGCTTGAGATGGGGTCCTGAGACTGCTATAATTGGTTTCCAACCTCCTGTGGATAACGTGTGGATTGTGTGGAAAACATGGCTCTCGCGTGGCAAAAAGCTGTGGACATCCTCAAGACCCGCCTAGGCAACGAAACAGTCGAACGCTGGATCAATCCTCTCCGGGTGCTTTCTGATTCATCCGATACACTCATCCTCGAAGCTCCGAATCAGTATTTCCGCGACTGGGTGCTCGGTCACTATCAAGAAGGGCTGCAAGCTGTTGCAGACGGCCGGCAGATCCGAATCATTTCACAAGAGTCGGTCGCCACTGCTCCTCGCGAACGAACGCCTGAGCCGGCAGAGCCACCCAAACCAGCCTCAAGCAGCGGGCTGAATCCAAAGTTCACCTTCGAGCAGTTCGTCGTCGGACCAAGCAATCGGTTTGCACACGCAGCGTCGATGGCAATCGCGGAATCTCCCGCAAAGGCATACAATCCGTTATTCATTTACGGTGGGGTTGGCCTTGGCAAAACCCATCTCATGCAGGCTATCGGTCATGCGGTCGCAAAAAAATCCTCCACTTTTCGGGTCTGTTACACGTCAAGCGAACAGTTCACCAATGAACTGATCAACGCGATTCAGACGAAGACCACCGCGAAATTTCGTGAGCGCTATCGCCGTGTCGATGCCCTGCTGATCGACGACATTCAATTCATTGCCGGCAAAGA
>Ga0209515_10004628_pt1 | contig 18457 bp, 19 predicted proteins | sample Subgroupgradi54m_FD_187454 | JGI IMG/M metagenome (GOLD analysis project Ga0209515, IMG submission 187454) | Subsurface groundwater microbial communities from S. Glens Falls, New York, USA - GMW60B uncontaminated upgradient, 5.4 m (SPAdes)... ...
AGAAGACCGGTGTGTTCACTGGACTCTATTGCATCAACCAACTTACTAAGTACAAAATGCCGCTTTATGTATCAGACTTCGTCGTGATGGGATTTGGGACGGGAGCAGTGGTTGGTGTCCCCGGACATGATAGGCGAGATTTTGAATTTGTCAAAGCATTCGATCTTCCGATTGTCCGTGTCGTTGTGGGCAAAGATGGCGACACTTCACCAATTACCAAGATTGAACAGGTACAGGAAGAAGAGGGGACGATGATTCATTCAGGTTTCCTTAATGGGCTAGATATTCATGCAGCGACAGAAGAGATGATTTTTCATTTAGAAGAGAAAGGTTGGGGCAAGCGCGTGACGACGTATCATTTGCGTGATTGGTTGATCTCGCGTCAGCGCTATTGGGGTCCACCGATACCGATGATTTATTGTAAAACTTGTCAGAAAGCTCATAAAGGCGAGAGAAAAGAAATGCCAGGCTGGTGGACGGTGCCAGAAAAGGATTTGCCTGTTGTGTTGCCCTCCATTGAAGATTACAAGCCAGGTGACGATGGGATCGCGCCTTTGGCCAAACATAAAGAGTTTTATGAAACGACCTGTCCAGGATGTGGAGCAAAATCTGTACGAGAAACAGATGTTTCCGATACGTTTTTAGATAGTTCGTGGTACTTTCTTCGTTATACTTCGACGGATGACAAGACGTGTGCATGGAATCCGGAGCGCGTTCGTAATTGGCTTCCCGTTGCTATGTACACCGGTGGAGCAGAGCATTCTGTCTTGCATCTGTTATATTCTCGGTTTGTGACCATGGCATTTCATGATTGGGGATTGATTAGTCATTTTGAGGAACCGTTTACAAAATTTTTTGCGCACGGTTTGGTTATTAAAGATGGCGCTAAGATGAGTAAAAGCAAAGGTAATGTGATTAATCCGGATGAATATATAGAAACATATGGTTGTGATGCGTTACGATTATATTTGATGTTTATGGGGCCATTTTCAGATGGCGGAGATTTTCGTGATACGGCGATGGAGGGCATGAGTCGGTGGGTGGGGAGAATCTGGCGGCTCTCTCTGGCTTCGTTAGATAACCTAAGTGATAAAAGAAACGTAAGCGAACTCAAAAAAACTCTCCAAAAGCTTATTAAAAAGGTGACAGAAGATATTGAACGTCGCCACTACAATACGGCCATTGCCGCGATGATGGAGTTTACGAATTTGGTTGATGACAAAGGGGGAACGTTGGGAAAAGAAGAACTCGGGATATTTTCGAAACTTTTAGCGCCGTTTGCTCCGTATCTTACTGAAGAATTGTGGGAGCGCTTGTATGCCGCTGAGGTTGCTCGTCCAAATTCAAGTCCCGCCAAGCGGGACGATTTGTCCAAGCTCCCCGCGGCGTCTGGGCATTTTCAGAGCATCCATCTTCAGCCGTGGCCGACGTATGATGCTGTTCAAGTAGAAGAAAAAACGGTGGAAATGTTGGTACAAGTGAACGGAAAGCTTCGCGACAAGCTAATAGTCTCACGTCAGCAGTCATATGACCAGAGTGCTATAGAGCAATTGATGAAGCAACGCGAGAAAGTACAGAAGTTTATTGAAGGAAAGCCTTTAAAAAAGATTATCTTCGTCCCGGGAAGACTTATAAATTTTGTTTTGTAACAATGATCGACGAACAAGATACGTCCCAAGACATCAGGGAGCGAATCATTGGTGTTTTCCATGCGTATAAGATTCCCATACTCCTGGGTGGCTTGAGTATCTTCGTTATTTTTGTTTCTTTAATTTTTCTTGTTAAATCAACCCAAACGACCACTCCGATTCAATTTTCTAGCAATGCTCAAGGAGCAACTGATAGCACTAATTCAAGTAGTTCTGCTAAATTACAGAAAATGATTCATGTTGATGTGGAAGGGGGAGTGGAGCGGCCGGGAGTTTATGGCCTGCCACTGGGAAGTAGAGTTGATGATGCAATTCGTATAGCGGGAGGCATAAGTAGTGAAGTTGATGCCGATGGGTTGGCAAAACAATTAAATCGGGCGAGCGTTTTGGTTGACGGTGGAAAAATTTATGTGCCAAAGAAGGGTGAAGTCCAAGGAGTAGTAAATTCAATGTCGTACAATAATTCTTCACAAAACGGATCAATGATAAATATTAATCTTGCTTCTCAAACAGAATTAGATTCATTGCCGGGTGTCGGTCCGGTCATAGCAAATAAAATCATTTCAGCCCGTCCATACAACACATTAGATGATTTAGTGAATAAGAAGGTAATCAGTGCGTCGTTATTTAAAAAAATTAAGTCTCGCTTGACACTATGATGACCGTTGCGGATTTTACTGGTGTCATCAATCAGCTTTTGCCCGAGCCGCATGCTGGACTTCTCAATGGAATTTTATTTGGCGTAAAAGCAACGATAGCCAAAGATCTTTCGCAAGCACTTATTAAAACCGGAACATTGCATATCATTGCGTTGTCTGGCATGAATATTACCATTCTTTCTGATTTGGTAAGCATTACCCTTCTCCGGTTTGTTAGTAGACGAATAGCGAGTTTGTTAACTATAGCGATTATTATAGGTTTTATCCTCTTTGTTGGTATAAGTCCCAGTGTTATTCGGGCCGGTATTATGGGAAGTATCACATTGATAGCGATTATCTTTGGTCGGCAAGCGTGGTCACTCCTTACCTGGATCGTTGCCGTTGCTGTCATGCTTCTGATAAAACCAATCTGGTTAGGAGATATTAGTTTTCAACTTTCGGCATTAGCAACACTGGGGATTATTTTGTTTGGAAAGAAGAGTACATCTCAAAAGTTCGCCGCTGAGATCTCCCGCGTTGGCGGGATCTCCGCGGCGTCTAATGCACAAAATTTTTCTCCCTCACCGCGCCTTCGTTTCTTTTCTTTCCTTTGGCATATCGTCGAGGACGACCTCCGTGTCACCCTTGCTGCTCAACTGTTTACCGTGCCGCTTATTCTTTTTACTTTTCATCAAATCTCTTTTATTAGTCCCCTTTCGAACATCCTTATTGGTTGGATTATTCAGCCGCTGACGGTTTTGGGATTTTTTACGACGATTGCCGGATGGGTGTGGTTGCCATTGGGACAAGTGATTGCCTGGGTGACGTGGGTGCCATTACAGTACGTCCTGACAATGATTTCCCTTACTAGCCGGATTCCATTTGGGAGTTTATCGTGGTGAGAAGGTGACTATTTATGGTGAGCCCGTTGAACCATATCAAAATATAGTACCTCGAGGCTGAGAAAGTTTTCTTGAAAAGGCCGTTTTATAAAGTTTATAAGATTTATAAAAATTACAGAATAAGAAAAGAAAACAGGGAGTGTTTCAAAATTTGCGACGATATTTGAATATAAAAATGGAAGATATATGTTTAAGTTAAGAATCGGTTATTTGATCGCCGGAATTACTACGGGCTGTATACTTCTCTTGAGTTTCATTTGGACATTGCCTGACGGAAAACTCCATATTGTCTTTTGTAATGTGGGCCAGGGTGATGGTGCCTATATCCGGTTTCCGGATGGCCGCGATATGGTGGTCGATGGTGGACCGGATGATAGTATTCTCAACTGCTTAGGCAGGCACATGCCGTTCTGGGACAGGCACATTGATATGGTTGCCATGACTCACCCGCAGAAAGATCATTTTGAAGGACTCATTTCCGTGTTTGAGCGATATAGCGTTGATTATTTCGTTCGCAGTGATGTCGACAATACCACGGACAGTTATCGGAAACTTCAAGACGTCGTTCATCGCAAAAAAATTCCAGTAAAATTTGTCACCGTTGGTGATCGTATCAGCGTAGATGCTACGACGCTCTCTTTTATCTGGCCATCCGTTGAGCAAATTGCAAAAGGAAAGTCATCAGCGGTTGTTTATTCTGCCAACAATAATACTCTTGGCTCCTCGATTGTTGGCGACCTCAATGACTATTGTCTGGTATTTTTTTTACGCTACGGCAGTTTTGACGCAGTATTCACCGGTGATGCAGACAGCAGAGTTGAAGCAAATTATACGGGTGGAGTGCTCGCAGATAATTCTATTGAAGTGCTCAAAGTGCCCCATCATGGATCGCGTACCGGCATGACGAAGGCATTTATCGATTGGCTTGCCCCTTCGCTTGCGGTGATTTCCGTTGGGAAAAACCATTATGGACATCCGGCCAAAGAAGCGTTCGATTTTTTAAACTCCGTTGGGGCAAAAATTTTTCGTACCGATCAACATGGTGATGTTGAAGTGGTCAGTGACGGCACTCATTGGCTAGTCAACCCACAGAAAAAGGGTGTAGACTAGAAAGGTATGAAGGATACTCTTGTTGTCTTTGCTTATGCGCAGGCAGGATTAGGTCACATGCGGGTTGCCGATGCACTTTATGACGGCCTGCCAACGGGCGCCCGTGCCGTTCTTTTAAGTTCCCGCGATAAGCGGATTACGTATCTCCATCGACTTACCAGTATCTATCCGCTCCTTCGATGGCTTTTAGAATTTTTTCAAAACGGAACGCCTGAGGAGCTGTTTACCAGGGTAGTTCGCGTGGTTCTTGCACGGGACAATACTATTCCCTATCAAGAACTTTCCCAGATTCTTCATCAGCAAATCCATCTGCCGAGCACAATTCTGATCGTTGCGACACATTTTGGATTAGCCCATCAATTTGCCGCTATCAAGGAGAAATTTGCCAAAACGCATGGCGTGGGCGTGGTGCTTGCCGTTGTGGTCACCGATGATTCACCACAAAAAGTGTGGGCTGTGCCGGGCGCAGATCTTATATTTTGTCCCAGCAGTACGACGAAAAACGCATTAGAAGCCTACCATCATACGCTTGTATCGACCAACACGACTACGTACATTGCCTCGCCCTATATGATTACGCCTTCATTTGCGTTGACTATCTCTGGCAAGGCACATCAAAGTAGGAAGGCCGCATGCGACGGTGCCTCTTGGCAGCCAATTGCCGTTGCTGTGCCGGTATCTGGAGCTGCGGTGCAACTGGAGTTTCTTTTAAACATCATCCGTGAGCTTTCCCGACTTTCCGAGCGGTTTCATTTTGAAGTCGTCAGCAAAGAATCTCTGTTTACGATTCCCTTTCTGCATGAGCTTGCCGCATGGCCACGAGTGACGACGCATAGAGCCATGTGGGACCGGATGATTATTGAGCAGTATGAGGCGTTATACCGAAATATTGTCATTACCGCGGAAATTACCAAACCTTCGGAACAGGCATTCAAAGCCCTTCTGACGCCAAAACAGGTTGGTGGATCAATCTTGCTGTTTTCCCAACCTATTGGTCGGCAGGAAAGGGATAATCTGCGCTTTTTTGCTCGCCATGACCTTATTCCCTCTACCGAGGAACAGGAGCTTTTATGGGAACTTTCAGAGAAAGGCATCGTCCTTACATCGTCACCCGACCCTCAGTTGCTTGAAAAAGCAAAACATTGGCGGGGGTTACGCCTGCCGACACCATCATCATCCGCCGCGAAATTTATTACCTGGACACTCGCCAATGGCGTCTGGGCTTCTATGGGCTCTTTTTCTTCTTTTCCAGAAGATCCTGGGCTTCACTCCGACGGCGTTGCCCGCTTCTGGAAGCGCATAGCAGAATATATTGCTGCCACTTGACAAATCAATTACCCTGTAGTAAATTATATTTTCTAATCCCGCCAGGCCGGGACCAGTCCCGCCAGACAGGGATAAACCGTCCTTTCGGACCTCTCCCGCTTTTGAGCGGGAGATATCTGAGCGGACGGGTTTGTGGATTCGTAGGTCTTTTGAGTCATCGAAAAAGAACGTACGAGCCACGATCCCGCCAAGCGGGATGTTCTAGGTTTCAGCGCTGAGGTCGGGAGTAAAAATTTAGATGCATCTTCAGTTTCTCTCGCGAAGGATTTTTCTCAATTATCCAAAGCTCATCGGCGCTCGCAAAGTGAAGCCGCACAAAATTTTTCTCCCTCCCCGCGCTGTCTCGGTCACGATTAGTAAAATTCCTTTTTTTTTGCTATCATACAAAGTACATGAGAGATCAGGTCATTGAGCTATTACAAAAGGTTCTTGGGGAGATGGATATCACTGATATTTTTCCTTTGGTAACCCGTCCTGAGGATGCGTCTCACGGGGACTATGCGACCAGCGTTGCATTGGTGTTGGCAAAAAAAATTGGTAAAAAACCAATGGAAATTGCCAAAGAAATTCAAGAACGGATCATAAAACATCATAAAGCATCAAAATTCCCGTGGTTGGATCGGGTCGAAATAGCCTCGCCGGGGTTCATAAACGTCTTCGTATCCGAGGCTAATATTATCAATCGACTTGGTCAAGTGCTAATAGGGGGAGATCGCTTTGGCATGGTCTCAGCACCCGTCGTCACGGAGAGAAAAAGTGATGAGACACCCCTTAAAACGAGAGACAAAAGAGGTGATGGCGAGTTAGCCTCGATGAACAAAGGGAAAACCAGTCTAAAAATTTCTCAAAATCTCCGCGTAACTCCCGCATCAGGCGAAATTGCGGAGAAAAAAATAGGTCGTCAGGACAAGACAAAACACGTCATGATCGAATTTGCTGATCCAAATCCCTTCAAAGAGTTCCATATTGGTCATCTTCGAAATATCGTTCTTGGCGAATCGTTTAGTCGGCTTTTAGAGGCAACAGGAGATGAGGTACGACGCGTTAACTATCAGGGAGACGTGGGCATGCATGTGGCAAAAGCCCTTTATGGGCTAAAGAGCGTAGAGAAAATGAAGACAGGTGTTTCAACGAAAGAGAAAGCAGAATTTCTTGGGAAAGCATATGCGGTTGGTGCTAAGGTGTTTGAGGATCCGTCAGCTGACGGAAAAGAAGCAAAAAAGCAGATCATAGAGCTGAATAAAAAAGTCTACGCCCAAGATTCAGGGATTATTGATTTCTGGAAGCAGGGGAGACAATGGAGTCTAGATTATTTTGACAGGCTCTACGAACGAGTTGGTACGAAGTTCACCCGCTTTTATTTTGAGAGCGAGGTTGCCCCGCTGGGCGTTAAAATCGTCAAAGAGCATATCAAAGACGGCGTGTTTGAGGAAAGCGAAGGTGCAGTGGTATTTCGCGGAGAGAAGTTGGGTTTGCACACCCGCGTGTTTATCACAAAAGAGAACTATGCTACCTACGAAGCAAAAGACCTTGCACTTGCACCATTAAAATATAGTGAATATCCGTATGATCTATCTATTATCATGACGGGCAACGAGCAGTCGCCGTATTTTAGCGTCATGCTTGCCGCACTTAGGCAAATTAATCCGGAGCTTGCTTCCAAAACGAAGCATATCCCTTTCGGCATGGTACGTTTGACAGAAGGTAAAATGTCCTCGCGCACCGGCAATGTCATTACTGCAGACTGGCTTATTGATCAGGTAAAACAGAGAATCTATGACATACTACAAAAGAATGATACTCAATATTCAAAAGAGATACAAAACGAAATTGCAGAGAAGGCAGCGGTAGCAGCAGTGAAATATTCAATGCTCAAAGTAACTGCACAGAGCGATATAGCTTTCGATATAGAAAAGTCGGTATCATTTGACGGTGATTCCGGGCCGTATCTGCAGTATGCCTATGCGCGGTGTAAAAGCGTCTTACGAAAGTCTAAGCTACGTCGCTTCAATGATAGAGGTCACTTAGGAGAAAAAGAAGAACGGGAGCTCGCCCGATTCATCGGGTTTTTCCCAGAGATTGTTGCCGATGCGGCCAAAAATTTTGCTCCCAATACCTTGTGCACGTATCTTTTTCAGTTAGCCCAAGCGTTTAACCTTTTGTACGCCAAACATGAGATTTTAAAAAACGACCTCCGCTTGACGTTAACCGCTGCCACGGCCCAAATCCTCAAGAATGGTTTGTATCTTCTAGGAATCGATGTATTGGAGCAGATGTAACTATGGCTCGCCCATTCTTTATCCATCACTCGTTCTTGCCGTTCGTTTGGAGCATTGTAGTCTCCATGGTTTTGTTGGGCGTCCGATTTTTATTCAGCAGCGATGATTTTTATCTTTTCTTGCCGTATAACCTGTTTCTTGCCATCATTCCTTTTATACTTTCTTGGCTTATTAGCGTGTATGCCCAGAAGAAGACAAAATCTTGGCTCCTTCTGGTTTCGGCAGGATTGGTATGGCTTATCTTTTTTCCCAATGCGCCATACATTATGACGGATTTTATACATCTGAAAGGCAGAAGTGGTATTTCCATATGGTTTGATGGTGTACTTATCCTTTCATTTGCTTGCGCTGGACTCCTGAGCGGCTATTATTCGCTCTATGCGATGCAGAAATTAGTGATGCGTCAATGGGGTAAACTGACCGGCTGGATCTTTACCGCAAGCATACTCGCCTTGACGAGTTTTGGTGTGTATTTGGGGAGATTCTTACGATGGAATAGTTGGGATTTGTTTTTGGACCCGATTCGAATAACTCATGATTTTATTGCTCGGATCTTTAGTCCATCCCTTCATATTCGTTTTTGGATGGTTTCCGGCTTACTTTTGGGATTTTTGATCGTAAGCTACGCTACCGTTTTTTCCTTTATCCAACAGGAGAGGCGGAAGTAATGCAATCCCACATTCGTAATTTTGCCATCATAGCCCACGTAGACCATGGTAAATCCACACTTGCGGATCGGTTGTTAGAGCTCACTGGGACGGTTGCCAAGCGCGATATGGCGGAGCAATTTTTGGATAGCAATCCTATTGAGCGGGAGCGGGGGATTACGATCAAGCTTGCGCCGGTACGAATGGAGTGGAATGGATATATTTTGAATCTCATTGATACGCCTGGCCATGTCGACTTTAGTTATGAGGTGTCTCGTTCGCTTGCTGCCTGCGAGGGAGCCTTATTAGTGGTGGACGCCACGCAAGGCGTGCAAGCGCAAACCCTTGCGCATCTTCATCAAGCTCGGACTGGCAACCTCGTGATTATTCCCATTATCAATAAAATTGATTTGCCCAATGCAAGGATTGAAGAAACGAAGAAGGAGCTTGTTGATTTAGGATTTCGTGAAGAAGACATATTGGAAATATCTGCCAAAACTGGCAAAAATGTCGAGAGTGTCTTGCAAGTAGCCATTGATCGGGTGTCTCCGCCGCACGGCGAACCGGATAAACCCTTGCGAGCATTGGTTTTTTCCTCCCAATACGATGCGCACAAAGGAGTGGTGGTTTTTGTACGGGTAGTTGACGGAAGTATATCTTTAGATAGACTTAAGTTTTTGTTTTCCGGTGCTGAAGTGGCGCCCGTTGAGGTGGGGTACTTTAGTCCAAAAATGATCCCGTCCAGCAGTTTATCAAGTGGCGAGGTCGGCTACATCGCAACAGGTCTTAAAGATGTCCGATTTGCCAAAGTCGGGGATACTATTACCGTGGCGCAGGCTGTCGATGTTAGCCCGCTTGAAGGGTACAAAGAGCCTAAACCCATGGTTTTTCTTGGATTATTTCCTGTGGATAGTGCGGAGTTGACGCTTGCGCGAGAGGCCATGGAGAAATTGCGGCTTTCTGACAGCGCATTTACCTTTCGACCCATCTCGTCGCTTGCATTAGGCAATGGGTTCCACTGTGGATTTTTAGGCCTTCTGCATGCAGAAATCGTCCAGGAGCGCTTGCTTCGGGAGTTTGGGCTCACGATGATTGCCACGGCGCCCAGCGTGGAGTATCAAATTTATCTAAGACATGGCGCTGAGATATCTATTCAGTCCGCATCAGAGTTTCCTGACCCGTCTACTATCGAGGAAGTCCGCGAGCCGGTGATGCAGGTTGCCATATTTGGGCCGAAGCGCTTTGTGGGGTCCATTATGCAGCTAGTTCAGGAAAAACGGGGCATCTACGTTGATTTAAAATATCAAGCGGAGCAGGCAGAGTTCACTTATCTGGTTCCATTATCAGAAATGATTGTGGATTTTTTTGACCGCCTCAAAAGCGCTACGGAAGGTTACGCCAGTCTTGATTACGAATTTTATGAGTACCAGCCGGTGAACGTGGTTAAATTGGATGTATTGGTAAATAAAGAAAAAGTTGATGCCTTTTCTGTGTTGGTTGTGGAAAGTCAAACGCAATTTTATGGCCGAGACCTCGTCGAACGGTTGGCCGGGGCTATTCCGCGTCAGCAATTTCAAATTCCTGTTCAAGCTGCTATTGGCGGCCAGGTGATTGCCCGGGCTGATGTTAAAGCGTTTCGGAAAGATGTGATCCAAAAGCTTTACGGCGGTGACCGCTCACGCAAAGACAAGCTATTAGACAAGCAAAAAAAAGGCAAGGCGAAAATGAAGATGATCGGCCGCGTGGAGATTCCGCAATCCGCCTTTTTTGCGGTTCTTAAGAGAACTTGAAACTTCGGTGAAGGATTTTGCTTGATAGTTTAAGCAAAACTTTGAGTAATAGCAGTAAAACTCCATTGATTGCTAACACAAGGCCCGTACTTTTGACCAAACCGTCCAGTATGCGATTGATAACTTCCAGCGCCGTACCGGTGATTCCGATTCGTATCCCGGCGATGTACCCAGCAGCAATCAAGATGCCGATAGTGATGGCGAAGGCCAAAAATCCTTTGAGATCTTCTTTGGAAGAAAACATGCTGTTGGAAACGACGAAGAGGAGATAGATAAGAAGTGAGACGAGATACGTGGGAGAAGAATTAAAAAGGTTGCCGGAACGGGCAGCTTCAGTTGCCTGTTGAAGGAGAGGAGGAAGCCAATAAGAGAGGGCAGCAAGGATAATCAATCCAATGATAAGTGGTGCAAAGCCTATCGCATATCGTCGAAATGGATCACTTTTTGCTATCTGGACACTGCCCGCTTGGATTTCTTCCTCTTCTAAATTCTCCGGTACCAGAGAAAGTTTGCCGGTATGGACTCCCAGCACTTCTGCAGTAAATAGATGAGCAAGTTCATGCACCACCGTGCCGGGGAAAAAAAGAATCGTGGTGAAGCTTATGGCAATGGATCGGCTGCGAAACAGCAAAAGAAATAGTCCATAGAGGAATTGCGTGACGTATCGGGAGAGGAGAAAGAGGATGACGAGCTCGATGAGTAAGATAAGGAGTAGCATAAGCTAGTGACCAGATCTCCCTTCACTTTCGGCCATCATAGGCGCGAGCATCTGAGAGAGCATTCCCAAAACCATAAGTCCCATGATGCCGTAGGTTCCGAATTGTTTGAGTTTTGCAATTTTAGTGAGTGTCTCGCGCGCGTCTTTAGCTTTTAGACTCGCGTCGATGGTTTGTGCAATGTTGCCGGTGCCTGCTTCCGGTTCCGGCGTTGGTGGAGTGGGAGCAGGTTTAACTTCGATTGTCGGAGTAGTTTCGGCCATACGTTTCTATCGTACCGAATTAGCGCAAGGAATGGAAGAGGCTTGACAAACTCATACAAAACCATTACATTTGTATTATATGAATCGAGTGATTGTCCAAGTCCCCATGACGAGTGAGCTTCGGAAGAAGGCTGAGGATATAGCCCAAGCGCAGGGATTTTCTTCTCTGCAAGATGCTATACGCATGTTTCTTGCTAAATTTGTGAAAAAAGAACTGGTAGTGACCTTTGAAGAACCAGAGGAGCGATTAAGCCCCAAGGCCGAGCGGCGATATAATAAGATGGTGGAAGACGTGAGAAGTGGAAAAGTGAAGCCGAAGAGTTTTACAAATGTGAAAGAAATGATGGAGTATCTGAATGCATGATCGTCATCGATTTTCATCCAAGATTCAAAAAAGCTTACAAAAAGAGGCTGAAAGAAGACCCAAAATTACCAGATCGCTATCAGCAACGTATTAAATTATTTATTAACAATCCTCATCATCCCTTACTTCGCGATCACGCGCTCAAAGGAGAAAAAGAAGGATATCGAGCTTTTTCTATTACCGGTGACATCCGTATTGTCTATAAACAGGTAGACGAAACGACTATTCTTTTCCTCGATATCGGCTCTCACAATCAAGTCTACTGACGTTTTTTCTTTAGGAGAAGAAAGATGAAGGGAAGGGGGATGAGGGCAAAGCCGATCCATTCTAAAAGTTGAGGAAGGAAGAAGATGGTTAATTGGTTGGTTGGTTGATCAGTTGATTGGTTTGATAATAGCGACCCGTTTGCCCAATTGTTGACCAAAATGTGTGGAAGGAATTTTTTTCCATCCCAGGCGACCCAACCCGGGTCAAAGGATTGATCCAGGATCACCGTTGATGGGTTGATTGGTTGAGCCGAAGACTTTGGCAGTTGGGTCCCCGATATCGTCACCGACTCCACGTCATTGATGGACGTCTGGCCAGAGATCGTAAAGTTATTGAAGTTGAGTGTGTATCCCGTGCCATAATCACCAAGGGGAGGCAGAAGAAATTTTTCTGTGTGAAGTTGACTATCTTTATAGAGATGGACAAAAAGATCACAATGCCCGGTAAGATCATTGCTGATACACAGTTGCAATGGGAATCCCTGGACATTTCTACTTTTTATGGTGACGACATAGGCCTGGTCGTGAGGAAGATCTGGAAGGGATATGTGATCGGAAGTAGGTGTATTGATACTTTTGTATTGGCGGTCAGAAAATGTTGTGATGGGTGGCTCTTCGATCTGGCCAGTGAATCGCTCATCTGGGGCAACATTGGGGAGTATTGTTGTGGATTGAATATCATTATTTTTTGTTACTTTATATATAGAAAGATCATTGCCAAATTTTTTTACGAGGCTTACCCGTCCGGTTTGTTCCAATAATGAAGGAATACGCCAGGTTAATACACTGCCTTCACTGTTGCCGGGTGAGATGACGGAATGGTCCAGAAAAATCCATTGGATGTGATATTTGCTAAGAACGTCTGCAATGACCGTTGGATTTTGGCTGTAGATCGCATAAGACATTTCTCGCTGATATTGTTCATTGTATGGACTCCAGCGATTGTAATCCCGGTCCATGATGGGCTGGGGGATGCCAAATTGTAAAAATCCCGCGCCTTGATAGCCCCACTGGTAGTACGTCCAGCCCCAGAACGTATGGATGGGAAGAATGGCTACGCGACCATCGAGATTTTGATGTTGGAACCAATCAAACATGGCAAAATACTCTTTAGGGATAGCTATACGCATCGCCGGGTGAATCAGATGCCCTTGGAACGCAGGGGAAAAATAGATCAAAGAAGCAATCGTATATAATATTACTATACGTTTTGATAGTGATTTGAATCTATTAAAAATGAACGTAAGTCCTTGGCCGACATAAAAAGAAATGGCAACCATAAAGAGAATGGAAAATTTGGTGAAAGGGAAGCGGAGCGCTTCCTTGAGTATCGGAGAAATCATACCAATGGCATCAAAGAGCCGATTGATGGGGAACGTGCCGTTGAGCAGGAAGAAAAAAGGAATAACGAATAAAGGGAGCATGGCGATGCCGATCCGATTTCTCCGGCGGAAGCTCTGGATGATGCCAAAAAGCGCTAGGACAAAGATGAGGTAGCCAAATACTTGGATAGCAGGATGGGAGAGGTGTTGCTCCCAACGAGCCATAACTTCTTCAAACTGGTGCGTTTCGGGGTTGACCAGCTGCCAGTCAAACAGAAAATTTTTAAGCACCGGAACGTCTTTGAGATTGCCAAACTCCTGATTCTTGGCGAATGCCTCCGGGGAAAACAACTGGTTGACTTTAGACTGCTGGACTTGCCGAGCGTGCGTCACAGTAAAGTACGCATTTGGCAGGATCCAGTAAAGGTTTAAAAGAATGGTCGTGCCAATAAGGAGGAGCGCGCGCCTGACCTGGTTTTTTCCGGCAAAGATAAGGATAAAGAGCGTAAAGCACATAAAAAACCCGTACCAGAGGGTCGCGGCATAGGCCATGGGACTTGCCAGTACGATTGCAACCAAGAAAAACAGCAGATTGCGCCGTGTGCCATGAGTAAGATAATTTTTTACCGTCAGAAGAATCCAGGGAAGCATCGCATATTGGGCGGCAAACATTTCAAATGGCACGATAAAGATTTGCACGGTGCCGAGGTTGGCAAGATAGGTAAGACTAGAAAGGAAGGCGACCATTTTATTTTTGGTCGTTGAAGAGACGAATACATACATGCCTATGATTCCCAATACAAGACACAAGAAAAAGAAGCCATAGCGGAGCATAGAAACCGGAATAACCAATGATGAAATCCATAAAAGAACAAGGCGAGGGAGTTCGGCCATATGAGAATGACCGGCAACAGCGCCTAAGCCTTGATCAGCTCGCCAGACGCCATTGAGCGTTCGCGAGAATGCGAGTTTGAGGTCAAACTCTGGATGCAGCGTATCCCAGCCTGTCAGAAACGTGCCAGGGGTATAGTTAAGGATCGCAATAAGCGCTCCCAGGGCAACAAGTACGATAGGGAAGATAAAGCGAGGAAGCGCAGACACGTGTTTCATACGCTGTTACAATCCTTTTTCCCTCAAACATTTTTCGTACAAATCCTGTACAGGATACCAGACGGTTGTGCCTGTGCTATGGTCTGTCGTCTGGTAGCGGGAACTTTGTGCGCAGGCAAATCGCGCTTCATTTTTCACTTCCTGCTCTTTGATCCATATATATTGCATGCCAACCACGACCACGGCAAGGGCAAGCATGGAAAGACCAATGGTGATAGCAAATTTATCCATATGGTTGTAGATTTTTGTAGTTGTTTCGAAACATCAATATCATTGATATCTCAAAACAACTAGGCATACAGGGAATTTTACGGTGAGAACCGCGCCTAATTGTTGTTGTGAGGTCGGGATGAACCCGAAAGTTATCCCGACCCGGGCGAAAAAGAACTGCTAGCTGGCGCGTAGCCAGTAAGGATCTTTCAGCCAGTAGAAACCGGCATCGATGAGCCATTTCTTGCCGTCCCAAACGGCAACGCGCACGTTGCTGTTGGGGCAGCCTTCGGGGCGTCCACAGTTCTGCACCGGCGTTGGCGTATATGCCCTCGGTTGTGGTGGTTGCAAAAAGCGCTCCAGATGGAGATTCCGCAAGTAGGAGATCTGCTCCACGGTCCACGTGCCAGCTTCGGTTGTGAAGTATCCACGGAACGAGCCATGCGGGGCCTTCATGTGCAACTTGATGTCATCCCTTGCATTGTTGACTACCACCCACAGATCGTGACCACTTTTCTTGTTCGGCCGTTTCACCAACTCCTTTTTGTCTTGCGAGAGAGTGATGACATCCCCGGTCATGACCAGGGCAGTTTGTGCTGAAAGCACAAAATCTGCATCGGTCACCTGGCCTGGGCGCGTACTGCAGGTCTCCTGCGGGTCGTTTGCAACTGCGCAATCCTCCGGCGGCTCTTGGTACAGGATGTCGGCGGAAAGATCAGTGGGGAGTTTTTCTGGGTCCGGCGGATCAGGCAGGAATGCCGTTGTACTCATTGCCGTCGGCGCAACAGTGGGCGTCCCGGTGGCGGTCGGGCTTTGGGCGGTGACATGTATGGTCGAGCCAATGGCAATCAGCCCAAAAAGCAAAACAAACACGATACAACAGAGTATGAAGATACGTTTGGCGTTCATGGGTTTTTTCCTTTTTTTGAACGCGATCGAACGAAACGAAAAACGCAAAGCTTTGCAGCCGATTTTTCCGGTGACTTCGGCGTTGTCATTCCACTTTGTGGACACCCACACTCCTTTTTCTTTTTTTGGATCCGGGAGTACTCATAACAAACCATGTTGTTATGAAAATTCCCGAATCCATCCCTGTATGCCTATGTTAAAGAGCCCTTCGTTTACCTCAGGGTAAACTAGCGATTTTGTCCCGTTAAAAACGGGATTTTACCAGCTAAAACAACGCATTTGTTGCTCGTTGGCAAACTCGCTTCTCGATTGCTACATCGAGCCCCGCCTGCCATCTATTTTGATAGATTGCGGGGTCCGACGGCAATTGACAAGAGTTCTTTTACGAGGTAACCTAAAAGATATGATCACCGATACCGATATCAAAAAAATGAAGAAAGTCTTTACGACGAAAGACGAGCTTCCTCGATCTATTCGAGAAGAATTTGAAGCACAAAAGCCTGAATGGGTCCGAGTCATAACAGAAAATGTAACAAAAGCTCTTGGCGATAAAATTGATTTGATGTACCTAAAACTTGATAAGTTTATTGGCGATATCAAAGATAAACGAGAAGTTCAAGAAATTCATCAGGGCGATCACGACAGAATGAATACTCGCCTTGAACGCCTCGAAAAGAAAACTAGTCTTCCACCTCTTGTCGATTGATATCAATGTGCAACCAGGTTTTCGCAGTTTATCCTCGTTTAATAAGGAACATGGTCCCAATAAGACCAAGTCCAGCAAAGGGGAGAAGGAGAGCAAAATCATTAAATCCCGCAATAGGGAGCGTGGTAGCGCCGAGCACGTTCGTTTGGATACACAACTGTGCGGTGTCTTGGTCTGATTGATTTTGGGCGCTTGCTTGGGCGGTATTGATCACACACGATATGCTTCGATCCTTATTGATTTTGTTTGCACCTACTGTTGCCAAAATCTCGACAGAACGGCTTTCGCCGGCATTCAAATTATCGAGGGGAAATGTTAAGGTATTGGTTCCTTTGTCAAAGGTTCCCGGGCCCGCTTCAAAGGTAAGTTCCTTGGGAAAGATATCTTTTACCGTGACCGTAGAAAAACTTTGATTGCTGTTGTTTTTGATGATAAGGCGGAAATGCGCTTCGCCATTGACAGAAAATGTCGGGTCGCTGGAGCCTAAATTTTCTACGAAATTTCCTGTTGCTGGATTTTTTACTTGTTTATTGATGGTGAGATTGGTGGAGACACAGGTCGTCGTGCCACCGTACTGCGTGGTGCAGCTTTGGGCTAACACACGAGCAGGGGAGAGCATGAGGGCTGCCATGGAAAGAACAAGGAACATAAACAGTGTTTTCATACGTTTTGTATAAGAGTTATACATATTATAACAGTTATAGGGTAGAAGAGTCAATAAGGTCTGCAAAGATAAGTAATCGTTCCTCTGTGCTCCCCGGCGGCCAACACGTTTGCAGCATGAGTCGTTTTTTCCCGCCTTGCGGGGCTAGGTAGGAAATTTCTGTGGGCGCCACGATGCGTTTATCAGTAAGGCGATAGGTATATTGTTTACTTTTGTAATAGATAACGATAGTATCGCCTTCCTTAAGATTTTTTAAAAGATAAAAGACAGCATTGAGGTCTTTGACGAACCAATCGTAGCTGGTGGAATGGGAAAATAAGTACACGGTGCCGTCCTCGTTTGGGAAAAAGCTCGTGCTGGCATGGGCAACACCCTTGAGGAGCGCCTCATCATATTCTTTTGGGTTAGCTGGATTGACTGCCGGGATAATCGGTGCATTGACGCCGATTTTGGGAATAATGAGGCTAAAATCTTTATTCACCGGCTCGATGATTTTTCCATCCTCGGCGATCAACGGATTAAAGATTATCGGTACTGATGGCGGCAAGGCGTTGACCGGATCGTTTTGTGCTGCTAGAGCAACTTTGGTCTGGGAAACGTAGTAGCCGGATTCTAAGCGAATGGTGGGAATAAAGGGGCCGGTAATGCCACCGAGACTAAGGGCTATGAATAGAAGACCGATTTTTCTGAGCCACCCGAATGACTTTATTGTTCGATCCGCCGGCTGGCGGAGAGAACTATCTTGGTAGATATAGATAACATCAGATTGCTGCATAAAAGGATAGGATAGCATAGAAGCCTATAGAAGGCAAGGATCAGGATTTTAGGTATTGACAATGAGAAAAATGTATTGTACCATCATGTACAGATATGCAAGTGAAACAAACTAAAGATATCCCGGTCTTTCAAAATGAAGATGAAGAGCGGGAATTTTGGGCAACACATAGTGTACTGGATTTTCCAGATCGCTTTGTTCGGGTCGACATGGATTTGTCTCATCTCAAGCGATCAACTCAGTCGCTTATGAAAATCCTTCTGGCGGAAAAAGTCAATGAAGAGCTCCATAAACAGCTCTAAGCTTGGAGAGACTATCGCTCTGCGAGCGCCTTGATAATTCCAGCATCTTCTTCAAGCATGTTTTCGAGCCATTCTTGGAATTCTCTGCTCACGGCGGTATCTTTTTTCCTGGTTTTAGGATGTTTTGTTGTGATCGATGTCATTGGAGTTTTGAAAACTGCCTTTGATGCTTCAATTCTCATATATCGCCTCATTTTTGATTATAGAGATTTTTAGGTAAATAGCAAATTTATTTGAGACCTATAGTTGACATTATTCCTCAAAAAGCGTATACTTTTCTTTGTCTGTTTGCTCCTTGACATCTCAATAAAGCAAGGGATTCATTCCCGCAGAAGCTTTGCTTGAGGGTAACTTCGGGCCAGTTTCCGCTGGGATACCCTCCCTTGCTTAAAGCCTTCCTTGCGCTATGCGCACCTCTTACGGGCATAACGAGCCCCGATTAAATCGGGATTGGTTGAGCTCGTAAGAGCGAAGTTCAAACTTTGTTCTATTTTCGTGTTTGCGCTGCA
>Ga0209515_10004629_pt1 | contig 18451 bp, 14 predicted proteins | sample Subgroupgradi54m_FD_187454 | JGI IMG/M metagenome (GOLD analysis project Ga0209515, IMG submission 187454) | Subsurface groundwater microbial communities from S. Glens Falls, New York, USA - GMW60B uncontaminated upgradient, 5.4 m (SPAdes)... ...
CGGCTCGACGCGACGCTCTCGATCTCGGACTTCGAGGAGATGGCCGTCGAGGAGGCTTACCTCACGCGCTACGGCCTGCCGCTCGGCTTCACGGGGCGTTTCGGGCGCTTTAAACCGCGGATCGGCAAGGCGGTCGGCATGCACCGCGACTCGCTCGACACCGTCGACGAGCCTCTCGTCATCCAGCGTTACTTCGGCGTTGAAGGCATGAGCAAAACCGGCGCGGACATCGTCCGCGGCATCGACCTGCCGTGGCCGGTGACGCACGAGGTCACGCTGGGCGTTCTCGAAGGCGCGAGCGGCGAGGGCGGAACCGCGTTCGGCACCGCGCGCCGGATGCCGACGCTTTACGCGCACCTCAAGAACTACCTCGACCTCGACGACACGACCGGCCTCGAGTTCGGCCAGACGTTCGTCACGGGCTCGAAGGACGACGACGAGCAGTTCGAGACGAACATTGCGGGCCTCGACGCGGCCCTCATCCACCAGTACGGCTCGCTTCAGCACGTGAAGCTGCAGAGCGAAGCCTTTTACATGTCGCGCGAAGACTCGTTCGTCGACGTCATGGACGACACGACGGGTGACTTGAGGCGGATCGAATTCGACGGCACGCTCTGGGGCCTGTACGTCCTCGCGGATTGGCGTTTCGATCCGCAGTGGGCCGCGGGCTACCGGCACGATTACGTCGAGCTCGTCGACTTCATGCCCGTCGAAGGCATCCAGGGGTTCGATGACGGCGATTCCGTCTACCTCACGTTCTACCAGAGCGAGTTCGCGCGCTGGCGCGCCCAGTACACGCACAACAATCTGGCCGCGGGGGAAGACGAGCACCGCATCCTGCTCCAGGGCACGTTTGCCATCGGCGAGCACAAGCACAAGTTACAGTGACATTTTTTTACATTCAGGAGTCCTGCGATGAAAAATAGAATTCTTTTTGTTCTTTTTCCCGTACTGGTGGCATTCGCTTTCGCGGCGGCCGGCGGGCTTTGCGCGGAGGGCCATCTCAAGGTCGTGACGTCCAACTCGATCTTCGCGGACCTGGCGAAGGAAATCGGAGGTGACGACGTCACGGTCGAGGCTGTGAGTTCGCCGAAGTTCAATCCGCATTTCATCCAGCCCAAGCCGAGCGACGTCCGCAAAGTGAAGGCGGCGGACCTCTTCGTCTTCATGGGCCTGGACCTCGAGGCGTGGGTGGACCCGCTCCTCGAAGCGGCGGCGCGACCGGAGCTCTTCCGCGGCGGCCAGCGTAACGCCGATCTGTCCGAAGGAATCCGGCTCCTCAACGTCCCGTCGCGCCTCGACCGCTCGGAAGGCGACATCCATGCCTTCGGGAATCCGCATTACACGATGAACCCCGAGAACTTCCGCACCATGGCCGCGACGCTCTCGCGGAAGCTCCAGGAGGCCAACCCTGCCCATGCCGAGCTCTTCCGGACGAACGAGAAAGCGTTTCTCGGGCGGCTCGACGCGAAGATCGCCGAGTGGAAGGCGCTCACGGCGCATTGCGCGGGGAAGGAGGTCGTCTCTTACCACGAGGACATCGCGTATTTCGCCGATTTTCTCGGCTTGAAGTCGGAGTGGTTCCTCGAGCCCAAGCCCGGGATACCGCCGACGCCCAAGCATCTCGAGGACCTCGAGGCGCACATGAAGAGCGAAAAGGTCGGCGTGATCGTCCTGCCGACCTACTATTCGCGCGCGACTGCCGACGAGATCGCCCGGCGCGCGGGCGCGAAGGTCGTTCTGATTGGCCAGCAGCCCGGCGAGCTTCCGGGAACGGAGGACTTTTTTGCGTTCTTCGACTATAATTTCAGGACGATTGCCGACGCGCTAAAGTGATGACGGAATTCCTTCAAGCCATGGTCCTCCCGTTTCTGGCGTGCCTGGTCCTCACGGGCATCCACGCCTATCTGGGGCTTCACGTCATCGAGCGGGAGATCATCTTCGTGGACCTCGCGCTCGCCCAGATCGCCTCGGTGGGCGCCGCGGTCGCGATTCTTTTCGGGCATGACATCGGAACGCCCGTCTCGTACTGGTTGTCGCTCGGATTCACCCTTGCGGGGGCCGTCGTGTTTTCGCTGACGCGCTTCCGCAAGGGGCGCATCCCGCAGGAGGCGCTCATCGGCGTGACGTACGCCGTGGCCGCCTCACTGCTTCTCCTCATCCTGAACCGGAGCGGGGAGGGGGACGAGCACATTCGCTACACCTTCGTCGGCAACATTCTGCTCATCCGCTGGCCGGCCATCCTCAAGATGGCCGTGATCTATTCGGCGGTCGGCGTGTTCCATTTCGTTTACCGGCAGAAGTTCTTCCTCATTTCCCGGGACCCGGAAGAAGCGCGCCGCCGCGGGATTTCGATCGCGTGGTGGGACTTTCTTTTTTACGCGTCTTTCGGGCTCGTCGTTACGAGCTCGGTCGCGGTCGCGGGCGTGCTCCTCGTCTTCGCGTTTCTCGTGGTTCCGGCCTCCTGCGCCGTTTTGCTCGCGAACCGGATGAGGACGCGCCTGGCTGTCGGGTGGGCGATCGGCGTCCTGGCGAGCGTCATCGGAATGGGCGTGTCGTATTTCGGGGACCTTCCGACCGGTTCGAGCGTCGTGTGCGTTTTCGGTCTCATGCTTGCCCTGCTGCTCGCGTTTCGGGGGCGGACCCAGTGACGACGGCGGAGGGGTCGGACCGGACCGTCTGGAAAATCTTGAGCGCGGCGCTCGTCTTGGCCGTGGTTCTCGGCGCCGGTTTTTGGAGCTGGCTCTTTTTTTCGCGGCCGCCCGCGGCGCCGGATCGGTCCTGGCAGGCTTTGCTCAGCAGTCCCGCGAATGCCAGCGTGCCAATCCATTTGATATGATGATTGGCATTCATGACGTCAATACCCGCATGCGTGTACGCATCACGTGCTCCTTGTGGCTCGATGGTGGCGTCTCGTAGCACGCGAGTCGCGTCACAGGCGAATGGCTTGTTCTTACAATATTATTGGCATTTAGCTGTTACACCTGTAACAGCTAAATGCCAGTCGGAGAGCCGGTGCGCCTGTGACACGTGTATCATCGCGCCGGCGGTGCTGCGCGAGCGGCGCTCTTCCCGCGCGCCCGCGATCTGGCCATCAGCCGGGCCCTGGCCAGGCGCCGGCGCAACGTGGCCAGCTCGTGCTGCTGGTCGACGTCGGCAGGATCCTGCGCGACCAGCGGGCCGAGCAGGGCCAGCCCGGTACGAAACGCAGCCAGGGCGCCCGCCGCGTCGTGGAGCTCGAGCAGCGCATCGCCGACCGACCCGTGCGCGGCGGCCAGGTCGAAGCGCCGGCTGGTATCGCTCGGCTCGGCCGCCACCAGTCGCTCGCGCAGGGCCAGGGCCGCGCGGTACCCGGCGAGTGCGCCCGGCGCGTCGTGCAGCGCCAGGCGAGCGCTCGCGACCGCGTCCTGGTTGTCGGCCAGGCCGCGCAGCAGGTCGCCATTGTCGGGATAACGAGCGACCAGCCGCTCCAGGATGGCCATGCTGGCGGCGTAGCGGTCGAGCGCACCGGGCCAGTAACCCAGGTCGCCCAGGAGGTTGCCCACGTCGATATAGGTCAGCGCCAGGGTGCTGCGCCAGTCGGTGTTGCTGGGATCCCGGCCGACCATGCGCTCGGCCAGGGCGCTGGCGGCGAGGGCGCGCGACAGCGCCGCGGGCAGGTTGCCTTGCTGCCCGAGCAGCAAGGCGATGGCGCGATGACCGATGAGCAGGGCGCCGGCGTGATTGGCATTGTCGGGGGCCTGGGCCTGCAGTCGCTCCCCGATGGCCACCGCGGCACCGTACTGAGCGAGCGCGCCGGTCACGTCGCCCTCCTGTTCGAGCACGCGGCCCATGGTGTTGTAGGCGCTGGCCAGGTCGTGCTGCCACTCCGCATTGGCGGGGTCCTGCGCCGCGAGCCGCTCGGTGCTGGCGACGTAGGTGCGCAGCGCCACCAGCGCGCCCGCCCGGTCGCCCTGATTCTGCAGCAGACTGCCGATGCTGCGGTAGGCCAGGGCGCGATCGCGCTGCAGCTCGACATCGGTCGGCTGGCTGGCCAGGAGCCCGTCGATGAGGACCAGGTCGTCACGAAACGCGCTCAGTGCCCTGGGCAGCGAACCCTGCACCATCAGGGTCTTGGCGACGCTGAACAGGCCGATGGCGCGCCGGCGCTGCCACGGCTCGCTGGCTGGATCGGCGGCCGCGTACTGTTCGGCGATGGCCAGCGCGGTGTGGTGCAGCGCCAGCGCCGCGGGCAGGTCACCCCGGTGGGCGCGCACGCCACCCATGTGGTGGTAGGCGGCAAACATCTCTTGCGGCCAGGTGGCGTTCCCGGGCTCCAGCGCCGACGCGGCCGCGGCCAGGGCCAGCGCCAGGCCGTACTCGCCGAGAGCGCTCTCGGAGTGCATCTGCTGCTCGACGAGCCAGCCGATGCTGCGGTGGATCTTGGCCCGGTTGCTCAGCCCCTGGGCGTCGGCGGGCGCGCGCGTGGCCAGGTCGTCCTCCAGCGCCAGCGCGGCGCGGTACGCGGCCAGCGCCTCGGGCGCGTGCCCTTGCATCCTCAGCACCTCGGCAACATTCTCCTGGGCGTGGGCGCGTCGGCGCACGTCGTCGGCCGCCGCACCGATGGGTCGCGACGCGTAGTAGCCCTGGGCCTTGCTCGCCACCAGTCCGAGCAGGTCGACCTTGCCGAGCGGCTCCAGCTTGAGGCGCAGATCGCGCAACATGAAGTCCATCAGGTCTTCGGCATCGGCCCGGTACTGCTCGGCCATGCGCCGCTGCGTGGAGGCTCGCTGCTGCTCGGCGACGATGCGACGGACGCCGACGACGCCGCTGGCGATGAGCACGAGGGCTGCGATGGCCGCGACGGCGATGGGTCGCCGGTGGCGGCGAACCTGCCGCCGCAGCAGCTGCCCGAGCGAGTAGCGGTGCGCCCCGACCAGCTGCCCCGACTGGAAGCGGCGCAGGTCCTCGGCCAGCTCGCGCCCGCTGGGATAGCGGGCGGCCGGATCGCGCGCCATGGCCCGGTGCACGATGGCCAGGAGGTCGACCGGCGCTTGCGGCTGGAAGCGGCCGAGCGGCGCAGGCGGGCCCTCGCGTACCGTGGCCAGCACCGCGTCGCTTTCGCCGGAACGGTAGGGCGCCTGGCCGGCGAGCAGGTGGTAGAGGATGGCCCCGATGGCGTAGACGTCGGCGCGCTCGTCGACGGCCCGGCCGGCGGCCTGCTCGGGTGGCATGTAGGCGGGCGTGCCCAGGACCGCGCCGGCGATGGTGCGCAGGGCGGGTCGGGGCGGCTCGGGCTCGTCGGGCTCGTCGGGCTCGTCGGGCTCGTCGGGCTCGTCGGCGGAGGCGAGCTCCTTGGCCACACCCCAGTCGATCACCACCGTCTCGCCGAACGCGCCGACCAGCACGTTCTGCGGCTTGAGGTCGCGGTGGATCACGCGCTCCTGGTGCGCGTAGGCGAGCGCGTCAGCCACGGCCAGCACATGCGGCAGGAGCGCCAGCCTGGCCTCGAGCGTGGTCGCCTCGGCGATGATCTGGTCGAGCGGTCGACCGGCCACCAGATCCATGGCGTAAAACGGCTCGCCCGATGGCCAGCGCCCGGCCTCGAGGATGCTGACGATGGACGGATGGCGCAGGCGCGCGGTGAGCATGGCTTCCCGCTCGAAGCGCAGCCTGAGCCCCTGGCTCCCTGCCAGCAGCTCCTTCAGCGCAACGGGGCGCGCGAGGCGAACGTCCCGCGCCCGGACGATGCGCGCCGTGCTGCCCTGGCTGAGTGGCACGCGCTCGACGTAGCGTCCGGGATCGATCTCGGCCAGCGTCAGCTCGGGACACTTGTGCTCGGCGCGCGGCGACGGCAGCGTCCGCACACCGTCGCGAGAATCGTTCGCCGCGTCACTCATCTAGCGAAGGGTCACCGTGCGGTGGACCCCGTACTTCTGGATGCGTCGCGAAAGCGTCATGCGCGAGATGCCCAGGAGTCGCGCGGTCTGCGCTTGATTGCCGCCGCTGGCCTCGAGGGCCTGCAGGAGCCGGTCGCGCTCCTCGTCTGCGGGGCGGTCCTGTGCCGTGGGTGCTGCCGGGGCGCGGATCACCGAGCGGCCGCTGCGGACCGGGTCGGGCAGGTGGGCCGGCTCGATGACGCCGGTGCGGCACAGGAGCAGCGCGCGCTGCACCACGTGGCGCAGCTCGCGCATGTTGCCGGGCCAGGGGTACGCACACAGCAGGGCCAGCGCGTCGGCGGAGAAGATCGGCTCGGGCAGTCGCTCGCTGCGCGCCTCGCGGGCCAGGAAGAAGCGCGCCAGCGGGACCACCTCCTCGACGCGCTCGCGCAGGGGCGGAATCGCGATGCGGATGCCGTAGAGACGGAAGAAGAGGTCGGCCCGGAAGCGGCCCGAGGCCACGTCGTCCTCCAGGTTCCGGTGGGTGGCGGCGATGGTACGCACGTCCGCGGGGACGGACTCGAGCAGGCTCACCAGGCGCGTCTGCAGCAAGAGCGGCAGCTCACCGATCTCGTCCAGGAAGAGCGTGCCCTGGTCGGGCACCTGGAGCTGCGACTCGATCGGGCCGGCGCAGCTCAGGCGGAAGAAGCACCCGGGCGACCGGCCGGAGAGCTCATGGATGCGCTCGGCCAGCACTTCCTTGCCCACACCGGTCTCACCCTGGATGAGCACCGGGATGCGCGAGCGCGCGGCCAGCGCCGCGGTCTCGAGCACCGCCTGCATCGGGGCCGAGCTGCAGCGCGACAGATCCTCGCCCGCGAAGGGCGCGACGCTGGCGTCCTGCACGATCAGCCGCGAGTCGCCCAGGCGAATCACCGCGCGTGCGGCCAGCTCGAGCGAATCACCGCGTAGCAGCTCGGTCGTGACCGTGCCGTGGCCGCCCGATCCGGTCGATATCTCGACCAGGGTGCCATTCTCACTGCCGAGATCTTCGAGCCGGAGGACCGGATGTACGTGCAGGAGAGCGTGGCGGCGCGAGACCACCGAGTCATCAATCCTGAGCTGGCATTCCGGCGCGCGGCCCATCGTCACCGTGCCGCTCGCCGGCAGATCGTAGAAATAGCGACGATGCGGCAGGACGACCAGTATCGAACGACGCACTGCCATGGCCAGTGGCAGGCTACAGGGAATCGCCAGGCAGCGGCAACAGAGACCAGCCGGATGCACATGAGATCGCATGCAATGAGCGGCAATCAGAATGCCATTGTCGTTTCACATGGTGCAGTCGGCTGGCGTCCGCTTTGCGGACATCGCCGGACGCTCCGGACGCGGGAGCGTCCGGCCCGCCGGACGCGGCGACGAAGATTCGCGGGCTTGCGGCACGCCGCGCGCCGGCACGGATGTTGGAACGCCGGCGTCCATGATCGCCACGCTGCCTTCTGCTTCTCTGTACGGCGTCGATGCCTTCCGTGTGGACGTGGAGATCGACGTCGCGGGCGGCCTGCCGCAGTACGGCGTGGTCGGGCTGGCCGCCACATCGATCAAGGAGGGCGGCGCGCGCATCCGCTCGGCGCTGCGCGCGTGCGGGCAGGAGGTTCCGCCGCGTCGGGTCACCGTCAACCTGGCGCCCGCCGACCGGCGCAAGGAAGGTGCGGCGTTCGACCTGCCCATCGCGCTGGGCATCCTGGGCGCCACGCGTCTCTTCGACCTGAGCCTTCTGCAGGGCCTCATGCTGGTCGGCGAGCTCGGCCTCGACGGCGCGCTGCGTCCGGTGCGCGGCGTGCTGGCGGCCGCGGCGCTGGCCCGGCGGCTGGGCCTGCGCGGCATCATGGTGCCCGCGTCGTGCGCGGCCGAGGCCTGCGTGGTCGACGGCCTGGAGGTCTACGCCGTGGCCCACCTGGCCGACGTGCTGCGCGCGCTCACCGGCGAGCTGCCCTTGCCGCGCGCGTCGCCGCCGCCGCCGCGCACCGACCTCGTCACCGACGTGGGCGACTTCGCCGACGTGCGCGGCCAGGGCGAGGCGCGCCGGGCCATCGAAATTGCCGTCGCGGGGGGACACAACGTGCTGCTCTTCGGCCCGCCCGGCATCGGCAAGACCATGCTGGCGCGCCGCGTGCCCGGCATCCTGCCCCCCATGACGCGCGACGAGGCCATCGAGGTCACGCGCGTCTACAGCGCGGCCGGCCTGGCGCCCGCCGAGGGTCTCATCACGCGCCGGCCATTTCGATCGCCGCACCACACGTGCAGCTCGGCGGCGCTGGTGGGCGGCGGCACGGTGCCGCGCCCGGGCGAGGTCTCGCTCGCGCACCGCGGCGTGCTCTTTCTCGACGAGATGCCCGAGTTCGCGCGCGCCGCGGTGGAGGCGCTGCGCCAGCCGCTCGAGGAGCGCGTGGTCCGCATCGGCCGCGCCCACGGCACGGTCAAGCTGCCCGCGTCGTTCCACCTGGTCGCCTCCGCCAACCCGTGTCCGTGCGGCTGGCACGGCTCGGAGGAGCGCCAGTGCAGTTGCACGCCCGGGCTGGTCGAACGCTACCGCACGCGTCTCTCGGGACCGCTCATCGATCGTATCGATCTGCAGGTGCGCGTCGGCATGGTGTCCCTGGGCGCCATGCGCTCCGACGAGAGCGCCGAGGCCTCGGCGCCCATCCGCGCGCGCGTCGAGGCCGCGCGTGCGCGCCAGATGCACCGCCTGGCCCGCTTCATCGATGTGACCGGGCCGCACGACTCGGCCAGGTGCAACGCCGAGATGAACGTCGCGGTGGCACGCGCGACCTGCCGGCTCACCCCCGCGGCCGAACGCGTGCTGGCGGCGCTCTTCGAGAAGCGCGCCGGCATGACCGCGCGCAGCATCGACCGCATCGTGCGCGTAGCCAGGACGATCGCCGATCTCGACGGCGCCGACACCGTCGGTGCGGATTGCGTGCACGAGGCCTCGACCTTTCGTGCCCTCGACACCGAGCCGACCTTCGACATCCGGCAGCTGCTCGGCCCGGCGCCGGCACCACGCGACGCGGAGGCCTCGTGATGGCGACCGTCGGCCCCAGCGGAACGATTGTCTCCACCGGCAGGGAATCGCTGTCCCCAGCGGTGGCCCGTGCTCCGGACACTCCCGGCCGCGCGTCATGCGCAAGCCCGCGATCCGTCGTCGCAGACGCTGGCACCGGCGTTGCTCTTCTGACGCGCATGGGCGTGATGGCGGAGATGACAATGCTTCGGTTCGAGGACCTGGCCCCCTTCGCCGAGGCACGGCAGCTGGCGCGGGTGACCCGCGACCTGGCGCTCGCGGCCGGGCGCGACGACCAGCGCGCGCAGCTCGCCGAGCTGGCCTCGGTCGCGCTGGCCGCGCTCGTCGCCGTGACCGAGGCCCTGCGGGCCGGCGACCCGCACGCCGAGCTGCGCCTCTTCCGCGACGGCCAGGCGGTGCTCGCCGAGCTGCGCGCGCAGGCCTACGACGCCTACCTGGCCCGCATCCTGGACGGCCCCCGCTTCGACGCGCTCATGGCCGACGCCGCGCGCACCGGGCGCGAGCTCGAGCGCGCCGTGCAATCGGCGCGTCGGCGCGCGCGGCTGCGCATCGACGAGACGTAGGCGGCGTCGCCTACTCGGGATTCTTCGCCCCGGGCGCGTCGGGCGAGATGGGCGTGCCGCCCTTCCTGGGATCGATCGGCTGCACCGGCGCACGCTTCTCGTCGGTGACCTTGGCGTCGCTGTCGACGACGCGGAAGCTCATCGGGTAGCGCGCCACGACGATCAGGTCGCGCGCGTCGCCCAGGCCCACGCGCGGCACCTGGATGCCGTAGGCCGCGTCGATCACGCACAGGTCGACGTCGGCGGTCTTGAAGGTCGACGCCGAGATGGTCACGTGGGTGACCTCGCCGCGCGACAGCTCGACCACCAGGTCGATGGCGCCCGCCGCCTTGGGGTCCTTGCGCAGCGCCTTCTGGAAGCAGGCGCGCGCCTGCGGCACCACGTAGGTCTGCATCAGCCGCTTGACGATCTTCTCGTCCAGCTCGCCGGTGGCCACGAAGGCGCGCGTCGATGCCACACGCGCCGCCTCGTCGGGCGGCGGAGGCGGCGGCTCGGGCGCCAGGCCGTCGAAGCGCTCCGACGGCGGGAGCAGGCGCTGGAAGCGGGTCGGGCCCCACTTCTCGACGAACTTGACCCGGTCGCGTGCGAACCCGTCGCTGGGCGAGAGTGCGACCAGGGCCGTGGCGCGCGTGACCACGCGCACCTGCTGGGCCAGGCGCTGGTAGTCGCGCAGCGCCTTGCCGGCGATGGCCTTGCCCTGCGGCGACGTGCGCTCCTCGCCCGCGGTGGTCCGGTCCGCGAGCGAGACCATGCCGTCGGGTCCGACGCGGCGCAGCCACAGCGGCGCGATGGCGCGCGCCAGCGTGGCGCTGCCCGGCTTGACCGCGAGCGTGACCTCCTCGCCGGCCAGGCGTCCCTTCAGCACCAGCTTCCTGGGCAGCTCGCCCAGCGAGGCGCTCAGCACGACCACACCCTGGCCGGGCGCGAGCTCACCGGGCAGCGCCAGATCGTCGAGCACGGCGCTGCCGGTGTCGAGCGCGAGCGCCCGCAGCGGCGCCGGCTGGGCCAGCTCGGCGGCCAGGCGCGCACCCGCCTGGGTCGCGTCGGCGTCGCGCATGACCACCGAGCGGCCGCCCGCGCGCATCGCCAGCACGCCCGCGGGCGGCTCGTCGACCGCGGGGGCCACGCCGCCCTCGGGAAAGATGGTCACCGAGACGATGAACGCGTGGTCGAGGAGGTCCATACCGTAGCGATCGACGGCGCGGTCGCCGCTCAGCGCCAGGGGCGCCACGCCGTCGGAGACGATGACCACGAGCGTGTTGGGTCGCACGCCCGCCTTCTTCTGCATGTCCTGCTCGTCCCGGGTGCGATCGGCGAGGATGGGCCGCGCCAGCGCGAGCGCCGCGCCCAGGTCGCTGCCGTTGTCCTGCGGCGCCGCGGCGATGGCCTGGTCCAGCTTCTTGCGCCCGTCGCGATCGTTCTGCGCCCAGCCGCCGAACACGCGCCGCGGCTTGCGGTCGAACAGCACCGCCTCGACGCGCGCCTCGGCGGCGAGCGAGCCGAGCACTTCCTGCACCACCGTGCGCGCCGCCTTGGCGCCGGCGTCGCTCATGCTGCGCGACGCGTCGACGAAGAAGACGACGCGATCGTAGTGCGGGATCTCCGCCGCGGTCGGCGGCGGCACCAGCACCGACAGCGCCAGCAGCCCGTGACCGTCGGCGAGCGTGTGCGTCGACGCGGTCACCACCGGCTGCGCCGAGCCGCCGAAGCGCGGCGCGACCTCGATGACCAGATCGTCGTCAGCCGGGCCGGTGAACTTCCACGTGCCCTTGCCCGACTTGACCTCGCTGGCCAGCACCTTGCCGCCGCCGGCAACCTCGCCCAGCCCGTGCGCGCCCGCGGGCGCCAGCACCGTCAGAGTCACCTGCGGCGCGACCAGGTTGGCGGCGCCGCCGCGCGAGGGCACGCGCAGCGACAGCCGGCCGCCGTCGTAGCGCAAGGGCGCCACCCAGGTGGTCGTGACCTCGATGGTCTTGCCCGCGGGTACCGGGTAGACGCGCAGCTCGTAGACCGTATGCCCGCCCGTGGTGATGATCTCGCGCAGCAGCGCCACGTCGGGTGCGGCGTCGACGCCCTCGGGATCGCCGAGTGGATCGATGGCGGCCGCGGCGTCGACCACGATGGCCTCGGCGACCTTGCCGCCGAACATCTTGACCGACATGCCGGTGATGGCGGCATCGGCGGCCAGGGGGAAGCGGTAGATGACCTCGTGGTCGTCGCGGCCGCGGTTGCGCAGCGTCTGCCGGGCGGTGACCTCGGCGACCGGTCCGTCCAGCTTCACGGCCAGGCTGCAGGCCTCCTCGGCGACGTCGGGGACGCCCTCGGCGGTGTGCAGGTCGGCGTAGGTGTCGGCGGCGTGCGCGGTGGCGGCGGGCAGGGCGAGCAGCAGGAGCAAGGGCGCCAGGAGGCCCGCGGCGCCGGGAGCAAATCGCATGAGGCAATAGTACGCGGCGATGCGTCGATCTTCCCGTGCGTCCGGTATCCGGACGCGATTGGCCTGTGCTCCGGACGCGTCCGGCCGGCCGGACACGGAGCGGGTCGGGTCGCTCCAATGATCTCGGTGCGTTGCGCGCGCCAGCGGCTGGCGCAGCGCTTGCGATGCGGGGCGGGGACAACCCCCATCCCGACGAGGAGATACGGATCATGGACAAGCAGGCCACGCAGGTATCGAAGTCCAAGGAGAAGCTCAAGGCCATCACCGCCGCGGTGAACGCCATCGAGAAGCAGTTCGGCAAGGGCGCCATCATGCCGCTGGGCGGTACCCAGGTCACGGAGGTGCCGGTGATCCCGACCGGCTCGCTGGCGCTCGACGTCGCGCTGGGCGTGGGCGGCCTGCCGCGCGGGCGCGTCATCGAGATCTACGGCCCGGAGTCGTCGGGCAAGACCACGCTCACCCTGCACGCCATCGCCGAGGCGCAGCGGGCCGGCGGCGTGTGCGCCTTCATCGACGCCGAGCACGCGCTCGACACCGGCTACGCGCGCCGCCTGGGCGTGAACCTCGCCGATCTGCTGGTCTCGCAGCCCGACTGCGGCGAGCAAGGCCTGGAGATCGCCGACACCCTGGTGCGCACCGGCGCCATCGATCTGATCGTGGTCGACTCGGTCGCCGCGCTCACGCCGCGCGCCGAGATCGACGGCGACATGGGCGACGCCCACATGGGTCTGCAGGCACGCCTCATGAGCCAGGCCATGCGCAAGCTGACCGCGGTCACCGCGCGCACGCAGACCGCGGTCATCTTCATCAACCAGCTGCGCATGAAGATCGGCGTGGTCTACGGCAACCCCGAGACCACTACCGGCGGCAACGCCTTGAAGTTCTACGCCTCGGTGCGCCTGGACATCCGCAAGACCGGGGTGATCAAGAATGGCGACGAGTCGATCGGCACCAAGGCGCGCGTCAAGGTGGTGAAGAACAAGGTCGCGCCGCCCTTCCGCGAGGCCGAGTTCGAGATCCTCTACGGCGTGGGCGTCAACAAGCTGGGCGAGATCGTCGACATGGGCGAGAAGAGCGGGCTCATCGACAAGAGCGGCTCGTGGTTCTCCTACCAGGGCCGCAACCTGGCGCAGGGTCGCGAGAAGCTCATCGCCTACCTGTCGGAGAACCCGGCCCTGGCGCAGGAGATCCGGCTCAGCCTGGTCGAGAGCTCCAAGGCCGAGTGCATGATGGCGCCCGCCTCGGCCATGCCCGCGGGTGCACACGTGGTGGCGGCGAACGGCGCGAGCGCCCATGCGACCGGAGTGGTGGCCCATGCCGCGCAGGCGTGACGACGGCGACCGCGCCGAGGCAGAGGCGGTGGCGCGCGCGCTCGCCGACGAGTCGCCCGGACGTCTCGAGCGCAAGATCCTCGAGGAGCTGGTGTACGAGCGGGTGCGCTCGGCCGTCAACCTGTGCCACCTCACCGAGCTCGAGCTGGATCTCTCGGCCAGCATCGAGCGCGCACTGCCGGCCTGTGCCGATTCGCCCGGCGAGCGCAATGACTTGTTGCTCGACTACCTACACCGAGCGTGGGACCGCGTCACCGACGAAGTCCTGGGCTGGTTCGTCGATCACGAGCTGAGCGGAGCGCTGGGTAGAGCCCGGGTGGACGACCCTGCCCCGGACACGCCGCGGGCGTAGGCCTGGGTCGCGGTCGACGTGCTAGCGTAGAGGACGCACGGACGTCTCGCCGCATGACCGCCCCCGCCGCTGCTTCCACTGCTCTCGCTCGCGTCGACCCCGAACGCGTGGGCAGCTACCTGCTCGTGCGTCGGATCGGCGTGGGTGGCATGGCGGAGGTCTGGCTGGGACGGCATGCCGTCTCGGGCAGCCTGGGCGCGGTGAAGCGCCTGTCGCCGCGCGTGGTGCACCGCGAGTACGTCTCGCGCTACTTCGCGCGCGAGGGGCGCGCCATCGCGCGGCTCAAGCACCCGCACGTGGTGCCGCTCTTCGAGTACGGCGACGGCTACGTCGTGACCGCGTTCGTCGACGGGATGAACCTGGCCAGGCGGATGCAATCGCCGCTCGATCCGACCACGGCCGTGCGCATCGTCAGGCAGATTGCCGCGGCGCTGGTGCACGCGCACCAGCGCGGCATCGTGCACCGCGACGTCAAGCCGGAGAACATCCTGCTCGACGGCAGCGGCGACGCCTTCCTGGGCGACTTCGGTGTGGCCGCGCTGGGCGAGGAGCACACGGGCGAGATCGTCGGCACGCCGCAGTTCATGGCGCCCGAGCAGCGGGCCGGTCTTCCTGCCGGTCCGGCGGCGGATCAGTACGCCCTGGCGCGCACGCTGCTCGAGCTGCTGTGCGGCGCGCGCGTGCCCATCGAGCGCGTGCTCGCGCTCGCCGAGCTGCCCAAGCACCTTCCCGACGAGCTGCGCCGGCTCCTCGATCGAGCGACCGCGGCCGACCCTGCGGACCGCTTCCCGTCGATCTTCGAGCTCGACAGCGCGCTCGCTGCCATCGATCTGACCGCGTACGAGCCGGCGGTGCGGCGCGGCGCGGAGCGACGGCCGGCGTGGGCGTTCTCGTGGCTCTCGGGTCCGGTCCGTCGCCAGGACCTGGGCGCCGACCTGGTGCGCGCCGACTACCGGCTGCGCGACCTGATCGAACGCAAGCTCATCGACGTGCGCGCCGCCGAGCTGCTGCTCGAGCGCTCCGGTCTGGCCGACATCGGTTTCTCGGTCTGGGGTGCGACCGCCCGGCTGGGTGAGCTGACCGACGCGCGTGCCCTGGCGCGTGCGGCCGAGGCCGTGGTCCTCCTGCATGGCCTGCACGGCACGCGCGAGCACTGGCGCTTCATCGCCCCGGTCCTCTGTCGCGGCAGCTCGCTGCGTGTGGTCATCGCACTCGACGTGCACGGCTTCGGTGAGTCGCGGTTCGCCGCACCCCCCACGATGGAGCAGGGCATGCTGCAGGCCATCGCACGCACGACGCTGGCGATGTGCAAGCTGCTGGGCATCCGTCACATGCCGACCACGCTGGTCGGTCACTCCATGTCGGGGGTCGGCCTGCTCAGCCTGGACGACTCCGACTACGAACCGCACATCTCGCGCGTGGCGGTGAACCCGGTGCTGGTGAGCCACGACCCGGCCTTCCGGCCCAGGATCCGTCGCTACGCCTGGTTGTCGGCGGTGCTGTGCCGCTTTCCTCGTCTGTTCCGCCTCATGGGTCGGATCGCGTCGCGCTTCGATCCGACCGCGGGTGGCGTCGTGCGCGAGGAATACGACCGCATGCTGGCGGAGAACCAGCGCATCGATCCGCCCGTGCTGGCACGAGTCTTCGCCGCGTTCGCGGATGCGCCGCTCAGGATCGGCCGCCAGCAGGGCGTCGCGCTCATCGCCTGCGTGGACGATCCGTGGATGCGCAACGAGAAGGCGCTGCTCAAGGCGGCCGATGACATCGGGCTCGAGCGCGCCCAGATCCAGCGCATGGCATCGGGGGCACACTTCCCGCATCTCGAGTCGGCCAAGCACCCCGAGTGGACGGCGCGCAACGTGGATCAGCTGGTGCGTGTGATCGAATCGATGCTGGTCACCGCCAGCGCTTCTCTCGATGGTCCCCGGCCTCGCGCTGGAGGCCTGTCGATGACCGACACCGCGCCGGCGTCAGAGTGAGCGAGGCGAGGCGCCGCCGACGGCGCCCGACCCTCGCCGCTCACGAAAGTACGATGCGCATGGGACGACACATTCTTTTCCTCCCAGACCTGCGAGCCGAGAACGCCATCAGGGGTGGAGCCACCCGGCCACGGATGTGACCGAGAAAAATCGACGCATGGTTCACAAATGCGCCGTGCGATGGATCGTCCGACTGCCCTAGACTTCCGCCATGCCCGTGACCGTGCACCGCTTCGAGAGCCGCGTCCTCGTCGGTAATCCGCTCGGCGACCCGATCACGCGCGACGTCCATGTATGGACGCCCAAGGACGACAACCCGGACCGTCCGCTGCCGACGCTGCTCGCGGTGGTCGGCTTCACCGGCACGGGCGGCATGCTGTTCAATGTCGATCCGCTCGGCGAGGACCTCGGCCGTCGCATGGATCGACTGGTCGCCTCGGGTGCCTGTCCACCGTGCCGCATCGTCGCCCCCGACTGCTTCACTCGTGTCGGCGGCAATCAATACATCAATTCGACCGCGACCGGGCGCTACGAAGATTACCTGCTCGATGAAATCCTGCCATTCGCAGAGCACCGGTACCGCGTAATGCGCTGGGGCGTCTTCGGCAAGTCTTCTGGTGGATATGGGGCGTTCATGCTGGGAATGCGCCACCCGGACGTGTTCGCCGCGCTGGCGGATCACTCGGGTGATGCGGGCTTCGAGCTGTGCTACCTGTCCGACTTTCCTGCCGCGCTCGACGCGTGGCGCGAGGCGGGTGGCCCGAAGGCCTGGCTCGATCGCTTCTGGGCCGACGACAACCGCCACCGGGAGAAGCACCACAAGCCGCTCAACGCGCTGGCCATGGCGGCGCACTACTCGCCCAACCCCAGCTCGCCGCACCTGGGCATCGACTTGCCGTTCGAGGTGACCACGGGCGAGTTCCGACCCGAGGTCTGGGAGCGCTGGCGTGCGCTCGACCCGGTCAACCTGGCCGCCGAGAAGGCCAGCATCGAGGCGCTGCGCCAGCTGCGTCTCATCTACGTCGACTGCGGCACCAAGGACCAGTTCTCGCTCATCTGGGGCGCACGTGCGCTGGTGGCGCGCCTGCGCCGTGCCGGCCTGGCGCCCGAGTTCGAGGAGTTCGACGACGGGCACATGAGCGTGAGCTACCGCTACGATGTGAGCGTGCCGCGCCTGGTGCGCGCGCTTGCGGATTGACGGCGAGCAGAGGGTGGGTCGGAAGGACGCGGATCAGGCGGCGGCGAGCGCTTCGTAGACGTCGTCGGTGGGCCACTGCGGCTCACGCACGTGCCAGAGGTAGGTCTCGAGCGGGTCCATGCCGAGCTCGTGGCACTCGGCCAGGGGCGGCATGCTGGCCAGATCTTCCAGATGGTGGCCGGAGCGCTCCATCATGACGAGGTCGAGCTGACCTCGCCAGGCGTCGAATTTTCCCGAGTAGAGGAATGCCGTCGTGGCGCTCACCGCGGGCACGGCCTCGAAGCACTGCGGGGCGAACACGGCCGCCTTGATCTGCGCGTTGACGTCGAGCAGAGCGGCCTCGCTGCCGCGGGCGTCGGCGAGAATTTCATTGGTCATGGTCATGGTCGTGTGCCTCGACTACTGTGCCGGCTGGGTGATGGTGGCCATCTGCAGCGCGACCAGGGTCTGCGCGAGCACCCGGCCGTTCATCGTGGCGCCCGTCTGCAGGGTGACCGCGGTCTTGCAGAGGATGATGCCTTCGAAGTGCGAGGTGGTGCCCAGCGTCACGTTGCCGGCCACCTGCCAGAAGACGTTCTTCGCCTGCGCACCGCCGCTCAAGCGGATGCGCGTGGCCGCCGCCATGGTGATGTCGCCGGTGGTCTGGAAGATCCACACGTCGTTGGCGCCGCCCGCGAGTGTGACGTCGGTCGGGATGGTGATGACGCTGGTCCACTTGTAGAGCCCGGGAGCCAGCGTCTTGCCGCCCAGGTTGCCGGTGCCCAGCTCGAGAAAGTCAGGCCTGGGCCGTCCCGCCGCGTCGGTGTACGCGCTCTCCATGTCACTGACCGCGCTGGTCAGGCGCGACGGCGTCGGCACCGCCTGGTCGGCCGCGTGGACCTTTCCCACCACCTGGGTCGAGGTCGAGAAGCGATTGGTCGCGTCGGCGATGAGGGAGAACCCGGTCACGTAGGTCGCCGCGGCGGGGCTCATGCCGACGTCGCCGGTCAGCGTCGACGCAGGAACGGTCGAGATGGCGGCCTTGGCCAGGACCACGTAGCTCCCGGCGGCGCCGAGATCCACGGGCGCGGGTCCTCTCGCAGCCGCGACCGACTCCGTGTCGAGCTCGCGCTCCGGGTCGGGGTCGAGGCCCGGAACCACATCGTTCGCGCAGGCGGCGAGAACCAGACTGCCCATCAGGACGTTGAACATGGCGGTGCGGCGCATGAGGTGAGGTGCTCCTTCGAGACGAGCTGCAGAACTTGTGGAGGGGAAACCGAGGGGGCCCAGTCGCGGGCGGCGAGCATCAGAAGGGGCTACTTCGATGAAGGGCGAAGCAGCCCGAGTGACGACGCCGTCCAGTGCAGCCGTCGTGCCGGGTGAATGCACAGCAGTTCCGCGGGTGCGATGGCCTCGGGGCGATCAAACGTGCGTGCGCTCCGGCTCGTCGAGGCGTATCCGCTCAGCGGCGGAGGCCGGGCCAGGCCTCGGGCGAGCCCCAGAAGCCGTCGTCGCGCGTGCCGTAGTAGCCGCGCAGCACGGCATCGATGACCGCCTGCGTGCGCGCGGCCGAGACGCCGGTCGACTCGCAGCGACCGCGCCCGTGCAGCTCGTCGACGATGCTGTGGATGAGCGGCTGCTGGATGTGGGGCGGGTTGGGCAGCTCGACCGG
>Ga0209515_10004630_pt1 | contig 18448 bp, 13 predicted proteins | sample Subgroupgradi54m_FD_187454 | JGI IMG/M metagenome (GOLD analysis project Ga0209515, IMG submission 187454) | Subsurface groundwater microbial communities from S. Glens Falls, New York, USA - GMW60B uncontaminated upgradient, 5.4 m (SPAdes)... ...
TAAGCATTTTCATAATTGTTGCTATAGGGACATGCTATCTATTTTTCGAAAAATGTAAGGAAAGCCGGATGGCAAAATCACTCTTATTTTCTCTATTTTTTGTACTGACGAGTGCATTGCCACTTATCGTTATTCCAGGAAGAGCAGGATTTTTTTCGCTTCTTGACGGCAGACATCTTTATAGTACCAATGTATTGGGCTCTTTGCTTTTTGCCCTTGGCATCTATGCGACATACCGATTTTTTCCCAACAGGAAAATTTTTCCCATCGTGCTTGTGTTTTGTGTGGGTATGTTCATGTTGTATCATGTCCGCGCGATACGAGGGGATATGTACATCCAAGCGGCGGTGGGTAAATCCAGGCTTGCTCTCCTTTCTGCGGTACAACATATGTATCCCAGATTGCCTCTGAAGGTTATTGTGTATGTTGAAAGTGATAAAGCGTATTATGGATTGGCACCAACGGAGACTATTCCACCATTTCAATCAGGATTCGGTCAAACACTCCTTGTTTGGTATAATGCACATGGGGATGAGTTCCCCGCTTGTTTTTTTAAAGATCAGTACCTTTACGTGTTACTCAGTGAAGATTATAAGGAATGTGAGGGAAGAGGGTTTGGGTACTTTCGAAAGATAGAAAGCCTCAAGGAGGCTACACTCACTCATGCTATCTCACCAACATCCATTATCGGTTTTCGATACCATTCTATTACCAATTCGCTGGAAGATATAACAAACGAAGTGCGAAATGTAGTATATGAAAAATAAACCTCTGGTTACCATCAATATCCCCACATATAACTCTGCTCAAACACTTGCGGAAACACTTGAATCGATTCGAAGACAAACCTATGCTCCCATTGAAGTTATAATTTCTGATGGGAATAGCAAAGACAAGACTATTGAAATAGCCAAGAATTATAAGGCGAAAGTTCGGTTTATCGAAAAACTCGGAGACGCTCGATATCAAGACTACAAGATAAGTAAAGGGAAATATTTGTTTTCGGTTGATTCCGATCAGGTATTGGATGTTTGTGTTGTGGAGGAGTGTGTGAAATTATGCGAAGAAAAAGGATGCGATGCCGTGACGATCTCCGAACAATCAATTGTTTCAAAAGGAACACTATTGGAACATCTCATTGCATACGATAAGTGGCTTATTGATAAAAATCATTCAGATCATGCGGTTTTTGGCACTGCTTGTCCACGGTTTTTTCGTAAAGATATTTTCCATCGCGTGCAGTGGCCAAAGGGATTATCTGTTTTTGATGATACGATTTTATATGACCAACTTACGCACATGGGGGCAAAAACTGCTTATCTTTCTCGCTGTAATATTCGACATCATGAGGTGAGTAGTTGGATAACATTTTTAAAAAAATTCTATCGATATGGGAAAGGGTATTTTGGCGCGCTCAAAGAACGGCCAAGAACGATTGCGTTCCATTCATTACCTAGACGATCATATTTTAGTGTTGCTGCGTTATCAAAGCCGCACTACTTTTTGGGACTTTTGTTTTTATACTGTGTTAAAGTGATTGCGGCCGGTCTCGGAGTACTTTCCTATTTTATTGGGGAACTCAAACACGCATTGGTGAGTAAAGGGGATTGGACATATTATGCGACGCTTGGGAGGTATTTAAACGATGTGGATTCGGTGCTTGACGTGGGATGCGGAGGCAATTCTCCACTTGCCAAAATTCAAAAACATTTTTACTCTGTAGGAGTTGATATTTTTCAACCAAGTATTGACAAGAGTAAAAAAGCAGGCATCCATAATGCCTATAAAAGGGGAAATATTTTATCTATTGATACAATGTTTAAGAAAGGACAATTTGACGCAGTGATAGCCTTGGATCTCATTGAACATCTTGAGAAAAAACAAGGATATGACTTAATAAAAAAGATGAGTAGACTTGCAAAAAAGAAGATTATCGTTATGACTCCGAATGGATTTTATAAACAAGAGCAATATGAAGGAAATCCTTACCAGGTTCATCGATCCGGCTGGGACGTTGATGACTTTCTCAAACTTGGATTTACGGTACGAGGTATTCGAGGTATAAAGTGGCTTCGTGGTGAATATGCTACACTGAAATGGAAGCCATGGATTGTGTGGGGGATTATTTCAGTTCTTTCTGAGCCCTTCGTATACTTTTTTCCACGATGGGCATATCAACTGTTTGCCGTAAAGGAGATACAATCATGAGAATTCTTGTGACCGGAGCTGCTGGATTTATGGGGAGTCATGTGGTGGATGCATTGATTGCAAAAGGCAATCATGAGGTGCATGGCGTTGATGATCTGTCAGGAGGATACGAAACTAACATAAATTCCGCCTCCCACTTCACCAAACTTGATCTTCGTAATAAAAAAGCCGTTGAACAATATATTACAAGTATACGACCGGAGCTCCTCTATCACTTAGCAGCAGATGCCACAGAAGGACGAAGTCAGTTTACGCCAATAAGCGCGACGGAAAGAAATTATTTGGCATATCTTTATACATTAGTTCCCTGTATTAAGTGCGGATTAAAGAAAGTGGTGGTAACCAGTTCCATGAGTGTGTATGGTGCGCAGAAACCACCGTTTACTGAAGAGATGAAACCTGCGCCGGAAGATATGTACGGTATAGCCAAGACTGCGATGGAAGAGGCGACGACAATTTTATCAAAAGTTTATGGGTATAAGTATGTGATTATTCGTCCTCACAATGTCTATGGCCCAAAACAGAATCTATCTGATCCGTATCGAAATGTCATCGGTATATTTATTAATTGCCTTATGAATAACAAAAATTTTTATATCTATGGAGACGGGAATCAGAAGCGGTCATTTACCTATATTGATGACTTTAATCCATATTTTGTTAAAGCTGGTTTTTTTGATGCGGTGAATGGAGAGATTATAAATATTGGTCCAATCCAAGATCATACGATTAACGAACTAACTACCGTTGTATTGCAAACGTTTTTTCCACGTGGTGACATTCCTCAACATCTTAAACCAAAATATCTTCCCATCAGGCCACAAGAAGTTATAGAGGCATATTGTTCGAATGATAAAGCGGTTCGTTTGCTTGGATATAAAACAAACACATCATTGAAAGAGGGAGTTGCTAAGATGGTTGCCTGGGCTAAAATTATGGGACCCCAGCCATTTCGATATCTTGATAAAGGACTCGAATTAGAAAACGATGATGTCCCTGCCACATGGAAGCAGAAACTTCTTTAGGATGAAGAATCCATTGGTTTCTATCATTATCCTTAATTGGAATGGCAAAAAGAATGTAATCCGTTGTCTGCGTTCGCTCCAAAAGATTACTTATACCCCTGTTGAAATGATTGTCGTTGACAATAATTCTTCTGACGGATCGCAAGAGCTTGTTAAAAAAAAGTTTCCTTGGGTACGACTTATCAAAAATAAAAAAAATTACGGATATAGCGGCGGAAATAACATCGGCATACGAGCCTCATGTGGGAAATACGTTTTTATTCTGAATAATGACACGGAAGTCGAAAAAAATTTCCTTCAGCCGCTTGTCAAACGATGCGAATCGGATTTAACTATTGGCTGTATCCAACCGAAACTCCTCTATGCAACAAATCACAACCTCTTAAATGCGGTCGGGTCATTTTTTACATCGACAGGGTTTTTGTATCATTATGGTTACAGGAAGCCGTCATCACGTGCTCAATATAATCGACCAATGCAGATGTATTCGGCCAAGGGTGCAGCCATGTTGCTTCGTAAAAGTGCATTAGAAAAGGTAGGCTTATTCGATGAAGATTTTTTTATTTATTTCGAAGAAACAGACTTGTGTCACCGATTATGGCTTGCTGGTTATACTGTCATGTACGAGCCGACATCTATTATCTATCATTGGGAGGCCATTGACACGCATAAGCAGATGCAAGAGTTTACCATAACGTATCTTTCTTTTCGTAACCGCATCAGTTCGTTTCTGATGAACCTCGAGTGGGTCAATGCGGTCAAAATTTTTTCCGTATTAGGCGTAATTTATTTGTGTCTTATGGTATATTACCTTATCAAGTTTCGACCGAGGATAAGTTGGGCGATTCTTTTGAGTATTGCTTGGAATATACAACATATAAAAATGATTTTGAAGAAAAGAAATCACGTCCAGAATTATATTCGAATACGATCCGATGATGATATATTTTCGCATATTAAACGTAATCCTCCGTTGATTTACTATTATTATTTATTCACTACGTTAAAAAATTTTCGTTATGAGAAAGCTATTCAATAAAAAATTTTTTGTAGAAGTGCTGGTTATTTTTGTATTAAGTCTGGTTCCTCTTTTGTGGTTTAAACCCGGTACTATTCTTGTGGGACATGACAATACTTATCCCCTTGCTCCAAAAGTTTTTTTGGCCAATAGACTTTCAACCTGGACAGAGAATTTTTTTGGCCACGACCAGTCGCTTATCCTCGGCACTATTCCTATCCACTTTATCGACGCTATCCCAAATTTTTTTGGTATTTCTCTTCAAACCGGGCAAAAAATGGTCTATATATTTTGGTTTTTTATGATTGGGTTGTCGGCCTATATTCTGGCATGGGTACTCCGTCCTCAAAGCCGCCTATTTCGATTAACAGCTGTAATATTGTACCAGTTTAATTATTTTATCCTTCAAGGATGGTGGATCGGTGAAAAAAGTAAATTTTCCGCTTATATTGCGTTGCCTCTGGTTCTTTCTGTATTTTTTTTGGTGACGCGAAAGAAATTAAGCATACTTACTGGAGCGATACTGACTTCGCTTATTCTTTTTGTGTTTAATGCCGGAGGGCTCTATGGTGTGCCTTTGTATGGGGGGGCATTTGTGGCGGTGGGTGTATTTGTTGTTCTTAAAGTTTTGGCGCTGTTGCAGGAAAAAAATTACAATGCGCTTCGTCGCTTCGTGCTATTTGTCGTTGCCGCGGTGATGTTGAGTGTACTTGCAAATTCGTATTTCCTCATTCCCGCATACGCAAAGTTGCGTTCCGGGGCAGCTCCCAGCGTTAGTTCGGTGGGTGGTGTGTCTGGGATCATAAGCTGGGCAGCTGAGATAAGTGCCAACACAAGTTTTCTTAATCTATTTCGACTTCAAGGAATACCCGAATGGTATGATAACCCAGAGCATCTCTACGCCAAGTATATTCTTGGACACCCGCTCCTCATTGCAGTAAGTTTCCTCTGGCCTTTGCTGGTACTTGCATCGTTTTTTGTCGCTAAAAAGACGCGAAACGATCGAATCGTCACCTATTTTTTCGTCATGTATCTTGTCGGAATATTTTTTACCTCTGGCACCCACGCACCACTTGGTTTTCTCTATCAATTCTTTGTCGAACGGATTCCTGGATTTGTTATATTTCGGTCACCATACTTTAAATTTGCACCGGCGGTTTTTTTGGCAACGGCGTTTCTTTTGGCGTACTTCATCGACAGTTTTTCAAGTCGCACTCGTAAATTTACGTTTGTCGTCTTCAGCGCAATTGTTTTTGCGTATCACTATCCTTATTTCACGGGCAACTTTTTTGCCTGGCGGAATCTATTTTCCACGAGACTTACTATTCCGTCATACGTCTATGAATTTGGCAACTGGCTTAATGGCGAGAAAACTGATGATGGTCGAGTGTTGCTTTTGCCACCAAATAGTCCAGATCTTCTTTATAGCGCGTACAATTGGGGGTATCTCAGCTTTCAAGCATTGCCAACACTTTTGAGTGGAACATCAATCGTCGTCAACAACGATCAGGTCAATCCTACTGAACGAGCAATGCTCAAACACCTCTATGCAGCAATAGAGCGAAAAGACGAAGCGATCACCAAGAAACTTGCTTCTATTCTGCGTATTTCATATGTGGTGCTTCAAAAAGACGCGATAAGTGATCCTAAATCGACAGTTTCGATCGATGTACATGCGTATTCTCAAGCGGTACGGGCAAACGGTCAATTTGTTTTTATGCGCTCCTTTGGGCAATGGGACGTATTTAAGCTAAATAAGATGACACGTTCGAAGTTCTATATGACTGATCATTTGGTATCATTGCATGGAGACATCCAAGAGCTTGATCCCTATTACAGTTTCATAGGAGACACAAGTACATTTATTGACAACGCGACCGTTGGCCACCTACATTTGACTGGGGATGTGTCTGACTTTATTATTCCGACGTGCCTTACGTGTCCATTTAAGAATCGTCCGGTGATTTCATTTCCAGAACGCAATATCTTGCCCGATGACCCATTTTATCAAATTATTCTCCTTTTGGAGAATCGCCGACCAATACCAAAAGAACCAAAGCCCGCAATTTACCATCTCTTGGGAATTTCTCTTAAACGGGTAAGTGAGATCAATGAAATGTTTTTTCGTCAAAAGGGAATAACCAAGGACATTGTTGATCGATATACTATATTGCTGCAATCTGTTGAACAGAATTTTCAACAATTACCGTCGCTTCAGGAAAAAATAGGAGTCGCGCGAGATGTTCGTGATTATCTAAGAGCTGAGCGAAATTTTTTGCGTCCCAATCTGAATAAGAATGTTCCTGCCGGAGCACAAACAGTTCTTGCAGGTCGCATCTTCACGGAAATTAGTCGATTGGAAAAACAATTTGAATTGCCAGAGTTGGCGCTTGACGAGACGCACAGTCGCGTGTATCAATTTTCTGTCACGAGCGATGACGAATTGGAGCTACTCCTGCGCACCGCAGAGTTTCGGCAGATAGTCAATGAAGGAGATCAGCTTTCTATCATCATTGACAACAATCTCCAGAGAGAACTTCGTATTACCAATATAATGTTCGCGCGCCCATGGCTATCATTTGGGCGATTGCGACTCTCAGCTGGGTTTCATACGCTCACGCTTTCGTTTCCGGAACCACGTAAAAACATTCAAGCGTTAAGCCTCGTTGAAACTGAGTTTAGCGTACCTGGTGACAATATGTGCTTTGGTACCCGAGTTGGGAACCTAGATAGTTCGAAGCTCTATAAACTCAATGTATCCTACCTCAATGATTTTTCTGATAATTTGCTTTTATATATGTGGGATCAAGAAGTATCGACACGGAAACTGAAAAACGCCGTCAAATTCCTCACGAGTGGCTTACCTGAAAAAAGTGAGCAAATCATAGAGGTATCAGAAGGGATAAAAGAGGTGCTCATCGCCCTGTGTGCTCCGAATCTCACGCAAGAGCTTATTGATAACCAGTTTCAAGTAAAAATAAGTGAAATTCTCGTTCCGACGCTCCTTCTTTACCCATCAGAAGTACCCAAGCATGTCGCGATGCCTGTTTCGTTTCAACAAACGAGCATTACGCGATATCGAATTCCTGACGTGAAAGAGGAAACGCCGCGAGTTTTAGTTTTTTCAGAGCGTTATGACGATTGGTGGGAGCTTCGTGGTGTAAAAGCACAGCATGTGCGTGCCAACGGTTATGCCAACGCATGGATTATCGATAAAAACCATGTAGGGAACGAGTTTGTCATAGCGTATAAAGGGGAAGAATACTTTTTTTATAGCAAACTCGTGAGTCTACTCACAGTTCTTGGGGGCATCGTCTACCTTGGTCGTCGCCTGTTTCAATCAGTGAGGCATCATGGTTAACAGCAAACAACTCTTTGTACTTTTGATCCTTGTACTTTTGACGCTTCTCCTGCGCGACCTGCCCTATTTGAATATTGTATTTATCAGCAGAATTTGGCTTATTTATGTTGCAATTCTCCTCTTTGTGATTTTAGTGAGCATCAAATTTCGAGTAATCCTGCTTTGGTATGTGACGTTCGCGCTATTTTTTATCGCATTTGTCCTCACACTTGCGCGACTACCTTTTTTTGCCGAATCAATCGGTGTGTTTATCTACTTTTTGCTCTGGGCCATTGTCATCCATCGGCTCATTAGTTTTGTCAAAGGTCGGCGGTCATTATGATTATTTTACTCCTTGTAATATCGGTTATCGGATTTATTTACCGTTCGTGGTTTACGGCGTTTCCTCTCTCAAGCGGTGATTGGCCGTATTTGTTTATAGAAAATATTAAAGAATTTTCATGGCTTCCAGAGATTCGGTTTTTATGGCTTTCGCCATATTATCAGATATTGACCAAGATTGTTGTCCAATATGTTGGTGTTTCCTGGGCAACTACTGAGAAGATTTTTTGGTTTTTTCCATTCATTATTCTGTCGTTTTTCTCTTCGTACAGACTCACCAAGTCTGCGTTGGGCGCTCTCATTTATACCACAAACACCTATGCCCTTATGATTGTTGGCGGGGGACAGATGGGAGTGGCGATGGCATACGCGGTGGCTCCTTTGGTATTAAAGCGTTTCATTTTTCAATCTTCAATTTTCAAATCAGTACTTATTACGGGAGCAATTCTTGCGATACAAGTAATGCTTGATCCAAGGATTGCAATCCTTACCTTGGTTGCGTCCATTCTCTATTACGTATTTAAACTCAGAGAAATCCCCCTCCTTCCCATAGGGACATCAATAGGTATTGCAGCATTTCTTAATCTCTATTGGATAGTTCCCCTGCTTCGGTCACAAACATCTATTGCTCAACAACTCGGAGAGGCTACTGTTGGTTCTGTAAACTTTTTAAGTTTCGCTACATTTGAACAGACCATCTCGCTTCTTCATCCAAACTGGCCGGAAAATATTTTTGGCAAAGTACATTTTATGCAGCCAGAGTTTTTGTTCATTCCTATCATTGCATTTTTGTCACTACTCATTGCAAAAAAATCACGTACGGTACTCTATTTTTCTTTCCTAGCGCTTCTCGGTGCATTTTTGGCAAAGGGCGCCAATCCGCCGTTTAGTGAAGTCTATGTGTGGTTATTTGATCATGTACCGGGATTTATTCTATTTCGTGATCCTTCAAAATTTTATCTTTATCCAGCGCTTGCTTTTAGTATCCTTATTCCCATAACCATACAACGCAGAAGGGGATCAAAGATCTTTCCATTATTTTTTCTCTTACTTTGGTCGTTTATTCTCCGAGAAGCTCTACTGGGAAAACTTACCGGTACATTTCGACCCATGCCCATGCCAGCAGAATATGTAAAACTCAAAGATTTTCTCAACCCTCAACCCCAGGTATTTCAGACACTTTGGATTCCTCAAAGACAGCGGTTTGGATTTTCTTCAAAATTACATCCTAGTATCGATGCGCAATTATTATTTAAACAGTCTAGTATCTCAGGTATGATTCAGTTGGTGACCACTGAGAAAACACAAAAAGAATTGACGGCGATGCAAGTCAAATATGTCATCGTGCCGTACGATTCTCGTGGTGAATTATTTTTGACTGACCGAAAGTATGATGAAACGTTATATTTTGATACGATACATAATCTTTCTGTGATTCCTTGGCTCCATAAAATAGATTCATTTTCTCATATTGGCGTATTTGAAATTCAGTGACATGAAAGCTCAAGATATTCTATTTTTTGTTGTATTAGTTCTCCTTGTTATACTTAGAAAACCTCGGTATTTTGTTGTTGCAGGATTGGCATGTCTTGCTTTTTCAATTCCTTTGTTTGCAATGTGGGTGTTTTTTACCGCAGAGCATCTGATCTGGTATGCTGCTGCCTTCTTTTTCATTTTTGTTCTCTTTTCTCTTCTGCAGTCTCATAAGGTACAATAAGAGCATGAATATTCTCGTTACCGGCGGAGCTGGGTACATTGGCAGCCACATGGTTCGGATGCTTGTCACCGGTGGCCATCATGTTGTTGTAGTAGACACCCTTGAGCATGGTCACAATCAAGCATTGCCGAAATCAATTTCCCTTACAGAAGGAAGCGTGGGGGATCGAACATTTTTGGATAGTTTATTTACCAAACAACCTATTGACGCGGTTATTCACTTTGCGGGATACATATCTGTTGAAGAATCAATGCGGGATCCAAAAAAATATTTTCACAATAACCTCATTGCACCAATAGCACTCCTTGAATCTATGGAGGCTCATGGTGTTGATAAAATTATTTTTTCTTCAACGGCTGCTGTTTACGGTAATCCTCAAACCGTTCCTATTCCTGAGGATCATCCAAAAAATCCCACCAGTGTTTATGGTTTATCCAAATGGTGTTTTGAGTACTATTTATCGCTTTTTGATAGACAAAAAAAGATTCGTTCCATAAGTCTTCGATATTTTAACGCCGCTGGAGCATCACTTGATGGAAATAACGGGGAAGCGCATGACCCCGAAACACATATCATTCCATTAGGTTTGCGTGCTGCCATGAAAAATAGCGATTTTTTTTTCTTTGGCACGGATTATCCTACGGTCGATGGGAGTTGCATACGGGATTATATCCACATCGAAGATTTGTGTCAGGCACACATGTTGGTTCTTGATGCACTTAGGAACAATCATGGATCTGCAATCTATAATGTGGGGACCGGAATTGGAATAACGAATAAAGAAGTGATTGCGCAGATAAAAAAAGAAACCGAGGTTGATTTTCCGGTTGCTGTGAAACCGAGGAGGGCAGGAGATCCAGCGGAACTCATTGCAGATCCGACAAAATTGAAAAAAGAATTCGGTTGGGAACCGAAATACTCTGATATTGCAACTATTGTTGCAACTGCTTGGAAATGGCACAAAACCAATCCGAACGGATATACCTAGTACTATGCGCATAGGGATTGATATCAGTCAAATTGTTTACGAAGGCACCGGTGTAGGACGATATGTACGCAAGCTGGTGCAGTCGCTTCTTACTCTAGATCAAGAAAATGAGTATGTTTTATTTGGTTCCTCTCTGCGGCAGAGAAATAAGTTTCATACATTTTATAATCAAGTTAAGAAATTAAATAAAACAATAAAGTTAAAAGTATGGTTTTTGCCGCAGACATTACTTGATCTACTTTGGAATCAATTGCATATTTTTCCTATCGAATGGTTGATCGGTAACATAGATGTGTTTTGGAGTAGCGACTGGACACAGCCGCCTTTAATCAACGCGAGGGGCATTACGACAATTCATGATGTGAGCTTCCTGCATTTTCCGGAAAGTTTCGATGCAAAAATTATCGCCGTGCAAAAACGACGATTGGCGCAAGCAAAGCGGGAGTGCCAGGTATTTTTGTGTGATTCAGAGGCAACGAAGCGAGATGTCAAAGCGCTTCTGCACATTGATGAAAAAAAATTGCGTGTTATCTATCCTGGGTTTTACTTATGATTATCGCTATTGATGGATACGAAGCGAATGTAAAAAATAGAGTAGGCATCGGTCGGTATGCGTTTGAAATCCTGACGCATTTATATGAAATAATTGATGGCTCACGTGATTCAGTTCTCGTTTATTTGCCGTCGCCGCCACTTTCTGACATGCCAAAAGAAACTTCGTGGTGGAGCTATCGTATTGCTCGCCCATCAAAGCTTTGGACGTTTATTGGGTTGCCGTTTGCTTTATCGAAGGATTTTCCTAAAGCAGACGTTATTTTTTCTCCGACTCATTACATACCGCGATTTATTTCTATTCAGTGCGTTTGTTCGATCATGGATCTTTCGTATCTTTTTTATCCTGAAATGTTTCGACCAAAAGACCTTCATCAACTGACAAAATGGACTGCCTATTCGGTTAGGCATGCTCAGAAGATCCTTACCATAAGCGATTCAACGAAGCATGCTATAATAAAGGCATACCATGTCCCCGAAGATCGCATAGTCGTGACCTATCCGGGATTCACAAAACCAAAATTTCTTACCATGTCTGAGAGCGATATTTTTAAAAAATATCATGTGTCATCTCCGTTTATTCTGTCCGTCGGCACACTTCAGCCGAGGAAAAATTATGTCCGTCTCATAGAGGCGTTTGCTCAAATGCAAAAAAAGGATCTGGATACCACGCTGGTGATTGTTGGAAAAAAAGGGTGGTTGTATGAGGATATTTTGGCTGCTCCTAAGCGTTTCGGTATTGAAGATAAAGTAAAATTTCTTGATTTTGTGCCAGATGAAGATTTACCTTCTTTGTACAAACAAGCTCTTTGTTTTGTTCTTCCGAGTCTCTACGAAGGATTCGGCTTACCAGTGTTAGAAGCTATGGCGTATGGAACACCGGTCGTAGTGAGTAATGTTTCCAGTCTGCCGGAAATAGCCGGAAAGGCTGGTATGTATGTTGATCCACAAGATGTGGAGAGTATAGCGAAAGGACTTGAGACTGCAGTTGCCGAACGAGAAAAGAAATCCGGTAAAGAACGCATTGCAGCAGGGTTAATCCAAGTGAAGAAATTTATGTGGGAAAAGGCGGCAAAACAAACACTGGAAGTATTGGAAGAAGTAGGAAAGGGGACAGTATGAGATGGTTTATTGATTTTTGGGTATATCTGGCAACACTTACTGGATATATTCCCAGTCATACGATACGACAATTTTTGTATCGAAATATTTTTCGTATAAAAATTGGTAAAGACTCTTCAATTCATTGGCGAGCAGAGTTTAATCAACCGTCAGGCATTGCCATTGGCAACAATACGATTATTGGTAATGACGCATTTTTAGATGGAAGATTCCCTCGGAAATGGACAGGGAAGGAAATTAAGTTTTTCGGGTACACTAAAGAGTTTTTTAATCCATCCACGCGGCCATTAACTATTGGAAACAACGTCTCTATTGCTGGAGAAGTCCGTATCTATACCATGCAGCATGACATTGATGATCCAGATTTTAAAGAAGTAGGTGCGCCTGTTGTTATTGACGACTACGTGGTTATCGGAACAAGGGTGACTATTTTGCCAGGAGTGCACCTTGGTAAAGGTGCAGTTGTTGCGTCAGGAGCGGTAGTTACTAAAGATGTGGATCTGTACACTGTGGTTGGCGGTGTGCCGGCAAAATTTATTCGCAATCGCGCCAAAGATCTTCGTTATGCACTCAAATTCGCTCGACTCTTTCAATAACCCCATGGATCTTTCAATTATCATTCCTAGCTTCAATACAAAAGCGCTTCTTGATCGATGCTTGAGCTCCATAGACGAGAGCCTTAAAGGTTCTTCCTTGAAGTATGAAATTATTGTTGTAGATAATGCGTCAAAATATGATTCTATTCAATTATTGAAAAATAAATATCCTCGAGTAATAAAAATATTCAATAAAACAAATGTTGGGTACGGAAAATCGAACAATCAAGGTATTCAAAAAGCTCATGGAAAGTATATACTTCTGCTTAATTCCGATATCAAAGTGCTTGATGGTGCCATTGAATCCCTTTACGAATTTTCCCAAAAACATCCGCATGCATTTATTGGCGGAAAACTTTTCAATGAAAATAACTCGCCGCAAGCATCTTGTGGCCCCATGTATACGTTGCCTGTTGTTTTTTTGATGCTCTTTGCCAAAGGTGACACATTGGGGATTACGCGATCTTCTCCGAACAGCGTCACCGAGGCAGATTGGGTTTCTGGAGCGTGCATTATCAGCATAAAAGAGGCATTCATTGATGTGGGACTTTTTGATGAGGGGATATTCATGTATATGGAGGAGATCGAGTTTCTGTATCGTGCAAAACAAAAAGGATATGCTACGTTTTTCTACCCGAATGCTCATTTTATTCATACCGGGGCAGCAAGTAGCGGCGACCGAAAACAGCCAGTCGTTAATATCTATAGAGGACTGCTTTACTTTTATCATAAACATCATTCTATAATGGAAGAACGGGTACTGCGAGCGATGCTCTCTGGCAAAGCTCACCTTGTATTGTTTTTTGGAAGATTGACCGGTAGGAAGTCATTAGTAACTATCTATGAACAAGCTCTTCGCATGGTGTAAAGAAAATATATTCTTTTTGTTTACACTATTTTTATTGGCGTTTATACCGCTCTACCCCAAATTGCCATTGGTGAATATTAGACATGTATGGGTATATGTACGAGTGGAAGATTTTATTGTTCTCTTCGTACTTTTGTGTTGGGGACTACTGGTTGCTCGTAATAAATTAACCTTAAAAACTCCTCTTACCGTGCCGATTTTGATCTTTTGGATTATCGGAGGCATAGCAACTATTCACGGCATACTTTTGATTTTTCCAGGATTAATGAACGTTTTTCCCAACGTAGCATTCTTAAGCTTTTTACGTCGCATTGAGTATATGAGTTTATTTTTTATTTCCTACTGCGGGATGAAAGATAAACGGTTTCTCTCGTATTTTATTGTCGTATTGACCGTGACACTTTTTTTGATCATTGGATATGGTATCGGTCAAAAATATTTAGGCTTCCCCGCATTTTTGACCATGAATGAAGAATTCGCCAAAGGAATAGCTTTACAACTTTCTCCTTTGTCACGTGTTTCATCAACATTTGGCGGACATTACGATCTAGCTGCATACCTCGTATTGGTTATTCCCATTATGGTCAGTTTGGTTTTTGGGTATCGAAACTGGTTGGTGAAGGCGATTTTTATAGCGGCTGCAGTTTCAGGTTTGTTTGTTCTTTTTATGACCGTATCAAGGATTTCATTTTTTGCCCTTTTGATATCATTGGGTTTGGTGCTTCTCTTTCAGAAAAAAAAGCTGGTACTTTTTTCATTTCCTATTATAGCTATCGCTATCATTCTTTTGTTAAGTTTTTTACCAAGTCTTTCCGCTCGTTTTAGAAGTACTATTAAGGAGATTGACGTTTTGCTCGACGCAAAAACCGGAAATATAATTGGGCATGTCAAAGAAGTGCCGAATACATATTTTGATAAGAAAATTGTTAAGCAACAATTTTCACAAAACATAACGAATCTGGATTCTTTTGCGAGCCCGTCTGCTGCATTAGCAATTCCCTATACCTATTTACCAGAAAAAGTCATGCTTCTTGTTGAGCCAAATGCACCAACAGGAGAAGATTTGCCGCAGGGAACCGGCTATATCAATCTACCACTCTCACCTATTATAAAAAGGTTAGGGAATTTTTATTATGAACGGAAATCCAATCCAAAAACTGGTTTGGTAGAGGTATTTACTATTAACGGCGACTATTTGATAAAAAAAGTATTAACGTACGATTTGTCATTCACGACGAGATTTCAAGGCGAATGGCCACATGCGATTGCGGCATTCAAAAGAAATGTTTTATTGGGGAGCGGCTATGGGTCCGTAAGTCTAGCTGTTGACAATAGTTATCTTCGCATGCTTGCCGAAGTGGGTGCGTTGGGGTTTGTTTCCTTTTTAGCAATATTCATAATCATTGGAATTTATATAAGAAAAGCGTTACCAAATATTGAATCCCGTCCAGTAAAAAGTTTCATTTTTGGTTTTATTGCCGGTGTAGTAGGGCTTGCAATCAACGCACTATTCATTGATGTTTTTGAAGCTTCAAAAATTGCTTTTACCCTCTGGCTTTTAACAGGAGTAGCTATTGGTATTCTTCGCTTGCATCAAAATGTGTCACTCGACGTATATAAGGAGCTTAAAAAAGTTACTACTTCAACCTATGCAATCATTGTATATTTACTCATTGCTACGGTACTGCTTTTTTCACCCATGACGAGGAATTTTTTTGTTGGAGATGATTTTACATGGTTCCGATGGGCCGCAGATTGTGGCAACCATATGAGCAACTCGCAGGGTTGTCAATCTAGTGCGTCGACAATTCTGCGTTACTTCACTCAGGCTGATGGGTTTTTCTACCGACCAGGAGCGAAAATATATTTTCTTTTCATGTACCGACTATTCTGGTTGAATCAAACTGCATATCACCTGGTTTCTCTATTTCTTCATTTTACGGCTAGCGTGCTGGTATTTTTACTTGCCAAAAAGATATTCCGAAGTACCATCCATGCTGTGCTCGCAGCATTTTTGTTTCTTATACTGAGTGGTTTTTCTGAAGCAATTTTTTGGATTTCTGCTACAGGGTTTCTTTTTACCGCTTGCTTTTCGCTTGCGAGTTTACTCATGTTTATTACCTGGACAGAAAAGAAAAAAACGATAGATTTTATTGCAACGTTGTTTTTTTCCATTCTTTCATTGTTGTTTCACGAACTGGGTATTGTGACTCCACTTTTATTCGTGTTGTATCAGTGGGCATTTGGTGAACATATGAGTCTGAGAGGCTTATGGAAAAATATCCATTATAGACTTCTCTTTCTTCCCATGCCTATCTATTTAGTGATGCGATTTATAGCCCGAAGCCACTGGCTAAGCGGCGACTATAACTACAATATTTTAAAACTTCCTTTCAATGTCGTAGGGAATGCCATAGGATATGTATCTCTCGCCCTTATCGGTCCTTTTTCTGAACCTTTCTATCAAGTGTTACGAAATGTTTTAAGAGGGCACGTGTTGATTGCTCTTATGATCGTTGTCATGGCGTTTTTTGTGGCCGCCTTCGTATATAAGATGTCAATAAAATTATTGAAGAAAAATGAAATAAGAATTGTTCTGTTTGGTACGTTTTTTTCTATCATAACGCTCTTACCCTTTTTAGGCTTAGGAAATATATCTTCTCGGTATAGTTATCTATCTTCAGTTGGAATTATTTTTCTCCTTGTATATTTTATGCAAAAATTGTATACGTATTTATTGAGTAATGGTCGAGACATTGCCATCGCTAGTGTTACGGTGGTAGTTAGTGTATTTTGTCTTTTACAGATTATTCAACTACAGCAAATTCATAGCGACTGGTATGAGGCTGGTGAAAAAACAAAAAGATTTTTTATCGCCATAGAAAGCATCTATATTGATACTTGGACGAATAATACTATGGAGTTTCATTTTGTCAACGTGCCGATCCGCGTTGGAGAAGCGTGGGTATTTCCAGTCGGAATTCCAGATGCGCTGTGGTTTATCTTCCGAAATCCAAACATTAAGGTATATACTTGGCCATCGCTTACGCAAGCCTTCAGTGCCGTAACGCATGACTCTAAAACCCAGAAAGTGCTTGTATTTGATGGGGACGGGAGCGTCACAGAAGCAAAAAGTCCACCCAGCATTCAATGAAGAAATTAGATGTTTTTTTGCTTTTCATAATTTTTTTAACAGCGATATCTCTTCGTCTGTATCATCTGACCAGTCCTATTGCGGATTGGCATAGCTGGCGGCAGGCAGATACGGCAGCAGTTGCACGGAATTTTTTTAAGTTTGGTTTTGATCCATTGCATCCCCGCTACGATGACCTTTCCAACATTCAATCCGGAAAAGATAACCCACAGGGGTGGCGAATGGTGGAGTTTCCTCTATATCAATTATTTGGAGCTGGGCTGAAAGCATTCGTCCCCTCACTATCTATCGAAGTAAGCTTGCGACTCGTCAGTATTGTAGCAAGTGCTGGTACAGCATTACTTCTTGCACTCTTAGTGTCAAATTTTGTTGATAAAACGACTGGTCTCTTAGCGGGATTTTTTTATGCAGTATTGCCATATAGTGTCTATTATGGTCGTACCATTTTGCCTGATGGGTTTATGGTTTTTTTGTCCGTATTGAGTTTGTATTTGATTTCGAAATCTCTTGAAGCAAAAGGTCGACGCGACTGGTTTTTCGTAATCATCGGAGCAGTTGCAGGAGCATTGGCGCTCCTTGCCAAGCCGGTAGCTATATTTCTCTTAGTTCCTGTCCCATATCTTTTATATCGGAAGTTTTCTTTTTCTCGTTATTTAGTTATTGGATTATTGGTGTATTGGGTTATTGGATTATTGCCATTGTGGTGGTGGCGGGGATGGATTGCCAAATTTCCTGAAGGAATTCCTGTATATACGTGGCTTTTTAACGAAGGCAATATTCGGTTTAAGGGCGCATGGTTTCACTGGTTGTTTGCGAGGCGTCTGGGAGAGCTCATTTTGGGATATTGGGGATTGATTCCTCTTGGTATTGGTTTGACAGTTACACCTGCAAAGAAGGAAGGGTGGTTTTTCAGAATATGGCTTTTGGGAAGTTTATTATATCTCGTCGTATTGGCCAGAGGAAATGTGCAACATGACTATTATCAACAACTTCTCGTTCCTATTGTGGTTATTTATCTTGCCAAAGGCATGCGATTTCTTTTTTCGCGACATGAGGGGATCAGTAGATTTGCTGGTATGAGTGTTGGTATTGTATCAGTAATTTTTATGTTGGCATTTTCTTGGTTTACCGTGCGAACGTATTATTGGATTAATCGGCCGGAAATTGTTGAGGCAGGGAAGATGGCAGATCAATTACTTCCTAAAAATGCAAAAGTGATTGCCTCATATAATGGCGACACGACATTTCTTTATCAAATAAATCGTCAAGGATGGCCGCTGGGCTTTGACATCGATAAAAAAATCAAAATGGGAGCTACAGCCTACGTCACCGTTTCACCGACGGATAATGATGGAGAGACCAGGGCGCTTGCCAGCAGGTTTACAGTACTGGTGAGGAATGATAAATTTGCCATCATTGATCTCACGAAGCCAAAGTAATGAAACAATATGAAAATTTTATTTATATCAGCGATACTTCCTTATCCACTTTATTCTGGTGGGCAGATACGTATTTATA
>Ga0209515_10004631_pt1 | contig 18440 bp, 16 predicted proteins | sample Subgroupgradi54m_FD_187454 | JGI IMG/M metagenome (GOLD analysis project Ga0209515, IMG submission 187454) | Subsurface groundwater microbial communities from S. Glens Falls, New York, USA - GMW60B uncontaminated upgradient, 5.4 m (SPAdes)... ...
CAACTCCTCAAGGAATGCTTGAAATGTCTATTGTAGAGAATGTCCAGCGGGAAGATTTAAATCCAATAGAAAAAGCGCTTGCGTATAAAAGATTAATAGATGAATTTAGTTTGGGAACAAACGAAGTTGCAAAAAGAGTAGGAAAAAGCGCGCCTGCCGTATCAAATACAATTAGGCTCTTAACCCTTCCGGATGCGATAAAAGACGCTTTGGTTGCGGGTGTTATTACCGAAGGACACGTTAGGCCGCTTATTTCTGTAGGCGATCAGAAGTTAATGCTTGAGCTGTTTAAGAAAATTTTGCGTGAAAACAGCACGGTAAGGCAAACAGAAGATATGGCAAGAAGAGCAAAGTCGGAGGTTGAGAAAAAAGAGCCGCGTACTGCCCATGACAGGCTTTGGGTGCCTGAAATGGATGAGATGGAAAGAGAGCTTGAAAAAAAGCACGGGTTTGCCAAGGTAACAATGTATCAATCAAGAAGTCTTGCCCGAATTGTTATTGCAATAAGAGGCGATATCGATGAAACAACCCCAAAAGTAAAAGAAATTTACGAAACTTTAATGGAAGAAAAATCTAAGGACTCTTAATAATCCCCATCTTCCCCGGCGGCCAATAAACAAAAAATGATTTTCCAATAATTGATTTTTTTGGAACGAATCTCCATTCCCTTGAGTCAGAACTGTATGTTCTATTATCACCCATAACAAAATAGCTTTCTTGCGGGACTTCTACTTCCTGCCCTTCCTTCAAGAATGACCCCCCATAAGTTTTGACATTCGATTGTAAATATTTGCTTTCATCAAGTTTTCCCCCGTTTAAAAAAACTGATCCGTCTTTTATATAAATCTTGTCCCCCGGCGTAGCAATCACTCTTTTTATAAAATCTTTTTCAGGATCCGGCGGTGCTTTAAAAACTATAATCTCTCCTTTTTTTGGCTTTTCAAGATTTAAAATAATTATGTTGGTGAGTATGTATTCCCTATCGGTAAAATTGGGATACATTGAGTCGCCATTTACCTGAAAAGGACGAAACAAAAATACGTAAATAACAAGAAAAACAGAAGCAGCCAAAAGAAGTGTCTCGACAATATCTATTAAGAATGTATAAATTTTTCGAACTATAGACATGACTTTAATTCTCCTTGATTTGGCTTCTTTTGTCAATGATATTATTTTGTGGTAACATATTCTGGGATCCTTAGCTCAGCGGTAGAGCGCTGCACTCACATTGCAGATGTCGCAAGTTCGAATCTTGCAGGGTCCACAGTCAAGGCAAGCCACAACCATTTTGTGGACTGTTTTTTGACATCCACAAACTCCACAAATCAGCTTCGGCCCTCCACAAATTTGTCGAACCCACAATTTGTGGTGAGATCCTGAGCTTGTCGAATGGGTCGAATCCACATCTTGTCGATCCACAAAACTTGACTCCTTCTGCGCAGTCGTTAATAATATTATTATGGAAGAGAAAACTAGTGAGTTAAAGAGTGAGATTGCTCAGCATAAGCCGCGTGATAACGAGGGGCATTTTGTCCATGCTGAGCCATCCAAACCGGGAGAATCTCATCAAAATCCAGTCGAAAAATTTATCGCAGATCATACCAGCTATCACAAAACTCAGGATGATATCCTTGATGTTCATGTCGGAAATCCTCTTCGCAAAATTACCCAGCTTCTTGAAGAAATCAAGAAACAAAAAGCATTTTCTTTCACATTAAAAGGCTCATTGGGAGTAATGGGAGTAGCGCTTGCCTTATCCATCTTTGGTATTTTCGGGGGAGGAAAGATTTTATGCGATAAAGGAGTGCAGACCCAAATCGGTGTTATTAAAACATTAAATATTTATGATAGTGATTCATCAACAATTCCTGTTCTTTCGCTTTTCCTAAATTATTTTAACCCAAAACAGACACATAATAAAGTTGTATTGGTAAAAAATGACGAGACCGTTATTAGCCTTAAACTTGCCCAAAGATCATTAATCAATAATCCCTCATCATTAATCACTACGGGCGGTTACCCTGTCATTGCGACAGGAAATTACGACAGTTGTAGTCAAGTCTTGACAGTAACAGATCCAAGCGCCATTGAGATTTATCCTAAATAAATTTGGTTTCTCGCTTTTGCCACACAAAAGTTGTAAAATAAATTCAAATTTATGAAGAAAAAGAAGAAAGTTATTTACGCTTTTATAGACAGTCAAAATCTGAATTTGGGAATTAGAAGTTTGGGTTGGAACCTAGATTTTAAACGTTTCCGGCGATATTTAAAAGAAAAATACAGTGTCTCAACAGCCTATCTTTTTATTGGGTATGTTTCTACTAATCAAGACCTATACTCCTCTCTTCAAAAAGCTGGCTATGTGCTGATATTCAAACCTGTTCTGCCCGATCAAGATGGCAATATAAAGGGGAATGTAGATGCGGATTTAGTTCTTCAGGCAATGATAGATTATACCAATTATGATAAAGCAATCATTGTGACAAGCGATGGAGATTTTTACTCTTTAGTGAAATACCTTTACGAACACGATAAGCTCCTTTGCGCTATGAGTCCTTATGTAAAAACTTGCTCTGCTCTTCTTAAGAAATCAGCAAAAGAGAAGATAATATTTATGGATAATTTGAGGAGAAAACTTGAATATAAAAAACGAAAAGGTACCGCCTAAGGACGAAACCTTAAAAAGTACCTTTTCCTGTAGATTCTAAGCCTATTATAACAAGAGTTTGGCAAAAGTCAAGTAAAATTTTGTGGTAATATATCGGTATATTTGGATCTGTAGCTCAGCGGTAGAGCGCTTCGTTCACATCGAAGAAGTCGGGGGTTCAAATCCCTCAACGGTCACAGACAAGAGCGTTGATAAGTTCAATTTAAAATTTAAATTTGCAGATGCTTGATATATATAAAATTATTTGACTTTGTATTAACTTTTGTAGCAATATCCCGTTATGCAAATAAAACTTCGTATTTTGGCTAAAATTTCTCTAATTCTTATCGCATATATTATTATTTACTACATATTTAATGGGATAAATTTGCATACATTCGAAGGTGACAGTATTAATTATCATATCCCAATCGCTAAATCTTATCTTAACGGCACCGTGGCTAATCCTTTATATATAAAAGGAGTGCCATTTTTGAAATATTCTCCAGGATCTTCCGAAGGAATACTTGCGATTATGATGTTTTTAAAATTACCTTGGAATATATATAATGTTTTAGCCGCTGTTTCGTTATTTTTAATTTCTCTTTATGTTGGTAAAACATTTAAACTCGGAAAAAATTTATCTTTAATTTTTGCAACGTCAATAATTGGTCTTCACGGAATAGTAAGATGGTTAAACACGCAGGTAATCGATATTTGGCTTTCTGTGTTTTTTTTGCTGAGTATATATTTATTAGAAAACCCAAATAAAAAAAAACGAAATATTTTTTGCTTTTAGGTTTTAGTCTAGGAATGCTTGTAGGAAGCAAATATACTGGACCACCTTTTTTTCTAATACTCTGTTTTTTTTATTTTAAAAACTTATTAAAATATTTAGATTGGAAAAAATTTATAGCTTTTTTTATACCCTTTACTATATTTGGGTTATCTTGGTATATCAGAAATTACCTGCTTACTGGAGACCCGTTTTATCCACAACCTTTTCTTATTTTTAAAGGAGGACATTACGCAATTCTTGCTGTAAATGTTTGGAAAGCTGTATTTTTATACCCAAACGGGATTTTAAAAATGTTTAGCGCGTTTTTAAGTGAATATACTATATGGTTTCTTGCAATTTTTTTTCCAATTATATTAGTTTTTAAAAATGTAAAAAAAAATAAAAACTATAAAATTTTACTTAAATTGTCCCTGATAGGTTGGTTGAATTTTTTTGTTTTTTGGTTTCTCCCTTCAAATAAGTACTACGATATCATGGTTTCAGTTTTCAGATACACTTACCCCTCATTAATTCCTTTAATTTTATGCATATTTATATTTTTTAAAAATTATGGTAAGGACGAGCTAATTTCTATAATTGCATTAATTAATTTGCTTATAATTCCAGAAATAAGTTATCACCCTAAAATATTAATATTTTATATTCCAATTGCACTTTTTATATATTATTATAATAAGAAGGATCTGATTTATTTATTTTCAAAAATAAAGTTCTTTAAGAAGTGATATCAAAAGCCTAACTCCCATTATTGTCGTAAGTTTAGATTTTCCCCACTGTCTTGCATTTTCTCTAATGGGTACCTCCAGTACTCTGTACCCATTTCTCAACGCTTCTGCCACTGTTTCTTGTTCTATATCAAATCCATTAGATTTTAATTTAAGATTTCTTAGCATCGATTTTCTTATGGCCCTGAAACTAAATAATATATCAGTTAAATTTGTCTTAAATTTTTTATTTACCAATAAAACCAAGAGATCAGAACCTGCAGTTCTAAGTATTCCTTCCAAACTTATATTTGCATCAAAACTTCCTCCCGTTCTTCTTGATCCAACAACAAGATCAGCCTGATTATTAACAATTGGTGTGATTAATTTGGGTATATCTTTTTCCGAAGGCGAACCATCCGCATCGAAAACAACAATAATTTCTCCTGTTGCTTTTTTAAATCCTCTTCGAACACCTTCTCCTTTTCCTATTCCACCATCCAAAATATATTGAACACCTTCAGAAATACTTATTTTTTTTGTTTCGTCTTCAGAATGTCCATCTACAACTATTATCTGCTTTGAGTATTTTTTTATCCGTGAAAGAATTTTTTTTAATCCTTCTCCCTCATTTTTTGCAGGAACAATGATTGTTATATTCGACCCATCATATTTCATATGATAATAAATGTATTATAACATCCAAAATTACCGCAAGAAACTATGTTAAATAAGGCGTAGACATTAATTCCTCTGTCTTAGAAATGCGAGAATTCATTATTCCAATAGTCCTACTCAAGTAAATTTAAAGGGTGACTGCTAAAATATTACCTTCCAATCTTTGAGATTCTGCACAAATCCATCTATAATTAAGTTTGAAAGAGCGAAACGGTAGTTCACGATTTTATGACTATTCTTTTTTTCTCCCGCTTGTTTTATCCCCACATTGGAGGAGTTGAAAAGCATGTTTTGGAAGTTTCAAAACTTCTTGTAAAAAGGGGATATTCTGTCACTGTTTTAACCGAACAGTACGATAATCAGTTAAAAAAAGAAGATAAGATAGAGGGGATTAGAATTTTAAGAATCGATAATGGTAATGACAATTGGTTTAAGAAATTTAGGGTTTGGAAAAATCTTTGGATATATAGAAAATTAATTAAAAAATCAGATATAGTCCATGCGCATGATGTATTTTTTTGGTTTCTCCCTTTTAGATTTCTTTACCATAGAAAACCCGTTTATACTACTTTCCATGGCTACGAAACTAGGTTTCCACCCTCAAAAAAGGCAATATTTATTCGTAAGATTAGCGAAAAGCTTTCATGGGGGAATATTTGCGTGGGAGATTATATTAATAAATGGTATCACACCAATTCCACATTTGTGACTTACGGAGGAGTCAATATCGAAATCAAGAATCAATCCTTCGACTTTGCCCAGGGCAAGAAATCAAGAATCAAAATTTTATTTATTGGGAGGTTAGAAGTAGATACGGGAGTATTGTTATATTTAAAAACTTTGGATATTTTGAAAGAAAAAAAGATTAATTTTGAGCTTGAGGCGGTGGGGGATGGTTCTCTGTGCTCTCGAGTCGCACAATATGGAAGAGTACATAGATTTGTTGATAATAGTCAGAAATATATACAAGATTCAGGTATTGTTTTTGCCTCTTCTTATCTTTCAATTCTCGAGTCATTGGTTTATAAAAAACCTGTTTTTTCAGTTTACGACAACCCTTTAAAAGAAGATTATCTTAAAATGTCTCCATTTATGAAGTTCATAGTTGTTGAAAATGATTCTTCAAAACTTGCCGATAAGATTGGATATTATTTAGATCATAAAAATGAAGCACAAGAAAAAGGTAACAAAGGATTTGAGTTGGTTAAAGACAAAACCTGGAATACAGTGGCTGATGTATACTTAAAACTTTGGAATAAGGATTGATTAGATGCGACATTTCTATTTAAATTGTATATAATTTATTACTATTATGAGTAAGGAATCGGCAACAGAAGAAGAAAAAGCATGGGACAATTACTGGACAAAGAAACAAACGAAAACTCAAACAGTTTATAGAAATATTGCAGGCTTTTATAGAAAATTTATTATTAAAAGAGCTCTGAACAGGATTATTGAGGAAGAGTTTGAAAGAGGCTCAAAGCTTCTGCATGCAGGTAGTGGGACAGGACAAGTCGACGAAGATATAATTCAAAAATATGACATAACAGCGCTTGATATTTCAAAAGAAGCGCTCAAGCTATACAAGTTTTATAACGGAGAAAAAGCCAAGCTTATGCATGCAAGTATTTTTGATATACCTGTTAAATCCTCAACATTCAGTGGAGTTTATAACATGGGTGTTATGGAGCATTTTACAAAAGAAGACGATATAAAGATATTGAAAGAGTTGAGAAGAGTTTTGAAACCAAACGGTAAGCTTGTACTTTTTTGGCCTCCTGAATTTGGAATTTCTGTAATTTTTTTAAACTCAACGCACTTCATTTTAAATAGTGTTTTAAAGAGAAACATTCGTCTTCACCCGGAAGAAATATTTCTTATCCAATCAAAAAGGCAGGTAAATGAGATTTTGAAAAAATCGGGATTTAAATTAACAAAATTTTATTTTGGCCCATTGGATTTTTTTACTCACTGTATAGTAGTTGCCAAAAAGGTTTAATTGAATCTGGTATGAGAGCTACATATAATAAAAACATCCAGTATCATTTTATTGAATAGAGATAATACTGAGCGCCTGAATATGGTACAGCCGAATATTTTGATAATAATTTATAATTTTTCTGACTTGCGTCCTATCCAAAACATTTCTCCGGGAATATGAAGAACCCATACGGGTTTAATTTTAAAAAGCGGGCGGAGTATTTTTAAAACTCCTGGCCAGAAACGATATCTTTTTAACGAGTTTCTCATCAACTCGTATGTAGCTAAAAAGGGATAAAGGAGAGTTTTTGTGTGTTTAATACCGCTAGATTCTGCAAGATAATTAAGACTTGAATGAGTAAAGTACTGGATATGTTGGCCCTGCCAGTACCACCACCGGCGTTGTAAGAAGCGGCTTGTTATAGAATTGACGTCTCCAGTCCATATTGCTAAAATTCCGCCTGGTTTTAGAAGTTTTTTTATATACTTAATTTCATCTATAGGGTTCTCAAAATGTTCAATAACACCCCACATAGTAATAACATCATAGCGTTTATAAAAGCGGTTTGCTAGTGATTTTAGATTTTCACGATACACGTGTATATCTTTATCTCGTGTAATTTTAGATGACCATTTGGATAATTCCAATCCTTCGACTTGATAACCATAATCTCTTGCTACTTTCAAAAAATCTCCGGTAGCGCATCCAACATCAAGCATTAAGCCGGAAGAGACATAGCGTTTTATAATAGATAGTGTGAATTTTGCGTTTAAAATTCTAGCTCTTGAATGACGGAGATATTCGTGGTCGATCACATCTTCATAGTTTTTATAAATATTTCTAGGAATTGGTGAGCAAAAAACATGAGTACAGTAACTGCAACGAACTACGCGGAAAGTTCTATTTGACTGGGGAGTTTTAGCATAGGTAAACATCAATTTATTGATATCAATATCAGCAGGATACATTTCGCTAGTTTTGTTTGAATTACAAACAGGACATTGGTCTATTTTATTTTTTTTCATACTCTATTATAGAGTAAAGATAGTACTTATTAGCCGAGTGCGGTACTGCTGAATAACTTGCAAGTAATTTATATTTGTTACGCTTGCAATCAGTTAATTTGATTTTATTACAAAACCAATCCATATCGCCACCCTTGATGAAAAGTTTTGTTACACCGCCATTTTTTAACGCAGTGAACGATTTTGTTTGGTAAAATACATAATCAGTATAAATATAATCGAAATTGGCATAATAAAATCCGTATATACCGTAAGTTGCCACTAAATCTTTATTCGACAAAAATCTTTCAAATTTATGATCAAAATCATAGTAGCTTGAATTGTCTTTCGATAGCACTCTTGTTAAATATTTATTCTTATCCGCCAGTCCCAAACCATATGGCAATATCAACAATGTATTTACAAAGTAATAAATAAATATAATAAAAATGACTGAAGAAAATATTATTTTAAGCATTAAATTTTTATTTAATATTTTATAAAGATGAGTCGAAACTATTATTACTGCAACAGAGTATAAGCCAAAAAGATATCTGCCAAAAGAATAGTTTATTAATAAATGTTCGATGGTAAATGGAATGAAAAAAATTGAGAGCTTTAGTTTTCTAAGTATGATTATGGCGTCTTTGATTTTATATATAGATAGAAACAGTCCAATAAAAAAAAGCGGACTAAACACTCTTAATATATCAAAAGTATAAAATAAAGAGTTTAGCTTTAGGTAATGGAAAAAATCGGTCTGAATAGATACACCTTCTAGGTTTTTTTCATGGACAAAGGCAGGGTAAACAGGGTTTCCAGTTAGGATAAGTGATCTAAAAAACCAAATAGATGAAATAAAAAATGAAGATATGACAAATATAGATATTAATTTAAATAGTTTACTGTTGTTTTTTTGAAGAGTAATGACTAAGTAAATAATCATAGGGATTGGAAAGACAATTGTGTAAAGTTTTGTTGCAATCATGCCTCCGGCTAAAATGCCTGAAAGCAAAATTTTATCAGTAGATAGAGTTTTGCTTTTAATTATAATAAATAAAGATAATAAAAATAGTAATATCCATTGAAAATCAACATATTGAGAAGAAAACTCGTGTATAACTTCGGGTGCAGTTATAAAAATTAGTGGCGCAAAAATTGTGAATTCATATTCTTTGTCTTTAGATATCGAATAAAAAAACAATAATATCAAAATATAAAAAGCGAAATGGATATATCTTGTTGCTTCTTTCAAGCCTAAAAATATAGGAATTAAGTAAGTCATTTCCGCCAACTGAGGACTCGAAGACACAAAAATTTGTTGTTTTGAAGGTAACATTATTGAGTGGTTTTTTAGATATTGGACTGGAAGATCTGTATGATACTGGTCTTCTCGAATTTCCGGTGACTGAAGTTTTAGAAAGCCTATAAAAATAAATAGCGTTATCCATATAAAAATCCATCTGTGTGTTTTAAAATCATCGAGCAGTTGTTTTTTTAATTTATTTAATTCCCTTATGTTTTTTTTCAACAAACGTAAAGGGAAAATAGATAGTAATACTATTGCAATTAAATATAATATGATCACTGACGAATATAAAAAAGAAAATAAACCAAGGAGTGCTAAGCCGGTTCCAACAAAAATATATCCCAACGCAATTTTGATAAAGATATCCTGCGCTGAGTAGTTTTCTTTTTTGATGAGTATTGGCTTTATTTTACTTCCAAGTAAATAGAAGATTACAATAAGCCCGAGCGATATCAGAAGATTAATTACTGGGTTATAAAAAATTGATATATTCAAATGAATTCCAATATAATCCTGCCGGAGAAAATTATAGTTATTAACTATATTATGAATATAATCCATTAAATAAAATGTAATTTATAGATTCAGTGTATTGTAGAATATAAGATGTTATAATTTCAATCATTATATGAGAAAAATAAAGCTTAGTCTTATTGTAACTGTATTAAATGAAGAAAAATACATAGGGAAATTGATAGATTCGATAGCTATTCAGACAAGAATTCCCGAAGAGATTGTTATTGTAGATGGAGGAAGTACGGATAATACTCTCAAAAAGATCAGGGAGAAAAGTTTAGTTTATAAAAACAGGCTGAATATTAAATTAATAGAGAAGAAGGGGAATAGATCTGTTGGAAGAAATGAAGCAATTAGAGCCTCAAAAGGCGATATCATTTTGAGCACTGACTCCGGATGTGCTTTGGATAGGAATTGGGTTAAAAATATTATTGAACCATTTAGTAAAAAAAATGTAGATGTTGTCAGCGGCTATTATAGAGGCACTTATAAAAATATTTTTCAAAAATCTCTTATACCGTATGTTTTGGTGATGGAAGATAAGATAAAAGATGAATTTCTTCCTGCAACAAGATCGATGGCGTTTAAAAAATCAGTATGGGAAAAAGTTGGGGGATTTGACGAAAATTTAAGTCACAATGAAGATTATGCTTTTGCATTAAAACTCAAAAAATCAAAACATAAAATTAAATTTAAGAAAGATGCAATAGTCTACTGGTCTCCTCGCAAAAACTTGATAGATTCTTTTGTAATGTTCTTTAGATTTGCCCTAGGCGACATACAAGCGAATATTTTAAGAACAAAAGTTATTCTTATTTTTTCACGATATTTTTTTGTTTTATACCTAATTTTGCTTAACCCCATGATGAAATCTTTTTATCTCGTTGCATTTACTGTATTACTTTTTTCGTCTTACGTATTATGGTCAATTTATAAAAATTATAAGTATGTAAGTTCATATAAGGCAATTTTTTATTTACCCCTTCTTCAGTTCACCTCTGATATATCAGTATTGTCGGGAACTTCGATTGGTTTGATAAGAAAAATTTCTTTGAAATCTTTTCTCAATTTGATTAAACACAATAAAATTGCAGTTTTAATTATAGCGATTTATTCTCTTATTGAAATAATTTTTCTCTCGCATGGCATACCAAACAATAATCACCCTTTTACCTATTTTATGGATGAGTGGCACCAGTCACAAGCAGTCAGAAATGTATTTAAATACGGTTCGCCTAATATCCCGGGATCTGCTAACGGATCAATGTTCCAGTTCTTCCTTACAGGATTGTATTTAATACCGTTCTATTTACTTGGAATAATTAATCCATTTGCTATTAAATCTTCTGTTACACAACTTTCCATACAGCATAATTTATTTTTAATTCTGAGACTCAATACTCTCCTTTTTGGAATATTTTCTATAATCTTAATGCTTTATGTAGCAAAGAAATATTACAAACTTAATACTTCCATTACTGCCTTTATTTTTACCGTAAATCCTTTATTTATTATTCTAAGTAATTATTTTAAATACGATATAGCTCTTCTTTTTTGGACAATTCTTTCCTTTCTATTTCTTTTAAGATTCTCCCACAAACCCACTCTTATAAATTATATTCTTGCCGGAGTCTTTTCTGCTCTTTCTTTATCAACAAAGCTTAGTTCGATTCCGCTTTTGCCAATATATTTACTTGTATTTTTATTATTTTATCCCAAACTAAAAGAATGGCCAAAATTTATAATAACTGGATTATTAATTTATCTATTAACATTTTTGTTTTTCGGCATTCCTGATTTGCTTTTAGGGAAAGGAAATATAGCAGAATATCTTCACTCAAATCTTGTAAGGACGCCCAAAGAGACTTCATACAATTATAATCTGGGAATGCATTACTTGCCTTTTCTAATTTTTAAAATTTACCCCATTACCTTTGGCCGTTTATTTTACTTTACTTTTCTTGTTTCGGTATTCGTATTTTTATTCTATATTATCAAAAAGAAAATTTATAAAAGTTTTTTTTCCATAAGTTTTAGATTAAAGAACGCTAATTTTATAATTCTTTTTTTATTTCTTTTATTTTTTACAATTAGTTTATATCCTTTAAAGTTTGGAGCAACAGCAAACAGATTGCTGGTACTGTTTCCATTTGTTAGCATTATTACAATTTTATTTTTAAGCAGAGTTCAAATTTTATTTAAAAAATATAAACTTAACGTATTGTTTATAGTATTTCTGATGACTTTTATTTTTTTACAAAGCTATGAGGTAGTGTCTTGGATTATAGTTAAGATTAATGCCGACCCTAGAATTACTGCATCTGCATGGATTGAGAAAAATATTGGGAAAAGCTCATTAATTGGAATAGAAAACATACCGATCTATCAGCTACTGCCAGATCTAATCTTGAAAGAGTTTTATCTGCATCAATACGGTAAAGATACAAATAACAGATTCAGTTATGAAATTATTAATAGTAGTAGTGTAAAATTACCAAAGACTATTATTTTGAGTAACGACGAAATAGAAAGCAGGTATGTAAAAAAATCTGATAAAAGGGATTTAGCAATTCGATTAAAAAGAGAAAATTATAAAAAAATTGCAGAATTTAAGCCAGACCTTAAATACTTCAATATTTTAAATAATGAACTCGATTTTTATATGTCAGGTTTTGCAATCGGCCCAAACAGTATTTCGGTATTTAGTAAAAATTGATATGAGAGAAAATATTGCTATCGTAGTTCCTTCCTACAGGGAGTTAAAAAACATACCCGTTCTCATCAAAAAAATTAGAAAAGTTCTTCCCAAATCAAAAATTATAATCGTAGACGATTCGCCAAAAAACGAAAATTTAAAGCTTAAAACCTTGTTAAAAAAAGAAAAAAATATAAAACTTATATCAAGGTTTAAAAAATTGGGAAGAGGAAGCGCTGTTCTAAAAGGATTTAAAGAGGCGTTTAAAAATAAAAGGATAAAATATTTTTTCGAAATTGACTCTGATCTGGCTCATAATCCTAGTGAGATGCCGCGATTTTTAAATAAGATAATAACAGAGAAGTATGATGTAGTGATAGGATCCCGTTATATAGAAGAAGGTAAAACAATAAATATAGTTTTAAACAGAATAATTCTAAGTAGGGCAATTAATCTGTTTTTACGATTTTGGCTAAACATCAAAGTTCACGATTTTACCGGGGGATTTAGAATGTACAATAGAAGATCAATAGAGTTTTTATGCAGGAGCAAACTGAGATCTGCCGGTTTTATAACTCTTTCTGAAACACTCTTTTTGTTAAATAAGAATGGGTTTAGAATAACAGAAGTGCCAATAACAGTTAGTATAAAAAAAGAGGGTAAATCAAATGTTGATGCAGGGGAATTATTTCGGTCGCTTTTCTTTGTTTTGTCTATGAGATTTCATCGTTTTACTAATTAAATGATTTCAAGCTGAGGTAAGGGGAATATGAAATGTCCTCCGTTTTTTAAGTATTTGTTTTCCCTTTTTATAAATTCCTCTTTAAAAAACCATGGAAGAACCAACATATAGTCTGGCATTTTTTTTCTTGCCTCTTCCTCTGAAATTATTGGAATTCCCAGAGAGGCAATTTTTTTACCCCACTTTTCAGGATTTCGCTCAACTGCATAGGGAATTAGTTTTTTATTAAGATTAAAATATTGAAGAAGAGTATTTCCTCTTGTAGAAGCCCCGTAAACATATATCTTTTTTCCATTTTTTACCTCATTTATTACAAAATCTCTTACTTTTTTTTTGTTTTCTCTTATCCTTTTTGCAAAATCCCTATAAACTGTTTTTCTATCAAGATTAAGCCTTTTCTCAGTTATCAGAAGATTTTTAACCGATTTTGTTATTGGTCTTTTTCCTTTGAAGCATATGTAAGTTCTAAAACTTCCTCCATTTATATTATTAACTTCCGCATCAAAAACTTCTAAATTATTTTTTTTCAAAAGGTTTCGAAGAGATGTTAGGGAGTAATACTCCAAATGCTCATGAACTATGTTATCAAAGGCATTTTGCTCAAGCATTGATTTTAAATAATTTTGCTGAATAACCAAGATACCGTCGTCTTTTAAGATTTTTGTAATATCACGCAAGAATTTATTTGGATTATCTATATCATAAAAACAGGAGATGGCAGTTATAATATCAGCTTTTTTACTTTTTAAATTTTTTTTATATGATTCGTAGTTAAAAAAATCATTTACAACTGCATCCGCATATTTTTTAGATTCTTTTGCAAGCTTTTGAATTGGCTCAACAGCCACCTTATATACATTACTTGGATAATATTTAAGGAGTGTTCCATCATTTGCTCCTATATCAACTGCAATAATTTTTCTTTTACGATTCCTTAATTTGCTGATTGATTTTTCTGCAATTTCCTTAAGTTGATCATTCATTGTCTGATTTATCCCTGATGTATATCCATAGTTGTCGGTATAAAGTAGGGAAGGCGGAGTTGTATGTTTTAATTGTAAAAGAGAGCAATTTTGACATAAGACTAGTGCTAAAGGGTATTTGGGCGGTTTTCTGTTTATTTTTACAAAATCCGAAAGGTATAAGTTGCCAAATGAAATAACATTAAGCAGTCTTTTGGAATAGCATGTCCTGCATTTTCTTATTGCGGTGTTGAGTGTTTTCATCTAACAAAAATCTGATCAATTATAGATCAAAAGATGGTATAATTTCAATATAATTTATGGGTTACACAAAAGATACCATAAAAGGGGTAGGTTGGGTTGGCGGACTCAGATTAATTACGAGAATAGTTTCTTTTACAAGAATAGCAATATTAGCAAGGCTTCTTTCTCCAGCTCAGTTTGGAGTTTTCGGAATTGCAATGCTGGTTACTGCGCTTCTTGAGGTTTTTACAGAGACAGGAGTAAATGTAATTCTTGTTCAGGAGAAAAATGATATAAACGAGTACGTTGATTCTGCTTGGATCGTATCAATTGCTAGAGGGACTATTATATCGATTGTAATTTTTTTCAGCGCTTCTTTTATTTCTGGTTTTTTCCGTTCTCCCGATTCAATTTTTCTAATTCAACTTATTAGTATCGTTCCCTTGGTTAGAGGTTTTATTAATCCTTCATCAGTAAAATTTCAAAAAAACTTAGAATTTCATAAAGAATTTTGGTACCGCTTTGTAATTTTTTCTTTTGATGCGGTTGTCGCAATTGTTTTTGCATACATAACAAAAAGCGCAATAAGTCTTGTTTTTGGACTTTTGTCAGGTGTGATAGTTGAAGTTATTCTTTCCTTTTTAGTAGTAAAACCAATACCTCATTTATATTTTAATAAAGAGTACATATCAAGAGTTTTTCATAGAGGAAAGTGGATAACATTAAGTAGTATCTTTAATTATCTTTATCATAATGCAGATAATATTGTAGTTGGAAGAATTCTTGGAACATCTTCCCTAGGATTATATGAAATAGCATATAAAATATCTATACTTCCCATAACTGAAATTTCAGATGTAGTTTCAAAAGTAACTTTTCCTGTCTATTCAAGAATTGCAGAAGATATCCAAAGACTTAAAAAAGCTTTTCTAACAACATTGTTATACGTTAGTATATTTTCTGTTTTATTTGGATTGACTCTTCTAATATTTACAGACCAAATCGTAAGGATTATTCTAGGGAATCAGTGGATTTCGATTATTCCAGTTTTGAAAATTTTAGTTATGTTTGGTGTACTCAGGGCTATTTCTGGTTCAACTTCAGCGCTTTTCTTAGCGGTTCAAAAACAGCAATACATTACGGTTGTTACTTTAGTAAGTGTTGGGACATTGGCAGTAACTATAGTTCCTCTTGTTGTAAGCCTTGGTTTAATTGGCGCAGGTTTATCAGCTCTTCTTGGAAGTATTTTTTCTCTTCCTTTTATGATTTATTTTACTTTTAAAATTTTAAATAAAAATGAGAAGAGTTGATCCTAGTGTCTATACAAAAGAATATTATCTTACCGATTGTACAGGATTTAATGAATTTTAAAAAACATTTGGAAATAAGTTGTATCCAAGATTTAAAGAAATAAAAAGAATTTTAAAAATAGGGGATTAGCAGGTGTAAGATACTAAAAAATTTTCTCAGTAATTTCGCATATCCCGATCACTCTTTATTTTGGGTACAAAGTATTTGGTAAACAGATGAGATAATCATAATCAAAAAATCATGATTAATAAAATTATAAAAAAAATTAATAGCACTCTGAGAATTTATAGATCAGATATACAAACGAAGGGTGTATATTGGGCTGTTATTCACAGATTATTTAAAATTTCATTTATAAAACTAGTGCTTATTCCGATAGTTAATTTTTTAAAACCGGATTATGTTATGATCCAGAATCATAAACTTTTTATTGATAAATGGGATGAAGTAGTATCGCAGGAATTATTATTAAGCGGCAAGTGGGAAGAATATGAAACTGAGTTGTTTAAAAAACATATAAATAAGGGAGATGTTGTACTAGATATAGGCGCCCATATTGGCTATTATACATTGATTGCAGCGCGAAGTGTAGGAAATAAGGGGAAGGTTTATGCCTTTGAACCGGATCTTAAAAACTTCAAGTTATTAAAAAAGAATGTTGAAGAAAATAAATACAAAAACGTTGTTCTGGTAAATAAAGCTGTTACAGATATTTCTGGGGAAGTGAATCTATTTATAAATCGCAAAAATACCGGAGATCATCGAATTTATGACTCAGGCGGTAAAAGGAAGACTATTGGGATTCAAGCTATCAGGTTGGATGACTTTTTTAAAAATAAGACTAAGAGAATAGACCTTATTAAAATGGACATACAAGGATCGGAAGCTCTTGCTTTTAAAGGAGGGCTCCGTTTAATTAAAGAGAATAGGAATATTAAAATCTTGACCGAATTTTGGCCACATGGATTGAAATTAAGCGGGAGCTCAGCGCAAGAGTACGCTAAATTACTTAAAGGAAACATGTTTCAAATTTATGACATTGATGAAAATGAAAAAACAATAAAGTTGATATATTTGAAAACTTTACTTGAACCGTTTAGGTCTAAAACTCATGATTACAAGTATTTGTTTTGTATAAGAAATTAATAAGATGAAAATTGCAATATTTTATAATTTACCCTTTAGCGGGGCGAAGAGGGCGGTATTTGAGCACACCAAAGGCTTAAAAAAGCTTGGACACACAGTCGATGTATACACATTAGATAGTGAGCATGATATCTTCGACCCTGGTAGTGTTGCAGACAATGAATATAGATACGGTTATAAACAAAAAATCATTAATCTCCCATTTCTTAAAAAGATAACAAATGACCTAAGTGATTTCTATCTACTAAAATCAGTTCACAGAAAAATTGCAAGAGATATTGACTCCATGAAATATGATATAGCTCTCGTACATACAGACAGTTATACTCAAGCTCCATTTCTTCCACGCTTTTTGAAAGCAAAAAATGTGTATTTTTGCCTTGAACCATTAAAAATAGCATATGAATACGGTTTAAGAATTTCTGATAATTATTCAATTCTTAACAAAGAGTACGAACAATTCAATCGTTATATCCGGAAGAAAATCGATAGGGATAATGCAATAGCTTCAGATTTTATTCTTACTGTTAGTCACTTTGGTCGGGAATTAGTGATTCAAGCTTTTGATTTGTATCCTAAAATATCCTATTTAGGAGTACATACAAAAAAATTCAAAAAATTAAGTGTTCCTAAAAAAAATCAAGTCCTTTTTATTGGTCAGAAGTTGAAGATGAATGGATATGATTATGCTCAACAAGCAATAAAACTAATTCCCCCAAATATAAGACCGGAATTGAAGGTGCTTTCAATATCAAGCGATAGAAGTGAAAGAATTTCTGATGAGGAAATTGTAAAATTATATAACGAATCTATTCTTACGCTATCTTTAAGTAAATTTGATACCTTTGGACTCGTACCCTTAGAATCAATGGCCTGTGAAGTACCTGTCATAGCCTTTAATGTGGCGGGGTATAGAGAAACAATGATTGATGGAAAAACAGGATTTCTCGTGGAGTTTGATCCCAAAGAGATTGCAGCTAAGATTATGTATCTTATGAATCACCCGGAAGAGCAGATTCAAATGGGAAAAGCGGGAAGAGAATGGGTGGAAAAAAATTGGACATGGGACAAGCAAATTTCAAATCTCGAAACCATACTTAAAAATCACGCAGGCAGAAAAGGTAAAAAATAACATATGGAGTTTATTAAACAGAAAAAAAAATATAAAGTTAATTTATCTTATTTAAAAGCTTATCTTAATAAATTTTGGTATATACCTTCGGACGCTTTACAAAGAGGAATTGAGGCTAACATTTGGGGTATGTGTAAGTTTCAACTGCCTGTCTTGGATATTGGAGTGGGAGATGGGCAGATAAGTAAATTTATTTTTAAAAATAAATCCAAAATAGATGTGGGAATAGATATAGATGACCGTGGATTTGATAAGGCTAGAGCTACAAAAAAATATCATAAAGTAATTTGCGCCAGTGCAGAGAAAATGCCCTTTGAGGATAGATCTTTTAATTCTGTTGTAAGCAATAGTACATTTGAGCATATTAAAAATGATATAAAGGCAGTTTCAGAAGTCGCAAGAGTGCTTAAAAAAGAAGGTCTATTTTTTTTAACGGTTCCGAGTAAATTTCTTAAACAATGGATATTGGAATATGAATCTGACATAAACAAAATTAAAGCAAAAAAGAAATTAAACAATTTTAATAGAAGAACACGTCACCTCCGCTATCGCTCCTTTTCTGAGTGGGAAA
>Ga0209515_10004633_pt1 | contig 18432 bp, 18 predicted proteins | sample Subgroupgradi54m_FD_187454 | JGI IMG/M metagenome (GOLD analysis project Ga0209515, IMG submission 187454) | Subsurface groundwater microbial communities from S. Glens Falls, New York, USA - GMW60B uncontaminated upgradient, 5.4 m (SPAdes)... ...
ATCCTAAAGGATAATTCCTGTCTGATGGATCAAAAAAGATCACATCTTTTCTTCTGTTCTCTGGAACCATTTTAAGCAGCTCTTGAATCATATCTCCATGAGGATCAAATACAGCCAGTCCTTTGCCAGATAACATATCCTGATAAATGCTACTGGTTAAAAGCGTAGTTTTACCTGTGCCTGTTTTGCCAATTACATACATATGCTTTTGCCTTTGCTCCAGGGTTATTCCAATAGGTAACAGTTCACCACCATATTGATTTATCCCCATCACGACATCAAACTTAGTAGCTGCCTTTTTAAAAGATAAAGGAGCAGGTAGTTCTCTACTTCTTGATTTAACTAATCCTTCAGTTTTGGTAATGTCAGTGTAGGGAAAATGATATAGATCTGAGATTTCTGAGGCAGAAAGGATGGGGTTTTGGCTAGAGGATGAACCGGATAAGATTCGTTTCCTAAATTGGAATAATCTGTTTTTAAAAGCAAATGAAGAAAGAAATGGGAAAGTGCCTTTTACTTCCAGGGATTGATTACTACTGGTGAATTGACCAAAAGCAGATAATAATTCATCCGCTCTACTATCAACTTCATCACTATCTGGTGAAGCCACTAAAATTCTGATTGAGGTTTCAAATAAATGCTGGTCAAGTTTTTCTTTCACAATTGCTCCTAATTCCTGTTCATAAGGATTTAAAAGCATTTGTAGATGTTTTTCTGAAGCTTTACTTGGTTGGTTAATGGGATTGCTTGGACTATTAGGAGCAATAATGGCATAGCCAAAAGAAACTATGATCTTTAAAACAAGTATGCCAGCCCAGACAAACGGACTGAGTAATAACCACCAAAAGGAGGGAAGGTCAGGAAACAAAGAGTTTTTCCCCAATATTGGTGTTAAGGGTAAACCTTGCCTGATTCTGTTCATCATTTCTTTTTTTCTTTTAATTACTCCTCCTTGGATTGATGAAAGTATTGGGGTTGTTATCACCTGGAAGGCGACTAACTCACCATCGTTTAATTTAGTCATCTGTCCAATGAGATATGAAATTGGATCATGCTCAGAAAGAGCTTTTTGGGATTTTAAAGGCAGTACAAAATCAGAGGAGAGTTTTAGTTCAGTAATACTCACAGCTTTTTCAGGATCATCCAATACCTTTGGTGCATAATCTTCAACTTCTTTGATCTTTAATCCAGGAAGAAAAGGTAATAAGCTTCTACGGATGACATCCTCTTCTTTTTTAGGAATTCCTAGTAAAAACCTGATACCTTCCTCTCTACTTGAAACAATTTCCAGTGAAAATACTTTTTTCTGCCTAAAAAAACTCTGCCAGCTACTGCTCATCCTGGCTCTGGTATGCAAAAGTATATACAGCTGTTCTGTAGCAAAAGCAGATTTTGTAGTATCTGAAGGAAAAGTTAGCTCTAAAAAGGTTTTTTCATCCGATCCTGGGTTTACACCGAATTTTTCAAGGAGTAAAAACAGAAGCGGGGAAATAACATTTTTAATGATCTTAATAAATAGAAAAATAAAAAGAGCCAGAATAAATAATGCTCCAATTGGTCCAAATATCATTAGCAAGCCAAACCAAAACGGGCTTAAGTGAAGTGATGAAAGAAAAGGAATACTAATTAAGAAATTATATATACCAAGTTTCCATTCAATGGGAATAAAAGGGATCGGTAAAAGAATTGATAAAACATACATATTCCATAAAGGCAAGGCATGGTTGTGAACCTGTTGAATAAGCTGAAGTTGCTGAGCATCAGCTGCACTTTGGGGAATATATGTTAGTAACACACTACTCATTGCCATAATTTACAGGCAGTGAGCAAATAACTATATCGAAATATATCAAATGTAAGAAGGAAAGTAAATAGGCATAAATTAATGTCATTTACCTCTTGACAACTATCTCGATCGAGATATATAATTTCCTTAAGAAGACATATTGAACACACTATGGAAATTCTAACTTTACCACTATATCCTACAATTGAACCTAAATATAAAACTATTCCTGCATCGCAAGTAACTCCATCTAAAAAACCAGACTTATCAAACCCCTTAGCCTCACTAGAGAGCACCCTTAATTCTATACTTCCTACACAAACTGAAGAAACAAATGCCCTCAAAACCAGAAAACAACTTGGTGAAACAGCCAAAGCATTATCAGATGAGCAAATTGAATGTATAGCCGCTGAATTTCAATTTTTAGCTAATACCTGGCTCGATGAGTATGAAAGAGACGTGTTTGATGGCAAGACCTTAAAAGAAGTCTTACATGAGGGATAATTATGGAATTAACTAATTCAGTAACAAAAAAAGCAATAGTATACCTTCGGGTCTCGACAGAAGAGCAGGTAGAAAACTTTTCTTTAGAAACTCAAGAAAGAATCTGTGCTCAGGAAGCAGAGCGAAAAGGATTTGAAATTATCCAGGTATTTAAAGAAGAAGGCAAATCAGCCAAAAATATAACCGGCAGACCAGTTCTTATTGAACTGCTGGAATTTTGCAGGAGGAATAGGAGAAATATTGATGCACTCATTGTATATCGGTTAGACCGTCTCTCCCGTCAGGTAGGAGATTTCCTAGCAATAAAGAAAAAACTTAATGAGTATCAAATAGCACTCCTATCGACATCTGAACCAACAGGAAATACTGCCACTGAAAAGTTTGTAGAAACCATGCTTGCCAGTTTTGCTCAGATGGATAATGACATCAGAAGTGAACGTACCAAAAACGGACTGCGAGCACGATTTTTAGCAGGACTCACCAGTGGGACACCACCACTTGGTTATAAAAGCGAAAATGGCTATATCATAAAAGACCCTAAAACATGGGATAAGGTTATAGAGGCATGGAAGCTGATGGCAACAGGTACAAAAACCCTACAAGAAATGGCAAACCTGATGAACGAATGGGGCGTAACCCAAAGATATAAAGGTAAAGAGAATAAGGTCAGAAAACAAGCTCTTAGTGTTATGTTTCGAAATAAATACTACCTTGGGATACTAACTTCTGAGAAATATCCTGAAGAAGTTCGGGGACAACATGTAGCAATGGTTACAGAAGAGCTCTTTTATCGGGTTCAGGCTGTCATTGATGGCAGAAATAACAGTATTCATCTCCCTGTATCTAGAAGAAATAAAGACAATATTGAATTTCCCCTGCGAAGGTTGGTTCTCTGCGGAATATGCAAGCAACCTTTAACAGGTGGATGGAGTAAAGGAAAGAAAGCCAGATATGCATACTACAGGTGTCAACATGGTTGCAATATGCCCTCAATTAGTGCTTACAAACTCCATAATGCTACTCTACAATACTTGTCAGGTATTACTCCGACGAGAGAGGCTTTAGATGCTTTTATAGCACTATTAAGACGAACCTATTATCAAAGAGTCGTCCAACTGCAAAAGCGTAAAGAACAAGCAGACAGCGAACTAAAGAGATTATATGAGATGCGCCAAGCTTTAATACAAAAGAATTTAAGCGGTGTATTTTCTGACGAGATATTCAAAGAACAGAATAAATTGATTGAAGAGCAGATCACCACAGTTCAGGTAACAAAAGACGATGCATTACTGGCAAAATATAACCTTGAGGCAATCGTAAAGTTTATGAAAGATAAGTTTTCAAACTTACCTCAAACCTACCAAATGTCTACCCTAAGTCAGATTCGCGTGCTTCTGTGTTCAATAGCACCCTCTGGACTGGTCTGGGACTATTCGAGCTACTGCAACACCGAGATTAGCCCTATATATCAATCTATTCATCAATTTGCCGACCCGCAGGTCGGCTCAAGTGCCGAGGAGAGGATTTGAACCTCCACGAGCTTGCGCTCACAGCCTTCTGAGGGCTGCATGTATACCGTTTCATCACCTCGGCGCAACCCCATTATATCAATATTAGTGTATAATATCTTAAATCAAATGGCAGATACTATAAAAAAATATCCTCACCAACAAAAAATAGTCACCTTTGGTGGGGGAACCGGGCATTTTTCCCTTCTCCGAGGCCTTGTTGAACTAAACCAGCCGGAGTTAATCACCGCTGTAGTGGGAACCTGGGATTCAGGCGGTTCCTCAGGCAGACTCAGGACTGAACTGGGAGTTTTGCCTCCCGGAGATATCAGGCAATGCTTACTTGCTTTAATGGAAGATCCCAAGCAAAGACAGGTTGCCCAAAAACTCTTTGATGACAGGCTGGCTGATATTGAAGGCCCTTTAAAAGGACACAGTTTAGGTAATTTAATCTCTGCCAGGCTGGAGCATATTTACAAAGGAGCAGACAGGGGAGTAGAGGCTGAACGCTTACTTTTTAGAATCAGGGCCAGGGTATTGCCTGTTTCTTTATCTGAGCTTAATTTAATGGCAAGGCTTGAGGGAGGGGAAGAGCTGGAGGGTGAAACCAATATTGATCTTCGAGGCCAAAGTAAAGATTATGACCCTAAGAAAAAAATAACCAGGATCTTTTTTGAAACTAATGCAGATCCTAATCCTGAGGTAATACAAGCAATCCTTAATGCAGAGAAAATAGTTTTTTCAGCAGGAGATTTATACACCAGCATCCTGCCTCATTTACTGGTAGCAGGAGTAAGAGAAGCAATTGCACAATCAAAGGCAAAAGTTATTTTAGTTTTAAACTTAATGACCAAGGTTGGGGAAACAGATAATTTTAAGGCCTCAGATTACCTTAAAAACTTTATTTATTATCTGGGAAGCAATAGGCGCATTGATTATATTATCGCCAACTCAAATGGACTGGATTCAGAAATTTTAAAAGTCTATAAAAAGGATAAACAGCAGCCTGTAAAAATAGATAACATGGAATGTAGCAAAATTGCCCCGGCAATAAAAATAATTGAAAAACCTTTGGCAACATATCATGTGAGAGAGCATTTATTCAGGCATGATACTCAAAAATTGGCAGGTGCTACCTTGACAATTTGACAGTAATTTGTTTACTGTAGTTGTTGATAAATTTTCAAGCAGATGGACACATTTAAACCTAATATCGGGTTTGTGGCGGCATGGTATGGACTTTCAGTTACTGCAGTAATTTTTGCAATGACTTTAAGTTTTTATCTTTCTATTATCAAACAGGTTGCCCCACAAAGTAATAATTTTAAAATATATGCCTCTTTGCCTCAGGGAGGGATGGAAGTTTCAGAGGAAATCCAAAAAAAAGATGCCAGGGCAAAAATAATAGAAGATTTTTTCAAAGGATACAAAGCGCCCCTCTCAGATTTTGCCGATGAATTTGTCAGTGTTGCCCAAAAATATAATCTGGACTGGAGACTTCTTCCCGCTATTGCCATGCAGGAATCAAATGGGGGCAGAAAAGTAATTGAGGATTCTAATAACCCTTTTGGATACGGCATATATGGAGGCGCTGTTTTAAAATTCAGCTCATTTGAGGAAGCAATTGAAAGGGTAGGCAGAGGTTTAAGGGAGGATTACTTAAACAAAGGACTAAAAACACCTAAAGAGATTATGGCCAAATACACCCCTCCGGCAGTTCCTTCCGGCTCCTGGGCTAAAGGTGTTTCCACTTTCATAGAAGAACTTCAATAAGGTAAGCCCTTAGTTTGACTTTTCAACCTTTATTTGGTATCATTAGCAGCTTAATCCTGATATTTGCCTTTGCAATGTCAGGATTTTTTACTATGATTAAGAAATTAACAATCTTTATCTTTCTTCTCCTTTCCCTATCCCTTTTTGTCAGATCACAAAAAGTAGAGGTCAGGGCTCTTGATGCTGAAATTAAAACAGATGAACAGGTGGTAGTTGCCAAAAGGCTAGACCCCAATGCTCAAATTTTACAAAAATACCTGGCCCGCTTTGATTCTCCTTTGCAATATCATGCCCAGGATTTCATTGATGCTGCAAAGATATATAACCTGGACTGGAAACTGCTTCCTTCTATAGCTGGAGTTGAATCCACTTTTGGTAAATTTATTCCTGGAGGATTTAATGGCTGGGGATGGGGAGTTTATGGCACACAGGCTATTTACTTTGCTTCCTGGAGAGAGGCTATTTTTACTATTGCCCAAGGCTTAAGAGAAAACTATTTTAATAAAGGCTACAACGAACCATATTCTATAAACAGGATTTATGCTGCGTCTCCAACCTGGGGATACAAGGTTTCTTATTTTATGAATGACTTAGAAAAATTTGAAAAATCTTATACACCTGAAGCAAATACTCTCAAATTTGGTCCTTTACCTAATATTGCTGCTGTCTCAGGCCAAATAGCCTCTAATTAATTTAAGGTATAATTCCTTTTATGAAATCATTACTTGCCATTTTGCTGGGTAAAACAATTGCCGTAGTAACAAGGGGGTTAAAATTTGGGGGAGGATCTGCTGCTCCTGGCCTGTATGCTCTAAAACTAGACCCTCAAATAGTTAAGAAACTAGCCTCAAAAATACCTATAAATGTGGTTATTACAGGTACTAACGGTAAGACAACTACTGCCAGAATAATTGCTCATTTTGCAAAGAATGCAGGATTAAAAGTGATCAGAAATCACACAGGATCAAACCTGGAGCGTGGCATTGCCTCTGCACTAATTCATAATTCATCATTCATAAATCATAAATCTTGTGATTTGGGTATTTGGGAATTGGATGAGGCTGCTTTTAATATAGTTGCTCCAAAAATAAATCCTGATTTAGTAGTATTTTTAAATGTATTCAGGGATCAGCTGGACAGATATGGGGAAGTAGATTCTGTTGTAAAAGGCTGGGTTGAAACTTTAAAAAGATTACCTAAAAAAACTATAGTTTTAGTTAACGGTGATGATGCTAATACTTTAAGGTTATCTAAAAGTTTTAAGGGAAGAATACAAAAATTTGGAGTTAAGGATTATAAAATTGTGGGTGAGGGAATTGAGAAAAAAAGAGAAAAAGAAAACCTGGATTTTGAGGCCAAAAATGTCAAACTCAAAGGGCTTTCCGGAAGCAGATTCCAATTAACTATTAACAATGAACTATTAACAATTAACCTACCCATTCCAGGTATTTACCATATTTATGATGCGCTGGCAGCTATAGCCTGCGCCAAATTTATCTTCACTGACCCACTGACCCACCGACCCACCGATCTTCAGATTTTATCTGATTCACTGAAAAGTTTTCAGCCTGCTTTTGGCAGGGTAGAAAAATTGGACTTTGGCTATATTTTCTTAATTAAAAATCCTGCCGGAGCAACTCAGGTTTTCCAGACAATAGCTCCACAGATTAAAAAAGAAGACAGATTACTTTTAGCTTTAAATGATAATTTAGCAGATGGAACAGATGTTTCCTGGATCTGGGATGCGGGATTTGAGAAACTACTTACTCCGTCATTGCGAGACCACAAAGTAGCGAAGCAATCTATTTATGTTTCTGGAACTAGGGCTTATGATTTAACTGTAAGACTTAAATATGCCGGATTTGATCCTAAGAATATTACTATTGAACCAAAGCTGGATCAGGCCCTCAAACAGGCCAGAAAAGGCTTAAAAGGCACTCTTTATATCTTACCTACCTATACAGCCATGCTGGAGGTACAAAGTATTCTAACTAAATCTGGTATTAAGAAAAATTACTGGGAAGAAAATGGATAAATTCAAAATCGTTGTAGGTTATTTATATGGTGATCTAATGAATATATATGGTGATACAGGCAATATTATTGCTTTGAAAAAAAGAGCTGAGTGGAGAGGGATAGAAGTGGTAGTTAAAAATATCTCAATAGGAGATCGAATTCCCACTCGTCAAGTGGGAACACAGATTGATCTTTATTTTTTTGGTGGGGGACAAGACCAGCAGCAGGCATTAGTGGCAAAAGACTTACAAAAAAAAGCCAAGGTTATCAGAGCGGAAATAGAAAGAGGAGTACCACTTCTTTCTGTTTGTGGAGGGTATCAGCTTTTAGGAGATTTCTACAAACCACACAAGGGTCCAAAGCTCCCTGGAATTGGGTTATTTCCGGCATATACTTTAGCAAGCTATGACAGGATGATTGGAAATATTGTGGTGAACTCCATGTTTGGAGATTTGGTGGGATTTGAGAATCACTCAGGAAAAACTCATCTTAAAAAAGGAACTGTTTCTTTGGGAATGGTTAAAAAAGGCTTTGGAAATAATGGAAAAGATAAAACTGAGGGGTGTATGTATAAAAATGCTATTGGCTGCTACATGCATGGATCATTACTACCCAAAAACCCAAAACTTGCAGACTGGCTTCTTAAAAAAGCCTTAGAAATTAAATATGGTAAGAAAATTGAATTAGTTCCCTTAAATGATTCTTTAGAACGCCAAGCTCATAATGTTGCTTTTAAAAGATTTTCCTGATTTCTGTTAAAATATGTTTGAAAGCCGAGGTGATGGAACAGCAGACATGCAACGTTTAGGGCGTTGTGCCCGTAAGGGCGTGGAGGTGCAAATCCTCTCCTCGGCACATTTGAATTTTTAGGCTCAAAGTTGTATAATCAGAGATCTTATGAACCCATTTCTGTCCACAAAATCAGATGATGAAAAGATTAAACCTTCCCAAGTCTTGGGTGGGATTTTAGGAGGATTTGATGAAATTGGTTTTGAAATGGAAACTCCTTCTGCCTCAGAAGTAGTAAAAGGGGTTAGTAGTGTTTTTGAAGATATTTTCAGCCTGGGAGCAGATATAGCAGGGGTTGAAGATAAATCCACTGGTGAGGTACAAAAATTTCCTCCTCAAGGCACAATTGAATTTAACAAAGCTATTACTGAGGCTCAAAAAGAAGAGAAAAAGAAAGAAGCAGCAAAGGCACAAAAAATCTTCTTCCAGGCTTTAAAAGAAGATACTCAAAGGGCAAAAGATGCAAAAGATAAAATGCTTTTTGAGGAAGAAATAAATGACATTGTTACCAATCTGCCAACTGAGCAGAAAAATGAGTTGCTTCATTATCAAGCAAGCTATAAAGACAGAAGTATCTACCAAAGAGCAGAGCTTAGAAAAAAACTAATTGAGCAAAAAAAAGAAGCAGATAAAAAACAAAAAGAAGTTAGTATTGCCCAAACTACTCCTAGAGCTACAGCCATGAATGCAGCTTTTGAAGGCGGATCAGGTACCCAAGGCTCTGGCCAGGGTAATTTATCTTTCCAGGCAACAGGATAATTCTCTTTTTGATATAATCATCGTGCGGGCGGTTAGCTCAGCTGGTAGAGCGCGTCATTGACGTTGACGATGTCGGGGATTCGAGCTCCTCACCGCCCACTTTTGTGTTAACATTAAGATGATGAATACTAAACAACTAAAAGACCATAAACAATTAGGACAAGAGTTGGAGTTATTTTTTACCAACGATATTGCCCCGGGTGCTCCTTTTTGGCTGCCAAAAGGGATGGTGATTTTTAAAGAACTGGAAAAATATATCAGGGAACTGACAGAAAAAGCCGGATATTTAGAAACCTCCACTCCCATCATGGTAAAAAGTGAACTATTCAAACAGTCAGGCCACTGGGAAAAATTCGGAGAACACAATATGTACAACCTTTCTCTTTCTGATGAAGCAGATGGATCAAAACCCCTCAGCTATACCTTAAAACCTATGAATTGTCCTGAATCTACTATTTTATATAGATTTAGACCCAGGTCATACAGAGAACTCCCCCTTAGATTGTCTGAGATAGGCAGGCTGCACAGAAGGGAAAAATCAGGAGAAGTAAATGGGTTACTTCGGGTCAGGCAACTAACTATGGATGATGCCCATATTTATGCAACTGAGGAGCAGATATTTGATGAAGTTTCCAATATTTTGGATATGATGATCAACTTTTATAAAAAATTTGGTTTTGAATATGATTTCCGCTTAGCAACCAGGCCGGAAGTAAGAGCTGGAACAGATGAAAATTGGGACAAAGCAGAAAAAGAACTGGCAGAGGCTTTAAAAAAGAAAGGTTTGAAAGCCGGGGATAAAATGGGGGACGGGGCTTTTTATGGACCAAAAATTGATGTACATATTAAAGATAGTCAGGACAGAGAGTGGCAGCTTGCCACAGTCCAGCTGGATTTTCATCAACCTGAAGCATTTAATTTAGAGTATATTGATTCTGATGGAAAAACCAAAAGGCCTGTTATGATACATAGGGCTATTTTTGGATCATTTGAAAGGTTTATTGCCATTTTAACAGAACAATATCAGGGAGCTTTTCCAACCTGGCTTTCCCCAATACAGGTACAAATTATACCCATTACCGATCGAAATAATAAATATGCACAAAATGTACTCGAACAACTAAAGAGTGCGAATGTGAGGGTTGAGATTGATGCAAGACCGGAAAAAATGCAGGCAAAAATCAGAGATGCCCAACTTCAAAAAATTCCATATATGTTAATTGTTGGAGATAGGGAAGAAGCAGAAAAAAAAGTGGCTGTCAGAAACAGGAATGAAGAAAACCTGGGGGCAATTGACTTAAAGGAGTTTTTAGATAAAATTAGTATAGAGATCGGCTCCAAAAAATAAATGGGCAAATTCTACAGACTTAACCAAAATATTCAATCCCCAAATCTTCGTGTCATTGATCTAAAAGGTGAACAATTGGGAATTTTAACTAAGGAAGAGGCAATAAGCAAAGCTAAAGCACAAAGCTTGGACTTGGTGGAGGTTGCCTCTCATGCTGACCCTCCTGTTGCCAGAATTGTGGATTTCCAGAAATTCAGGTATGAGGAAAATAAAAAAGAAAGGTCTGCAAAAAAAGATTCCGGAGGAGGATTAAAAGAACTCTGGCTCTCACCCAGAATAGAGGAACATGATATTAAAGTGCGCCTTGCAAGGACAGAAGAGTTTTTAAAGATGGGACATAAAGTAAGATTAGTTGTTAAATTTAAAGGCAGGGAACTAGCTCACAGGGAATTGGGATTTAAAGTTTTAGATGAAGCTTTAGCTCTGTTGGGAGATAAGGTCAGTATTGAAAGAGAACCCAGGTTTGAAGGCAGAAACCTCTCAATTATCCTTTCTAAATCTCGGGGTGGAAAAGTGACAGAAAAAACAGTATAATATCCTCCACTTATGCCAAAACAAAAAGTTAAGAAAGCATTTTTTAAAAGAGTTAAAATTACGTCTACAGGTAAAATATTAAGAAGGCACCAATTAGGCGGAGGACACTTAAAGAGGAAAAAAAGTGGTACAGCTTTAAATAGGCAAAAACTAACTACTACTTATTTTAAAGGAGAAGCAAAATCCTTAAGAAAGATTTTGACAGCTTAATATGGGCAGCAATACAAGAAATTTCAGACAATCTCCTAAATCAATGAATGCAAGCAATCAAGCCTCTGCTTATTCACAAATAAACAGGAGTGGGGTTTGGAATAAAATCTTTAGTAAATTTAAATTAAGAAAAGGAGAAATTAAGTAATGGCAAGGGTTAAAAGAGGTGTTACCTCACACGCAAAACATAAAAAACTGCATGAGTTAACAAAAGGTTATAGAGGCGGCAGAAGCAAACTAGTCAGAGAAGCTAAGTCATCCTTGCTTCATGCAGGTGAATACGCTTTTGCAGGAAGAAAGCTTAGGAAAAGAGATTTTAGAAGGCTTTGGATTGTACAGTTAGGAAATGCTGTCAGAGCTGAGGGTCTAAGCTATTCCAAATTTATTGCTGGACTCAAAGTTAAAAATATAAGCCTGGATAGAAAAATCCTGGCAGAGCTGGCTGTTAAGCATATAGAAGATTTCAAAAAGATTATTACTGAAGTAACCTCCTGAATTAAACCCATAGTTTGATTATCAGGCCTTAATTTGATAAAATCCCTGTGTGAACCTGGAAATTATCAAGTATCCAAATCCAATATTAACCAAGCCTTGTCAGGAGGTTAATACAACAGATCTTGCGCAATCCTCAACTCAAGAAATTATTGATAATATATTAGGTTTTTTTCAAAATCATAACGGTGGAAAACTTCAAAGAGGTAGTTGGAGTGGACTTTCGGCAAATCAAGTAGGAATTGAGCTGAGATTATTTGTTGCTTATCTTGACGATAAACACGTTTATACAGTAATTAACCCACGCTTACGTCGATCGCCAATCTCAAATGTAAGACTGGAGTCATGTGCAAGTGTGCCTGGACTCCAACTTAATATTAGAAGATCTAATCAAGTAGTTTTAGAAGCACTTGATAGACACGGCAATCCATTTAAAAAAACTTTAGGTGGTTTTTATGCTGCAAGTGTTCTGCATGAAATTGATCATCTGAACGGAAAGCTGATTACCGACAGACATTAACATCATCTTATCTATCCTTTGTGCTTCTGTGTTAAAATCAAAGCTGTGGAAGAGAAATTAAAACAAATTCAGCAAGATTATTTAAATAAGATTAACTCATCTAAATCCTTAAAAGAATTGGATACTATTTTTATTGACCTTTTTGGAAAAAATGGGGAAGTTGACCTGCTTTCTCACCAATTTAAAAACTTACCTAAAGATGAGTTAAAAACAGTAGGGCCTTTGTTTAATCAAATTAAGCAGGAACTTGAAAAAGCGATTAACGATAAACGATTAACGATTAACGAATTAATCTACAAAGCCTTAGAAAATGAAACGCTTGATATAAAAGGAGGAAAAATTAAAGATAGAAAAGGTCATATGCATCCTTTAACTGCTTTTGAAGAGCAGACTGCTAAAATTTTTAATAAATTAGGCTTTGTCCAAATTGATGCTCCTTTAATTGATACTGACCACAATAACTTTGAAGTTCTAAATATCCCGGAAAATCACCCGGCCAGAGACTTATGGGACACATTATATATAGATCAAAAATCAAAAATCAAAAATCAAAAACTCCTACTTCGAACACATACATCAAACTCTCAAATAAGAGCTTTAAAATCATCTAAACCTCCAATCAGGCTGATGAATATAGGCAGATGTTTTAGATATGAGGCTGTTGATGCCAGGCATGAGCATACTTTTGAACAGTTTGAAATTATTTATGTTGATAAAAAAGTCAGCATGGCAAACCTGCAGTATTTATCTGAGTATTTTTTAAAGGCTATTTTTGGGGAAGATATTAAAGCCAGGCTAAAACCTAAATACTATCCTTTTGTAGAACCTGGAGTAGGAGTTGATGGACTTTGTATCTTTTGTAAGGGAAAAGGCTGCAAGGTTTGTGGAGGAATTGGCTGGCTGGAGTTAGCAGGAGCAGGAATGATCCATCCTAATGTTTTAAGAGCAGGGGGAATTGATCCAAAAGAATACTCGGGAATTGCCTGGGGATTTGGCCCTGCCAGAATGGCCATGATTAAGTATGGAATAGAGGATATAAGAGTGTTTAATAGCGGGGATCTAAAACTATATGAAAATAAGTAAAAGTTGGCTTAAGGAATTGGTTGATCTAAATTGCTCTGTTGAAGAGTTAATTAAGTTACTGGCTTTAAGATCTGTCAGCACTAAAGAAGTAACTGAGGATTTTATAGAACTGGATATGAAAGGCTATAACAGGGCAGACTTACTTTCTATGCGTGGAGTGGCTCAGGAGGTATCTGCCATAACCGGCTCAAAATTGCTTTTTAAGGAGCCACAAGAGGCTGATTTCGTCTGGAATCAACAGGAACTACCATCTGTCAAGGTGGAAGTGGAAGATGAAAAACTTTGTCAGCTTTATTGTGTAGCAAAAATAGAAAATTTAAAACCTCTAAATTCTCCTAAGGATTGGGTTAAAAAACTAAGTGACAGTGGAGTAAGATCCATTGATACCATTACAGATATTACTAATCTTATAATGCTGGAATACGGCCAGACTATACATGCATTTGATGTTGCTAAAGTGGCTCAGGAAACAATGATTGTAAGACTTGCAAAAAAAGATGAGCAATTTGTAACCCTTGATGGGAAAGTAAGGAAATTGACTAAGGAAGACTTATTAATTGCAGACCCTCAGGGAATTTTGAGTTTGTCAGGAATTATGGGTGGAAAAGATTCTGAGATTACAAAAAACACCAATTCTATTCTTTTGGAAGTAGCAATTTTTGATCCTGTATCTATTAGGAAAAGCAGCCAAAGGTTTGGTTTACAATCAGAGGCAAGTAAAAGAATCCAGCATGGTTTAACCAAAACCAGACTTTTGCAAGCTTTAAATGCTGCTATAAAAATGTATGAAAGTTTGGGAGGTAAATTAACTGCTATTTCTATTATTGGTAATACAGCGGATAAAGTAGGAAAAATCACTTTAACAAAGAAAAAGCTGGAAGAATTGGTAGGAGTGAAGTTTGAGGATAAACAGGTGGAGGATTACCTACAAAAACTGGGCTTTGAAACAGCTTCCCACATATCAAGTGGGAACGTAGTTTGGGAAGTAACTGTTCCATATTGGAGGCTGGATGTAAATATTGAGGAAGATGTAATAGAAGAAGTGGCCAGGATGTATGGATATGAAAAAATCCCAGCTCATGCAGTTTCTGAATCTAAACCATTACAAGAGGAGGATCCAATATTTAAAACAATTTCAGATTTAAGGCAAAAATTAGTAGATTTAGGCTTAACTGAAGTACAAACATATTCTTTTTATTCCACCCGGGTTTTGGAAGCGCTGGGATTACAGAAAGATATACTGGTAAAAGTTGCCAATCCCATCTCCTCTGAGACAGAGTATTTGAGGTCGGATTTGTGGCCAAATTTAGTAGAGGCAATAGATAAAAATATAAGAAAAGGATTCAAGGATATTGCCATATTTGAAATTGGAAAAGCATTCCAGATGGAAAATGATGGAAAACCTGTGGAGGATTACAGATTATCCATAGCTTTAATGAATGGTTCAGATAACCCCCTTGAGGAACTACATCAAATATCCCAAAAGTTGAGCTTACACCTAGGACGTGGGCTCATCGCCCAAGAAGAAGTCAAGCTAAATAAAGCATTACCTTCGTCGTTAGACGAAGGCAAGCTCCGCTTATTTCATCCTAAAAGACAACTGGAAAATTCAGCTGAGGTACACTTAAGAATATTAAATAAATTTGGGATAGAAAAAAGGGTAGCTATTTTGGAAATAGAAATTAGTTAACTTCCACTGCTGAGACTTTTAAATTAGTCCCGTCATATTCAAACCTGAAGGTAATCTTTTTATCTTTATTATTTGTGACATATAAATTTTGCTGGGCATTAGAGCCTTTGGAAAAAGGATTACTATAAATTGAGACCCCATATTCCCTGGATATTTCCGGAATAGTCATAAAATCATGATTGGTTGGAGCATTCGCGTCTAAATTAGCATCTTTAGCCACCCAATATATAACTGAGGCTAAATGACAAACTCCATCCCCGAACAAATACCCATCTGTCTTAAACCCTTCCCCAGAGTTAAAGTGAGCCTGAGTTGTTTTTACTAAACTATTTTTATATTGATCTAATATATCATCATGAAAAGCAAAGGTCTTACCAGGCTCCAGAGTGAATGAATAAGTAGCAGCCTTTTTAATTTTATCCCAATTAATATCCTGCGAGGATTTAACAGTCCCACTCATGTAAGCAATATTCAAAAGCATGTTATCCCTAAACACATCACTGACTGATTTGACAGAATATCTGTTTTCCAGGGAAATGCTATGCGATGAAAGCACATGCTCGGAAACCATAGGTGAAACAAGCTGTGTGCTAATGGTTAGAATTGCGGCCGCTGAAATGTTTGCTATAGTATCGGCTAACATAAGCTGGATATTATATCAAACTATGAGATAGTTTACAACTATCTCCGACCTAATCGGTCTAGTGGTTAAAGTGCAACTGTTACCCCAATTGAAGAAGAAAAACTGGCACCATTATTATCTTCTAGCGTAACCGTTATTGTATGCGAGCCCTTATCTTCCTTTGGAAACTCAACATGCAAAGCAAAAGGCTCTGAAGTCTGGGTAGATTTTTGACCACCATCAATTAGCCAGGTAATCTTTTTTACCCCGGCAGGGGAATTGGCTTTTGCTAAAACATCAAATACATGTGGCACGTTAGCGCCGTTTCCAACGTTAACAATTTCTATAACTCCACCTGTTCCAGCACTAAACCCAGGCACACCTGAACATCCTCTTGTTGCCCCAACCAATCTGGAATCAGCTGAAGTTAGAACCCATTGATCTATACCTTCCTGCCATTTATTAAAACCAGTTGGGTCATCCTCTTTCAAAACCACCACATCTTTTTCCTCATTATCTTCATTATCATTAGCCAGCCTGTGCGGGTTGGATTTACAAACTTTCTGGTGCTGGTAAGTCCCTGATTCTCCTTTAGGCTCAGTCCCTGCTATATAATATTCTTTCCTGGTAGGAGAGCCTCCATGTGGCTTGCCGCTCATCAACCCGTCAACCTCAACTTGAACCACATTATCAGGCTTGCGAAAACCCTCATTTCCTTTATCCTTTAGCGCCTCCCTCACAATCTTATTCCAAATAGGGGAAGCACCTGTCACACCAGAGGCCACCACCGGGCTCATCAGCGAATTATCATTATTTCCCACCCAAACTCCAACCACAGCTGAAGGAGTATAGCCAACTGCCCAGTTATCTTTTTTCTGATCAGTAGTACCTGTTTTTACAGCCACAGCTTTACCCGGGATAACTAAAACAGAATTAGAACCAAATGCAGCTGTGCGCGCACCATTATCAGACAAAATATCAGAAATTATAAAAGCTATCCCAGGATCTAAAACCTTTCTCCCATCTGTTTGCTTGTACTCAAATAAATTCTTACCCTTAGAATCAGCTACTTTCAGGATAGAGACAGGATCCATTTGCTTGCCTTCATTGGCAAACACCCCAAAAGCAGATGTTAAATCCAAAAGTTTAACCTCTCTTCCTCCCAAAGTTAAAGATAGTCCTACAGAGTTTACATTTTCAGTTGTAGGCTCCCAATTAGAAAGACCCATCCTAAAGCCTAAATCCATCACATCTTTTACCCCAACCAAGGCCAAATTTTTAACAGCAGGAATATTAAAAGAATTACCCAAAGCATATCTTAGCTGTACCACCCCATGATACTGCCCGTCATAATTAACAGGCACATAGTCTTTTTTGTCTCCACCCGGGAAAGTAGTCTTTACATCCATATAAGTTTGGGAAGCAGTGTAGCCTTTTTCCAAAGCTTTGGCATAAGCAATAGGCTTAGTTGCTGAACCTGGTTGCCTTTGAGATATTGCCACATTCACATTAGGTTCAAAGGTACAAGTTACACCTTCCCTGCAGCCCTCAGGAGAAGATTTATCAAAATAATCTTTGGAGCCTACCATAGCCAAAATTGCTCCTGTTTTAGGATCCAGCACCACTGCAGCTCCATTGCCTACCTGGGCTCCTTTTAAATCATCTACTTCTTTTTTAACAATCTCCTCAGCTTTTTTTTGCAGTTTATAATCTAAAGTAGTGGTAACTTTTAAGCCTCCCTGCTCAACCAGTTTATCCCCGAATTGCTCAATTAATTTTTCCTTAACATATAAAACAAAGTGAGGTGCCTTAAAACCAATCTCAGACTTGGAAGTCCTGTAAGCTAAATCCTCTACTTCAGCTGATTTAGCCTGCTCTGAAGTAATATATTTATCCTCAACCATCCTTCTTAATACTTCTTTTTGCCTTTCCTTGGATAACTCAGGATGCGTACCATAAGGGGAATAAACAGAAGGCCTCTGAGGCAGTCCTGCCAAAAGGGAAGCCTGGGCTAAATCCAGTTCTTTAGCACTTATGCCAAAATATAAATTTGCAGCAGCCTCAATTCCATAGGAGGTACCACCATAAGGAATCTCATTTAAATACATCTCCAAAATCTGGTCTTTGGTATAAGCTCTCTCAACCTGAACAGCCAGGATAAGCTCTTTAATCTTCCTGATTAAGCTTCTATCTGATGTGAGCAAAGCATTTTTAACCAGCTGCTGTGTTAGGGTAGACCCTCCCTCAACCCTTCTGTGAATAGCAAGCTCAAAAACAGACCTTAAAATGCCTGTTATGGAAAAACCTGAATGAGTATAAAAATCCTTATCCTCAATTGAGATGGTGGCTTTCTTAACATTATCCGGAATATCAGATAGTTTTATAGGAGTCCTATTTTGATTCTGGTAAATATCATATAAAAGCTCACCATTCCTGTCATAAATTTTAGTGGAGGAGGCAATAGATCTGGTTGTTAAATCCTCAGGAGAGGGGATTTGAGTAGCAAAAAAAATAACTGAAGAGAAAAGTAGGAGTAGAAAACCCAGGACAATAATAAGCATGCCATTGGAAAGGGAGGTTAAAAATTTAAACCTCCACATCCTTTTATACTCTTTCCTTGCTTTCCAGGACCCTGAAACCATAAAAAGATTATATCAGCTCTAAACCGTCATTGCGAGCAAATGTACTGGCAGGGTACATAGGTAACACTTGGAAGAAGTTGGCTTGAGCATATTCCAGTGGGGTTAGATAGTCAAGTGATTGGTGTGGTCTTATACTGTTATACTTAATGAGCCACA
>Ga0209515_10004634_pt1 | contig 18431 bp, 18 predicted proteins | sample Subgroupgradi54m_FD_187454 | JGI IMG/M metagenome (GOLD analysis project Ga0209515, IMG submission 187454) | Subsurface groundwater microbial communities from S. Glens Falls, New York, USA - GMW60B uncontaminated upgradient, 5.4 m (SPAdes)... ...
TTCGCCTTTCTTCAAGATGGCGCTTGCCTGCGCTCTTCTGATGGATTAGTTATAGTGCAAGGAAAAGAAATTTCACACTTTTTCAGACGCTTTGGAGGTGGAAAAATGTCCTCGACGTTGCGCGCTATTCCTCTATATCTTGAAGATCTCACCCCCGGCATGATCATCGACGCGGGGCCGCGCACGGTGACGCGGGAAGAAGGGGTTGCCTTTGCGCAGCAGTTCGACCCGCAGCCATTTCACCTGGATGACGCAGCGGCGAAGAACAGTCTGTTCGACGGGCTGGCGCTGAGCGGCTGGCATACGGCGGCACTGTGCATGCGTATGGTGGTCGAGTCGCCGCTGGGACAGATCGCCAGCGGTCTGGTCGGCATTGAACTGCGCAGCCTGCGCTGGCCGACACCGGCGCGCCCTGGCGATACGCTGCGTCTGAAGATCGAAGTGCTGGGCACCAAACCTTCGCGTTCGCGCCCCGGCTGGGGTACAGGCGAGTTGCGCTGGGTCGTGCGCAATCAGAAAGACGATATCGTGATGACAATGGAAAATACGATCTGGGCCGCGTGCCGGCCTGCCCTTTGAATCTAAGTACGAATCTGAGTGCGAATCTGAGTGAAATATGGAGCTGCGGATGGAAGAGCAACGCACACTGCTTTACACGGCGATCATTCCGATCCGCTGGGGCGACATGGATGCCTATGGCCATGTGAACAACACCAATTACTTCCGTTATATGGAACAGGCGCGGGTTGAGTATCTGGAGGGCGCGGGTTACAAGATCCTGCCCCAGGGTCTGGCGCCGGTGATCATCAGCACAGCCTGCACTTTTCTGCTGCCGCTTTCCTATCCGGGCACGATTGAACTGAAAATGTTTGCCGGAACCCCGGGGCGTTCCAGCATCCCGACATTCTTTGAATTTCGGCTACAGGGCAACGATACTGTCCATGCCACCGGCGAAGCCAAGATTGTCTGGATGGATATGGCGACCGGCAAATCGGTGCCGATTCCTGACGCGCTGCGGGCGACGCTGTGACTGGGCTGATACACTTCTACCTGGTTGTATTTGAGTTTATTAGGGCTTATGCAAGTAATGAGCCTGACTACGTAGTCACCGCAGCTCCCTCACCCCAACCCCTCTCCCGCCGGGAGAAGGGCTAGGGATGAGGGAGCTGCGCCAATCATTGCGTAAGTCTTATTGATGAGTTTTTCATGTTACGTCAACGCACCATCAAGCAAGTCGTCAAAGCTACCGGAGTCGGGTTGCACTCGGGCACCAAGGTAGAGTTGACGCTACGCCCTGCGCCGGCCAATACCGGCATCGTGTTCCGCCGCGTTGATCTGAACCCTTCGGTGGAGATTCCCGCCGCCGCGACCATGGTGGGCGATACGCGCATGGCTTCGACGCTCGACTACGGTGGCGTGAAAGTAGCGACGGTCGAGCATTTGATGTCGGCCTTGTATGGTTTGGGGATCGACAATCTGTATGCCGATGTCACAGCCGCCGAGATTCCGATCATGGATGGCAGCGCCGGTTCCTTCGTGTTTCTGTTGCAATCGGCGGGTGTCGAAGAGCAAAAAGCGTTGAAAGAATTCATCCGCGTGACAAAGCGGGTGGAGATTCGTGACGGTGACAAATGGGCGCGGCTGGAACCGCACGAAGGTTTCAAACTGAAATTCTCGATCGACTTCAATCACCCGGCGATCGACCAGACCGGGCAGGAATTCGAGATCGATTTTGCCGAGCATTCCTACATCAAGGAAATTGCACGCGCGCGTACGTTCGGCTTTATGCAGGATGTCGAAACCCTGCGCTCCCACGGGCTGGCGCGCGGTGGTCATCTCGACAACGCGATCGTGATGGATGAATACCGCATCCTCAACAGCGATGGCTTGCGCTTCGACGATGAGTTCGTCAAACACAAGATTCTCGACGCCATTGGTGATCTGTATCTGATCGGCAAACCTCTGATCGCCGCCTACGTCGCCCACAAATCCGGCCACGGCTTGAATAACCTGCTGCTGCGCGCGCTGCTTGAACAACCGCAGTCCTATGAAATCGTGCGCTTCGCCCAAATCGAACGCGCGCCGCGCGCCTTCACCCACGAGCTGGCCTGGGCATGAGGCTGTTTCAGCTTGCGCTCTACATCACGATATTCGCCGTACTGGCTTGTCTGGGCGCCTACCTGCTGACACGGCAGAAAAAATATCTGCAATACGCCCTCAAGATCATGAGAGTGATGGTGATCGCTGGCTTGATTTTCTTTGGCGTAATGGTTCTGCAGCGGATTGTGTAAGGGCGGTGAACGGTCGGCAAATGCCAACCGTTCACCGATGATGTTTCAACAAACGCGCTACCGCCGCTTGCAAATCCGATTTTGGCAACTGCGCCAGCAAACCGGAAAACGCTGCCAAACCCGCCGCCGGGAGGGGTTTTTTCTCACAAGCACTTGATTCGGCAATGAAAACTTTTGGTTGCACGCGCAAACGGATTGCGCTAACCTTCCACCCTCTTTGTCCCAGCCCCGCTTCCAGACGGGGTAATACCTGACGAAGTCTGGCGGCCAGCGCAGCGTTTCGTACCCCCAAGGTCAAAACTCCCTGTTCCAACCGCAGTACGCAGCACACGTCCAGTACCGGCGTGTGCAGGTGGTTCAGCCAGGGTTGCAGCACCACGGCGAGGTCGCGTTGTAGCGCCAGATGGCGCTCCACGGCGGGCATCAGGGCATTGACGCCCTGAGCCTGTTTCAGCAGTTCGGCGATGGACGGTGTCATGGTCTGCGCAAATTCAGGTGTTTTGGCCAACCGTACACCCGCAAAATACGACCGTACGGCAGCAGAGCAGTCAGATTGATCAAAAGAACAGTATTCCAGTCGTTAACACAAGGGTAGTCGTGGCGGGGCAGGATCAACACCCATGCCACTTCGAGGAGGACAGACGTGCAGATTATCGTATTACGCTCCCAGCTGGCGCAAGCCAAACCGCTGACATTCACTTCACGCCATCTGCTGTTGGCGATTCTGGGCATGATCGCCGCCTGGTTGATGGGAACAGCATTTCTCTATTACATCACCTTCCGTTACGCGGCCGATATGCAGGTGCCGGTGGTACGCGACCTGTTGCTGGTGGTGAATGCCGAAGATCTGCGCAAGAAGGATCAGTTCGTGCGCGAAAATCTGAACGCGATGGCAGTCAAGCTGGGCGAGATGCAGGCGCAACTGTTGCGTCTCGACGCGCTGGGTGAGCGTGTCTCCGGCCTGGCCGGGGTCAAACCGCAGGATCTGAATTTCCGCGACAAGCCGGGGCAGGGCGGCGCCGTGCCGGGCGCCGGTCGCGATGTCGGCATGCCGGAATTGCGCAAGACACTGGATCGCATGGCCAAGGATGTGGAACAGCGTTCCGATTACATGGCGGTGATTGAATCCGAGCTGGTGCAGCAAAAGGTCAAAAGCAAAATGCTGCCAACCGCACGGCCGATCGACGGCGGTTTCTATTCCTCCGGCTACGGTTGGCGTATCGACCCCTTTACGGGTCAGGCGACCTTGCATGAAGGTGTCGATTTTGTCGGCCCGGTCGGCACGCCCATCATGGCGGCTGCCAACGGCGTGGTGATCACCGCCGAAAAACACCCCGCTTACGGCAACATGGTTGAAATCGATCACGGCAACGGCCTGGTGACGCGCTATGCGCATGCTTCACGGATATGGGTGAAAGCTGGCGACATCGTCAAGCGCAACCAGAAAATCGCCGAGATTGGTACCACCGGCCGCTCCACCGGGCCGCATCTGCACTTTGAAGTGCATGTCAATGGCGTGGCGCGCAATCCGACCCGTTACCTCGCTGCGGGCGGTGTACTGGCCACGGCACCGGTGGCTGGTGCACAGCCCCCCACCCAGTAGTCCGATCCCCGCATTATTCCGCGCAACCCGGCCTGTGTGCCGGGGTCAGCGCGACCCCCTGCATGCTAAAATCCGCCCCTTGGTTTGAATGGGCTCGAGCGAATTTTGCAGCCCGCGTGAATAATCGCGGCGTCCGCCACCCGGCAGGACGCCGCGCCCTTTGCAGGTTCTCATGGTTACTGGATTGTTGAAAAAGATTTTTGGTAGTCGCAACGAGCGCCTGCTCAAGCAATACGGCAAGACCGTACTGGTCATCAATGCACTCGAAGCCGAGATCAGCGCACTCAGCGACGCTGAGTTGCAAGCCAGAACCGCGACGCTGAAGCAACGCTATCAGGACGGCGCCACGCTCGACGCGCTGCTGCCGGAAGCGTTTGCGGTGGTGCGCGAAGGCGGCAAGCGTGCACTCGGCATGCGCCACTTCGACGCGCAAATGATCGGCGGCATGGTGCTGCACCACGGCAAGATCGCCGAAATGCGCACCGGTGAAGGCAAGACGCTGACCGCCACCTTGCCGGTCTATCTGAATGCGCTGGCCGGCAAAGGCGTGCACGTGGTGACGGTGAACGATTACCTGGCCGCGCGCGACGCCGCCTGGATGGGCAAGCTGTATCGCTTTCTCGGCCTGTCGGTGGGCGTGATACTGGGCCAGCAACCGACCGAGGAAAAGAAGATCGCCTACGCCGCAGATATCACCTACGGCACCAACAACGAATATGGTTTTGATTATCTGCGCGACAACATGGAACATCGCGCCGAAGATCGTCGTCAGCGTGGTTTGTTTTACGCGATTGTCGATGAGGTTGACTCGATTCTGATTGACGAGGCGCGCACGCCCCTGATCATTTCCGGCCCGGCCGACGATCACACCGAGATGTATCAGCGCATCAACCAGATTCCGCCGCAGCTCGAACGCATGGCCGCCGAACCCATACGGGGTGAACCTGACCCCGCCGGTCATTACTGGGTCGATGAAAAAGGCCATCAGGTGCATCTGTCGGAAGCCGGGCACGAACAGGCCGAGAACATCCTGAGCCAGATGGGTCTGCTGCCGGATGGTGCCAGCCTGTATGACCCGCAGCACATCATGCTGATTCATCACTTGAATGCCTCGCTGCGTGCGCATACCCTGTTTTTCAAGGATCAGCACTATGTAGTGCAAAACGGCGAAGTCGTGATCGTCGATGAATTCACCGGTCGCCTGATGGTGGGCCGCCGCTGGTCCGAAGGCTTGCATCAGGCGGTGGAAGCCAAGGAAGGCGTGGCGATTCAGGCCGAGAACCAGACGCTGGCGTCGATCACATTCCAGAACTACTTCCGCATGTACGGCAAGCTGGCTGGCATGACCGGCACCGCCGATACCGAAGCCTATGAATTCCAGGAAATCTATGGCTTGGAAACGGTGGTGATCCCGACGCACCGCCCGATGGTGCGCAAGGATACGCAAGACAAGATCTACCGCACCGCCAAGGAACGCTACGATGCCATCATTCTGGACATCAAGGATTGCTACGAGCGCGGCCAGCCGGTGCTGGTGGGCACCACCTCGATCGAGAATTCCGAATTGCTGAGCGATTTGCTGACCCAGCAGAAACTGCCGCATCAGGTATTGAACGCCAAGCAGCATGCCCGCGAAGCTGAGATCGTGGCCCAGGCGGGCCAGCCGAAAATGGTCACCATCGCCACCAACATGGCCGGTCGCGGTACCGACATTGTGCTGGGCGGCAATATCGAAAAACACCTTGACGCGGTGCGCGAAGACGCGACACTGAGCGAAGCCGAACAGACCGCGCGCATCAGCGCCATGAAAACCGAATGGCAGCAAGTGCACAATCAAGTGCTGGCCGCAGGTGGGCTGCACATTATCGGCAGCGAACGTCACGAATCGCGTCGCATCGACAACCAGTTGCGCGGCCGCTCCGGCCGTCAGGGCGATCCGGGTTCGTCGCGTTTCTATCTGTCGATGGATGATCAGTTATTGCGCATCTTCATGCCCGAAGGCGCGCGCCGTTTCATCCAGAACATCAACATGCCCGCAGGCGAAGCAATCGAAGCCGGCATGGTGTCGCGCTCGATCGAAAATGCGCAGCGCAAGGTTGAGGCGCGCAACTTCGACATTCGCAAACAGCTGCTCGAATACGACGATGTTTCCAACGATCAGCGCAAGGTGATCTATGGCCAGCGCAACGAATTGCTGGAAGCCACCGATATTTCCGACACCATCGCCGACATGCGCCATGGCGTGTTGACCGACGTGCTGCGCAACTATGTCCCCGCCGAAAGCGTGGAAGAGCAGTGGGACATCGCGACCCTGGAACAGGAATTGGCGCGCGACTGGCAGATTGAATTGCCGCTCGCCAAGATGCTGGCAGACGAACCCGACCTGAACGACGATGACTTGCTCGAACGTCTGTTGGGTCGCGCCGATGAAATCTACAACACCAAGGTGGCGCTGGTGGGCCGCGAAGCGTTCAGCAGTTTCGAGCGTTCCCTGATGCTCACCAACCTCGATCTGCACTGGCGCGAGCACCTGGCCGCACTCGACTACCTGCGGCAGGGCATCCACCTGCGCGGCTACGCACAGAAAAATCCGAAACAGGAATACAAGCGTGAAGCGTTTGAACTGTTTTCCAATCTGCTCGATGTGGTACGCAACGATGTGATCCGTGTGATCATGACCGTGCGCATCCAGTCCGCCGAGCAGATCGAACAGGCCGAAGCGCAGATGGGCCAACGCGCTGTTGATACCGACAAACTGAACTACCAGCATGCCGACGCCAATGCGTCGGAAGGCGCTAGCGTTGGCGCCGAAGAGCCGCACAAGGGCGAAACCTTCGTACGCACCAGCGAGAAAGTCGGCCGCAACGACCCCTGCCCCTGCGGCAGCGGCAAGAAGTTCAAGCAGTGCCACGGTAAGCTGGCTTGATTTAAGAACGGCTAACCGCAGGGAGCGCAGAGAAACCTTCTCTTCCTCTGTGCTCTCTGCGTCTCTGCGGTTGCTTTTGAATTCCGACGGAGCTTTGTATGGCAGTTAACCTTGCTTCCCCCACCCCCGACGATCTGCTCGCCGTTCCTGGCGTGACGCTTGCCGCTGCAGCAGCAGGCATCAAGAAATGGACGCGCAATGATGTGCTGCTGGTGCAACTCGCGCCCGGTGCGCGTGTCGCGGGCGTGTTCACGCAAAACGCTTTTGCCGCAGCGCCAGTGCAGTTGTGCCGCCAGCATTTACGCCAGACCCATGACATTCGCGCCTTGGTCGTCAATGCGGGCAATGCCAATTGTGGTACCGGCGCTGCCGGATTGAAGGCGGCGCGCAGCACCTGCGAGGCGGTCGCTACACTGCTGGCCTGCGATGCGACGCAAGTGCTGCCATTTTCCACCGGCGTGATTCTCGAACATCTTCCCGCCGAAAAAATCGTCGCCGTGCTGCCGGACGCCGCCGCGCGCCTGGATGGTTCGCCGCAGGCCTGGGATCAGGCTGCGCAGGCCATCATGACCACCGACACGATCCACAAGGCTGCCTCGAAGAAAATTGAACTGAATGGCACCGCCGTGCACATCACCGGCATGGCCAAAGGCGTGGGCATGCTGGAGCCGAACATGGCAACCATGCTGGCGTATCTCGCCACCGATGCCGCCATTGCCCCGGCGTTGCTGCAAACGCTGGTGAAGGAAGTGGCCGATGCTTCGTTCAATCGCGTGACCGTGGACGGCGACACCTCGACCAACGATTCTTTCTTGTTGATCGCCACCGGCCAGACCGCTGTCGCAGAAATCGTCAGCGCCGACGATGCGCGCTTTCCGGCATTGCGCGCAGCATTGATTGATGTCGCCGCCGATCTCGCGCAACGCATCGCGCGCGACGGCGAAGGCGCCACCAAGTTCGTAACGATTAACGTCACCGGTGCCAGCACGGTCGAGGAGGCGCACAGCGTCGCCAAAAAAATCGCCAACTCGCCGCTGGTCAAGACAGCCTTGTTCGCCAGCGACCCCAATCTGGGTCGCGTGCTGATGGCGGTTGGCAACGCGCTGCCCGCCCTCGATACCAGCAAGGTCAACATCTGGTTCGCCGATGTATTGGTGGTGGAGAACGGCGGCCGCGCGGGGAGCTACCGTGAAGAGGATGGCCAGCGCGTACTCGCCCCAGCCGAAATTTCCATGCGCGTCGATCTGGCGCGTGGGACGGCGCAGACGACGGTGTGGACCTGCGATTTTTCCTACGATTACGTGAAGATCAATGCCGAGTATCGGACTTGATTCAAGCTTGAGCCATTGCTTATATGCAACCAAAAGGGCATAACCGCAGAGACGCAGAGACCGCAGAGGAAACCAGAATCCTGCGGAGTTTTTCTCTGCGGCCCCTGCGTCTCTGCGGTTATGATTTTTGGCTGGCAAATAATTTCCATGACCACGCCTGATCTATCTGCACTCATCACCCGCGCCGAGCAAGTGTTGACCCGGCTTGAAAGCTGGTTGCCTGCGCCGGTTCCCGCGCCGGATTGGCAGGCATCCTTGGCCTTTCGCTGGCGCACGCAGGGTGCGCAGGGGTTCTTGCAAGCGGTCAAACACGTCGCGCAGATTCGGCTGGCTGACTTGCAGCATGTCGATGTGCAGAAGAAACAGATTGAACAAAACACGCGCCAATTCGTCGCGGGCCTGCCGGCCAACAATGTGCTGCTGACGGGCGCGCGCGGTACCGGCAAGTCGTCGTTGATCAAAGCCTGCCTGAATGAATTTGCCGCGCAGGGCTTGCGCTTGATCGAGGTGGACAAGAATGATCTCGCCCATCTGGCCGATATTGTTGACCTGATCGCCGAGCGGCCCGAACGCTTCATCGTGTTTTGCGATGATTTATCGTTCGAGTCGGGCGAGCCCGGCTACAAGGCGCTCAAGGCAGCCCTCGATGGCTCGATTGCTGTGGCCTCCGACAATGTGTTGATCTACGCTACCTCGAATCGCCGTCACTTGATGCCGGAAATGCTGCGCGAGAATCTGAGCTACGAACACACCGCAGACGGCGAGATTCATCCGGGCGAAGGCATAGAGGAAAAAATCTCGCTGTCGGAACGCTTCGGCTTGTGGCTGTCGTTTTATCCGTTCCAGCAGGACGACTATCTTGGCATCGTCGCGCACTGGCTGAATGACTTCGGCTTCGATGCCGCAGAGATTGAAGCTGCCCGCGCCGACGCGCTGCGCTTCACCATCGAACGCGGTTCGCGCTCGGGACGTGTCGCCTGGCAATTCGCGCGGCATTGGGCAGGGCAGGCAAGACTGGACAAACGATGAACCACGGGGCCTACGAGGGGCACGGAGAACAGCAAAAACAAGATCAACCGCCAAGACGCCAAGGACGCCAGGAAATCCTTCATGGCGTCCTTGGCGTCTTGGCGGTTGATGCTGCCTTTCTCCGTGTCCCCCGTGTCCTCCGTGGTGAAAACCTTCTTTTCCAACAATGAGCACGACTCCCCTTGATGTCGCCGTCGGCGTCCTGATCCAGGCCGATGGGCGCTTTCTGCTCGGGCAGCGTCCGGCAGGCAAGCCCTATGCAGGTTACTGGGAATTTCCCGGCGGAAAATTGGAAGCCGGTGAAGCGGTATTCACCGCACTCAAGCGCGAATTGCATGAAGAGCTGTGGCTGGATATTCATGCCGCTGCGCCCTGGGTCACGCGGGTCTTTGTGTATCCGCATGCAACCGTGCGCTTGCATTTCTGGCGCGTCTATCAGAATGTCGGAGAGAACAGCAGCGGCTGGACGGGCACGCCGCATGGCCGTGAGAATCAAGCGTTCGGCTGGTTCGATCTCGACACGCTGCCTGCCCCGCTGTTGCCGGCCACGCTGCCGGTGCTGCGCTGGCTGGCGTTGCCGCCGCTGTATGCAATCTCTGCCGCTGAGCGTTTGGGTGTCGCTGAATTTCTGCGCTGCCTGCAGCGCAAGGTGGAAGGGGGAACCTTGCCACTCTTGCAACTGCGCGAGAAAAATCTATCCGCTGAAGATTTCTCCACGTTGTTCCGCGAGGTGCGCGCCATCACGCAAGGCAGTCAAACCTGTCTGTTGATCAATAGCCATCACCCGCAGCACTATTGGGAGCAGGCCGACGGGGTGCATCTGACGGCGGCGGATTTGATGACGCTGGCGGCGCGTCCCGATCTGCCCTGGGTCGGGGCCTCGGTGCACACGGCAATGGAGCTGCAACAGGCGACCGACCTTGGTTGCGACTTTGCTGTCCTCGGCAGCGTCAGGGAAACGCGCAGTCATCCAGTACAAGCAGCGCTCGGTTGGCCGCAATGGCACACGCTGGCGCAGCACAGCGCAGTGCCGGTGTATGCGATTGGCGGCTTGGGCCGGGATGACTTGGCGTGCGCGCAACAGCAGGGTGCGCATGGCATCGCGGCGATTTCTGCCGTGTGGAAATAAGCTGGGGAAGGCAAAGCAAACCGCCAAGGCGCCAAGGAAAAATCTTGGGAAGGTGTACCGGAAAGGAGATGCTCTTGTCACCTTCGCAAGCTTATTCTTGGCGCTCTTGGCGCCTTGGCGGCCAAGGATTTTTACAGTCTTATTGCACAGGTGGACTGCCGTCCGGCAACGCGTCGTTGTCGTTTTCCGGCGCCGGCGCGCTAATCACATAATCGCCCGCTGCCCAGGCCCCTAGATCAATTTCCTTGCAGCGCGCGCAGCAAAACGGGCGGTAGCGATTGTCTGCGCTCCACGCTACCTGGCGGGCGCACGTCGGGCAGTTCACGGTTGTCATAGATTGCACAGAATCAATTCAAATGGAATATCGCGTTCCACTGTTTTCGGTTTCGGGCTGCCGTCCAGGCGCGTGAAGCGGATCCACAGCATGTATTTGTTGGCACTGATTTCCGGGATGGCTTCCTGTTCTGCCGCGATGCGTACCTGCAGCATGTGGTAATGCTTGCCGCCGAGCATTTGCTGGTAACCGCCCTGGGTGGCAGTGAGGGCGCTGCTCTGGCCGCTTTCGCGCAGCAGGTGCAGCACCATCGCCATCGCTTCGCACAGCGGTAGCATCGGGCCGACCCATTGATCGAGATCGGCCTTGCGTTGTTCACTCGGCCTCTGCTGCCAGGCATAGTAGGACGGCAGGTCGAATTCGCAGGCACCGCCGGGAATGATGGTACGGCTGCGCACATTCATCAGCCATTCGTTGTCGCGCAGTGTCTGCCCGGGTTTGCCTTGCGTCTTGATCAGCGCCTGCTGGATGCGCTCGATTTTTTGCAGTACCGTGTTGAGCGCGTCTTCGGAAATATCGGGGTTGCTGCGAAACGCCATCAGCACATGGCGCTGCCGTTCCAGTTCCTGCAACAAGTCGGCTTTCAGATCGGCGCGGCCAGCGACATCGAGAATTTCAAACAACGTCACCAGTGCCGTGTGGTGCATATAGGCGTGCGGCTGTCCGACAAAATAGGTGAACTTGTCGAACAAGTCTTCCAGCCGCAGCAGGGTGCGAATGCGTTCGTTGAAGGGGTATTCGTAGAGAATCAAGGCCGGCCTCGGTTCAGGCGCAGCGCGGGCGGTCGCGCGCTGTCTGTAAAGTCGTGATTCTGAACCATGCGGCGACGATTGACAATGCGGCGTGCGGGATGACGAATGACGCCACCTGCGGTGGCAGGATGCCGCTGGCGCGGCAAAGGTTCATGCCTCACCTGCCGATGGTGCGCAGGTTGGCGGCGTAGGCGCGGTAGCGCAGGTGCAGGTGTTCGATTTGTTCTGACAAATCGCCGGGCGCGTCGTTATTGTCGATCACGTCGTCGGCCACCGCGCGACGTTGTGCGCGTGTCGCTTGCGTGGCCATGATGGCGCGCACCTGTTCGGCGCTTAATCCGCTTCTGGCGATGACGCGTTCGATTTGCGCAGCTTCCGGGCAATCGACCACGGCAATGCGATCCACTTCATCCTTCCAGCCGCCGCGTTCAACCAGCAGTGGCACGACTACCAGCGCATAAGGGGCACTGCTGCGCATAATTTCCTGGCGCGCCTGGGCGCGAATCATGGGGTGAAGGATGTGTTCCAGTTGGTGCCGCAGGGCCGGGTTGCCGAAAGCGGCAACGCGCATCTTGTCGCGGTCGAGGGCGCCTTCCGCAGTCAGCATCTGCCCGCCAAAGGTAGCGACAATCGCGTCCAGCGCAGCGCCTTGCGGTGCGGTCAGTTGATGGGCAATCTGGTCGGTATCGACAATCGCTGCGCCAAGTGCTTGAAACAAATCGGCGACTGTCGATTTGCCGCTGCCGATGCCACCGGTGAGGCCGATCAGAAACATCAGAAAATGAACTGGTTGATGTGCGCGCCATAAAACAGCGCCAGCACGCCACCCAGTGCCAGGTAAGGGCCAAAGGGAATATGTACGCCGCGCTGCTGGCGGCCCGAGACGATCAGGAAAATGCCGACCAGCGCGCCGACCACGGAAGAGATCAGGATGATGGCAAGCAGCATTTTCCAGCCCAGCCAGGCACCCAATCCGGCCAGCAGTTTGAAATCGCCGTAGCCCATGCCCTCTTTGCCGGTGGTCAGCTTGAACAGCCAATAGACCGACCAGAGCGATAGATAACCGGCCAGCGCGCCAATCACTGCTTCGTGGAGCGGAACAAAGACGCCAAACAGATTGAACAGCAACCCCAGGCCAAACAGCGGCAAGGTCAGATCGTCCGGCAGGAATTGGGTGTCGGCGTCGATGAAGGTGAGTGCGATCAAGAGGTAAAGCAGGAGCAAGGCACCTGCCAGCGCCCAGCCGAAGCCGAAATGCCAGGCAGCATAGGCACTGAGTGCCGCCGTCAGCAATTCCACCAGTGGGTAACGCAGACTGATCGGGCTCTTGCACTGCGCGCAGCGACCGCGCAGCAAAAGATAGCTGAGCAGGGGAATGTTTTGCCAGGGCTTGATCGGCGCCTGGCAGGCGGGGCAGGCCGAGGGTGGGTGGCTGAGTCCGAGCGGTTTTGTTTCCGGGGCGGGCAGCTCCAGCAGGGCGGCACAATCGCAACGCCATTCCGCCTCCAGCATTTTCGGCAGGCGTGCGATGACGACGTTGAGGAAGCTGCCGATGCACAAGCCAAACACTGCGATCAGTGGAATCAGCACTGCAGCATCGTGCATGGGCAAACTCAGGCTGGCAAGTGCTTCGGTCAGCATTAAATCACTGATCCCAGTTTGAAAATCGGCAGATACATCGCCACCACCAGACCGCCGATGATGACGCCCAGCACCACCATGATGATCGGCTCCATCAGGCTGGACAGTGCTTTGACCATCTCATCCACCTCTGCTTCGTAAAAATCGGCGACCTTGCCGAGCATGTGATCGAGCGAACCCGATTCCTCACCGATCGCGGTCATTTGCGTCACCATGTTCGGGAACACATTGGCATCCTGCATCGACGCGGTCAGGCTGGAGCCGGTACTGACCTGCATCTGGATTTTCTTGGTGGCTTCGACATAGACCTGGTTGCCGGATGCGCCACCGACTGAGTCCAGTGCTTCAACCAACGGTACACCCGCAGCAAACATGGTCGCCAGGGTACGGGTCCAGCGGGCAATCGTTGCTTTGCGAATCAGCTCACCAAATACAGGCATGCGCAACAACCAGCGATCCATGGTGTGGCGGAATTTGATGGAGCGCCGCCAGGATTGCATCATGAAATAGAATGCCCCGAAGATCCCGCCGAAAATCACATACCAGTAGCTGACAAAAAAATCGGAAATCGCAATCACCACCAGGGTAGGGCCGGGCAAGTCGGCGCCGAAGCTGGTAAACACCTGTTTGAATGCCGGTACCACCTTGAGCATGATCACAGTCACCACCAGGAAGGCAACAATAATCACCGCAGTTGGGTAGAACAATGCGCCCTTGATTTTGGCCTTGATCGCCTGGGTTTTTTCCATGTAGGTCGCCAGACGATCCAGCAGGGTATCGAGAATACCGGCTTGCTCGCCTGCTGCAATCAGGTTGCAAAACAGGGCGTCGAAATACAGCGGATATTTGCGGAAAGCCTGACTCAGGCTGCTGCCGGTTTCTACATCGCCGCGAATATCCATCAACAGTTTGGTCACGGAAGGGTTGTTGTGACCCTTGGCGACGATGTCGAAGGCTTGTAGTAACGGTACTCCAGATTTCATCATAGTTGCGAGCTGGCGCGCAAAAATGGTGATGTCCTTGTCGGTGATCTTGCGGCCGCCCCGCAGGTTCTGTTTCTTGACCTTGGCCTTCATAACCCCCTGACGGCGCAGGGTGGCGTGTACGATATTGATCCCGCCGGCACGCATCTCACCCTTGATGACTTTGCCGCCCTTGTCGCGCCCTTCCCAGGAAAAATTGAATTCCTTGGCGCGCTGTTTCACAACCTTGGTAGCCATGCCTTCCTCCGCTTCCTATCCTGATCGCACGGTGGCGATCGCTTCTATTCGTTGGTGCAGCTCAAGACTTCTTCAATCGAGGTCATGCCCTGTTTGACCTTGAGCAAGCCCGATTGGCGCAAATCTCGAATGCCTTCTTTCTGCGCCTGTTCGGCAATTTGCATGGCGTTGCCATGCTCCAGGATGATGCGCTGGATTTCCTCGGAAATCGGCATCACCTGATAAATCCCGACGCGCCCCTTGTAACCGCTGCCGCTGCATCGCTCGCAACCGACCGGGCGATACGGCTGCCAACTGCCGTCCAGATCGCCCTCCTTGAAACCGGCATCGAGCAAGGCCTGGTCGCTCACCTGCAACGGTTGCTTGCAACTACACAAGCGCCGCGCCAGGCGCTGGGCGGTAATCAGAATCACGCTGGCGGCAATGTTGAACGGTGCCACGCCCATGTTCATCATGCGTGTCAGTGTGGTCGGCGCGTCGTTGGTATGCAGCGTGGAAAACACCATGTGACCGGTTTGCGCCGCCTTGATCGAGATATCGGCGGTTTCCAGATCGCGAATCTCGCCCACCATGATAACGTCGGGATCCTGGCGCAGGAAGGCCTTCAACGCCGCCGCAAAGGTCAGGCCGGCTTTGTCATTGACGTTGACCTGGTTGACCCCGGGCAAGTTGATCTCGGCCGGATCTTCGGCGGTGGAAATATTAATGCCCGGCTCGTTCAGGATGTTCAGACAGGAGTACAGCGACACCGTCTTGCCGCTCCCGGTTGGGCCGGTGACCAGCACCATGCCGTAGGGCCGGCGCACCGCATCGAGCAGCAATTGTTTTTGCTCCGGTTCATAACCCAGGGCTTCGATGCCCATCTTGGCGGCGGCGGGGTCGAGAATCCGCATCACGATTTTTTCGCCAAACAGAGTGGGCAAGGTGCTGACCCGAAAATCGATCGCGCGCGTCTGCGATATCGCCAGCTTCATGCGGCCATCCTGCGGCACGCGCTTTTCCGAAATATCCAGCTTGGAAATTACCTTGATGCGCGACGCCAGCTTGTCCTTGATCACCAGTGGCGGCTGCGCTACTTCGCGCAACACACCGTCAATGCGCAGACGGATGCGGTAAAACTTTTCAAACGGCTCGAAGTGCAGATCGGAAGCGCCCTGGCTGATCGCATCCATCAGTATTTTCTGCAGAAACTTGACGACCGGCGCGTCGTCCACATCGGCCGTGTCGGCCGCACTGGCCTGTTCTTCCTCGAGTGGCATGTCGAAGCTGAAGTCGTCGCCAATCAGGGTATCCAGATTTTGCTCGGCCGACTGCCCGAGTTTTTCGACCACCTGCATCAGTTTTTTGTGTTCGACTACAACTGGATCGACCGCCAGCTGGGTTTGAAATTTTATTTTCTCCAGCGCCTGCGGATTGGTCGGGTCGGACATCAGCACCGCCAGGCGGTTGCCGCGTTTGTTCAGCGCCACCACACGCAATTGCATCACCAGTTTGGGGTCGATCACGGTGGTCGGCAGCAATTCGACTGCAACGGTGTTCAGGTCCAGCAGAGGATAGCCGAAGGTGTTCGAAATCACGCGCGCCAGATCGAGATCGCTGATCTTGCCCTGCTGAAACAATTCGTCGGTGAAGGAGGATTTGCTGAGGGCGGCCTGTTTGTTCAGAGCCTCTGCTTCTGCCACGGTCAACAGACACTGTTGTACCAAAGTGCGCGCCAACGGCGACAGTTGTGCGCTGGAACTGCTGGATGCGGGAGGAGCCGTCACTGCCATAGCGTTGAATCAAGGGAAGGGCGCGCGATCAAGGGGCGCAGCCCAAGTGTCAAAGGAAAATCATAATGCCTGCCAGCACCTTGTTTGTAAAGGGTTGCGGGCTGCGCGCCAGCTTGTATGTGGTCAAAAATGGACGGCCTGCGCCGATCCGTCAATATCGGCAGTTCGCCTGCCATCTTGAGGCCCGTTGGGCGGCGTTTCATTTTCGGCTATCCTCGGGGGGTCAATCAAAAACTCCACCCATTCCTCTCATCATGGCCCAGAAGAAAACCGACTATCTGAAGCAGATTCTCAACGCCAAGGTCTATGACGTGGCGCGTGAAACCCCGCTTGAACCGGCCCGCAGCCTGTCGGCGCGCATCAACAACACGGTGCTACTCAAGCGCGAAGACATGCAACCGGTGTTTTCCTTCAAGCTGCGCGGCGCGTACAACAAGATGGCGCATCTGGATGCGGCGCAACTGAAACGCGGCGTGATCTGCGCCTCAGCTGGCAACCATGCGCAAGGTGTGGCACTGGGCGCCAACAAACTGCAAACCACAGCGGTGATCGTGATGCCCGTCACTACCCCGCAACTCAAGATCGACGCAGTCAAGCGTTTCGGTGGACGCCATGTGGAAATCGTCCTGCACGGCGAGAGCTACAGCGATGCTTACCAGCACGCGCTCACGCTGGAACAGAAGAAAGGTCTGACCTTCGTTCACCCCTTCGACGATCCGCTGGTGATCGCCGGTCAGGGCACGGTGGCAATGGAAATCCTGCGCCAGCATCCTGGGCCGATTCACGCGATTTTCGTAGCGATTGGCGGCGGCGGGCTGATCTCCGGCGTGGCTGCCTATGTCAAGGCGCTGCGCCCGGAGATCAAGATCATCGGCGTGCAGATGTGCGACTCCGACGCCATGATCCGTTCGGTGGAAAGTGGAAAGCGCGTGCAGCTGGACGATGTCGGTCTGTTCGCCGATGGCACCGCAGTCAAATATGTGGGCAGCGAAACCTTCCGCCTGTGCAAGCAATATGTGGACGACTATGTGCGCGTGGACACCGATGCGGCCTGCGCGGCGATCAAGGATGTGTTTCAGGATACCCGCACGGTGATGGAACCATCCGGTGCGCTGGCGATTGCCGGCGCCAAGGCCTATGCTGCCAAACACAAACTCAAGGGCGAAACCCTGGTGGCGATCGCCTGCGGCGCCAACATGAACTTCGACCGCCTGCGCTTTGTCGCCGAACGCGCTGAAATCGGTGAACAGCGCGAAGCGGTACTCGCCGTCAGCCTGCCGGAAGCGCGCGGCAGCTTCCGCAAATTCTGCGAACTGCTGGGCCCGCGTAACATCACTGAATTCAACTACCGGATTGCCGATGCGAAAGAAGCGCACCTGTTCGTCGGCGTGCAAACCAGCAAGGCCGACGAAGGTGACAAGATCGCCGCCAACTTCAAGCGCCACGGCTTCAAGACGCTCAATCTCACCAATGACGAACTGGCCAAGCTGCATCTGCGCCACCTCGTCGGCGGTCACTCACCGCTGGCGAAAAATGAATTGCTGTATCGCTTTGAATTCCCGGAGCGCCCGGGTGCTTTGATGCGCTTCCTGTCCAGCATGAACCCGAACTGGAACATCAGCCTGTTTCACTACCGCAACCAGGGCGCCGACTACGGCCGCATTCTGGTCGGCATCCAGGTTCCGCCGAACGAGAAGAAGGCGTTCAAGGAATTCCTGCAGGCGCTTGGGTATCGTTATTGGGACGAGAGCAACAACCCGGCGTACAAGTTGTTTCTTGGCTGATTAAAAACCATTGGCCACAGAGGCAGAGGAAAAACAAAGTCTCAACGCAAAGGCGCAAAGGCCGCAAAGAAACGCAAAGGAACAAATTCTTTGCGACTCCTTTGCGGCCTTTGCGTTGTAGCCTTTGATCTCTCGCTTTGATTTTCTCTGTGCCTCTGTGGCCAACGGTTTTTATTCTTCAGAGTCGAAGAATCTGACCTGATTTGGCATCGCCGATGTTTCACAAGGTTCTTCATCAAACGCAATATCGCCATCGGCGTCCGCCACACCGGTTGCCCGCAAACCCTTGAAATCAAACAATCCGGCATCCATCAGATGTGACGGCACCACGCGGGTCAAGGCGTTGAACATGGTTTCGATGCGGCCGGGGTATTTCTTTTCCCAGTCGTTCAGCCAGCGTTTCACTTCCTGACGTTTCAGGTTTTCCTGGCTGCCACAGAGATTGCACGGAATGATTGGGAACTGCTTGACCTGCGCATAGCGCACCAGATCGGCTTCCTTCACCGTGGCGAGCGGGCGGATCACGATGTGCTTGCCGTCATCGCTGACCAGCTTGGGCGGCATCGCCTTGAGCTTGCCGCCGTAGAACATGTTGAGGAAAAAAGTGCCGAGGATGTCG
>Ga0209515_10004635_pt1 | contig 18426 bp, 13 predicted proteins | sample Subgroupgradi54m_FD_187454 | JGI IMG/M metagenome (GOLD analysis project Ga0209515, IMG submission 187454) | Subsurface groundwater microbial communities from S. Glens Falls, New York, USA - GMW60B uncontaminated upgradient, 5.4 m (SPAdes)... ...
CAATTTTTCTTATTAAAATTGGTTTAATATAGATTCCTCCACGAGCAAAAGTTGCATAACTTCCTGCTGCTTCCAGCGGGGTAATTGCATTGCTTCCCAAGGCAACTGATAGATTAGGTTCCAGCTTGCTTTCTATACCACAGGCTTTTGCAGTTTCAATAATTTTTTCAATACCGACTTCTCTTGCCACTTTTACTGCAGGTATATTTCTTGAAAAAACTAATGCTTCTTTTACAGTAATATTGCCCCAAAACTTACCATCAAAGTTTTTAGGTTCCCATATCATGTCAATTCCATCTTCAATTTCTACTCTTGAATCTTTTATTTTTGTATTTGGATCAACTATTCCAAGTTCAAATGCTGTCAGGTAAGTAAACGGCTTAAATGCCGAACCGATTGTATGAGGATTTGTAGCTCTATTCCATTGATTCTCCCAATAATTTCCTACACCACCAACCAGAGCTCTGATTTGTCCTGTTTTTATATCTATTGCACACAATGCATATTGTGTGACTCCACGAGGCGCAGTTTTAATTTCTTCATTTAGAATTTTTTCTGCTTTTCCCTGTGCTACAGGATCTAGGCTGGTGTAAACCCTGTATCCTTTTTCTTTTAATTTTTCCAAATTGAATCTTTCTTTAAGTTGTTCAAGAACATAAGAAAAATAATATGGATACAATTCAAACTGTCCAGGCGAAGAGTTAAATTTTATTTTTTCATTTACCGCAGACTGATATTGTTTTTTTGTTATGTATCCGAATTCAAGCATCTTTTGAAGAACTAGTTTTCTTCTTGTTTCAGATGCTTTTTTATCCATTGACAGTGCACTTGGTGCTTTTAAAAGTCCTGCAAGATAAGCAGCCTCACCTAATGTCAGTTCAGAAGCTTCTTTATTAAAATATCTTTGTGCGGCTCTTTCAACACCATAGGCTCTGTTTCCTAAAAAAACTTGATTTAAATAAAGTTCAAGGATTTTGTCTTTGTTAATTTTTCTTTCCATTTCAAGAGCAAGTAAAAGTTCTTTTATCTTCCTTGTAAAGGTTCTTTTTCTCTCTTTTTCTGGAATGAGCAAATTCTTAACAAGCTGTTGGGTTATTGTGCTTCCGCCTTCTACTATTTGTCCTGCCTGTAGATTTACAAAGAAAGCCCTTATAATTGCAGGAATATCTATACCACTATGTTCATAAAAACTTTTATCTTCTATAGCTAGTACCGCTCTTCTTAAAAATGGAGAGATTTGGCTGAGAGGAATTACTTTTCTGTCTTCTACACCTTGTAAAAATCCTACAAAATTATCTCGATAGTCATAAATTTCTATAGAGCTTATTGGCTCATATTCTGTCAAATGACTTATAGATGGCAATCCTAAAAACCTATTCACACACGGCAAAGCAAAATAAGCACCTAAAACAAGAGCCAAAACAAATGCAATTATAAAAAAGAATTTACTGGTCATTTACAAACTATGACTTCCTAATAGTTTACTGGATCATATTAAATAAAAAGCCAGCACAGGATTAGTGCTGGCTTTAATTATATCTTTAGACTAGTACTTATTAGCTTGAGAAAGCTTTTGAAGCACCATCAACAGTCCATTCAACAGCATCAGGAATTCCTTGAAATGCAGAATGTAGTGTTGCACAGTGGAATGGTTTATCCCAACCTGCAATCAATCCTTTACCACCCCAAAGTAATCCGCCAACTGTTCCGTGAACTACTGCTCCAGGAGCTGCTCCGAAAATTACACCAGCTAATGTTTCGCCAGCACCTTTTTCATCACCAAGTGCACCTGCTACTGCTTTTGTACCTTTTACTGCACCACGAACTAATCCTGTTGTTGTGCCAACAAGTACTCCAGTTGCTCCGCTTAGTGCAGCACCAACTGCTTTAAATGGTAAACCTATTGTCCATCCAAGTAGTGGATCAGCTTTCTTACAGCCTGAGCTAGATTCATCTGCTAATGCTGCTATTGGCATTAACATTGATACGATTAAAGTTAATGCAAGTAGATTTGATTTTTTTAACATTCTTTTTTTGCTCCTTCTTATTATTTTTACCTACCCCTAAGATGATAATTTAACCAGTTCTGTCCTATAATGCAAACTATTAGACATATATTTTTTACAAACCGTATAGCATTACATATTTATACTTCATGTAGACCAGAAAAAAGACTTATAGTAAATTCCCAGAAAACTACAATGAAAATGAGGTAGAAAAGGGCTTAGACAAGGACTATTTGGGTATTACTTCAAGGAATATAGTAACTTTAGAAAAGACCAGTACAAGTGTAAAAGCACAGTATGGCAAATGCATGAATAAGATATATAAAACTTTTGTTTGTAACTTTATCATTGGGATTGTATTCCTGTCTGGATTCTTTTTAACAGCATGCATTTCTCAGCCTCCGCTTAAAGGCGGAATAAATATTGTTATTCAAAAAGGATATGAACTTGAACTAAACTTTAGCACCCCAATAAATTTTTATTACAGCCAGACTGGAGATAAAGTAGCCGGCTTTATAAAAAAAGGGATTGCTCTTGGAAATGATTTTGTAATTCCTGCTGGAAGCAGGGTTGAAGGAATTATTACAGAAGTTAAAAAACCAAAAAACTTTGGTCAGGATGGAGCTTTCCACATTGATATAAATGAAATTGTTACACCAGAAAATATTTCTATTCCTGTTTACGGAAGCATCAGTACAGAAACTTCAAGCAAGAGCGAAAAAGTTGCAGAGATATTAAGCTATGATGCAGCTTTAATTGCATTTGGAAGTCTAAATGGATTTATAGGAAGCATTCAGTATGGCGGAATACCACTTGCAATTGCAAGTCACGGAATTAGTTTGCTGGCAGGAACAGGAGTAGGAGCTGGTGCTGGAATAATAGGCTCTGTAGCAAGAAAAGGAAAAATTCCTACTGCAATAACAGGACAACCAATGAAAGTCTCATTAAACACAGACTTATATATTCTCGGTGATTTACCAAAAATCAGAGATCAGAAATCAGAAATCAGAAATCAGAAAAATGAATATAAAGGCTTTCGTTTTTTTGAATCAGTAAAAAAAGAAGATATTGATCTTACAATTAAAAAAATAAATAAAAATCACAGTGAAACATATGGAGATTACATCACTTTAGATTTTGTTTTAAAAAACAACTCAAAAAATATAATAAGCCTTTCAGACTTTGCTTTAACTGACGAATCTAGCTCTGAACAAATACATCCAGATCTTCTTCTTTCAGGAACAGAAGCATTAAAAAGAGTAGATTCATCTCACGAATTAACCACTTCTCTTTCTTTTATAATTAGAGAGAAAGAAATAAAAAATTATTATTTGGCATTAATTGATCCTTTAGATAGGGGAGTAATCATCAAAGTAGCTTTAAACAAACCCGAGAATAAATGATTTACATGCTGTTATAATATTCAATCATGACAGAAAAAACTTTGGAGAAAAAAACCGTGGCTAAAGAAGGCATTGATCTGGATTCAATTGCATATTTCAATGGAAAATTTATTCCTCTTCGTGAAGCAAACATAAACATAATGACCCATGCTTTTCAGTATGGCACTGGAGTATTTGAAGGTATTAGAGGTTACTGGAATACAGATGAAAAACAAATGTATATTTTTCGTCTGAGAGAACATTTTGAAAGGCTTGCAAATAGTTGTAAATTAATAAGACTTGAATTAGATAAATCAACTGATGAACTGTGCAATATTACAGTTGAACTAATGAAAAAAAATAAACCAACCTATGACATGTACATAAGGCCAAATGTTTACAAGTCAGGAATTATTGTTGGACCATCACTTTTAAATAAAAAGGGATCAAATCCAACAGCACTTTCCATTTGTACTATGCCATTGGGTGAATACGTGGATATTTCAAAAGGACTTCATGTCTGTGTCAGCAGCTGGACTAGAGTAGATGATAATGCAATTCCTGCCCGTGGAAAAATTCAGGGCAGCTATGTAAACACTGCTCTTGCAAAAACAGATGCTCTTTTAACAGGCTTTGATGATGCAATTGTACTCAGCTCAAATGGACACGTTTCCGAAGGCAGTGCAATGAATTTTTTCATAGTGCGTGAAGGGAAACTCATTACTACGCCAATAACTTCAAATATTCTAGAAGGAATTACAAGAGCCACAGTTATTGAACTAGCAAAGAATGAATTAAAACTTGATACTGAAATAAGAGAAATTGATAGAACAGAGCTGTATATAGCTGATGAAGCTTTCTTTTGCGGAACTGGTGCACAAGTCAGTCCTATTACAATGATTGACAATAGATCAATTGGAACAGGAAAAGTCGGACCAATTAGTAAAAAACTTCAGGATATTTATTTCAAAGTAGTACGCGGACAAAATTCAAAATACAAAGAATGGTGTACTTCTGTTTTTTAAGAAGCTCTTTTCTTTCTTTCATTCCATTCTTTTTCTAGCTCATCTACATTTTTATATCTTTTAAGTTTTATTTCACCTGAGAATACTCTTCTATCGTACTCTTCATCGGCTTTCTTATCCCATTGATTAATTAAATCTTTTAATTCTCTTACCGAAAGTTTTTTATAATCAATCTCTGAATCCGTCATCATCTACCTCCCCATCATTATAGACATAAAATACTCTTAAATCAAAATCACCCTTAGGGGGCTCAACTTTGATTTTAATTGTACCACTATACATTTTAATCTCATGCCAGTACATCTTATCGTTTTTTAACAATGTTAGAAAACGATAAAGTCCAAATAGTTGTTCATCAGTAGGATAAAATCTCTCAATCATCAAGATTAAATTATCATTCTGAAACATTAACAACAATAAGGTAAAATCTCTGATTTGGTTAAGTAAGAATATTACTTATTTTCTAAATCACCATCTGTTTTAGGATCAAAAGGTCTTGCTGTTAATTCCCAATCACTATCTGAATAAACTATTTGCTCACCGGTTTCTGGTTCTAACTCAGGAAATTTTTCTAAAGCCTCTGGCTCAGCATCAGGAGCAATGACTTCTACAGAATGTAGAGTATCATCTTCGCCATCACCTGCTGCTAATTTTAGTGCTAATTCTCTCAATTGTTGTGGTGTAAATATACCTAAACTAGTTATAGTTAGTGGTTTACTTAAAGCTGGTTGTGTTCCAGTGGTTGGAATTGATCCTCCTTGACTTGAAGTTGATTGTCCCTGACTTGAAGAGGGTGTAGATTGTGCTTGCCTTGGATCAGTTCCAGAAGCTCTTGGAGTTTGATTATTTGCTGGTCCTATTCCACCTAACATATTTAATTCTCCTTTATTTACTTTTACTATACAAACCAATAGTAGCAATGTTTAAATCTTAAAGTCAAAACTACAAGATAAATTTTTTCTCATAATATCTCTTAACCAGAATCCATTGATTTTAATTATATTTCTACTTTTTCCTTGCCCAGACCAATCTACTTCCATAGTTGTTTTTATCAAAAGATAAAATATCAAAACCAGAAAGCAAATCCTTTAATTCCTGATCTGAGAAATTTCTAAGCATCATTCCTTTTCTCATAGCATCGGTATAAACATGCGTTTTATCTTCAAGCTCAAAATATTCGCCTTTTCCAGAACCAACTTGATCAAAACATCCAAAAAGAAATCCTTTATCAACTAAAACTTTATGAGCTTTTTCAAGAATAGTTTTTGCTTGATTAAATCTAAAATGCTCAAGCACAGAATTACATATGATTGCATCAAAAGTATTTTCTTTAAATGGCAAATTCAATAAATCACCAATTAAAAAATTAACATTTGCATTATCTTCCTGAGCCCATGTTTTAGCCAGTTCAATTGCAGGCTTTGCAGTATCTATTCCGGTTACATCAAAACCATATTTTGAAATAAATATTGAAAGCCAACCCGATCCACAGCCAAAATCCAAAACTTTTTTAACTTGATATTTTTTTAACTTTCGAGTAATTTCATGAATATACGGAAGCTTTGGTAACTCCTTATGGGGTTTTGAAACTCTCTTCCAAGCCTCATCCCAAAACATTAAGTTTTCTTCGTATATTTTTCCTATGTCTTGCATTGAAGTATTCATAGTCCAATAAAAATGTCGTTATATTTAACTTGTTTCTGCCTACCGCTCGTTTCGCACGAATGCTCAACTCGCTCTTCCTTACACATCGCTTTTTGGTGAATAAATCACACAAAAAGCTTATTTATTCTTTTATACACCATAGCTAGGCAGCAACTTTGTCTTCTTAAGTAACATGTCTTTAATCAGTTATAATCTAACACAGAACATCAATCTGTACAATAAACTAAGGAAGAAATGAAACCAGACTTAAAACAACAAAGCAAAACAATTACAGAAGGACCTGAAAGAGCACCCCACAGAGCATTCCACCGTGCCATGGGACTTGGTGATAAAGAATTAAATCAGCCTTTTATTGGTGTAGCCAGTACCTGGAATGAAGCTACTCCATGCAACATAACACTTAAAGATCAAGCAGGTGCAATTAAAAAATCAATTTCATCAAATGGAGGAACTCCAAGAGAATTTATCACCATTTCAGTAAGCGACGGTATTGCAATGGGGCATGAAGGAATGAAAGCTTCGCTTGTAAGTCGTGAAATAATTGCAGACTCAGTAGAATTAATGATGCGTGGCCATTGCTATGATGGCTGGGTAGGAATTGCCGGATGCGACAAGAGTCTTCCTGGGATGATGATGGCAATGCTCAGACTAAATCTTCCATCACTTTTTCTTTATGGCGGAACTATAATGCCCGGAAAATACAAAGGGAGAGATTTAACAATAGTAGATGTTTATGAAGCTGTCGGTGAACACAGCGTAGGAAAAATATCTGATAAAGAACTTTATGACATAGAGTGCAGTGCCTGTCCAGGGGCTGGCTCATGCGGTGGGCAATTTACAGCAAATACAATGGCATGTGTTGCAGAAGCAATTGGAATAGCACTTCCCGGTAGCAGTTCGTATCCGGCAGAAGATCCGGAGCGTTCAAAAATTCACAAAGCCTGCGGTGAAGCAGTGATGAATCTTCTGAAAGAAGGAATTAAACCCAGAGATATTATGACAAAAAAAGCATTTGAAAATGCAGCCAGAATAGTTGCAGCTACAGGTGGTTCTACAAATGCAGTTTTGCATCTTCCTGCAATGGCAAATGAAGCAGGAATAAAATTTACCATTGAAGAAATAGAAAAAATATTTCATAATACTCCATATTTTGTAGATTTAAAACCTGGTGGGAAATATGTAGCATATGATGTACATAAAATTGGTGGAGTGCCAGTAATACTAAAACAACTTCTTGATGCAGGATGCCTTCACGGCGATTGTTTAACTGTCACAGGTAAAACACAAGCCGAGAATTTGAAAAACATTTTTTTTCCGAAAGACCAAAATGTAATGCTGCCAATAAACAAACCACTTAGCGCTACAGGAGGATTGAAAATCTTAAAAGGAAATCTTGCTCCTGACGGCGCTGTAGTAAAAGTAGCAGGTTGTAAAAAACTCATTCACAAAGGACCAGCAAGAGTTTTTAACAGTGAACAAAAATGCTTTGAAGCAATAATAGAAAGAAAAATTAAAGCTGGCGATGTTGTAGTCATTCGTTATGAAGGACCAAAAGGCGGACCAGGAATGAGAGAAATGCTTTCAGTAACTGCAGCACTATATGGTCAAGGGCTCGGTACAGAGTGTGCACTAATTACTGATGGCAGGTTTAGTGGTGGCACAAGAGGACTTATGGCAGGACATATAGCTCCAGAAGCCTATGTAGGTGGACCAATTGCACTGATTCAGGATGGAGATATTATAGAGCTGGATGCAGAAAATGGAAAAATCTCAGTAGAACTTTCTGAAAATGAATTAAAGCAAAGAAAACAAAAATGGTCACCTCCAAAACCAAACTATCCAACCGGAGTTTTAGCAAAATATGCAAAGTTAGTTGGCAGTGCTCGTGAAGGTGCTGTAACTAATAGTGCACTTATAGAAGAAAAAGAATTTCTTATGACTGGAAAAAGTTAATTGTATCCAAGTTTTTGAAGCAGTTCTTTAAAAAGCCTCAATGCTTCAGGAGAAGTAAGTTCATTTTCCAATATATGTTTCAACTGAATAACTTCTAGTGGTGTAGCTTCCCTTGATGTATTTGGATTGGATAATATCGATATTTTTTCTTCTCTAAGTAGTACAAGAAATCTTATAGAGTTTCTATTTACTGCTATTGCATTAATTGAATTATCTAAATAGTTTGTTAAAATTTCTGGTTTCCCATTTTTGTAACCAGGGAATGTCGTATCTTCTTCGCCTAATCTTTTAAGATAAGGTTGCTCTCTTAGGATTTCTCTAGGAACGTTGTCTTTATCAAGTTTGCCATCCCCCAAAAATTTTTCTAATGCTGCAGAAAATTCACTAAAATCAAATTGTGGCTTTTTTGGCAGAGGAGAAGGAGTTGGTTGGGAAGCAAGTCTGGAGGATGGTGTATATCTTCTTCTTTGTTTATTTGAAAGATGTCGTGCAACAGCAGTATGATCTAAACCAGCATTTTTGAAAGCAATTATAAGAGCTATTGGATATCTTGGCATAATTAAGTCTTAGCTTAATATAATCAGTTGTTTGTACGATTGTTTTTTAGTTTTATTTAATTTTTTAGGTCTTATAAGTCGTATATTTTTAATTAAGGTTATAATTAAATTCGTTTTTTGAATTTTGATTTTTGCTCTTCTGATCTCTGAAATCTGATCTCTGATTCTCTAGAATACGGCAGGTATCGCCAAGCGGTTAAGGCCCCGGGTTGTGGTTCCGGTATGCGCGGGTTCAAATCCCGTTACCTGCCCAGGCTTTGCAATCAATAATTGTTTAGTCATGGAGATATTCTCTTAGCTAGTTTCTAAGAACAGAATGCAATTCTTCACCTTCACCAATACGTTCCACTTGATCAAATTCTTGAATAGCATCTGGTTGACTTTCTGATTGAGTTTCAAGTTCAACACCTGCATCTTTTAAACTGCCACTACCTGGAATAATCCTTCCTCTGTTTGTTGTAAATGCTACAGCACCTAACAAAGCTAATAAGGAAGGATTAATTGCAAATAACCTAGCATCAAAATAGGAATAAGCAGCAGGTTTTAGTGTTGGAATCATTGGGGCTTTTATTGGAGCTCTTGCTTCAAATACTTTTGCTTCAAAGACCTGAGATGCCAGCTGTTTTTGAACTTCACCGGATTTAGCACTTACAGATTCTTTTACTTTTGATAACCGTGCTCTTATTGCTGGTCGTGCTCTTTCTGCTGCAATTGTATTTTTGTCTAATAAATGAGGTACTTGAGATGAATTATTTTTTGCATTAGGCGAAAAAATTATTTCTGGTTTTTTAGTAAGCCTTTCTAAAATAGATTTAATTGATAAAGTAGGATTTTTAATAATTTCAAACAGAAGAGCAGGATTATCTTTTATTGATGATAAAAAACCTGAATTGCTGGTTAAAGAAGTTAAAAGCCCAGGATTTTTTATTATTGCAGTTAACAATCCAGGATTATTTATAATTTCATCAACTAACCATGGATTACTTAAAATTGCTGCGCGTAAATAAGGACTTGATTCTACTCTTGCTAAAATTGTTGAATCAGATATTAAGGAAGACAATGCAGATGAAAATTCAGCTGTTTTAGTTGGTGTATTTATAAATGGTTTTTTAGAATCCAAGTCAGGCAGTTTATTTGTTTTGGTTGTATAAGGCCTCAAACTATTTTGTAACTTTGAAAAATTACTCAATTGAGCATTCTCATTATGATGAACTAAGGAAAGTGCAGGTATTGCATTGATAGAATTTTCGTTGCTCATTTTAATTTCTTATAATCCTCTCAACTTGATATTAACTCTTCTAGCAAAAGTAGCAACACGTCAAACAATTAAAGGGAAAATATTATCCTTTTAATTGCTCATTATTATTTTTTAATTAAGTTAGATTGAGTCATAAAAGACAATTACATGATTCTAAAAAATTTAAAGATTGACAACAAGCTGATTTCAAACTTTATTTACGGAGCACAATAATAATTGTTGTTGCTTTTTTATTAGTTGAGTTAGAGAGTAATTAAACATGGTATACTTACAAACATAGAAACAAACAGACATAAGTGTTAGCTATCGTCAATAAAGTTTTGACTTATAAATTAGTAACATAGATATAAGGATTTCTAGACAACAAATTTATTCGCGGGGCAAATGAATAAGCTTTATTTGCAAGGGTTATTGTTATCACATTACCAGGAGGAATTATAATGCTATTTAAATGGTTGAAGAAAGTCTTTTTTAATAACAAAAAGAGAGACGAATATATAGAAAGACAAATAAAAGAATTGAAGATTAGGGCTGCTGAACTAGCTGTTTTTAAAGAAACCGAAGCCATAAGACTTAAAGCAAGATTAGCAAAAGCTTGAATGCTTATGAACTTTTGATCATTAAAGCTTACCAATATTTCTTAACCATAGGTCTTATGCTGCTTTGCTGATGGGAAAGATCATTGTTCTAGTTAAACTAAATTTTAATAAATCTTTCAAATCTCCTAAAAATTTAGCTCTGTCCGCTATATTCATGAACTGAATTCTCTTTAACTCTAAGCCTTCAAATACAGAATTTAAATCACCATTAGATTCTAATATCGCTATTTGCTTCTTTAAAACTACTTGAGTAGTTGCCCATAAATTGGTAATAGTTTTTGTATGTCTTATGAATTCCATATAACTCAATTATCTCTTTATCTATATTGAGTATACCCAATTACTAATAAGCTTCTATTAATGACAAACTCTTTCATTCCTTAATACACACCAAGAAAGCCATATTCATTGATCTTTGTACAATAAGTTTTGTAATGAGATGAAAATTCTTCAAAAGCTCATAAATACTAGTCTTTGTGAGGGTGTCCACTGTAAGTAAATTTGGATGATTTCATTAGCCACAATCAGTGCTATTTCTGTTCCTTAATATAGAACTTGGGTTTAAAGGGTATAATTTAAAGTAACAGAAAGAGAAATTAATCAACAAAATCTATTCTTAAGAACAAAAGTAAATAACAACCATATACTCAAGGTTACCTTTAAAATTTAAGTAAAGTTTGACTATAGTACTGATTGGATTAATGTAATTCCTGTAAAGTTCAGAAGGTATTTTCTATGTCAACAACTACATTTAATAATCTTGACCCAAACAAAGAGTTAAAACTCATTTCCAAGAATGAATATCGTTCTGTATTAAGGAAGCACATATCTAATAAAGATTTCAACCCTGACACCAAGGAGCTTATACGTTATTTTATATTCATGCCTGCATATCTATTTGGGATTTATAGCTTGGTACATCTTCAACTTCTTTTACCCATAAAAATATTGATATCAATTTTTATGGGCATATCACTTGCTTCATTAACTTTCTTTATGCATGATCTAATGCATGGAGCAGTTATAAAATCAAAAAGAATTACTTATTTTACTGGATTATCAATTGGGTTACTGAATTTTTTTGCACCGCTCTTATGGCAAAGAGTACACAACCTCCACCATGCAAGAGCCGGGAATGTAGATGATCCTGATCGCGTATACATATGGACCGAGAAACCTAAAAATGCATTTGAGAAGTTTATCTACAAATTAAGGATTTCTAGAGACTCATATAATATTTTCTTAAGTTTGATTGGCATGTCCATAGGATTCTTTTGGTACTTTTCTACAATGTTTTATGCTTCCTTGCAAAGAAAAACTAACTTTAAAAAAACCAACCAATATCAAGGAATAAATAAACTTTTTAAGGCTAAAGAGGTATTTATTGTTTTTGGAGAATTACTCCTGATTTTTTCATTTCAGGGATTTTTGTTTGCTGTTATTGCACAATATAATTTCTTAAATTATTTTCTGATTTCACTTTTGCCTGTGCTCCTGACACATTTTATAACGATGCTATATATTCACACCAATCACTTTCTCTCACCACTTACAATCAAGACTGATGATCCTTTAATCAATTCACTTTCATTGAAAAATAGCTGGTTTGTAGACAAAGTATTTTCAAACTTTTCCCACCATGTAGAACACCATCTATTTCCAGCAATGAGCTCATCACACTATCCAAAAGTTAGAACATTACTTTTAGATTTGTATCCAAACCGTTTTCAACTAATTCCAATGTTTGATGCTATAAAACTACTTTGTACAACACCAAGAATATATGGTGATAACACTCATCTTGTTACTTACGATAACAATAACCAATTTAATTGCCTGCTACCAAAGGCATAGTTGATGCACTGTCTTCTTTCCTAGCAAACCTGACACTAGCTGTATGATTAATATATTGAGTAGAAGGTGAAATTGAACCCCTCGTTTTTAAATATCCTCAATCGTTTTGAATATAAGTTTATCCTCTCTGATGAGAAGGCTGAGGAATCAATACGTTCTGAAATATTTAGTGTTGAAAGATTAAAACAACATGCTGAAAGCCTGGCACTGGTTCAGACGATTACAAGTAATCCAAAAAAAGGATACAATCTTGCTAATAGGCTAAAGAATAACAAGAAAATTTTACTTGATTGTTATCATGCAATTGGAAAAGCAGTAAGTAAAAAACAAGCAATTACACCTGCTGCTGAATGGCTAATTGATAATTTTCATATTATTGAGGGACAACTAAGAGATATAAATGAACATTTGCCAATAGGGTTTTACAGACAACTGCCAAAACTTTCTGAGGGACAACTTAAAGATTATCCACGTGTATATGGCTTATCATGGGCTTTTGTAGCTCATACAGACAGTCGTTTTGATCCTGAACTTTTAACTCAGTTTGTACGAGCATACCAACATGTTCAGCCTTTAACTATCGGTGAGCTTTGGGCAATAGCAATCACTCTTCGAGTTGTACTGGTTGAAAACCTAAGACGTCTTAGTGTCCGTATATTAAGTTCTATGCAGGCACGCAAAAGTGCGGATAGATTAGCAGATGAATTATTAGGGCTAAGCAGTGGTATGCCACAAGATCTTGCAGTTTTCTTGCAAGATCTTGAAGTGAAACAATTAAAAAAGCCTTTTTTAGTACAGCTTATCCAACGGTTACGATATCAAGATCCAGCTGTAACTCCTACACTACAGTGGATAAATGAAAAACTTGCCCAGATGGATTTGACTGCAGATGAAATAGTCTCAGTTGAGCATAATAATCAATCTGCAGCTAATGTAACCATCCGAAATATTATTACAAGCATGAGACTGATTTCTGCTTTTGACTGGCGTACATTTTTTGAGTCAATTAGTCTGGTGGATGAAACTCTTAGAACAAGTCCTGTTTTTGCTGCAATGGATTTTGCTTCTCAGGATCGTTATCGCCATGCTATAGAAGAACTTGATAGAGGTTCAAAATATAGTGAGCTTGATATTGCTAATCTTGTGATTTCAAAAACAGAAAAATATAAATCAGAACAACAATTAACAGGTAAACCTATAGAAGAGAAAAAAACAGATCCCGGTTATTATCTGATTTCTTCAGGTAGGAAATTCTTAGAACAAGAAATTAATTTTTCTCCGTCATTAGGAAAGAAGATTCTGAGCTTTTACATTTCAAATGCAAATCTTGGTTATATAAGCACAATTTTAGTCCTTACTTTTGCTTTATTATTTATTCCTCTTTTTATAAGTTTTGAAAATAGGGTTTCTTTATGGGGACTTTTTATTCTTTTAGTAATTGGTTTTTTCCCTGCTTCTGATATTATTATTTCATTTTTAAACAGGTTTGTAGTTACTGCTGTTGGACCACGTTATCTACCACGACTCAAACTAAGTAATGGTGTACCGGCTTCTATGCAAACATTTGTTGTTATGCCTGTTCTTCTTATTAATGAAGAAATGATTAAAGAACATCTTGAACAGCTTGAGGTTCACTATCTTTCAAACCCTGATGGGATGGTATATTTTGCTCTGCTCTCAGACTGGAAAGATTCAGATGTAGAAAGTTTCTCTGAAGATAAAGAACTACTTGATATAGCAGTCAGAGGAATTGAGCAGTTAAATTTTACACATAATACATTGGTAAATGGACAGAAACGTTTTTTTCTATTTCATAGAAAACGAGTTTGGAACAAAGGAGAAAATAAATTCATGGGGTGGGAACGTAAAAGAGGAAAACTTCATGAATTTAACCATCTTTTACGAAATGCTTCTGACACCACTTATATCAAGATAAATGACGAGCCGCTTATAGTTCCAAAAGATATTAAATATGTAGTCACTCTTGATGCAGATACAAGAATGTCAATGGGTACAGTAAGTCAGCTAGTAGGCACAATGGGGCACCCATTAAATAGACCTTATTTGGATCCAAAGGTGATGCGGGTTGTAGAGGGTTATGGAATATTACAGCCAAGAATTATGTCTTCTCTTCCTTCACGAACAAATAGCTCAATTTTTCAAAGATTGTTCTCAGGACCATGCGGACTTGATCCTTATACCTTTGCGGTTTCTGATGTCTATCAGGATTTATTTGGAGAAGGTACTTATGCAGGGAAGGGAATTTATGATGTAGATATTTTTGAGGCAGCACTTAAAGGACGGGTACCTGAAAATGCACTTCTTAGCCATGATCTTTTTGAGGGGATTTTTGCAAGATGTGGTTTTATAAGTGACATTGAATTTTTTGATGATTTCCCTTCTCACATAGAAGTATCTTCTTTACGAATGGATAGATGGGCAAGGGGTGACTGGCAGCTTTTACCATGGATTTTTAGCTCTAAAGGTAAGTCTATTCCCTGTATTAGTCGCTGGAAAATACTTGATAATTTAAGACGTACACTGTCTACCCCTGCTATGTTGTTTACTTTAATTCTTGGCTGGTTTTTGCCACATGCACCCCATATTCTCTGGACTTACTTTGTTATAACAGCTCTTGCACTTCCTTCATTTCTTTCTTTTATCTTCGGGCTTATACCTAACAAAATAAGTAAAAGAAAATTTAGCTCCTTGCGTACTCTTGTTTTTGATTTTTTAATTGGTCTTGAGCAAAGCATTGTCCTGTTTTCTTTACTTATGTATCATGCTTTGCTTATGCTTGATTCTATTTTACGTACTTTATACAGACTATTTATAAGCAAATGCAAGCTTCTTCAATGGACTACTGCTGCAAATCAAAAAATAGGTGCTAATCTCTTACCAAGTTATTTTTTTAAAAGGCATAGAAGAGCAACATTTTTTGCAATTGTTCTTGGTATATTGCTTTTATTCTTTAAAGCTAACAGTGTAGTAATACTTGCTGCTCCTTTTATTCTTTTGTGGATAATGTCACCTGTTATTGCATGGTCTATAAGTTTGCCACCAAGAACTGATCCTGTAGAGCCTCCAACCCAAGAGGAAATAAAAACATTTCGTTTAATTGCCCGCCGTACTTGGAGATTCTTTACTACCTTTGTAACAGAAGAAGATAATTCACTACCACCTGACAATTTTCAGGAAGATCCACAACCGATTATTGCACACCGCAGCTCACCAACGAATTTTGGACTTTATCTTCTTTCCACTGTAGCAGCAAAAGATTTTGGTTGGATAGGTATTGGAGAAATGGTAGACAGGCTTGAATCCACATTGATGGCATTACTAAGTCTTCCACGCTATAAAGGACACTTTTATAATTGGTATGATTTACAAAAAAAACAGCCATTGGATCCACAGTATATTTCTTCGGTAGATAGTGGAAACCTTGCAGGACATCTGCTTGTTATTGCTCAAGCATGTGAGGAAATATTGCAGAGTCCTTTACCAACCCTAAAGAGGATTGAAGGAATCCAAGATACGCTTTGCCTTCTAAAAGAATCACTACGTAATATCCACGACAATAGACGTACCCTCATAGTTAATCTAGATCAGTTACAGTATGCTGCCAGTGATCTTGAAAACTTTTTAAAAGATTTTCCACAAACACCTTTTGAATATGTTTCAAGATGGGAAGCACTACAAACCAGTGCAGAGATCCTGGTAGATATTGCAAAAACTTTTGCACAGGAACGTGGAGAATTAAATAGCAGCGAAGTCTTGTCCTGGTCTCTTCAAATTTGTTCTGATATTAAGAGTCACATAAGTGACCATGTGCAAATATTGCCATGGGTTAAATTCTTTAATAAAAATAATTTGCCAGTTGATCTCACGGATGAAGAAAAAAAACAGCTTGAACTCTTATACAATCAGGAAAGTCTAAGATTGTCGCTGACTGATTTATGCTCCCACTATGAAATAATTACAAGGAATTTAACAAATCTCCGAAAGAATGATCCTGATAATGCACATTTTTCAAAGACAAGAAATTATATCGATGCTTTGATTTATACAATTGAAAAATCATTGCATGCCTGTAAATTACTAATGGATAGACTTGCAATGGTTTCTGGAATTGCATATAAATTATTCAATGAAATGGATTTTAAGTTTCTTTTTGATTCTAACCGTAATCTTTTTTCTATAGGTTTTAATGTTGCTGATGGTCACCTTGATGCATCTTATTACGATATGCTTGCTTCTGAAGCAAGGCTTACAAGCTTTATTGCAATTGCTAAAGGTGATGCACCTACTTCACATTGGTTTTGTTTAAATCGTGCTTTAACTCCTGTTGATGGCAGATCTGCACTTTTATCCTGGTCAGGCTCAATGTTTGAATATTTAATGCCGTCTCTAGTTATGTACACTCCTAGAGGAAGTCTTTTAGATAGAACATGTCGTCTCGTTGTAAAAAAACAGATTCGATATGGAGATAAATGTCATGTGCCTTGGGGAATATCAGAGTCAGCATATAATGTCAGGGACAAAGCTCTTGCTTATCAATACTCAAGTTTTGGAGTGCCCTCACTTGGTTTAAAGCGAGGACTTGGAGATGATCTAGTAATTTCTCCATATTCAACTGCTCTTGCAGCAATGTATTATCCAAGATTAGCAGAAGAAAATTTCAAACAGCTTGAAGAAATGAATACACTTGGACCTTATGGTTTTTATGAAGCTTTAGATTTTACTGCTACAAGACTACCTGAAAATAACAAAGTAGCTATTGTTCGTGCATATATGGCTCATCACCAGGGAATGACATTGGTATCCCTTGCAAATGTAATTTTTGATGGCGTTATGCGCCATCGTTTCCACGAAGTTTCAATAGTAAGAGCTGCTGAGCTTCTGCTTCAGGAGAGAACACCACGTAATGTTGCTGTAGCACATCCAAGAACAGAACACTTACAAGCTAGCAACGTAAAAGATATTACTCAAGCTACACTCAGACGTTTTGATTTACCTAATCTTCCTATACCTTCAACGCACCTTCTATCAAATGGACATTACACAGTTATGCTTACTTCAGCTGGTTCTGGATATAGTCGTTGGAATGATCTTTCAATTACTCGTTGGCGAGAAGATGTTACATGTGATATGTGGGGAAGTTATATCTTTTTATATGATACTGAAAGCAAAGATCTATGGTCTTGTGGATACCAGCCAACTGGTGTTAAACCAGATCATTATGAAACAACTTTTGCTGAAGACAGAGCAAGAATAGTTAGACAAGATGGTGATATAGTAACTGATTTAGAAATTATAGTATCTTCAGAAGATAATGCAGAGATTAGACGTGTTTCACTTAGAAACACAGGGATGAAAAGTAAGGAAATAGAAATTACTTCTTATAGTGAAGTTGTTTTAGCTACTCAAGGTGCTGATGTAATGCATCCTGCTTTTTCAAATCTTTTTATACAAACTGAATATATTTCAGAATTAACTGGTTTGATTGCAACAAGACGACCCCGCTCTTCAACGGAGACACCCATGTGGATGGCTCATGTTATAGCAGTAGAAGGAGATACAAATGCTGGTATTGAATATGAAACTGACAGAGCACGTTTCCTTGGACGTGGAGGCTCAATTAGAAAAGCTATTTCAGTAGTAGAAGGACAGCCTTTGTCTAATACAGTAGGAGCAGTACTTGATCCAATAGTAAGTTTACGTACCCGTGTTCATATTCCACCTGGTGCTACAAAACATATTTCTTTTTCAACAATAGTTTCAAATTCACGTGAAGAAATTATTAATCTTGCAGACAAGTATCATGATCCTGCAACATTTGAACGTATCTCTACATTGGCATGGACATATGCACAAGTTCAGTTGCACTATCTTGGCATTGACAGCATGGAAGCAAATTTCTTTCAGCATCTTGCAAATCGTATTATTTATTCAAATCCTTCAATGCGACCTCCAAGTAAAATCCTTAAACAAAATTCTTTAAATGTTTCTGGGTTGTGGACTCATCAGATTTCAGGTGATTATCCTATTCTTGTAGTTCATATAGATAATGCAGATGATCAAGCAGTCATTAAACAACTTTTACGCGCATATGAATATTGGCAAATGA
>Ga0209515_10004637_pt1 | contig 18420 bp, 16 predicted proteins | sample Subgroupgradi54m_FD_187454 | JGI IMG/M metagenome (GOLD analysis project Ga0209515, IMG submission 187454) | Subsurface groundwater microbial communities from S. Glens Falls, New York, USA - GMW60B uncontaminated upgradient, 5.4 m (SPAdes)... ...
CTAATTTGGTTTCAAATGCGTTACAACATACTCAAGCCGGCGGCGTCATTAAGTTATCCATTCAATCATTACAAGAAGGTACCTGTTATCTTACTATTACCGATACGGGCGATGGTATTTCTGCAGAACATATTCCACATTTATTTGATCGTTTTTATCGCGTCGATACAGCACGTTCTAAACAAACAGGCGGCACCGGCTTAGGTTTAGCCATTGTAAAATCCATTATGGAGTTGCATAAAGCGAATATCATGATTGATAGCCGCATAGGTCAAGGCACTACCGTAACGCTTATTTTTTTCAATCCACGTTCTTAAGGGCACCACTAGAAATTGCTATTTTTATTCAACTCATCGTTAAATCAAATTTTAAAATGCTCATTTATTTGCATATAAACTGCGCTTTTAAAATTTGATCCGCCTTGATTTGAATCAACATATCTAATTTCTAGAAGTGCCCTTAACTGCAAAATCCTAACAAAATTGTCATCTTCTTGTCATCTTCTGGTTGTCATTCATTCTTTATACTGTCTATTGTAAAAATAAATCATGCGATAGCTAATAATGACAACCCATACATTTAAAATAAACCAATACGTGGCAAGATATCATTCTTCGCAGTACACTACATTTAAATTATTCAAACAACAATGCACTGAAGATATAAGAAAATATATCCTAGAAGAAGCCATTTCATCCGGTATCACTGTAGAACATACTTATCAATTAGAAGATGTCATCAATCATATCGAACAAATACTCAAACGCTTGCCTGTCTCCACTTATCAACAACAAGCAAAAGACATCACCTATTTAATCAATATTATTGATAAAGCCAATGAATTTATTAATGTCATCAAGACCGCCACTAATAAAGCAAACGATGACGACGATGAAAATGACCCTTATGCTTTACATAAAAAATCAGAAGCCCTGATAAAATCAACGTTAGTGTTTCCACTTTATTTAGCAAAATACGTGCAAATTAATTCAAGCTATGCTCAATATATTATTCTTTATTCAAATTATCTGGCGCCTTTTTTAACGAGTGTCGATGGCATCTGGTCGTTTAGAAAAGTTTATCGTTTGTTGCGAAATCCCAATACGCAACAACGTAAAACAAAATATCTTTTTCATTTAATTAAGATCACTCAACTGAGCATGGGTATTGCTTTTATGTGTGGCGCATTATCTCTACCCATATTAACTACCGCAGCAATTTTAGTGTCCGCTTTTACTATCTATAAAACTACATATATATTTTATAATACGAATAAAAAGATCGATGAGATACGTGCCAAATTAATTGATTTAGAAAAAGAAAAAAATAATTGTTTTTCACCTTCTGAAAAATCACAACAAATAATATTGACACAAATTAATTATTACCAACGCCATTTAGAACAACTTGAAATGAAAAAACATTTTCAAAAACGAGCAGTTTATCGCTCGGTTGGTCTCTTTATTTCTGCAGGCTTAGCCACGGCAGGTTTTTTCTGTCCCATGTTGGGTCTAGTAAGTTTTGTTTTAGTAACGGCTATTACGATACATGCGGTTTATGATCTTTATCAGAGAAAAAAAATTCGTGATGAAGAGTATAAAAAAATGCAACTAGAACAAATCACTCATAATCCACCTCTATTCTTTAAACAAGATACAAAAAAAATTAAAGATAATTTATTACAAAATCAATCTCTGAAACAGCCTGATCAGGTAAAAAACGATGTTAACTATTCTTCTTATAATAAAAAAATAGTTAACGAAAAACAAATAACGATCGGTAATCATCATACTCATGTTTCTCCTCGCCTTTTCAGGTCATCGCTTAGCCAACATCCTGATGAGTATGAGAAATTATTGTCTTATCGTAGAATTAATTTTCCTGCTGCCAGCCCCTCCTGAGCGCGGCTTCCCCAAAACGCTAGGCTTCACCTTCCCCTCTCGTTAAGTAGTTAAATTGTATCATTTTTGCACCGTATTACGCTTTTTGTACTATACTATAAGGATAAAGAACTGCCTAAAAAGATGAGAATCTTGTTTTAAGGGGGAGGTATGAAGCCTGTTACCGCATCTTTAGCCCACATGGCCCGTTTCCCTTCTATCCTTGAATTTGTGAAATTTGTAGCGACGTTCTTATTGATAGTTACTTTCACTCTCACCGTAGGAACCGCTCAAGCTGCCACTAGCATGCCAGCATTTCCGCTTTCAACTTCTGGTAACAAAATCGTTGATGCAAATGGTTTTCCAGTCACCTTACAAGGTGTGAATTGGTTTGGTTTTGAAACCGCGAATCATGTACCTCATGGCCTCTGGACACGTGACTATAAAGATATGCTCAAGCAGATTAGTTTGCTTGGTTTCAATGTCATCCGCCTGCCATTTTCATTACAAGCTCTCAATGCAACCACCATAAGCGGTATCGATTATGGTAGCGGCAAGAATGCTGCTTTGCAGGGCAAAACGCCACAACAAGTCATGGATATCATTATTGATGAAGCCGCAAAAAATAATTTGATGGTTATTCTTGATAACCATTCGCAAGCAGACGATGGTTTTATGTTTGACCTTTGGTATGGTCAAAATGGATTTACCGAAAATGATTGGGTTGCTCGTTGGGAAACGTTAGCAACGCGTTATGCAAATAAACCCAATGTTATCGGTGCTGATTTAAAAAATGAACCACATGGCTCTGCAACTTGGGGAACAGATGCTGCAAATGATTGGCGCAAAGCTGCAGAACGCGCAGGTAATGCCATATTGGCTAAAAATGGGAATTGGCTCATCTTTGTTGAAGGAATAGAAGGCCAAGTCGCTGGTGGTCAACAATTACAACAACATTGGTGGGGCGGTAATTTAGAAGGTGTACGTAACAATCCAGTGCGTTTAAATAAAGCGAATAAATTAGTTTATTCTCCACATGAATATGGCCCAAGTGTATTTGCGCAACCATGGTTTTCAAGTCCTGATCTAGTTAACATTTTATCTGACCGCTGGAGTAAAGGTTTCGGATATATTAATGATCAAAATACAGCGCCTATTTTAGTCGGTGAATTTGGTGCGAAAAATGTTGGCTTAGATACTGTTGAAGGACGCTGGTTTAGACAATTTACTAATTACATGAGCAGCAAAGGAATCAATTGGACGTTTTGGTCTTGGAATCCTAATTCTGGTGATACCGGTGGGGTATTAAATGATGATTGGCAAACTATTCACACAGATAAAATGGCGGTGTTAACTGCACTTATTAATAAAGAAGCTATTCAATATACTGGAACAACGCCGGCACAGACTCCAACACCCGCTCCGACTCCAACACCAACGCCGACACCTGCTCCGACACCACCGCCAAGTAATGGGTCAGTGATTGCTAACTTAGCTGTTGATTCCAATTGGGGAAGTGGTTGGTGCGGCAAGCTCACTGTCGCAAATGGATCATCATCGCGTATTTTAATTAATTCAATTTCATTTGATTTGCCTGCCGCTGCCGTCATTTCAAGTATATGGAATGGTTCTTATACTCGCGTTGCTAATCGTATGACAGTCACGACACCAACATGGGCGGCAGCTGATTCACAAAAAACTTTTTCCGATACAGGTTTGTGTGTGAATAGTGCAACGCTTGCGAGTGGATTCAGTGTGATTTATACAACTGCTGATGGCACTGTTGGTACTATTCCTATGCCACCGCCACCCACCACCACACCTCCTCCGGCTAATAATAATGGCGGCTTGCAAGTCACTTTCTTGCAAGATTCGACTTGGAATGGAGGATATTGTCGCTCGACAGCGATCAAAAATACCGGCTCATCTATAGTGCATGGCTGGACACTCAAGTTCACCTTACCAACTTCAGTAACCATCACACAAAACTGGAGTGGTACTATGACACGAAGTGGTACTAGCATCACTGTCAAACCACCTACTTGGGGGATTGATATTGGTGCAGGTCAAAGTGTCAATACGTGGGGATTTTGTGCCGGTGGCAGCACTCAGCCATCCGAAGCAGTCGCCACTTCACCATAGCATCCATTCTCGTTGCAAGACCCGGCCCTTCGGGCCTCGCAATGACAAATTTTAGCAATGTGACTTTTAAAAAAAGAAACGCTAGCGTTTCTTTATCCTGTTTGATTATCAGCAGTAACCACATACTTTTTCTTATTAAAATTATCAATTATGTAATTATTAATTTCCTCAGAATAATGATAAATATCTTTATAGTTATTTAAATTTTCTATTATCATAGAATCTGATTGAAAATCATATAATTTAACATTTGAAAGATTTTTTGTGACCGCACATACATATTTTTTCATTTCTAAAAAATTAAATAATTTACCTTCATGTTCATATAGCTTATACATATAAACTGAATAAGGAGGAAAAAATAAATAAAAAGTTATATTGGGGTTATTTTTAAAAACCGACAAAATGTTTGCATTAAAATTTAATTTCATTTCTGCTAATGAGAAGTGCAGTTTTTCACCTTGTTTTAATTTATTGTTAAAAGACAGAATAACATTCTCCGCGGAATATGCTAATTTATCGTTAAAAGTATATACGCTATCTAAATCCATATTGTCTTTATAGGCCAACCCAAGGTTACCTATCATTGTTTTTAAGATGAAATCTATATTGCCTATATTAAATAGATATTTCAGCTTATCCATGATTGACTGATGCAAGTAAAGATAATCAGGAAATCCTTCGCGCGCATTTTTTTCAGCTAATCGAAAAAAATCTAAGCCATAGATGACATTTTTTACTCGACCAGTTTTAATAGCTGTCTCTAGCATTATTTTTTCTTCAAAAGAATTGGAACCGGAGATAGATAATTTTAATGCTTGCCATCCCAATTTTTTTCGTATGTAGGAGGGTCGAAAATTTTCTGTCATTGAAGAGCCTATGATGACCGCGTTGTAGTTATAATGCTTAGCTAATCCAGGATTTTGATAAATTTCATTAATATAAACTGCTTTAAAAAATGTTGCTAATCGATATTGTTGCAACGGATCAACAAAATATATGATGTTTGCATATAAAAGTAATAAACCTATTGTGATGAACAAGATATGCATTAATTTTTTTTTATAAAATAGTTGTTCCATCATAAAACCTAAAATTGAAAATAGATGAAAGTAGTAACACGAGTTAAACTAAGTATGCCCAATACAAGCGTTACAGATATAAATACATTCCATCTTAAAGTACCTGTATAAGCTGATTTCAATGCAATCGAATTTTTTGTAGTGAAACAAATGAACATGAAAAATGAAAATAATAGAAAAAATTCTTTATAACTCATCATCAGATCAGGAATAATATCGGTGTATGACAATTCTTTAATTGAAGATGGAAGTTCAACTTTAATTGGCTGAAACATTTTATTAAGTATTGTAAAGGCTTGTGATAAAGACTCTGCTCTAAAAAATATCCAAGCGAAATTCACAAATAAAAAAGTGATCATCCATGCTATTATTTTTGGCAATTGAATATTCATTTTTTTCCAAAGTCGATGAATAGAGATAGCCATTCCATGCAGCAACCCCCAGATAACATAGGTCCAACCTGCGCCATGCCAAAATCCACCTATTAGAAAAGTCACAATGAGATTGCAATGTATTGCAATTTCTCCTGCTCTATTTCCACCTAATGGTATATAAATGTAATCTCGCAACCATCTACTTAGCGTCATGTGCCAACGTCGCCAAAAATCCTGGATATTTAGCGCCTGATACGGGGAGTTAAAATTTTCTGGTAACTTAATATTTAACATTAACGAACATCCAATCGCCATGTCGGTGTAGCCGCTAAAATCAAAATACAATTGAAATGTATAGCAGAAACTTAAAAACCATGCTTCAAAAGTTGAAAGATATTCATAACGCATATAGTCATTATTCACCCATTCAGCTAATGTATCTGCGATACAAGATTTTTTAAATAATCCGATTGAAAATACCATCAATCCTATAACTAAATTTTTATAATTAATTGCTTTATTTGCGGTATCTGAAAATTGTGGCATCATTTCAGTATGATGAATGATAGGACCTGCTAACAAATGCGGGAAAAAAGTCACAAATAAGCCGTAATTGATTAGGTTATATTCTTTCACTCGACCTTGATAAGCATCGATTAAAAAAGCTATTTGTGTAAAGGTAAAAAAACTTATCCCTAAGGGCAATATTATTTTCAATAACTGAAAATTGTTATTTAAAAAATAATTTAGATTGCTCATAAAAAAATTGCTATATTTAAAATACGCAAGTAACGCTACATTAAAAATAATTCCGACGAGCAGTAAAAACTTTCTGTTAAGCCAGTTAATAGCGAATAAGTGATTGAATGAAGCACCAATAAAATAATTGATTAAAATAGAAATGAGTATTAAAGGTAGGTAAATTGGATTCCAATATCCGTAAAAAAATAGTGAAATAAAAAAGAGAAAAAAGATAGCAGCTCTATACCATTTTAATTTATTAAGAAAAAAATATACGCAAATAACCACAGGGGAAAAAAATAAAATAAACACATAGGAATTGAAAAGCATTTTATGTCCTTATAACTTAAACAACAATTAATTTGCCAATTCCGATAGGTAGGATGGTTTGCAGAATTGTTGAAATAATCATTATCATAATAGATTTTATTTACCCTATATTTTCTATCATCTGCAAATATGATTTAATAACCAAGAATATTTACAGCGTTATGATTATAATCAATTACTATTAATAAAAACATTTGATTATAAAGTAAATTGTTTTATCTTAATAGGGATGAAACTTCATTTTATCAAATAGAGGAATTCACTATGAACTCACTGGATAACTTGCTTATCGATATTGGCCGAATTGGCATGGGATGTATTTTTTTATTTTCTATTTTGCTTGATATCAAAGCACGTGCGCAAATTTTCGAATTAATGCAGCAAAAAAATGTCCCTCAACCCTGGTTATTTTATATTGGTGCTTTATGTTGGAAAGCCATCACCAGTATCGCGATTATTTTTAACGTTTATATTTTTTGGGCAGCGATATTGCTCGCTATTTATATTTTCATTGCCAATCATATTTTTAATAATTTTTGGCGTGCTCCTAAAGATCAACAAGGTCATATTATCGCGTCCTACCTCATCCATCTCGCCGTGTGTTTTGGGTTACTCGTAATAAGTGGCATAAGCGTCCATAGATTTTATTTTTTATAATTTATTTATCTCTATCAAGAGCTTTGCCAAAATCTATAATCGTGGAAAAATACCCACTCTCTATGACATTGTCATGCACGCCATTTACATGGATTAAAATGGGTCGGTAAGAAAGAAATCACACTTCTTCAAAGGGTGGCGGCAAATTCGCATTACCATTCCACGGTGGCAACACGGGCGGTGTCATTTTGTTCGACACTTCGATAGGATAATCAGACTCTAATTGTTTCTGACGTAAATCCTCGTATTTGCTGCCGACAATACGAAAAGTATCTTTATCGTTATATAGGATAGTGGGACGCAGAAAAATCATTAAATTTGTTTTAACGAGATTTTTTTTCTGGCTTCTAAAGAAAACACCTACAGCAGGAAGATCACCTAAAAATGGGACTTTTGAAACAGAATCTTGCCATTCATTTTGAATCAAACCACCCAATACTAAAATATCGCCATTTTTTGCCATCACGGTAGTGTGAATAAAACGCTGACTTAAATTAGGATTATTACCCGCACTGACTTGACCTGGTAACACACTGGATAATTCTTGTTGAATAATTAATTTGATTGAATGATCAGGCGTAATTTGTGGATTAATCGTTAATGTAAGTCCTACGTCTTGTTGATTGAATAAACTAAACGGTGTGCCGCCCTGGGTGCTATTATCTACTTGTCCAATAGAAAACGATATTAATTGTCCGACTTTGATTTGTGCCGGTTCATTATCTAGTGTCAAAATATTTGGCGTTGATAAAATATTTGAGCGCGAATCATTTTCAAGCGCGCGAATTAAAAATCGTATTTTATCTCCTGTTGAGTAAGCGCTTGACAACCCTAGACCAACCGCATTCGCCGTTGCGGGATTGGTAATGGCAAATTGATTATTGGCGCCTATGGTACTTACCGGTGAATCTGAGAAAAACCGCGTCAACAATTGCACTTGTTGCCCTGCATTTAATTCAATGCCTAATTCACTGGCACGCGATGCTTCGACTTCAGCAATAATCGCTTCGATTAATACTTGTGGACGACGAATATCTAAGCGCGCGATAACCGATTTTATTTTTACCATGACATCGTTTGGCGCCGTCACAATTAGTGAATTAGTCGATTCTTCCCATTGCACGTAAGAACTGACACTGCCACTTTTCGGCTGTTTTTGCGCCATATTTGAAAAATCCGCAGTGGCTTTATTCGTCGTTGGCCCCGAGGTTTGTGTCGGATTGGGAGTAAGACCTGTCGCACGATTAACTAACTCGGTATAACTTTCTTGTGCACCATTCACTGCTGTTTCTAATTGATTGGATGACTGCTGCGCGGGCGAAAAGAATGAACGGATATTTTTTTCACGTAAAGCATTTTCTATTAAACCATTGACAATGACGGCCATTTTTTCGGCACGTAAATATTTCAAATAAATGACTTCAGTATTGGTTTTTTTAGCCAATTTAACATCTAATTTAGCAACCAAACTGCGCACTTGTAAACGCTGCTCTGGGGTTCCACCATGCAATAAAATATCGTTACCTCTATCATCTGCAGCAATGGTTAATTCACTTTCTCCGCCCGTCTGTTTTAACATGGAAGATAAAATATTGACTAAATCTGTTGCTTGAGCATGCTTAAGACGAATCGCTTCAAAACTAGTTGCAGTGGGTTTATCCAATGAATGAATTAATTCAATAATGCGTGCCACATTATTGGCATGATCAGAAATAATCACATCGTTTGTTGGTGTATATGCTTCGATATAACCAAAATGATAAACTAATTGCCGCAACGTCTTGACCAATTCCGCTGCGGGTACATATTTAACTCTCACCACCGTCGCCGCCATATTTAAACTTGCATGGACTTGATTGCTTTTAATAACGGGTGTTCCTTCTTCTTTTATATAAGTCACCGGAACGATTTTTACAATTGAACCATTTGCGACAGCAGCAAAACCATTGGTTTCTAATAAAGCCAAAAATGCTTGATAAAGTTCATCAGAAGTCAGTTGATGACTAGAAATAAAAGTAACTTTGCCTATTACTTGCGGTGAAACCACAAAATTCTTACCAGTCACTTTTGCCACTTCATTAATGAGTGTATGAATATCAACACCGTTTAAATTCCACTGGCGCTTAGTGGAATCTACAGTTGTTGAAGCTGTCTCATCGGCATAAAGAGATGAACAAGATAGTAATACCAGGTTGAGCGTTAGTGTCACCACGCTCATTAAAAGAAAAGTTGATAACCATTTTTTAATTACGCGCATGATTGTAAGCCAGTGTGTTGACTTGAGGAGCATCAGGACGAAAATAAGGTTTAGTCATGGCATTTAATGCAATCACTGCCGGTGGATATTTTTGTTTTGCTGCTTTTTTTATCCAATCGCGTGCAATATCTTGATCTTTACTAATACCTAAACCGTAATAATACATATAACCGAGCGCATATTGCGCTTGAACATTGTCAGCGTCAGCTAACTTTAATAATTTATTTACTGAGCGTGAATAATCATGATTAATATAAGCTAATTTAGCTTCAACAATCTGTTGTTGCTGTTCTTTTTTCGTTAAGCATGCAGATAATAAAATCGAAAGGAAAGAGAGAAATAGAATTTTGATTTTTTTCTTACTAAGCAACATTTGCCATCCTTTGTCATGCTCTAGCCCAAATCATAATAATGGCAATTCCTATTTTACACAACCTGAATTAAACCGTTCCCCGACCTTGCCAAATAATACCCACTACGGGTCCTTTATCCGTCATAGTGCGATATAACAAACCATATACTACTAATGCTAGATCATCGATCTCAATGTTTGCTTGCACTAAATAATAGTGGCTGGATTGAGACGATGATTCAGGTTCTTCTGACTCACCATACGCACTCACAATAAATGGCGGTGCACCTTTAAAGTGCTGTTTAACATTACTCGGTAAAGTACTTAAATAAGGCGCTAATTTATTAAAAAGCGCTGGTGTCACACCTGCAATTAATCGCAATTCAGAAACACTTTGCAGAGGACGATTTGCAGCGCGATAAGGCGGAGTATATTGCAAATACTGCATATCAAACGCTACTGCGGAAGACGTCAGACGGTTAATTGGCGTCATCCAAGCAATGATTGCATCTGGTAGTAAAGCCATGGCAGGTTCCTGAATATTGACATGCAACATGGATAATAAATTTATAAATACTTTTCTAGTATTTTCATCAGTTAAATTATTTAAATTAATGCGTGTTTGATAATCATCAATACGACCTGACATAAATCCGTGGCCATCAGGTAAGTGTGTTTTTGGTAACAATTTCGGCCAAGTATTTTCTTGATTTGTATTAGTAGTTGTAGCAGAAAGAACCAATATGCTCGCTGCCCAATCAATCATACCTTGCGCATAAAGATAGGCTTGATCAGCCACTAACATTTGCTGAGTATGTTTGATGGCAATACGATTTTTCATAAACCATACGATAGTGAGAGAAACCACTAATGACACTACAAATAAAGCCAGAAACAATGCTGTGCCAGTTTGTTGATGTTTCCCATTATGCTGATGCATCATCTTTATTTACCTAACGACTACATGCCAACTTTCTCCGGCATGACATTTTTTTTCGAAAAATTACGAAAAATCCTATTATTAAGTGGAATAATTCTCTTTACATATCCCAATCCCGCTATTTCCATTTCTACTTCAATAGCAATATTCATATTTACATATTGTGTATTTTGATGAAGAGATAAAAAATAAAATAAATTAGTCAATGGATTATTAGCAGGAAATATAGCAACGTGAAATGATTTAACCTGGTTTAATAATATTTGTTTATCTGGTCGATTTAGCAAAGTTCTATCGAGTGCATGCCAAGTGATGCGCAGAAGATGCGAATCCTCAAATTGATAAGCAACGCGTTGCAACGTACTGCGAGCATCCATTGCAAATGGATTAATATACCCTGCGTGGGTTAACTCAATGCTGTTTTCAGACAATAATACCGGCGCACTTTCTTGACCAAGCTCATCAATAATCGGACGATTAATAATTTGCTGCATATCATTTGTCATCATTATTATGGCTAACTGTAGTTCACTGAGTAGTTTAGATTTTTTTTCTAAAGCATCATCCACTTTTACGGCCATGTGCAAACCACTGGTAATTGCCATTCCTACTATCGCTAAAATAAATAAGCAAATCAAAATTTCTAATAATGTAAACCCTCTTAAATGTGCGTAAGCCTTCATTCTATTTTCTTCCTAAGATAACCAATCAAATGAATCAGTGTCTGCGAATTATTTATTTTTTTCACCTCTACATCCAAACGATAAATGAGAGGATGATTTGTCGGCTGAATAGCGGCTTCCCACGCCCACATTTGCGTAAACATTTTTTCCTGACCCGACGTATTGTCATATTGCGAATTAAAACGAATTGTTCCCAATTGGATTTCTGCAATCACATTCAGCGCAATCCAATTGGCAGCGGTTTTATCTTGGATATATTGCATATTACGGACATTCACAGACATGGACATAAAAAAAGAGGTAAAAGCAATGGCTAAAATAACGAGTGCCACTAATATTTCTATCAACGTAAATCCATTCAAGCGTTTCATGAAAACTCCTCTAAAGAAATATCACCGCCTGCATGGGCGATAATTTGTAATTGTTGTGGCGTATATTGGTTACGAATGGTTAATACAAATGGCGTTATTTCTCCATTAGGTAAAAAAATAATTTGTGGTGAAGTCATTGGTTGTTGATTATTTTGCGCTAACAGGATGCCATTATTATTTACCCTCAGATTAAAATAAATATCAGCAGGAATAGCTGTTTTATTCCAGAAAGTATCTTTTTCATTTAATGGAACCCATTGTAATGTTTTATTCGTTTTTAATTTATAAAATTGATAATAAGTGGGTGTAATGAATAATCCTAATACATTCACTTGTAAAATGGCTTGCTGTCTCGCCAGTTCCATTTCAGATTTTAATAAGTGCGAAAATGAATTCATTGCTAAAAAATAACGATGATGACTATATCTGAAAACAAGGGTGGTAGTGAAAAGACCCATAATAAAAATAACAATCAATAATTCTATTAATGTAAATCCAGAGCGTGTTTGCATGATGATATTTTTTTGCAATCTCGATTCACCTTTCTGTCAATTGAAAAACCACTGAATTGCCACACCCTTTAGCCTCGCAATGACAACTGCAGGGCTCAATTACTTAATTAATCAATTGGCTCATATCAAATATTGGTAGCAAAATAGCTAACACAATAAATAAAACCATGGCACCCATTAACAAAATCATCATCGGTTCAAATAATGATAGCGCTGTAGCAATCCATTTCAACATCGTTTGCTCATGATGCAACGCTGTTTTTTCCAACATTAATTCAATTTTGCCGCTCGCTTCACCACTCGCAATTAATTGCGTGCTTAATTTAGAAAAATAACCTGTTTGTGCTAAGGCTTGATGAATACTGACCCCTTTTTCAACTTGCACAATGGCTTCTTTGACGGCTGTATGCATCGGCAGTAAAGTAATGACGCTGTTTGCCGCCGTCATGGCTTCCAGTACTGGCACGCTCGCTGCATATAATATTCCTAAGGTTCTTGAAAAGCGTGCGGCATTAACAATAATCATGGCATTTTTAATAATAGGCATTTTTAATAAAAACAACTCAACACGATAACGAAATTCATACCATTTCAATAACCGCACAAATCCAATCGCCAGCAACGTAATAAAAATTAAAATATAAATACCGTACGTTTTTATTATATTCGTCACAGCTAATAATATTAAGGTCAACGTCGGTAAGCGTTGACCTGTTTCAGTAAAAACCGAGGTAATTTTTGGCATGGCATACGTCATTAAAAAAGCAATAATCGCAATCGATATCAGCATGAGTAACATCGGATAAATAATCGCTTGTTGGATTTTCATGCGAATGTTTTCTTCTTGTTCTAAGTGATTAGCCAAACGAGTAATGACTGTATCCAATCGACCTGATTTTTCACCGGCAGCAATGGTTGCACGATATAATTTAGGAAATAAATGTGGGTATTCATCCATCGCAAATGCGAGCGTGTGTCCTTCTAAAATGCGGGCGCGTAAACTTAATAGAATGGTGCGAAAAAAAGTTTTGTCCATTTGTTCTGAAATATTTAATAAAGCTAATTCCAGTGGTAATCCGGCAGAAAGTAACGTCCCCAACTGATAAGTCATGAGTGTTAATACTGCATGATGGATACTTTTTTGTCGCTTAAAATAATTAAATTTTACTGACTTGGAAGAAGATTCAGTTTCCTCTTTTGTAATTTCAATAGGAATAAGGCCTTTATCGCGCAATTGTTGGCGAATATGTTGCGATGAGTCACCTTCAAGCACACCTTTGTGGATGCGACCATTATCGTCTGTACTAAGATAATGAAAAACGGCCATTATCAATATCCTTAATTAATCCATCATTTTCGGTGGATGACGACATACAAAAAACGTATGTCTAATCCACCCTACATCTACTACATCTTATTCACTTGCGATGCGCAGAATTTCTTCCAATGACGTATTGCCCAAAATAACTTGTTCGCAACTATGTTGCCAAATATTTTTAAACGTGGATTTCAAATAGTCTTTTATTTCTGCATCATTCGCTTGGCTATGAATCAATGCCCGCAATTTTTCGTTAATTTCAATTATTTCAAAAATTCCCATACGATGGGTATAACCAGTTTGATTGCAATAATCACAACCATGCGGACGATAAATAGTGATTTGCGCACCAGGCGCTATCCCCAACATATCAACTTCTTTTGACGTTGGCTGATAACCTTCTTTACAATGCTGACAAAGCACTCGCACTAATCGTTGCGCAATAATACCCACTAAAGAAGACGCTAACAAAAAACTTTCTACGCCCATATCGCGTAAACGTGTAATCGTACCAATTGCACTGTTAGTGTGTAATGTTGAAAAAACCAAATGGCCGGTTAAACTCGCTTGTACAGCAATCATGGCCGTTTCCAAATCACGTATTTCACCGACCATAATGACATTGGGATCTTGCCGCAAAATAGCACGCAAACTTTTAGCAAACGTCATGTCTACTTTCGTATTCACTTGAATTTGCCCTATGCCTTTTAAATCATATTCAATTGGATCTTCTACCGTCATGATATTTCTGCCAGGCACATTCAGTTCAGTTAACATGGCATATAAACTGGTAGTTTTTCCTGAACCCGTCGGACCTGTGACCAGAATAATGCCATGCGGTTTAGCAATCATTCTGCTAATTATTTTTAATAATGATTCATCGACACCCAGTTCCGTCAAACTTAAATGAATGGATTTTTTATCTAACAGCCGCAACACCACTCTTTCACCGTGACTCACCGGAATAGTTGAAACGCGAATATCCACAGAACGCCCAGCAATTTTTACCGTAATACGCCCATCTTGTGGTAACCGTTTTTCTGATATATCTAAACTAGACATGACTTTAATACGAGAAATAATCAGCGGCGATAAAATATGCGGCACTTCCAACACATTACGCAAAACACCATTCACGCGTAAACGGATTACTAATGTTTTTTCAAAAGGTTCGAAATGTATATCGGATGCCGTCTGTTTGATTGCTTCACGTAATAATGCATTAATTAAGCGAATGACGGGTGCATCATTTTCACTTTCTAAAAGATCAGATGGATTAGGTAAATCTTCCATTAACTCTTGTAAATCTAAATCTTCTTCTATGTCTTCAGCCACTTGTAATGCCGCCGCGACTTTTGTTTCATAATGTTTTGTTAGTAAAATGGTGAAACGCTCTTCGCTCACTTCTTCTAAAACCAGCGGCAAACCAATATAGCGACGCAATTCCAACAATGCCTCCACAGCATAATCCGGTCGATGAATGATGTTGACATGATGATGTTGATAATCTCCTACTAACACACCATGGCGTTTAGCAAAACTATACGTTCCTGGTTTTTCTTCCACTTATTCATCTCCTTCCTGGTGTTCTGCTTTTTTCCAAGGCATAAACAATGTTTCAATATTGCCAAATTGTTCTAATAACACTTTATCAGGCTCAATGCGTGTCACGATGGTGCCATCTGCTAATTTATCACCTTGTTTGTAAACCGATTCATCAGTATCGGAAGAAGCAATAATGGCAAGATTATTTTCTTGGTCTTGCCCAATAATAATGCCTCTTAACATCCATTTTGTTTTTACTTCTACTACCGCCGCATTACCTTGTTCATTCAGAAGATGCCAATCGGCAATACTGAAATTGGTTTTAGCGAAAGAACGAGATACATTTTTGGAAGCCATGATACTGCTACGCTGATCACTGGCATTCACTAACTGAATAATAAGATAGCCTTGGTAAATGAAGATGACTGCTAATAATAAGCATAAAAATGCATTAATAGAATATTTTAGCCCATCCTGTTTTTGATATGAAAATCTTGATAATAAATTTGATAATAAATTAAAGTTAATCATCATCATCCTTTCATCTTATTCATCATTGCAAGATCGCGTAAGCGTTGTGACCCATCCAGAAATTAAATATAAAACTGAATTGTCGCAACGCTTGCGCTATTACAATGACGAAAGAGTCTAACTAAGAGTTGATCCTGGGATATTACTTTACTATGATTAGCCAGGGCTTCCAATCGAAAGCTCATGAAGGATGCTAGAAAATGGACGATAGAAGATGCCGAAAATCATAAGTGTCTGGATAAGCAATACATCGCCAGCATCTTTTAAAATAATTGATCACGTAAGCAAAGAATATATTCAAGCGCTTCCTCTCTTAGAAAATGATGATGAAATATATGTTATTGTGCCCGCAGAAGATATTTTTCTCGCGACTGTCAAACTTCCTAAATTATCATTAAACCGTTTAATCAAAGCAGTCCCCTATGCATTAGAAGTAAATTTAGCTGAAAATATTGAGCATTTGCATTTTGCTTTAGGAAAAAAAGAAGCCAATTTTTTATCGGTTGCTGTCGTAAGCAAAGAAAAAATGAATGAATGGATATCGCAATTAGCAACATTGTTTTCTTCGACACCGCCATCCCTAAAAATGATGTTGCCAGAAACATTAACATTACCAAGAGAAGCCGATAGTTGGACTCTTTTAATTGATGAGACGAAAGGTTTAATACGAACAGATGATCAAGCGGGTTTTGCCATTGAACTTCCATTATTTTGGCAAATATTATATAAACGCTTGCAGTCGCCTTCCGTTTTACTACCACGTACTATTAAAATAATTGGTAAAGTCACCACTGCCGTCCCAGAACCTATTTTACAAAAGTTGCAGCAATTGCAAATTCCGTTAGAACAAACATCTTATACCGATAAAACCTTACTCTTAAGTCACACGTTAAACGCGACAAAAGCAATTAATTTATTACAAGGCGCTTATAAAATTTATGCTCCTGTTGCGACTCATAAAAAATGGTATATGACTGGGGTATTAGCGCTAACCTGTTTAGTGATATTCACACTAGGAAATATCACTCAGCTTTTTATTTTATCGTATCAAAATAATCAATTGCGAGATCAAATTAAAATTCATTTCAATCATGTATTTCCTCGCACACCTTTTATTGAATATCAACTGCAAAATCGGGTGCAGCAAGAATTACAGTTGCAACGACAACATTATGCTGAAAGCGATTTTTTACGATTAATGCGTATGGTTATTCCTACTATTTCTCAAGCAACCGGAGTGAAAACAATAGGTATTGAATATGCAAATCAAGAATTAACTTTTGAATTAAATGCACCCGATTTTATATTGCTTGGTAAGCTCACTCAAGCGCTCAAATCACAAAATCTTGAAGTGAATGTCGAGCAAGAAATGCAATCAGGTAATACTATTCAAGCGCGTTTAAAAATTCGTGAGATCATTTAATGCAGCAACGATGGAAAAAATATAAAGAATTAGCGATAGATCAATGGCAGCAACTTTCCATTCCGGAAAAAAAGTGGGCTGTCATTGGTATCCTCCTATTTTTACTACTTGTGTATGCGGGATTGATTTGGTATCCCCTATACAGTCAAATTAATCTAATGAAATCAGACATGTTAAAAAATCGTAAAATGGTGACGTGGATGTCATATGCAGATGAAACCATGACTAACTTAAAAAAGAATGCGGCAAAACAACAATCTCCTGGAAATGCATCTGCATTGGAATTGATTAGCCAGGCATCCAAAACAAATACCTGGGGCTCGTTTATTACTACTATCAAACCAACAGATGATGGCCTGGTGAGTGTAATGTTTAATAATATTTCGTTTGATGAATTGATGCGTGCGATTGAACAGCTGAATCAAAAAGATCATGTGCAAGTACTCAAACTAGATGCACAACGTGTTCCTGCGACTAATATGGTGCAAGCAACAGTTGATTTTAAATAAAAAGGGGACTCATCGCCCCCTTCGCAAATATTATTTATATTGATGCTATTTATTATTCCTATTTCATCAACTCCAATGAGAAAGCATATGTACTTTGCAATATGCTACTGCACGTAATTTGGGTATAAGTCACCGCCCCACTCGGACATTGATTATCCCGATTAAACGACCACATGCTCACTAATGGTAATTGATTTTGTTTAGCAAAATTATTTAATGCAGTGGCATTTTGTAATGTAAACACTTCAGTGGTCACATCATTCACACCAATCATCGGTGTCACGCCCACCAACATTAATAATTGCGCATCCGATTTTCCTGGATAGAAAGTTCGTAATTGAGAAGCAGTGGCTTTAGCCGCATTGATCGCAGCCGCCCCCATATCAATCGAACCACCACCATAATCCATTGCCATAATATTAATGTAAGCGACATTCGGATGTGGGCCTGGATTATTATTTCCTATGCTATCTTGCAATACGCCTAAGCCATCACCCACTAATCCGGTAGGCAAAACAGGTAAGGTGAAACTAATTTGTAAATTAGGATATTGAGTTTGTAATTGTGCTAACGCTTGTGCGCGTCTTATATTGGCGGCGTGATCTAATTGCGCTGCACCTTCAATATCAAAATCTAATTTAGTGACGTTATAAGTTGTGATCACGGATTTATAAGCATTCACTAATGAAGCCACATCGGTACAGGTTTGCGCTAATTCCTGGCCTGCTGCACCACCAAACGAAATGATGACATCACCACCCGCAGCGCGCAGA
>Ga0209515_10004639_pt1 | contig 18418 bp, 17 predicted proteins | sample Subgroupgradi54m_FD_187454 | JGI IMG/M metagenome (GOLD analysis project Ga0209515, IMG submission 187454) | Subsurface groundwater microbial communities from S. Glens Falls, New York, USA - GMW60B uncontaminated upgradient, 5.4 m (SPAdes)... ...
GCAAGTGGAAGTAGCCGCTAAAGCTGAAATAACGGATAGTTATTATGCCCGTATTGAAAGAGGAGAAGAGAACCCTTCAATGGAAGTATTGCAAAGAATTATGAAAGCACTTGCAATTAAATCTTCAGAAATACTCCCCTTCTAATTCGGAATCCTCTGACTTTTTACACGATAGGCATCCTTTACTTATTACAGGATATTTGATATACCATAAAGGATTTTTAACTGTTAGAATAAGCTGAATTCATTTTTTAGGTTTATTTTTTCATCTTGCCCCAAGATCGGGCATATGATTACTTGGCAGCAAGCACTATTCGGATACAACAAAGACACGTTGTTCGGTCAGCTAAATCTATCGAGAGGTATTTCATTGGGGTTATCTCATAGTGCTTATCCTCTTTTTCATAATCCTTTCCTCCTTCCTCTGTTTACCGTAGCTGTTAGTATTATTTTTCTCGTTTTAGCGCTCTACCTCCTTATCAAACTCGCATTAACCATAAAACAAATACGATCCCCTTTTTCACTGCTTGAGATTAAACCAATTGAAACTCAGCAGAGCTCATATTCAACGCAACAACTATTCATATTGCTTCATAGTCTGGCAAAACAGCGTTCACTTCTCTACCGACTGGTAGGTGTATCGAAAAAATATGGATTAGAAATTATCTCATCCAAAGATCAAGGGATTCGATATCTTATACGAGTTCCTAAAGACGACACAGAACTCATTACAAAAAATCTCTTGTCCTATCTCCCCGGAATGAAAATTAAAGATGTGGAAGATTATGCAAGCACCATTCAAACGCGTCGGTATAAAAAGATATCTGAATTTCGATTAGCACATCACTTTTCATTACCACTAAAAACACAAAATGCCCTTGATAAATACGATCCTATTGCATATATCACCGGCAATATGACAAAGCTAAACGCAAATGAGCTTGTTTCACTGCAAATGGTTGTCGCTCCCGTTAACAAAAATAAGGTATCGGATATCGAGAAGGTTTCAAAACTTATTTATACCAACAAAGATTTGGTTTCGAGCCTTAAAGCACTGAAAAAACAAGGAACACTTTTTTACTCGATATTTAGTTTACTTCTCCATATTCTTCTTTTTCCTGTCGGCCTCTTGGTATTTTTGACCTCCGAAGGACGCGACGGCCCATTCCTTAATATGAACAGTAATTCTGCAATGGACAAGACGCTTAATGCCTACCAAACAGAGTTAGAGACAAAAGTTAAGGAAAAACTTGATCAACAACTATTTTATGTAACCATCCGAATTCTCGTGTCAGGGGACGATGCCGAAAGCTCCAAAAAGATTGAACGTGGATTTGCTTCAACACTTTCTTCGTTTACTAATTCCGGATATCAGTCGCTCTCTACCCGATTTGCGGTGCGGATAAAACCATATCTTGCACTCAAGCAATTTGAATTTAAAAACCGGTTATTTGGAGTGAGAAAACCAGATATTCTCTCAGTTTCGGAAGTTACGGATATGTATCACTTCCCGTATACGGGAACAACAAAGACGGAAAATCTTGTGACCGTGATGAGTCGTGAGCTTCCTGCTCCCTTGTCTCTCAAATCACAGAAGAAATTGGATGTCATCTTTGGTAAAAACACGTACGGCAACACGGTAACAGACATCGGGCTCATGGATGATGACAGAACACGGCATGTCTACAGCATTGGGCAGACCGGCTCCGGTAAGTCCACCATTATTTTCCATATGGCAAGTCAGGACATTGCCAAAAATCGTGGAGTTGCTGTTTTAGATCCCCATGGCGACTTATCAAAAGACATACTGGCAAGTATGTCGCTTGAACGGATCAATGACTTAATTTACTTCAACCCGTTCGACATTAAATATCCCGTAGGAATAAATCTGTTAGAGCTTGCCCCCTGCCGCGATGATGACGAATTGGAGCTGGAAAAAGAACTGGTGTGTGAGAGTGTCATTTCTATTTTCCGGAGAATTTTCTCCAAAGACGAAACCGTTGACGCACACCGGATTGAGTATATTTTACGAAATACCATCTATACGGCCTTCACGGTAAAAGATGCCACAATATTCACCGTGTATAACCTGTTAACTGATCCAGATGTTCTCAAAAACGTACTAACAACCCTGGAAGATGAGAATCTGCAAAACTTTTGGAAGAATGAATTCGGGAAAGCCGGAAATTACCAAGTGGTAAAAATGGTATCAGGAGTCACTGCTAGAATAGGACGTTTTCTGTTTTCTCCTATTGCCAAGCGGATACTGGAACAAAAACACTCGACTATTAACTTTGACGACATATTAGATTCCGGAAAAGTGTTACTTTGCAACTTAAATGAGGGAAATCTGGGAGAAGATACATCGACGCTTCTGGGAACGACCATTCTGGCAAAAATTCAACAGGCTGCCATGCGGAGATCAAGGATAAATGTTGAGGAACGAAAACCGTTCTATCTCTTTGTCGATGAATTTCAAAATTTTGCCTCGTCTTACTTTACAAAAATGTTATCTGGAGGAAGAAAATTCGGGTTACGGATATTCATTGCGGAACAATCAACGGCACAACAAAGTGACCGGAGTATCGTCAATGTTATTTTAGCCAATACTGGAAACGTAATTGGTTTCCATATGGCCGGTCCTGTTGATGAAGAACTATTATCTGCTCAATTTTCACCTTACGTAGAGAAAAGAGAGCTTGCTAACCTCGCCCGGTATCACTTCTATATGAAAATGTCGGCGAATATTCCGGAAGAGCCATTCTCCGGAACAACCTTACCCATTACGGTGGTTCGTGACCCTGAAAAAATGGATACTCTCATTGCTGCCTCCCGAAAAAACTACGCTATTGTCTATCAAAAACCAATGAAGACAAAAATAATGACTCATATCAAACCAGCAGAACAGCAATCGGAAACGACGAAAAAAATGCCTGCATCCAAAACTAAATCAGTGGCAACACTCGTATAAATGAGGAGGTAAAAATAGTGGGAGCCTGTTCCCACTGTTTTTACTCATATTTCAGGCTAACTTTGTTAAAAGTCTTATGTATATATTCTTTATATATTAAGAAAGAGATGGGATTGGAACACACATATACATATATATGAACAAACAAACACAAAAACTAAAATTAAAACCAAGACAAAAAGAAATACAACATCTGCTCTATAGATTCCGATTCATCAATAGAATTCAAATACAAAAAATCCTCAATCATAAACACTCAAGCAGAATACAAACATGGCTAAACGAATTAACAGAATACGGATATATACGTCAATTTTATGACAAGAAGTTTGCGCCTGTTTCGTCTGCTGTCTATTCTCTGGGATTGAACGGCCGTAAATTCTTAAAAAATAATAAGAAATACCCGGATATTAAACTTGAGCTACTGGATCGGGTGTGGCAGGAACACACGTATACGTTACAATTTCGGAATCACAGTGTATTTCTGGTAGATATTTATCTGTCTCTTCTAATCCTCACAGATAAAATGAAGGCTAAACTTAACTTTTATACCCAAACGGATTTATGTGGTATGGAGTATATGATTTTAGACAATCCTGATAGTTATTTTTCGATCGAGGAATCAACAGGAGATATTAAACGGTATTTTCTGGATATTTTTGATGATATAAAACCAAGCGTTCACCGGAAACGTATACGGCAGTATTTTTACTATTATAAAGAATCATATTGGCAGGATCACACAAAAAAGCCATTTCCTCAAATACTCCTGATTTGTCCGAATGATAAATCAAAAAACCACCTCTACTACTATATACAAAAGAAGCTGAATGACGCACCGGATCTACTTTTTTATCTCTCAACTAGGGAAAAAATAAAAACTCTGGGAATATGTCGGGAATCACTTCAAAAAGTTGAAGTGACTGAGTGACCCGACGTTAACAATACCAGTTCATCAATTGCTCGTGTTATACAGGATTTCTTTTTTCCCTTCGGGAGTTTTTAAAAACTCTGTAATCAGTTTTTGCCCTTTCTTACTATCAAAAGGTATAAACTCGGGAAGTTTCCCAAAGGTAACTTTTCGAAACTCTTTTAGACGAAAATCCACCGTGTATTTCTTATATATTGGTAGTTGTCTCATACGTTTTGTACCTTCTTTCTGTTTTACTCTTTTTTAGTACTCTTCTCCTGTTCCTTCAAAATTTGATACCCTTTATTCATTATCTTGTTAACGAGAATGGTAACAACTCCCTGTAAATCGCTTCTCGTATATTTATCTTGATTATCTATTAATTCAAGTATTTCATTTTCATACCGGTCTGTTAGTAATGGACTAATCATATGCACACCCCCTTTCCGCATTTTCCTATAAAATTGATAAATTAGGTAGTATTAAGGTCCTAGTAATGTTTCTAAGACCTTTTCTACCGTTCCCATGGCTTTAGTAATGGCTAGTAGCGGATCTTTTGAGTAATGGCTTATATATCTCCAGGCGTTTCCAGAATTGTCCTTGAGGCCGTAGAAATCCATTAAGACGGCTGCAGTAAATTCGGCTACCGTTTCCTGGTCTGTCTGTTGGCCTGACTTTAAACCTCCCTCAATTCTTGCGTGGATGGCATGAGCTAACTCATGAAAGAAAACGCTCGTATCCTGAGTGCCTAGTCTGATTTTTGACCCATCCGGTTGGGTATCTCCTAACCGATCCGGAGCAATAGGCAGATATTTAACCAAGATATGAAATTTTTTCGCTACGTTATAAAGCGGTGGAAATTCTACGGGTTTATACTGTTGCAACGATCCTTCTCCATCCGTTTCTGAAGCAGGAAATACCGGAATTGTCGAAAAACCGATACAAATAATTTTTTCTTGTTTCTCTCCATTTTCTTCTGTAATAGTTTTTAGAGTATGGGGCCGTAGGATATACGCTGCGCTACTTCCTCTCTTTATATATCGCCCTACATCCTTCCATTGTCCGAATGCTCTACAATCCAGTTCCTCGGTTTGAATAAAGGCGAGGACTTTATTTGATAGACTCCACTTCCTTGCAGGAGCAGACGAATCAAGCCGGATTCGGGCAACTTTACTTATGGGTGATAAGTCCCCTGTTTGGAACTTTTCTATTACTTTGTTAATGCTCGTTTGAGCTTTATCTGAGAGTTTCATTTATATTTCCTTTCTTGGAGCCTTAAATTTTTATAATATTTGGTTTGGAGGCGCCTGCCTCCAATACCTGTCTCAAAAAGAAGCAGGGTGAATTTTGCAAGGGCGAAGCGAAGCGAAGTTCATTGGAGGCGAAGCCGGAAACCCTTGTAAAAGAGGGGCAAGGCCCTTTCTTATGCCTAATATTTTGTTGTTTTGCAGCTCTGTACGCTGTACACTATTGGTATCTATTGGTAGGTTGCATATGGAAGAACTTTTAACATTAAAGGAAGCTGCTGGAATCTTAAAGGTTCACCCAAATACACTTAGGTTATGGGATAAAAAGGGTATATTAGTTGCAGTAAGAATTGGTGAGAAACGAGCCAGGCGATATAAAAAAGTTGATTTAGAAAAGTTCATAAAAATATAATCTATGAAACTAACAGACAACGAAAAGCGAGACGTAATTAAATATTTAGAAGCAAGTAAACCTCTTCCAGAGAAGTACCGTTTTCTTCTTTTTGATGATGATCGCGAAGTTGAACTTTTATGGAATGGAAAAACAAACGAAGTAACCAATGTTGTTCTACCATTCCAAACCATTGAGCAAATTGATGAGCCAAGAAGCGATGCAAAATTTGGTATTCAGGAGTCGTTATTTGATACTTCCGGTCGACAGATAACAGGTTGGACCAATAAGCTTATTTGGGGTGATAACAAACTCATTCTTTCCTCACTCAAGAATGGACCACTTAGAAAAGAAATTGAATCTCATGGTGGTCTAAAACTTATCTACATCGATCCTCCGTTTGACGTGGGTGCCGATTTTTCTATGGGTATAGAAATAGGTGATGAGAATTTTATCAAAAAACCTTCTGTAATCGAAGAAATAGCATACAGGGACACTTGGGGTAAAGGTGCTGATAGTTTTATTTCTATGATCTATGAAAGACTCAGTCTGATGCACGATTTGTTAGATGAAAGTGGAAGTATATATGTACATTGCGACTCAAGAGTAAACTCCTACATGAGACTGATATTGGACGAAATTTTTGGCGCAGGCAGGTTTCTGAATCAAATTAGTTGGCAACGTGTTTATTCACATAATGATTCTGCTAAGTATGGGAAAGTTACAGATACGATCTTACTATATACAAAATCTGAAAACTATACATTCAACAAAGCCTTTGAAGAATACAGCGAAAAATATATAAAGATGTATTCTATGGATGATGGCGATGGGCGAAAATATAAAGTTGAAAACACGTTGGGTCCTGGTGGAAGAGGTAGTAAATACGACTGGAATGGGGTCACCAAAATTTGGAGATATTCTAGGGAAACAATGCAAAAACTTCATGATGAAGGAAAACTATACTATACAAAAACCGGATTCCCTAAAAAGAAAATCTATTTGGATGAATCGTTAGGAAAACCCCTTCAAGATATTTGGACTGACATTAATGTTATAGCCGGACAAGCTGTTGAATTACTTGGCTATCCTACACAAAAGCCAGAAGCATTATTAGAGAGATTGTTAAAAGTTTCTTCAAACGAAGGCGATCTTGTGGCAGATTTTTTCTGCGGCTCTGGTACTACACTTGCTGTTGCTGAACAACTTGGAAGAAAATGGATAGGTGCTGACTTGGGGAAATTTGGTATTCATACTTCAAGGAAACGGTTAATTGGAATTCAGAGGGAGATGAAAAAAGCGGGTAAAGATTTTCGAGCTTTTGAAATACTAAACGTAGGAAAATATGAAAGAGATAGTTATCTAACTGTTAATGACGATCTTCGTTCAGAAGAAAGAGAAAAACAAGCTGAAGGAAAAGAGAGAGAATTTGTCAAACTTATTATATCTGCCTACAAGGCAGAATCTGTTGAAGGTTTTATCACTATTGCCGGAAAGAAGAGAGATAGAGTTGTTGCCGTTGGTCCTATAAGCACCCCCGTATCCTCAAAACTAATTCAGGATGTTGTGAGTGAATGCAAACAAAAAGCTCTAACAAAAGTCGATGTTTTAGGATTTGACTATGAGATGGGACTGGATATGCAGGCATATAAAGATCAAGGAATCGACATTGCTTTCCGGATAATTCCTCGGGAAGTTTTTGACAAAAAGGCAGTTGAAAAAGGGCAAGTCAAGTTTTATGACGTAGCATATATTGAAGCTAAGCCGATTATAAAAGGAAGAGTAAACAGTAAAGAATTATCAATAGAACTTACCGATTTTTCCGTCTTTTACAATCAAGATGCCTCTGAGGAAACAACAGAATTACTTAGACCGGGAGGTACAAAAGTTGTTGTTGAAAATGGACAGGTAGTTAAAATATCCAAAGATAAGAAAACTGAATTAGTGGAAAGAGAAGTTCTCACTAAAAAATGGAGCGACTGGATTGATTATTGGGCGGTAGATTTTAACTTTGCAGATAGAAAAGAAATCGTTACAGAAACTGATAAAGATGGAAAACTCGTTGAACGATGGACCGGCGATTATGTTTTTGACAACGAATGGCAGAGTTTCAGAACGAAAAAAAATAGAAATCTTGAATTAGTATCGGTACCTAAAGAAATTGGAAAAGGAACTTATAAGGTTGCGGTTAAGATTGTGGACATTTTTGGTAATGACACAACGAGAGTTATAGAGGTAACTATCTAATATGGCTTTACATAAGGATTTTCCTAAAAACCCATACGTAATACTAGATCCAAGCATCCGATGGTTCCCTGCCGATGAGGATTTGCGAGATATAGGATACGATAAATTACTTCCCCCATTAGTTGCAGAACTTCGAAAGAGGGTAAAAGATTGGCGAGATAAACATTACGAAGGAGCAAGCGATACTTCAAGAGCATTGTTGAATTGGTGGTTCAAAGAAGAACATATATTATACGATCAAAACGGTATTTCCTCAAAGTTCCAATACTACTTTGCACAAAGAGAGGCATTAGAGACCGTTGTGTGGCTCTATGAAGTCGCTAAAGTGAAAGATAAGTACGATCTTATTCGCTATAACTCGACAGGAGTATTGAGTGCAGGAATGTTTACAGAGGATTGGTTACGCTTTGTAATCAAGATGGCTACTGGAGCCGGAAAAACAAAGGTGATGAGCTTGATTATCGCTTGGGCATACTTTCACAAGAAATATGAAAAGGATTCTTCCCTTGCAAAGAACTTTCTTCTGATTACTCCAAACGTTATCGTCTTTGAAAGAATAAAAAACGATTTTGAAGGACTCAAAATTTTCTTCACCGATCCTGTATTGCCTGATAACGGATATCAAGGTCAAAATTGGCAAGACGATTTTCAGATGACACTACACTTACAAGATGAACTAAGAACCGTATCTGATTCCGGAAACATCTTTCTAACCAACATACACAGAGTATTCGAGGGAAATATCAAAGATGCGAGTTTAGATGACGAAGACTCGTCTGCATACTTCTTGGGTCATAAGCCGGTAACAAAAACGAATGACTCAACAGTAGATTTGGGAATGATCGTTCGAGATATTGATGAACTGATTGTCATCAACGATGAGGCTCACCATATTCATGATGAAAACATGGCTTGGTATAAGTCGATTTTGGATATTGATAACAGACTGAAGCAAAAAGGAACTGGACTCGCATTACAACTTGATGTTACCGCTACACCAAAGAAGAATGATGGTTCAATTTTCGTTCAAACAATAACCGACTATCCACTTGTTGAAGCGATCCACCAAAGGATTGTTAAAAATCCAGTCGTTCCTGATGCCGCCAGTAGAGGCAAATTAAAAGAAAATCAAAGCTCATTGTTTAGTGAAAAGTATCGAGATTACATCAACCTTGGTATTGAAGAGTGGCACAAGACGTATGAAGCATTAAAGCCGATGGGCAAGAAATCAATTTTGTTTATTATGACCGATGATACGAAAAACTGTGATGAAGTTGCAGAGTACATAAAATCTAGTTTTGCGGATCTTAGAGATGCGGTTTTGACGATTCATACTAATAAGAGCGGAGAGATCTCCGAAAGTGTTACCGGTAAAAATAAAGATGAACTAGACCTTCTTAGAAAACAAGCCAATGAGATTGATAGTTGGGAGAGTCCTTTCAAGGTAATCATTTCCGTCATGATGCTCAAAGAGGGATGGGATGTAAAGAACGTTACTACTATCGTAGGTCTTCGACCATACGCCGCCGATTCTAAGATTCTTCCGGAGCAAACATTAGGGAGAGGTCTTCGAAGAATGTTCTTCGGCAGGGATGATGTTGAAGAATATGTCAGTGTAGTCGGTACATCGGCGTTTATGGACTTTGTAGAGTCAATAAAAGGTGAGGGTGTCATTCTTGAAAAGAAGGCAATGGGAGAAGGTTCAAAAGCAATCGCTCCAACCGTTATTGAGGTTGATAAAGATAATCCGAATAAAAACATAGAGAAACTTGATATCGAACTACCGGTAATGTCTCCAAGAATCCAAAGAGAATACAAAAATCTCGCTAACTTGGACGTATCGACGTTTGGAAATCCTAAAGTGAAGGTGAAGACGTTCTCGGAAGAAGAAAAACGAGAAATTGTATTCAAAGACGTTGTTGATGAAAAAACACACCACACCACAATACTATCCGGTGAGATTGAACCTGATTATCGAAGTGTTATCGGTTTCTTTGCTCAAGCAGTCATGAGAGAGCTTAGATTGTTTGGTTGTTATGATATTTTGTTTGGCAAAGTAAAAGATTTTATTCAAAGTAATATGTTTGATGCGCCGGTAGATTTATCAGATTTGAATGTACTGAGGAACTTATCTGAGGTTGAGTATATCAAGATGATAAAAGATTCATTCAAAAAAGCCATCAATGACCTCACCGTTCAAGATAGTGGTGATACTGAGATAAAGAACTACATCAAGATCAGTGACGCGAGACCATTCGTAGTAACAAATAAAGGGTTTCTATTACCTAAAAAGTCTGTTTTCAATAAAATTGTTGGAGATAGTGATTTTGAACTTACTTTCTCTGAGTTTATTGAGAATTGCGAAGATGTAATCTCTTTCTCGAAAAATTTTCAAAATAAGGAAGCAAGCGCGCTTCGGATTGAATATAAGAACTCAGAAGGCTTTATTGCTACCTATTATCCCGACTTCTTTGTCAAAAAGGATGATAAGACCGTTTACATAATCGAAACAAAAGGTCGAGAAGAAGAGGACGACAAGCTCAAATTTGAACGCCTTCAAAAATGGTGTGAGGATGTGAACAATCGTCAAAGCAAAATGGTCTATAAGGCTTTATATATTAAGCAGGAGGAATGGGAGAAAACTAAACCTAAGAACTTTGACGAAACAGTAAGGTTGTTTGAAAAATAAATGAAATATAAATATGAAAAAACTTGATAACAAAGAACTCAGAGAAATAATCCAAAGCGGTCACCTAAACCTATTTATTGGTTCAGGCTGTTCCCTAGATTACCTTTCGCTGTTAAAAGATATTGAAGGAAGAATGAATGTTGAGGAAACTAAAGAAGGTGCACAAAAAGATTACTTCAAATTGATAATGAAATCCAAAGCGGTCCTAAACGAAAATTTAGAAACAGATAATGCCGAAAAACATAAACTCGACAAAACCAAAGAGAACTACGATTTATTTCTCCGTTTTTGGGCAGAAACAATCTCAAAAAGATCGTTGCATATTGTCAACAAACAAGTAAATATTTTCACTACCAATTTTGATATGTTTTTAGAAGATTCGTGCGAACGAATAGGTATCCCATACAACGATGGATTTACCGGTCAGATCAATCCTACTTTTAATGTTTCAAATTTTAATAAAATTCAACGGTACAAAAGCCTCCAGTTTGATAATGTTTCTGACATTCCCCTATTTAACATTATAAAATTACACGGATCTACTTCTTGGGCTGCTAGAGAGGGTAAAATACACTATTCAGATGGTTCAAATATTATTGACGATCTTGATAATAAAACCGGCGATGAATTTAGCAGAGGATATGATCAAATTGCAGTTATAAATCCAAATGCTGAAAAACATTTTGAAACTGTACTTGATACTAATTATGCCTCAATGTTGAGGAAATTCACTCTTGAGTTGGAAAAGGAAAATAGTGCTTTGATGATTATTGGTTGTTCATTATTAGATAATCACATTAAAAATCTTCTTTACGGAGTTATGAGGTCAAATCCAACCTTAATGGTATTTTACTTTTCTTACTCTAAATATAATGAGTCTTCCGATAGGCTTGAAGAAACCAAAAATCCTAACCTATACATTATTTCACCAGAGGATAATTATTCATTTGAGAAATGTACAGAATTCTTATCCAAAATTTTCCAGACAAAAGACTGTGATAGCGATTATGACGAAGAACAATAAATTCAACTTACAAGATAAGCTTGCTGAAGATTCTGTATTTACCATCGGGAGCGTTTTCAGCGTTAAAGGTAAAGATATCGTCGTTAAGGTTAATACGGATAAAAATCTTCCCCACTTGTTTTTCAAAGGACGAACTATCAAAAATGTTTCGGTAGGACTATCAAATTATGTAAAAATTGTTAAAGGATTTACAGAAATAATATGCAAAGTTGAAGGTGAGTACTTAGAAGAAGACAAATATCAGGCCCGAAAGCGGTACATAAATGAAAAACAGAAAATTGAACGATTCCTCAATATATCAGTTTTTGGTTTCTATGACAGTGACAATAAGTTTCAGCATGGCATAAAGGAAATGCCTTTAATTGGAAGTGAATGCAAGCTATTGTCCAGAAAAGAGTTTGAAATATTACATCAGTTGTCAGAAAAAAATGAGCTTTCCGTTGACCTCGGATATCTAGTGGACGAAGAAACTCAAACAATTAGGATTTCAGTTAAAAAATTATTTGCCGGCCATATAGGTATTTTTGGTAACACAGGTTCCGGTAAGTCAAACACCCTAGCCAGATTATATACTGAATTGTTCAAGATGGATGGACTAAGTGAGAACTTCACCAGTAAGTCAAAGTTTATTTTTATCGATTTTAATGGTGAATATACTAAAGACGGAGAAGACGGAATATTAACAAGAAATAAGGATGTATATAAACTTAGAACGAGAGATAATACAGGCCGAAAATACCCAATATTTAAGACCGAATTAGAAAAACTTGAACTTCTATCAATTCTTCTTGATGCTACAGAAAAAACTCAACAGCCATTTTTACATAGAGCGATTGACCGAAATTGGTTTGATGTAGAAAATCCCGATTTCTCTAAAGAAAAGGCTAATTTAGAGAGAAACCTAAAAAATATTTTAAATAAAAACGATCCTAATTTTAATCAACCTTTCCTAAAGAAATTCGTTACCGATTTTGAGGATTCAGGAATAAGTCTAATTAAGACTGAAAGCGGTATAAGAAAAAATTTAGATGATATTACGTATAACATCAATCAAAAAAGTTTCATGTCTGATAATAAATATCATTGTGATAATCCAACATCTGATCGTCAAACTAATATTATTAACGACTATTTTGACATTAGGATAACATCTTTAAATGATTTACAAAAACTTAAGTTCAAGATATTGGACCAGTACTATTTTGAAATTTTAAATAATTACTCAAATCAAGAACACATTAACCCTCTTATAGGCAGATTGAAGAAAAGATTTGATATGCTCAGTAAAGTTATCGATATCAAAGACGTCGAATCTACCTCTAATAATGAAGTAGCCTCTCATAACAATGTTGAAGTAATTGACTTAAAAAATGTCAATCTAGAATTAAAAAAAGTTATTCCGTTACTTATTTGTAAAACAAATTACGACGAACAGAAAAACAAAAGAGACAGTGACAAGAATAACTCACTTCATATAGTAATTGATGAGGCTCATAGTATTTTGTCAGAAAACTCAAACAGAGAAGCTGAATCATGGAAGGATTATAGACTAGAAACCTTTGAGGAAATCATTAAAGAGGGTAGAAAATTCGGAGTATTCCTAACGATAGCAAGTCAAAGACCATCAGATATATCCCCCACGATAATTTCTCAGCTGCACAACTACTTTATTCATAAATTGATGAATGAAAATGATTTACGTTCAATCAATAAAGCCGTGAGTTATTTAGACAAATTGTCTTTTGACTCTATTTCAAATCTTTCAACAGGATGTTGTTTCATCGCTGGTCAAATGACGCAATTTCCTCTTTCGGTAAAGGTAAAACTGTTGGATGAAAATATTAGACCTCAAAGTGAAACAATAGATTTAAATAAATTGTGGAAAGCTAAGCAAATTTAATATGTCCCAATACTATAAACCAAATCGAACAAGAAATATTTACGATCCTAATTCATTGGAGGTATTTAGATTAAGTCGTGGGAAGATCGACAATTATATTACTTGTCCAAAATGTTTTTACCTAGATCGGCGTCTTGGTATTTCCCAACCGCCTGGATACCCCTTCTCACTAAATTCTGCCGTAGATAAATTACTTAAAAAAGAATTTGATATACATAGAGCAAAAGGTACAATTCATCCGCTTATGAAACATTATGGAATTGATGCGTTACCACTTACTCATGAAAAAATTGATGAATGGAGGGATTCACTTCACGCTGGTATAACCCATCAGATAGAAGGAACAAATGTAGTATTCACCGGGGGTGTTGATGATGTTTGGGTATCACCCTCAAATGAATATATTATTGTTGACTATAAGGCTACTTCAAAAGATGCAGAGGTCACGTTAGATGCTGATTGGCAGATTGGATATAAACGACAAATGGAGATGTATCAATGGTTGTTTCGAAAAAATGGTTTCAAGGTCTCATCTACGGGTTACTTTGTATATTGTAATGGGAACACCGACAAAGAGGCTTTTGACGGTAAATTAGAATTCGATATTAAAATTATTCCGTATACAGGAGACGATTCTTGGGTAGAAAAAACTTTAAATGATGCAATTGTGTGTTTAAATCAAGATTTCATGCCAGAAAGTGGTATAGATTGCGATTATTGTGCATATAGAAAAGCGGTAATGGTACATGATAAAAATACTTAAGTTTTTAATAAGTTGCATATTTATTTTTTGTATTGTCTTCGGTTTTTATCTTTATAAACTCCATGCCTTAGCTGTTGAAGGAAACAGTTTATTTGAATACCGTTGTCTCCATGTAAATCCACTTCTCATAAGTTACAAGAATTCCTTCCTAAAATATGCAAATTATTTAAATAAATACCCTGATACCACAGAGACACCAGAACAGGTATTAAAATATTTGGCTGACTATATTTCTGGTATGAAAGCTTACGTTCCAGAAGAAACAAAATGGTTAGGATTACAAGAGAAATTATTTCATCGTTGGGACTTTCAGTTATTTGAGCCCCCGTACATGAAACAAGTAAGCGAATATCAATGGAAAATGTATGAAGGTTATCGAGATGATGCCAAATTTAGTTTAGAAATTGTAGACAAACCTGAACTTCAAGAAAAAATACGACCAGGTGATATAAGTGAAGCTAGACAGAATAGAGATAAATATATAAATCTGTACTTTGAAACTTTTGATAATGCTTCACAAATTAATGATTGGAGGAAATATTTCGGAAGAGTTCCCATTCCAGCTGGATGCACTGAAGAAAATGTAAATATTCCTGATACATCCGGATCGATAAATTGGAATAAAGATAGTAAAGAATCCACTCCTTCTTCAATTCCAATAGATATGTATCCATCGTCCTAAGTGGATATACTGATACTATGACTAATATAGATATGACTAAACAAGTGTTACTGTTATTTAACGCCATTACTAAATCTGGCATCCAAGTAACACCTGAATATTGGGATGGACACAAACATATAGATATAGCTGTATTACAAGCTAAACTATATATCGAAGTAGATGGACTGCAACATATTACCGACCCGAAGCAAATTCTTGCCGATTTTGATCGTGAACACTATTCAGATGAGGAAGGTTATAGAACCATTCATATATCAAACTTAGCAATAGAGCAACATTTAAATGAAGTATTACAAGCAATTACCAAAGTAATTGACTTAAGAGCACAAGAATTACTTGAATATCCTGACATACTCCAAAGAGCAACAAACTTTGCTATTAAAGTTCATGAGTTAGATGTTAAAAAAAAGCGTAAAGGTAAAGACATTCCGTATATTACTCATCCACTAAGTGTTGGACTGATATTATCGAGAATCTCTCATGACGAAAATATTATCGCAGCCGGAATTCTACATGATACTATCGAGGATTGTGAACCATATGGTTCAGTTACAAAAGATTTATTAGAAAAAATGTTTAATAAGGATATTTCAAGAATGGTTAATGATGTTACAGAACAAGATAAAACACTCCCTTGGTTTGAACGAAAAATGGAAGCATTAGAACACATCAAACATATGAAACAAGATTCACTATTAGTTAAATGTGCAGATGTCCTACAAAACCTAGTTGAACTTAATCAGGATATTCGAATGGAAGGGTTGAGTGTATTCGAGAAATTTAATGCAACAAAGGAGGAAACCATTCTAAGGTATCAAAAACTTATTCCAGAAATTAAAAATACCTGGCCAGACAATCCATTATTAAGAGATCTAGAATTTGGACTCTCAGAGCTTGAAATGTTATCAAAAATAAAATGAAAGGAATTGTTATGTATGAATCAATAATCTTAAAAATGCAGGAAGAAATTGAGCATCTAAAGAAACGGGTAGAAGCATTAGAAATTCAGATAAGCAAAAAAGGATCAACAAATCTTCTAATTGATGGTGATGATCCACTTCTAGATGATGCTATCAGACTTGTAATTCAACACGAAAAAGCCAGTGCCAGCCTACTGCAACGACGTTTAAGTGTGGGCTATGCTCGGGCAGCTAGAATTCTAGACCAGCTAAATCAAAAGGGAGTCGTCGGTAAAGGCGAAGGATCAAAACCAAGAGATGTATTGATAAAAAAATATGAAGATTACAAAAAAACGGAGAGTTAATTGATATATTTTAATACACGGTTAATAACTATTTGATACACTAGAGCTATAAATATCCAACACGCACTACGGGTTTTATTAAGGAACTCTCCACGGAAAGGTGAGTCTGCTGAGGGTTCTGAATTTCCACCTCTTTCTCTTCTATCCGATGGATCAGGTAAAAAGGCAGATCGCGGTAATGTAAGAACGAATGCGGAAGTAATAGAAAAAACACTCGAAAGTTATGGTGTTATGACGAAAGTAGCTGAAGTTAACGCGGGTCCTTTATATACCCAGTACGCTTTAAGAGTAGCAATTGGTACAACAATGCAGCAGATAACCCAATTATCCAACGAATTGGCCATAGCACTTGCATCACCCGGTAAAATCCTGATTGATGCGCCGATAGCTGGACGGGATCTTGTCGGAATAAACCTACCAAATCGAAATCCGGAATATGTTTCTCTCAAACGAATGTTTCAGTCAGACATATTTCGTAAATCAACAGATAAATTATCTGTTGTATTGGGTTTAGATATGTCTGGTTCCCCGGTTATTTCATCTCTTGCCAGTAACCCATATACCGTTATCGCTGGAGCAGCCGGATCAGGAAAAACTATGCTTCTGCACTCTTGGATTCTATCGTTACTTTATAAAAGTACACCCAAAGAAGTACGCCTGATTTTAATAGATGCAAAAGGCATGGAATTTCACGTTTACAATGGGATACCGCACTTATTAACACCAGTGATTACTGAACCCGAGAATGTGATCTCATCACTCAAAGCGGTAGTTGAGAAAATTGCAAACCGGTGTAAAAAATTTACGGATGAAGGAGTCACCAATATAGAAAGTTTTAATAAACATGCAGGGCATCACGCTATGCCGTATATTGTCATATGTATCGATGATTTTGGCAGCTTAATGAAATTTTCAAAAGAGATAATAGAAGATACGTTATTTACGATAACACAAAAAGGAAGACTTGCCGGCGTTTATTTAGTTACTACGGTGCAAAGACCATCGGTTGATTTAACGAACAAGTTAATGAAAGTTCATATTCCCACACGCATTAGTTTTGCGTTACCGAGTGACATAGAATCCCAGGCAATTATAAATACCCCTGGGGCAGAAGATTTACAGGGGAATGGAGATATGTTGGTGGTAACGGAAAATCAACAAGAGCCAGTACGAGTACAAGGAGCATATGTTTCAGAAAAAGAGATTCAATCCGTTGTTAGTTTTTTTAAGAAGAAAAATCCACTCATCAACAAAGAGAAGAAAGAAAAATAAATTTATCTTTCCAAAACAATTTCAATTAAATTTGATTTTTTCCCTAGAAGCGCTAATGGAAGGAAAATAACACCAAAAATTAATGTTTTAAAGAACGACCATCCTTGATCTGAAACTGTTTTACTTTTAAGCTCCCATCCTTCTTTGGCTAGTTGGTCAATGGTGTCAGATATTTCTTTTCTCCCGAAAGGTGTATCTGAAAATGATAGGGTTTTATATTCTTTTGCCATAGTTATATTTTATATTATAAAACGAAAAGCAATTCCTGACAATTCTTATTGACTTATCTGAACAATTTTGATATACACAATAGTTAGTTTAGACCTACCCAGTGCAGTTATTATATTATTATTAAATTTCTGCCCAGAATGTGGAGGTAGGTATGAAGAAATTAATTAGATTCCAAGCTCTTGTTTTGTTTACCCTACTCCTTGTCTCTCCCGTTTTTGCCGCAACCGGTGATATTGGAAAAATTCAAACGTTCATCCAAAGCGTGATCCAAACGTTAGTCCTTTTAGCTGGTTTAGTATCCGCCGGGTTTTTTGTCTGGGGTGGATTTGGATATATAACAAGTTCCGGAAATCCTGAAAACCTCGATAAGTCCAAAAAAACGGTGCTCTATTCAGCGATTGGGCTTGCCATCGTCATGGCCGCTTTTGTGTTATCCAACGTCGTCTCTCAGATAGCAACATCAGCATTTGGTACCGCTATCCAATAATAAAAAAATAGGCAGTAACGACTTCAAGGTATGAAAAAACAAGTTCGAGTTGTCGGAATTATACTGCCATTTTTACTCCTGGGTTCCCCAGTACTAGCTGCTTCACCAACTGCCGACATATCAAGCTTTACGAATTCAACGCTTTCCATCATCACACTGATTGCATCAGTTGCAAGCGTTTTCTTCCTTATCAAAGGTGGGTACCATTACATAACGTCAACGGGTCATCCGGAAGCTATTGAGGAAGCAAAACATACCATACGAAACGCAATAATTGGCCTCGTTATTGTCTTAGGAGCAAGTGTCATTGTATCTCTCTTCCAAGGAGCATTAACGG
>Ga0209515_10004640_pt1 | contig 18418 bp, 17 predicted proteins | sample Subgroupgradi54m_FD_187454 | JGI IMG/M metagenome (GOLD analysis project Ga0209515, IMG submission 187454) | Subsurface groundwater microbial communities from S. Glens Falls, New York, USA - GMW60B uncontaminated upgradient, 5.4 m (SPAdes)... ...
CTCCCCCGTTACTCAGCCCAATGAGTAATTAGGGAGATCCTTCGCCCTCACGGGCTCAGGATGACACTAGTAACCCTTAACCCCCCATCCCAATGTTAGTTCCAATCCTCATGGGCAGTAAATCCGACCAGGCGCATGCCGAACGAATCGCGGAAGTGTTGGCGCATTTTGGCGTCCGCTCCGAGCTCTACGTCGCCTCGGCCCACAAAGTGCCGGAGTTGTGCCTGGACATCGTGAATGATTTCAACAAATCCGATGAATCGATCGTGTACGTGACCATGGCCGGCCGCTCGAACGCCCTTTCGGGATTCGTGGCCGCCAACGCCATTCACCCCGTGGTGGCCTGCCCACCTTTCAGCGACAAAGCGGATTACTTAATCAACATTCATTCCACGCTCAACATGCCCTCGGACACCCCGTGCATGACGGTCATCGATCCCCAAAACGCCGCCATGGCCGTGCTGCGGATTTTGGCGCTCACGGATAAAAAACTGAAAAAAGCCGTGGAACAGCACATCAAAAATGTGAAAGAAAAATTTAACAATTGATATGATCACTTCCCTTTCCCCTCTCGACGGCCGGTATGCGAATAAAGTGGAGGCGCTCGTGCCTTATTTTTCGGAATTCGCGCTGATCCAGCACCGGGTGCTGGTGGAGGTAAGCTGGTTTTTGGCGCTCTCGGCGGAAAAAGGAATCCCGGAATTGCCGGCGTTTACAGACAAAGAGCTGAATCTTTTAAACACGATCGTCAAAAATTTCGATGAAAAAGAAGCCGAGAGCGTGAAGGCACTTGAAAAAATCACGAATCACGATGTAAAGGCCGTGGAGTACTACCTGAAAAAGAAACTCGAAAAAACGAGTCTCAAAAAACATCTCGAATTCATCCACTTTGCCTGCACGTCGGAAGACATCAACAATCTGGCCTACGCCCTGATGCTGAAAGGCGCCATGACGGAAGTGATGCTGCCGAAGATGAAAGCGCTCGCGCACAAAGCGGAGACGCTGGCCCGGATGTGGAAGGCCGTCCCCCTGCTCTCTCTCACGCACGGCCAACCGGCGAGCCCCACCACCGTGGGAAAAGAGCTCTTGGTGTTTGCCAAAGGCCTGGAACGGCAGATCGGGCATCTGGAAGCGCAGGAATACTTCGGCAAAATCAATGGCGCCACGGGCAACTGGAGCGCGCACACGGCCGCCTACCCCAAGCTGAACTGGGTGAAGTTCAGCGAAGCATTCGTCCAAAACCTCGGGCTCACCCATAATTCCGTCACCACCCAGATTGAGTCGCATGATTTTCAATCGGAACTTTATGACGACTTAGCCCGCTTCAACACGGTTCTCCTCGACCTCGACCGCGACTTGTGGGGGTACATCAGCCGCGGCGTGTTCAAACAACGGGTGGTGAAGGGCGAAGTGGGCTCCTCCACCATGCCGCATAAAGTAAATCCCATCGATTTTGAAAACTCCGAGGGGAATTTGGGGCTGGGCAACGCGCTCCTCAGGCATCTTTCCGAAAAACTTCCCCTGAGCCGCTTTCAGCGCGACCTCACCGATTCCACCGTTCAGCGCAACATCGGCGTGGCTTTTGGATACTCGCTCCTCGCCTACGAATCCAGCCTGAAGGGTCTGGAGAAATTAGAATTGAACAAAGCGGCGCTGGAACGGGAGCTGGAAGAGAACTGGGCGCTCCTCGCCGAACCCATCCAAACAGTAATGCGCAAGCATGGCGTCCCAAACGCTTACGAAAAACTGAAAGCCCTGACCCGCGGCAAAACGGTGGATGAAAAAGCGATACACAAATTCATCCAGTCGCTCCCGATCCCGCGCGAGGATAAACAAAGGCTCCTCAAGCTCACCCCCGCCCGCTACATTGGCCTGGCGGATAAACTTTAGACCAATGAAATCCTTTGCCGCCGGAAACGCGTTCGCCTTCTCAGCCGTCATCCTTTTTTCCACTTACACGATTTTCAGCAAAGTGCTGGTGGGGAATGTGACGCCGCTCACGTTGGCCGCCGTATCCCAGGGAATTTCGATTTTCGTGGTCATTCTTTTTTTCGGCGCCATCCCGGAATTTAAAAAAATCCTCCACATGCCCCTCCGGGAAGTGGCGGCCATCATCGTCATCGGGATTTTAGGCACCGTGGCCGGCCCCCTGCTTTTTTTAAAAGGCCTGGAACACACCTCGGCGGTCGACGCGATTCTGCTCGCGGAACTCGACACGCTTTTTGTCCCGATCATCGCGACGCTGTGGCTCAAAGACAAAATCACCGGCCATCAGCTGGGCGGCGGGCTCCTGATGCTCGGAGGACTGTACTTCATTTTCACCCAGGGCCTCAAAATGAATCTGACCTTTGGAGCGGGCGACCTTTTAATCGCGCTTTCGGCCCTCTGCTACGCATTTTCACTCAACACCTTTAAAAAATACCTGCACGACATTCCCTCGGAACGCGTGATGATCATCGGCGACACCATGGGAGTCCTGCTCCTCTTTTTCGCCGCGCCGACGCTCCTGAACCTACCGCATCACTTTGCCCCGATATTCCGGCCGGAGGTGTTTAAACCCCTCTTCTTTTTCTCCATCATCGGGATCGCCATCGCCCGGTTTTTGTGGTTCAGGGCCGTGAACCTTATCCCCGCCTACCGGGCCACCCTAATTTCGCTCCTGTCGCCGTTTTTAGCCCTGATCCTAGCCGCCATATTCCTCAAAGAACCCATGCAATGGTTCCACATGATCGGCGCCGCGCTCGTGATCCTCGGCATGTCACTGGGGGTGTTCAGCGAGCTCGGCACCCACCGGCTCAAGACGGACCAAAACGTGAAGCGGCATGTCTGAATGTCATAAGGGGGCAGACATTTTTTCTTGACATTTTTTTCAGTGATGCTAGTATGTCAACGTTTTAACACATTAATACATGTCGGAACGTGTAATGCAAAGCAAGGGAATGAAACAGTTGCTGGAGGCCATCACGGCGCTCAAAACGTCCAGCGAGGTCAAAAGGTTCCTGCGCGATGTCTGCACGCTCTCGGAGCTCCGGGCCATGTCGGAACGCTGGCAGGTGGCGCAACTCATCAAACAAGGAATCCCCTACCGTACGATCGCCAAAAAGACCGGTTCTTCCACGGCCACCATCACGCGGGTGGCTCAGTGGTTGCATCACGGACTCGGCGGATACAAGCTCATGCTGGAGCGCATGAAAATTTAACCTGCTCCAGCCCGACCTTGTGTCTGCCATTCATCCGCCTCAGGCGGATTTTTTGTAAGTCATCCTGAGGAGGTCGCCTGAGGCGACCGACGAAGGATCTGCTTAATTACTTCTTAACTCCACTACCATGATTACTCCAAAAATCCTGCAGGGCACGCGCGACTTCCTTCCGCGCGACATGGCCAAACGCGACTTTGTGATGAACCAGATCAAATCGGTTTTTGTCCGCTTTGGATACGATACCGTCGAGACCCCGGCCATCGAATACGCCGAAACGCTGCTCGGCAAGTACGGCGACGAGGGCAGTAAGCTCATTTATCGCTTTCACGATAACGGCGGGCGGGACATCGCGCTTAGGTACGACCAAACGGTTCCTTTTGCGCGGTTGGTGGCCATGAATTGGCAGGAGCTTCCCATGCCATTCAAGCGCTATCAAATTTCAAAAGTGTGGCGCGCCGACCGGCCGGCCAAAGGGCGATACCGCGAGTTTACCCAATGCGACATCGACATCATCGGCACTCAAAATCTGTTGGCTGAAGCCGAAATCGCCAAAGTGATGGCGGAGGTGTTCCAGGCGCTCGGATTTAAAAATGTGGCCATCAAATTCAACAGCCGGCGGCTGATGAACAGCGTGCTTGAACGGCTGAATATTCCCCGTGAAATCCAAACCATTGTTCTGCGGACGCTCGACAAGCTGGATAAAGTGGGACTGGAGGCCGTCCAAAATGAACTCAACGGAGTGATGGAGCCCGCGGTGGCTACCCGGCTCCTTACCTTCCTGGATTCCCGTGGGAACAATGAAGAAAAAATCGAGCGCCTTCAGACTTTTGATGTTCAGGAAATCCGGGAATTTCTGGAAAAGTCGCGTCTGTTTGGAATTCCGGAAGGCGTTTTGGAATTTGACCCCTGTTTGGCGCGCGGGCTGGATTATTACACCGGCATCATCTTTGAGGCGTTTTTAAAAGACGTGGCCATCGGGGCCGTGTGCGCGGGTGGGCGATTTGATGATTTGTGCGGTCTTTTTTCGGAGGAGAGCTTTAGCGGCGTGGGAGTGGCTTTTGGGTTTGATCGTCTGGTGGTGGGCATGGAGCAACTGGAATTGCTCAAAGCGGTTTCGCTGAACGCCCAGGTACTGGTAACGTATTTTGATGAAAACACCCTGCCGAAAGCCTTGGCCACCCTGAATGAGCTTCAGCGGGCGAACATCAACACCGAAATGTACTTTGAGCCCACCCCTCTGAACAAACAATTCAAATACGCCGCTAAAAAGGAAATTCCTTTTGTCCTGATCGTGGGCCCCGATGAGGTCAAACGCGACGAGGTCACCATCAAAGTGATGAAAACCGGCAAACAAAAAACCATCCCCGCCAACCAGGCGGCCAGTTATTTAACCGGCTACACCTCATGATCCGTATCGCGATCCAAAGCAAAGGGCGCCTCAGCGACGCCAGCATCGAGTTTTTGAGGTCGCGGGGATTGAAATTTGAACCCAATGGCCGGAGTCTTGTCACGCCGTGCGCGAATCGGGACGTGGAGATTTTATGGCTCCGGAGCGGCGATATTCCCGAGTACGTGAACCGTGGGGTGGCGGATTTTGGGATTGCCGGAGCGAATGTGCTGGCGGAAAAAGGGATGGAATTGGAAGGGGCTGAAAAAATGGATTTTGGATTTTGCAAACTCGTCATCGCGGTACCGGGCGACTCCGGTATTCATTCCGTGAGGGATTTAGAGGGCGAGCGCATTGCCACTTCTTATCCGATTATTCTGTCCCGGTATCTTCAGGCGCAGGGCATTCGCGCGGCCATCATCCCGCTCAGGGGTTCGGTGGAAATCGCTCCACGGCTGAATTTGGCGGACGCGATTTGTGATTTGGTTCAAACGGGAAAAACGCTCAGCGACAATCACCTCAAGCCGCTGGTGACGATTTTAGAATCGCAGGCGATACTGATTAAAAACCAATATGTCATTCCCGCGAAAGCGGGAATCTTTTCCGAATTATTTCCTAATCAGATTCCCACCTCCGTGGGAATGACACAAAAACTATGATTAAAATTTACGAGTGGAGCAAGACATCATCGGCCGATAAAAACCGCATCATGAATCGTGCCCAGGCGGACATGGAGCCCATCAAAAACGATGTGGCGGTTTGGCTCGAGCGGGTTCGAAAGGATGGCGATGCCGCTTTGGTTGAGTACATTCGCAAATTCGATAACCCTTCGTTTCAAAAATCACAGCTCCGGGTGAGCCAGCAGGATATCCAGGAGGCTTATAAGCGAATTGCCCCCGAAGTGCTTCGCCAAATGAAAGAGCAGATCCGCATTTCCACCGCTTTCCACAAAGCCCAGGCAGATCGACTCGAAAAGACATTTGAAGTTGAAACGGTCAAAGGCGTGCGGACGGGTTTTGTGCGCGTTCCCATCGATGCAGTGGGGCTTTATGTGCCCGCGGGGAAGGCGCCCTTGCCCACCGTGGCCCAGATTCTCACCGTGGCGGCCAAAGCGGCCGGAGTGCCGCGCAAGGTGGTGTGTTTTGCTCCCACGGCTCCGAATTATGAAATCATTGTGGCGGCTACCGAAGCGGGCGCGGATGAAATTTACCGCGTAGGCGGCATTGCGGCCATTGGGGCGCTGGCGTACGGCACCGAGACGATTCGTCCCGTGAATAAAATCGCCGGCCCAGGCAATCCGTATGTACAGGCGGCCAAGTTACAGGTATTTGGCCGCGTGGGAATCGATATGCTCTCTGGGCCGTCTGAAGCTTTGATCATGGCCGATGAAACGAGTAACCCCGCGTATTTGGCGGCCGATATTTTAGCCCGCTGCGAACACGGGGCAGATTCGGCGGGGGTGGTGGTGACCACGTCGATACTCATCGCTCAAAAAACCCAAGCGGAAGTTGAAAAGCAAGCGCCGCTTCGCTCGCGGCAGCAATACATCCAGCCCGCGCTTTCCACCTATTCCGCCATCGTAGTGGTGCGCGACCTGGAAGATATGATCGCGTTTGCCAACGATTACTCGGCGGAACACTTGGAAATCCAAACCAAAGAACCCGAAAAAGTTTTTGCGCGCATCCGCAACGCGGGTTCAGTGTTCATCGGCAATTACGCTCCTGTAGCCGTGGGCGATTACGCCAGCGGAACCAATCACTGTCTGCCCACCGGCAACGCTCCCAAATACGCGTCGCCCGTGGGCGTGGAAACGTTCATGCGAAGCATGGAATACCAGATTCTCACTCGCGACGGGCTAAAAACTCTGCAACCCATTGTGCAGGCGATCTCGCGTGTGGAAGGGCTGGACGCTCATGAAGAATCGGTTAACATTCGATTTAATTCTTAATTTTTATCCCATGAAGAAGCCACTTGGTTTAACCGTTAAGTCAGCTACGGCCAAAGCGGTCAGCCTCTCCCGCCTCACGCGCGAGTCCAAAATCGACCTTAAAATCGAAAAGTCCGACCAAATCCGTTTCAAATTCAAAACCGGCATCGCGTTCCTCGATCACATGCTGGAACACGTCGTGTGGCGGAGCGGGTTCAACATCGATGTGAATTACGAAACGACTCAATTCAACCTCACCCATGTGGTATGGGAGGACATCGGCATTGTGTTGGGGACGGCGTTCAAGCTACTCCTGGAAAAAAATCTGGCGCAGGGGGTTGAAGGCAAAGGAGACTCCATCAGCTGTTTGGATGAAGCGCTGGCCATGGTGTGCATCAGCTTTGAGGGCCGGACAAATTGTTTCTTGGATTTTGATCAAATGCCGGGCACTAGCGTGCCCGTTGTGGAAGACGCCAAGGCTTGGGATATCCCCCAGTTTTTAGACGGATTCGCGCAAGGCGCGCGATGCACTTTGCACATCAAGGGCCTTTCCGGAAATGACCCGCACCACTCATGGGAAGCGGTGTTCCGTGCGTTTGGAGAAGCTTTGGGAAAAGTGTTTAATCCTAATCCTCGTCGCGCCGGCACTATCGCCGGTGTGAAGGGCACGCTTGAATGATCGCTATTATTGATTACAACTCAGGCAATACCGCTTCGGTGGCGAACGCGCTTCGTCGCCTCGGCCAGCGTTACGAGATCACGGGTGATCCGGAGCTTGTGGCGCGTGCGGATAAAATCATTTTTCCGGGTGTGGGAGCCGCGAAAGCGGCCATGAAAGAACTTAAAAAACGCGGACTCGATAAACTTTTGCGGCGCACCAAGCTTCCCGTCCTCGGAATTTGTTTGGGATTGCAGCTTCTCGCTGAATTTTCGGAGGAAGATAATACGAAATGCCTTGGCATTATCCCGGGGCGGGTGAAACGATTCTCCGACGACCTCAAAGTGCCCCAGATCGGCTGGAACAGGGTGGGAAAAGATTATTTCTACTTTGTGCATTCGTATTATCTGCCGGTGGGCCATTACACCCTTGCCACCGCGACGTATGGCGTTCCCTTTTCCGCGATCATTCAAAAAGATAATTTTTACGCCACCCAGTTTCACCCGGAAAAGTCGGGCGAGGCGGGTTTACAAATACTTCGTAACTTTTGCACATCATGCTGATCATTCCCGCCATCGACATTTTGGGCGGCAAAGTGGTGCGCCTCCGGCAGGGGGATTACTCGGCCAAAACGGTTTATTCGGCTGATCCCATAAAGTTGGCTCGTCAATTTGAAGCGCAAGGGGCAGACCGGCTACACATCGTGGATCTGGATGGCGCGCGAACGGGGCGACCGCTGAACCAGGCGCTGATTTTGAGGATCCGAGAAGCTGTTTCGATTCCCATCGAAGTGGGTGGCGGGATTCGGGATGTCAAAACGGCTCAAACGTACCTCAAGGCGGGCATTGATCGGATCATTTTGGGCACCGCAGCGATTCCTCTCATTAAAAAACTCGGAGCCGCACGCGTGATCGCGGGGCTGGATCTTCACGGAACCAAAGTGGCCACCCAAGGATGGACCAAAACCACCCGAAACTATCTGGATTACGCCCGGGAGCTAAAAAGGCTCGGCGTCACCGAAGTGATTTGCACGGACATCGCGCGCGATGGGATGTTGGGAAAGCCGAACCTAAAACCGATTCTCAAACTCAAAAAGTTAGGTTTTCAAGTGATTGCCTCCGGGGGCGTGTCGGATACTGAAAGCCTGCGGCAGCTCCAGGCGGCCGGAATCAGAGGCGCGATCATCGGCAAGGCGCTTTACGAGAAAAAACTGAGTCTTGCACTGGCGCTCGCTGCGGTGCGCCCTCCCTCAGGACTCGCCAAACGAATCATCCCCTGCCTGGACATTAAAAACGGTCGGGTGGTGAAAGGGGTTGGGTTTAAAAATCTTCGCGACGCGGGAGATCCTGTCGCTCTCGGACGTTATTACTCCGAGCAAGGCGCGGATGAACTTGTGTTTTTGGACATCACGGCCACGGTGGAAAAGCGGCGTACCCTCGTTGAGCTTGTGCGCCGCATCGCCCGCGAAATCAATATTCCGTTCTGTGTGGGCGGCGGCATCCAATCCATCGCCGACATCAAGGCGCTCCTGGAGGCGGGGGCGGACAAAATCTCTCTTGGCACCGCGGCAGTGAAAAATCCAGGGCTCGTCACCCGGGCGGCCAGGCGATTTGGCTCTCAATGCATTGTTATTTCCATCGATGCCAAGCGGGCTAAAAACCAATGGCTCCTCACCATCCGCGGGGGCCGGGAGCTGACGGAATTGGATGCGATTGAATTTGCGGGCGACATGGAGCGACGCGGCGCCGGGGAACTGCTCGTCAATTCACTCGATCGGGACGGGACGAAAAAGGGATATGATTTGGAGCTTTTGCGCGCCATCTCGAGCCGCGTACGTATCCCCGTGATCGCGTCGAGCGGTGCGGGGAAGATGAAAGATTTTTTGGAGGCTCTCACTCTAGGTCGCGCCGATGCCGCGCTGGCCGCCAGCTTGTTTCACTACGGCAAAGTCAAAATTCCAACCCTTAAAAGGTATTTAGCCCGAAACCAAATAGGCATACGCCCCTGTGTGTCATCCTCGCGTAGGCGGGGATCTGGGGACGATTTGGATTTTCAAAAGCTTGGTGGCCTTATTCCCGTCATCATCCAGAACGCGCAGACCCAGCAGACTCTGATGCTCGGTTTTATGAATCGCGAAGCGTATGAAAAAACGCGCCAAACCGGTTTTGTCTGGTTTTACAGCCGTACGCGCCAGCGCCTGTGGAAAAAGGGGGAAGAGTCCGGCAATGCTTTAAAGGTGCTCAAAATTCTGCCGGATTGCGATCGCGACACGCTACTCATCAAAGCCATCCCGACCGGCCCCACCTGCCACACGGGTGAACCGTCCTGTTTTGGCGATGAAGGCGACGCGCTGACCGAGCTTTTTGAGGTGATCCGAGAGCGGAAAAAAACACTGCCAAAAAATTCCTACACCGCTTCCCTCTTCCGCGCCGGCCTGCCCCATATCTCAGCCAAAGTGCTGGAAGAATCCGTGGAAGTGATCCACGCCGCCAAAAAGGAAACCAAACAGCGCGTCATCGAAGAAGCCGCCGATCTCCTCTACCATCTTTTGGTGCTGCTGGCCGAAAAAAACCTGACGCTTAAAAATGTCCGCATGGAATTGCAAAAAAGAAGTGTTAAGATGTAACCAATGTCCAACCGTTCCGCCCTATCGGCCGCAAAGTACGCCTTCCGTGAACACGGGATGAGCGAGCGTGTCAAAAACATGATCGTCTCCCCGATCAAAGAGATGATGCTCCTCGCCAGTAAAATGGATTCACCGCTGTTACTCGCCCAGGGCATTCCCGCCGAAGACGCGCCAGAACATGTGAAGCGGGCGATCATTGAAGCGGTGGAAGGCCCCGTGGCCGCCAAGTATTCCGTGCTTTCGGGCATGCAGGGGGCCAGGGAAGCGGTGGTCAAACGTTACCAGGTGAAATACGGTGTCACGTTCGATCCCGATGCCCACATCGGCATCACGGCTGGCTGCATGGAAGCCTGCATGATTTCCGTGATGGCCTGCGTGAATCCGGGCGATGAAGTGATCATGATTTCCCCCTGTTTTGCCTCCCATCTGGAAGAAATCCTGGCGGCGCAGGGAAAGCCGGTGTTCGTGAACACCGACGAAAAAAACGGCTGGCTGCTCGACATGAAGGCCGTCAAAAAGGCGATCACCAAGCGCACCAAGGCGATCCTGATCACCAATCCCTGCAACCCCACGGGCGCGGTATTTCCGGAAAACCAAATCCGCGAGCTTTGCCAGATCGCCCTCGACCACGATCTTTTCATCATCGCGGATGAAACGTATGATTTTTTGACGTACGACGGCACGCCGTTTTTCAGCTTTGCCCAGGTGCCGGAAATTTTGCCCAATCTGTTCCTGCTCGGCAGCGCCAGCAAAGAGTACTGCATGACGGGCTACCGCCTCGGCTGGGTCATCACCGCGCCGGATATTTTGAACCAGCTCTTAAAACTCCACGACGCCACCGTCATCTGCGCCTGCGTGGCCTCGCAATTCGGCTTCATCGCCGCGGTCGAAGGCCCCCAGGATTCCGTGAAACAATTGGTGAAAAGCATGGAAGAGCGCCGCAATCTGATCTGCGAACGCCTCGACCGTCTCCCCCACCTTTTCCATTACGATGCCAAACCGATGGGCAGTTATTACATTCTTCCGGAGGTTAAATTCCCGCATGAAAATTCGATTCAGGCCGCCTTCACGCTCCAAAAAGAAACCAGCGTCATCACGGTTCCCGGCATCGGTTTCGGGCCGATGGGCGAAAATCACCTGCGCTTCTCGTTCGGCGGCGGCACCACCCGCGGGCCCAAGGGAAAGGAACTTATCACCGCAGCCTTCGACCGGTTGGAGGAATGGGGAAAGGCGTTTGCCTGAGTGTGGTAAAATGGGGTCAACATGAAAAAGCAAATGCTCTGGGGTTCGGTCATGGCTCTCATTTCCACGGTTTTTATCTCCAGTTATTCCACATTCACCAAAATCCTGCTGGAGCGGTTTTCCACGTATTCACTCGCGGCCATCGCCCAGATTTTTTCCGTGATCACCATCGCCTTCTTTTTCGGCGCGTTCCCGGAATTGAAAAAGATCAAATACTTACCCCTGAAAGTGATCGGAGGGCTGATCATGGTGGGAATCCTTTCCGCGGTCATCCAGCCGCTTTTCCTGTTCACGGGACTTTTAAAAACCTCGGCCATCAACGGCGCGCTCATCAGCCGCACGCAAATGGTGATGGTGGGCATCATTTCCGGCCTGTGGCTGCGCGAACGCGTCACTCCGCCCCAAATCATCGGCACGGTGATCATGCTGGGCGGCGCGTACTTTATTGCGACCCACGGCCTCACCCAATCCCTCACCTGGGGCAGCGGGGATTTACTCCTGCTTGCCTCCGCTTTCTTTGGCGCCCTTTCCACCGCGGTGTTCAAACGTTTTTCCACCGAAGTTTCTCCGCAGTTGGTGGTGCTCACCCGCAATATGCTGGGGGTGATTTTGAACCTCACCATCGTCCCCTTTCTCTTTCACTTCCAGCACGATTTCAATCCCATTTTCGATGTGAAAGTGCTCGCGGTGCTCACCGTGTTTTCACTCATGGTCATCGTCGGCGCCCAATCGCTGTGGTACCGGGCGGTTGAAATCATTCCGGCCAACCGCGCCAGCAACATCGGCATGACTTCGCCCATCTTCGGGGTGATCTTCGCCATGAGCATCCTGGGGGAAAAACTCACCAGTTACCACATGATCGGCGGCGCCCTGATTCTCCTGGGCCTCTTCTTTTCCACTCTTCATCATCAAAAAGACGCCCTGCACCGCACGTATTTAAAAGCCAGAAACTGGTCGCATTAACATGATCATCGGACTCACCGGTTCCATGGGCGCGGGCAAAGGCGAAGTCGTTAAAATTCTGGAACGACTGGGTTTTAAATACATCACGCTGTCCCAAATGGTGCGGGAGGAGGCTCGGAAGCAGGGGGTTCCGGAGGAACGCGAAAAATTGATGGAAGTGGGCAACGCGATGCGCAAAGCCCACGGCCCGGGAGTACTGGCCAAATTCGCGCTCCAGAAAATCGAGGGGCATAAACACGACAAGTGGGCCATCGACGGCATCCGGAATCCCGCGGAAATTGAGGAGCTTAAAAAGGGGGATAACGCGCACATCTGGGGGCTTCAGGCCGATCAGGACATCCTGATTTCCCGTATCCTCCGGCGCGCCCGCCCGAGCGACCCTAAAACGCATCAGGAAGTCCTCGCCCGCATCGAACGCGAGTGGGGCAAGGGCGAACCCCCCGAAGGCCAGCAGATGGAGCGCTGCATGCGCCACACGGATGTGCTGATCGAAAACGAGGGCTCGCTCCAGGAATTGGACAAAAAAGTGATGGAACTTTACAATAGCCTCCAGCCATGACCACTCAACGACCTTCCAAAGACGAATACTTTATGCAGCTTGCCCGCACCGTGGGCACCCGCAGTACGTGCCCCAAGGCGCAGGTGGGAGCCGTGCTCGTGCGCGAGGGCTCCATCATTTCCACGGGCTACAACGGCGCCCCCGTGGGCGAAAAGCATTGCAGTGAGGCCGGCCACAACGAATCCCCCGACGGCCATTGCCAGCGCGCCGTGCACGCGGAACTCAACGCCGTCCTCCAGGCCGCCAAACACGGCAACGCCACCGCCGGCTCCACCCTCTTCATCACCCACTTCCCCTGCAACAACTGCCTCAAAGCCATCCGCAACGCGGGGATAGTGGAAATCAAATACGAAACGGCCTACAAAAACCATGAAAACTTCATCAACCTGGATTTCTTCAAATTGCATCAGGTGAAGGTGGAGATCAAAGAGCCGGTGATGAAAGAGAAAAAGTTGATGGCTTGAAATTGAACCGATGATTTCTAAAATATTTTATAAATTGATTGGCTATCCGGTTCTATTCTTTTTTTGGATTATCAATTCCTTTGGCTCGGTTGTCGCTTTGATATGGCTAATTATTGAACGTCAATTCAAAATTTTGATTGGAGGTCTTATAATTGATATTTTGGCTACATTCCTACTAGGTTTTGCCTATGCGATACCTGCTTTTTTGACGGCGTATTTAATTGGCATAACGGAAAAAATAAAAAATGAGAAAAAGGCATTTTCTCTGCTTGCGCTTCCTCTGATCCTTGATTATCTGATACTCGGATTTTGGGTTAATTGGATTCTGGGAAAAATGTTCATTCCCGCTGAAATAAATTCAATTCCAATATTACTTTGGTGGTACATAGTCATTGTGGGTCCTTTAATGTATATGGCATCAAAAGAACCATCTGATCATATCGGGAATTTATTTGCTCTGACATATGTAGAACTGTTGTATTGGCTACTCATTGTAAACAAGTTCTATTTCTATGTCGGGAAATCGATCGCAATGACCATTTTATTTACCGTAATTTTCATTATTGTTCAACTACTTTTAACATGGAGAATCTTTAAAAATGATCGAATAGCCGTAGCTCCACAGCGGCCCACCCAGGAGATAGAAATTCAATAAAAATCTATAATGGAAATTCTTATATCTGCATCAATTGGGTTGTTGATCGCCGTAGTAACTGCTTGGATAACTGTTAAACTTTCGCTAAAGCAATTTCGTGCGGAAAAAATTTGGGAACGAAAATTCATGGCATATGAGAATATTATAACTGCACTACATCATTCAAAAGCATTTTCTGATACCTACATAAAAGTAGAAATGGAAATAAGGGAACTTACTGAGGATCAAGAGAGGGAATTGCGTATCAAAACTAAAAATGCAGAAGAAGAAATTGATAAAGCCATTGATGTAGGTATTCTTTTTCTTTCTGAGAATGCAATAGGCGTACTCAAAAAGTATCGTCAAGAGGCCGATAAGGCCAATAGTGTTACGAGTTGGAGTGAGTATTTGCAAAAAGACTCAGAAGCGATTGGTAACTGCCTAAAGATTTTCCCTGAATTAGCCAGAAAGGATTTAAAAATATTCAATTGACAGGTGAACTTAGGTTTACTATACTGCAGGCATTATTCAATAATCAAAAGAATTTATGGAAACAGCCAAACTCGCCCTTTTCGAGGGCAAAACCATCCGCAAAATAATTCATAACAATGAATGGTGGTTTGTGATCGTTGATGTCGTGACTGCTTTAACGGATTCGATTCAGCCTGAGGGGTATATAAAAGACATGCGCCGAAGGGATCCTGAACTCCTCAAAGGGTGGGGGCAAATTGCCACCCCCCTTTCTGTTCTGACAGAAGGAGGGCCACAAATGATCAATTGCGCCAACACCGAAGGCATTTTCCGCATCATCCAATCCATTCCCTCCCCCAAGGCCGAACCCTTTAAGCGCTGGCTGGCGAAAGTGGGATACGAACGGGTCCAGGAAATTGAAGATCCTGAACTCGCCACTAAACGGACAAGAGCCTTATACAAGGCCAAGGGCTATTCGGATGCCTGGATCGAAAAACGGATGCGCGGCATCGCCATCCGGGAAGAATTGACGGACGAATGGCAAAATCGAGGGGTGAAAGGACAAAAAGAATATGCCATTCTCACCGCAGAAATCTCCAAGGCCGCCTTCGATATGACACCTGGTGAATACAAAAAACTGAAAGGACTGGAACGCGAAAACCTTCGTGACCACATGAACGACCTCGAGCTCATCTTTTCCATGCTGGGCGAAGCCTCCACAACGGAAATCACCCGAAGCAAAGAAGCGCAGGGGTTCGACCAGAGTAAAAAAGCGGCCCATGAGGGCGGATCTATTGCCGGCAATGCCCGGAAAGAACTGGAAAGCAAAACCGGCAAACGGGTTTCTACAAAGCAAAATTATTTAAAAGTTCCTCAGGATAAAAAATTGATCGAATAAAACTTGCGAAAATAGTGGACAAGATGTAAACGTGCATTTCGCTCACGTGAGCGACTCCCAAAAAATGATTGACCATTTCCCTCACGCTAGCGACATGGTAAAACTTGCCTTTTCCCCCATCCCGAGTAAACTGAACCCTGTAAAAGCGTTTGCCTGCCTGCCGGCAGGCAGGAGCCCTGCCATCACGGGGCGAGCTGGCCGAAGAAAATCTAAAATGGATGAGTAGAGCGGCCCAAAATAAATCAAGTTAAAGCCTAGGTGGTACCGTCCGATCGAAGCATCGGACCCGAGGCGTTCAGAATTGAACGTCTTCTTTTTATTCAAAAATATGTTCTCCCCCGTCGACCCCAAGCAATCGTTCCCGAAGCTCGAAGAAGGACTGATGAAGTTCTGGAAAAAGAGCGGCACGTTTGAAAAATCGCTCAAAAAGCCTGGTGGCCAAGCCAAACCGAAAGACTATGTTTTTTACGATGGCCCACCGTTTGCCACGGGGCTCCCCCACTACGGGCACCTGCTCGCGGGAACCCTGAAAGACGTCGTGCCGCGTTACTGGACCATGCAGGGCTACCGCGTGCCCCGCGTGTGGGGCTGGGACTGTCACGGCCTGCCGATCGAGAACCTGATCGAAAAAGAATTGGGGCTGAAGACGAAGAAAGACATCAAAAAATTCGGCGTGGATAAATTCAACGAAGCCTGCCGCGCCTCGGTGCTCAAGTACGTCCACGAATGGGAAAAAACCGTCGACCGCATGGGCCGCTGGGTGGACATGAAAAACGCCTACCGCACCATGGACGTGAATTTTATGGAATCGATCTGGTGGGTATTCAGCGAACTTCACAAAAAAGGAATGGTGTACGAAGGTCACAAAGCCATGCACGTGTGCCCGCGCTGTGAAACCCCGATCAGTAATTTTGAAGTGACGCTGGGCTACAAAGAAGTGAAAGACCTTTCGGTGATCTGGAAGTTCCCCGTGAAGGGCCAGCCCCAGATCTCGCTCCTCGCGTGGACGACCACGCCCTGGAGCACGCCTTCAACGATGGGACTTTCCGTCGGCCCCGAGTTCACCTATGTGAAAGTGAAAGCGGGCGACGAGTTCCTGATTTTCGCCAAAGAACGCCTGGAATTCGTGATGAAAAACCTGGAAGCGTATGAAGTGGTTGAAGAAATGAAAGGAGGCGACCTCGTGGGTCTGGAATACGAACCCATTCTCGATGACCTCCGGCGCGTGCCCGAGGTGGCCAGCAATAAAAATGTGTATCACGTTTTCCCTGCCGACTACGTGGAAGTGACCGAAGGCACCGGAATCGTCACCATCAACGGCTCGTACGGGGAAATCGACATGGAAGCGGCCCACAAAAACGGCCTCCCCCTCGTGATGGACGTGGAAATGACAGGCCGGTTCAACGAGCTTTTACCCGATTACGCCGGAATGCCCGTGAAAGACATGGAACGGAAGCTCGTGAAAGATCTGGAAGTCAAAAACCGGGTGTGGCGTTCCGAACCCTACGCCCACAGCTACCCGCATTGCTGGAGGTGCGACACGCCGCTCATGAATTACGCCACCACCGCCTGGTTCGTGCGGGTGACGGGCATAAAAGATCAAATGCTCAAGGCCAATGAAACCATCCATTGGGTACCGGATCACGTGAAGGTCGGCCGGTTCGGCAAGTGGCTCGAAAACGCGAAGGATTGGGCCGTTTCCCGCACGCGATACTGGGGTACCCCCCTGCCGATCTGGAGAAACGTGGACGACGTTTCCGATCTCCTCGTCATTAGTTCGGTCGAAGAACTCGAAAAACTTTCAGGCAAAAAAGTGAAGGATCTGCACAAGCACATCGTGGATGAAGTGGAAATCGGACAACTAATTAATATCATCTATGTACGGCACGGGGAAACCGACCTTAACAAAGAAGGCCGCATTCAGGGGAAAATTGATGTGTCTCTCAATGCCAAGGGTCAATCACAGGCAAAAGAAGCAGCCGAAGCGCTCAAAAAGGAGAAATTCGATCTCATCCTCACTTCACCGCTTAAGCGCGCGATGGAAACCGCCCAAATCATCAATGAGTCACTAGGGATCGAAATCATGGTCGAAGACGATTTGCGCGAGCGTGACTTTGGAGATTGGGAAGGAAAAAATTATAAAGAAGACCTCAAATTCAAAACTCATGATGAAGTCCGACTGGGCATCCCTCCCCATGGGGAAACTTTTGAAGCGCTCAAGCAGCGGCTCAAAAAAGTTCTCGCGAGATACAATGGTAAAAAACTCTTGATCGTATCTCACGCGCACGTTTACCTGGCCCTCAATCAGCTTTGCACCGGACGCACCCTACAGGACATCGTGGCTACCGAAAAAATTGCCAATGGCATTCCGGAAAAATTATCTTACCAAAAAACCTACCGCCGCATTGAGGAAGTCTTCGACTGCTGGTTCGAGTCGGGCAGTATGCCGTACGGCCAATGGCATTACCCATTTGAGAACAAGGCCAAGCTCGAAAAAAACTTCCCAGCCAACTTTATTGCCGAAGGGCTGGACCAGACGCGCGGGTGGTTTTACACCCTGCATGTACTGGCGAACGCCCTGTTCAAAAAACCGGCCTTCCAAAACGTGATTGTGAATGGCATCGTGCTGGCGGAAAACGGACAGAAAATGTCGAAGCGCCTCAAAAACTATCCCGACCCGAACGAAGTTTTAAACAAGTACGGCGCCGATGCCCTGCGATTTTACCTCCTGAATTCCCAGGCCGTGGCGGCAGGCGATCTTCGGTTTTCCGAACAAGGGGTGGAACACGTGCTCCGGAATATGATGATCCCCCTCTGGAACGCGTACAGCTTTTTTGTCACCTACGCCACGATCGACGGCTGGACGCCGAAAAAACTTCAAAAAAATTCGCCCCACAAGCTCGACACCTGGATCATCGCCGAACTCGAGGAGCTGATCGCCGGGCAAATCGAATATTTCCGCGTGTACGACCTCCAAAAAGCCAGCAACGCGATTTACAAATTCGTGGACGACCTGACCAACTGGTACATCCGCCGTTCCCGCCGCCGATTCTGGAAGTCGGAGGATGACACGGATAAAAACCACGCTTACTCCACGCTTTACACCGTGCTCACCAAACTCTGCCAGGTGCTTGCGCCTTTTACGCCGTTCATGCCGGAAGCCATGTACCAAAACCTGACCGGGGAAGAGTCCGTGCACTTAACGGCCTACCCCACGCCGGACCGGAAAGCCTACGACGAAACGCTGATCCGTGAAATCCATCTGGCCAAAACCATCGTGAGCCTGGGGCTGGCCGCGCGGGGAAAAAAGAAAATCAAAGTCCGCCAGCCGCTCTCAAAAATCGAAATAGTGCTGGCCGACCCCGCCGACCACGCGCTACTTTCCGATC
>Ga0209515_10004641_pt1 | contig 18412 bp, 23 predicted proteins | sample Subgroupgradi54m_FD_187454 | JGI IMG/M metagenome (GOLD analysis project Ga0209515, IMG submission 187454) | Subsurface groundwater microbial communities from S. Glens Falls, New York, USA - GMW60B uncontaminated upgradient, 5.4 m (SPAdes)... ...
CTGCATTTGAATCATGATGTCCTCTTCCCAACTTAACCCACCGCAACGCAGTGGTCAGTCTTGGTCCCGTCAGTCCTTGGACTGTTTGGGGTGGATTGTTTGCACAAACTTCGCTCTGGATGATCCCGAAAAGCGAAGCCGCGCAGTATAACAGCTTACTTCAGTGTATTGCAAGCGCGCCGCTCCGAAACTACGGAACGGCATGCTCTTTTAGATCACGCGCGCCGCCTCAACCAGGCGAGTAACCGCCCAGGCCTTGGTCTTCGACAGCGGACGGGTTTCCTGAATCTCTACCGTATCGCCCTCGTTGAACTGATTGGTTTCGTCATGCGCGTGATATTTCTTCGAACGCACAATGAATTTTCCATACAGCGCGTGCTGCACATGGCGTTCGACCAGTACGGTGACCGTCTTGTCCATTTTGTTGCTGACGACCTTGCCGATCAGCGAACGTTTGAGTTTGGCTGATTCGCTCATTTTTGCGTGGCCTTCTCGTTTTTAACCGTATTCACGCGCGCAATATCGCGGCGTACTTTTTTCAACTGGCTGGTATTGGCGAGTTGTTGCGTGCCCAATTGCATACGCAGGCCGAATTGCGCTTTGAGCAATTCGTTCAACTCTTTTTCCAGACCCTCTTGATCCTTGCTGCGCAGTTCGCTAGCTTTCATCATCAGGCTCCTACTTGACGGGTGACAAACACCGTTGACAGCGGCAGTTTGGCAGCAGCCAGGCGGAACGCCTCGCGTGCCAGCGTTTCGTCAACGCCGTCCATTTCATACAGCACCTTGCCGGGCTGAATCTCGGCAACGTAGTACTCGGGGTTACCCTTACCGTTACCCATCCGAACTTCGGCCGGCTTGGTCGAGATCGGCTTGTCCGGGAAAATGCGAATCCAGATTCGACCGCCACGTTTGATGTGACGGGTCATGGCGCGACGCGCGGCTTCAATCTGGCGCGCCGTCAAACGACCGCGGGCGGTGGATTTCAAACCGTACTCGCCGAACGACACATTGGTGCCGACCGTGGCCAGGCCCGTGTTGCGGCCTTTCTGTTCTTTACGATATTTTCTACGTGATGGTTGCAACATCATTATTCTCCTGAACCAGCGGCGTCAGCCTTGGGTGCAGCAGCGGCCGCATCCTGGGTTGCTGCCGGGGTTGCTGCGGGGGTTGCCGCTTTACGCACACGCTTGACCGTAGTCTTGGGCGCCTCTGCCGGAGCAGCTGCCGCATCGGCTTCTTTCTTGGCGCGTACAGGACGGCTGGCAGGCTTGGCGCCTGGACGACGGGCGGGGCGCTGATCTTCGCGCTCGGCGGCATCAGCTGCAGCCGGTGCGGCGACTTCCTTGCGACCCAGATTGTCACCCTTGTACACCCACACCTTGATACCGATGATGCCGTAGGTGGTTTGAGCTTCGCCAAAACCGTAGTCAATGTCGGCACGCAACGTATGGAGAGGCACACGACCTTCGCGATACCATTCGGTACGGGCAATCTCGATCCCGTTCAAACGACCGGACGACATGATCTTGATGCCTTGCGCACCCAGGCGCATGGCGTTCTGCATCGCACGTTTCATCGCACGACGGAACATGATCCGCTTTTCCAATTGCTGAGCAATCGAATCAGCGATCAGCTGCGCATCAATTTCCGGCTTGCGCACTTCTTCGATGTTGACGTGCACCGGCACGCCCATCAGACGCTGCAAATCAGCCTTCAACACTTCAATGTCTTCGCCTTTCTTGCCGATCACCACACCCGGACGCGCAGAGAACACAGTAATGCGCGCATTCTTGGCGGGGCGCTCGATCAGCACGCGGCTGACGGAAGCGTTCTTCAGTTTCTTTTTCAGGTACTCGCGCACCTTGATGTCTTCGCCCAGCTTCTCGGCGAAGTCAGCATTCTTGGCGTACCAGCGTGAACCCCAGTCGCGCGAGACGGCGAGGCGGAATCCGGTTGGATGTATTTTCTGACCCATACTCTTAGTCCCCCACGGCCACGAAAATGTGGCAGGTTTGCTTTTCGATCTGATTGCCGCGGCCTTTGGCGCGGGCGGTAAAGCGCTTCAGCGAAGTCGCCTTGTCCACATAGATCGTCTTCACTTTCAAGGTGTCGATATCGGCGGCGTCATTGTGCTCGGCGTTGGCGATTGCAGACTCCAACACTTTCTTGACGATCGTTGCGCCTTTTTTCGGGCAGAACGTCAAGATATTGAGCGCTTGATCAACCGGCTTGCCGCGCACCATGTCCGCGACCAGACGTGCTTTCTGGGCCGAAAGACGGACACCACGCAATTTTGCTGTCGTTTCCATCATCATTCCTTATTTCTTCGCCTTTTTGTCGGCAGCATGACCCTTGAACGTCCGGGTCAGGGCAAATTCGCCGAGCTTGTGGCCCACCATGTTTTCCGAAATATAGACCGGCACATGTTGACGGCCGTTGTGCACGGCAATCGTCAAACCAATGAAATCCGGCAACACCGTGGAACGACGCGACCAGGTCTTGAGCGGACGCTTGTCTTTGGTCGAAACCGCAGTTTCCACTTTTTTAATCAAATGGGCGTCGCAAAACGGCCCTTTTTTTACTGAACGTGCCATGTCGTCCCCTTACTTCTTGCGACGGCTGACAATCATGCCGTTCGTGCGTTTGTTGTTACGCGTGCGATAGCCCTTGGTCGGTTGACCCCAAGGCGACACAGGTACGCGACCCTCACCGGTACGACCCTCACCACCACCGTGCGGGTGATCGACCGGGTTCATCGCGGTACCGCGCACGGTCGGGCGAATGCCGCGCCAGCGATTGGCACCGGCCTTGCCGATCTGGCGCAGGCTGTTTTCTTCGTTACCGACTTCACCGATGGTGGCGCGGCATTCGATGTGCACCTTGCGCACTTCGCCGGAACGCAGACGCAATTGAGCGTAGGAACCTTCGCGCGCCAGCAACATCACCGAAGCACCGGCGGAACGCGCAATCTGCGCACCCTTGCCAACCTGCAACTCAACACAATGAATCGTCGTACCGACCGGAATATTGCGGATCGGCAGCGCATTGCCCGGCTTGATCGGGGCTTCCGCGCCACTGACCAGCTCCGCGCCCACTGCCACGTTACGCGGGGCAATGATGTAGCGGCGCTCGCCATCGGCGTAGCACAGCAGTGCAATATGTGCGGTACGGTTCGGATCGTATTCCAGACGTTCAACTTTGGCCGGAATGCCGTCCTTGTTGCGCTTGAAATCGATCAAACGATAATGTTTCTTGTGACCACCGCCCATGTGACGGGTGGTGATGTGGCCGTTGTTGTTACGACCTGCCGTGCTGATTTTCTTTTCAATCAGCGACGCGATCGGACGGCCTTTGTACAGTTCTGGACTGACGACTTTGACGACCGCGCGACGGCCGGGCGAAGTCGGTTTGACTTTAACCAGCGCCATTATTGAGCCTCCGCGAAGTTGATTTCCTGACCCGGTTTCAGGCAAACGTAGGCTTTACGCACATTGCTGCGACGACCATTGAAACGGCCGAAGCGCTTGGCTTTACCCTTGACGTTCAACACCTGCACCGACTCGACCTGAACCTTGAACAGCAGTTCGACGGCCGCCTTGATTTCACCTTTGGTAGCATCCTGAATCACGCGGAACGCCACTTGCTCATTCTTCTCGGCCACCATCGTGCTCTTTTCAGAAACGATCGGCGCCAACAAGATATTCATCAGACGCGTATTGTTGACCGTACTCATGCCAGCATCTCCTCAATCTTGGCCATGGCTGGCTTGGTGATCAGCACTTTCTTGTAATGCACCAGCGCCACCGGATCAGCGTGACGCGGCTCAACGATCAACACGTTGGTCAGGTTACGCGATGCCAGGTAGAGGTTCTCGCTCAACTCATCGGTAATCACGAGCACAGACTCAAGACCCATGCCCTTCAATTTATCCGACACCAGCTTGGTTTTCGGTGCGTCAATTTCAAAGCTTTCCACCACAGCCAGACGACCTTCGCGCACCAGCTGCGACAGAATCGAGCAGACACCGGCGCGATACATCTTCTTGTTGACTTTTTGCGTGAAATTTTCTTCCGGCGAGTTCGGGAAAATACGACCACCCCCACGCCACAACGGCGAGGAAGTCATACCCGCACGCGCACGACCCGTACCCTTTTGCTTGAAAGGTTTCTTGGTCGAGTGACGCACTTCTTCACGGTCTTTTTGCTTGCGGTTACCGCTGCGGGCGTTGGCTTGATACGCCACCACCAACTGATGAATCAGCGGTTCGTTATAGTCACGCGCAAACACGGTATCGGGCGCACTGACATTCGACGCCGATTGACCTTTATCATTCAGGAGCTTGATATCCATTGATCGGCCCCTTACGCTTTGGCCGCAGCAGATTGCGACATGCGCACCGCTGGGCTCACAACAACATTGCCACCTTTGTGACCGGGCACAGCGCCCTTCACCAGCAGCAAACCACGTTGCTCGTCAACACGAGCGATGACCAGATTCTGCACGGTACGATTCGCAGCGCCGTCATGACCGGCCATGCGCTTGCCCGGGAACACACGGCCCGGATCCTGCGCCATACCGATCGAGCCCGGCACATTGTGCGAACGCGAGTTACCGTGCGAAGCGCGGCCTGAAGCGAAGTTGTAACGGGCGATGGTACCGGCAAAGCCTTTACCCATCGTGACCCCGGTCACGTCCACTTTCTGGCCGGCCTGGAACAGATCGACAACGCCAATCGTCTGGCCGGCTTTGAGCTCGGCCGCTTTGGCGGCATCAACACGGAATTCTTTCAGAACGCTGCCAGCCTCAACACCCGCTTTAGCGAAATGTCCGGCAGCAGCCTTTGTGACACGCGAAACACGGCGGGTGCCAAACGCTAATTGCACAGCGTTATAGCCATCCGTCTGTTCGGTCTTGATTTGGGTCACGCGGTTGTTCGACACGTCCAACACGGTTACTGGCACTGAATCACCATCATCCGTGAAAATACGGGTCATACCAACCTTGCGACCAACCAGGCCAAGGCTCATTGTTTTCTCCTACCCGATTGCGATTGATCGAGCTAAAAAATTGAGCCGGTCGGCACATCCAACCGGCACTTTGAAACTAAGCCCGCGATTATAGCCAGCAGGCTCCCGAAATGCAATAGCTGAAACGAATTTAATTCAACTTGATTTCCACATCCACACCCGCCGGCAGATCCAGCTTCATCAGCGCATCCACCGTTTTATCGGTCGGATCAACGATGTCCATCAGACGTTGGTGGGTACGGATTTCAAACTGGTCACGCGAAGTCTTGTTCACGTGCGGGCTGCGCAGAATATCGAAACGCTGAATGCGGGTCGGCAGCGGCACCGGACCACGCACCACTGCACCGGTACGTTTGGCGGTATCCACAATCTCGGCAGCCGATTGGTCGATCAGTTTGTAATCAAACGCTTTCAGGCGAATACGAATTTTTTGACTTTGCACACTCATGCTGATTCCTAATTAAAGAGCGAGGCCGCCGCAGGCGGCCGGTTATCGGTCGGCGGTCGGCGGTCGGCAGTAAAAGCAATTCAGCACTATTCCGCCGACTGCCGACTGCAACCGCCTACTGCTTACTTACTCAACAATCTTCGCCACCACACCGGCACCGACAGTACGACCGCCTTCGCGGATCGCGAAGCGCAGGCCTTCTTCCATGGCGATCGGGGCGATCAGCTTGACGGTGATGCTGACGTTGTCGCCTGGCATGACCATTTCGGTACCTTCAGGCAGGCTGATGGCGCCGGTGACGTCAGTCGTACGGAAGTAGAACTGGGGACGGTAGTTGCTGAAAAACGGGGTGTGACGACCACCTTCGTCCTTGGACAGGACGTACACTTCGGCGGTGAAGCCGGTGTGGGGGGCAATCGATCCGGGTTTGCACAGGACTTGGCCGCGCTCGACGTCTTCACGCTTGGTGCCGCGCAGGAGAATCCCGACGTTGTCGCCGGCTTGACCTTGGTCGAGCAGTTTGCGGAACATTTCGACGCCGGTGCAGGTGGTTTTCTGGGTGGCTTTGATACCGACGATTTCGATCTCTTCGCCAACCTTGACAACACCACGCTCGATACGACCGGTGACGACGGTGCCGCGACCAGAGATGGAGAAGACGTCTTCGACGGGCATCAGGAAGGCGCCGTCAATGGCACGTTCCGGGGTGGGGATGTAGGTGTCGAGGGCTTCGGCCAGTTTGAGAATGGCGCCTTCGCCGAGTTCGCCTTTGTCGCCTTCGAGGGCAAGTTTGGCGGAGCCTTTGATGATGGGGGTGTCGTCGCCGGGGAAGTCGTATTTGGAGAGGAGCTCGCGCACTTCCATTTCGACCAGCTCGAGGAGCTCGGCGTCGTCAACCATGTCGCATTTGTTGAGGAATACGACGATGTAGGGTACGCCAACCTGACGGGCGAGCAGGATGTGTTCGCGCGTTTGTGGCATGGGGCCGTCGGCGGCGGAGCAGACGAGAATCGCGCCGTCCATCTGGGCAGCACCGGTGATCATGTTCTTCACATAATCGGCGTGGCCAGGGCAGTCCACGTGGGCGTAGTGACGGTTGGTGGTCTCGTATTCGACGTGGGCGGTGTTGATGGTGATGCCGCGCGCTTTTTCTTCGGGCGCCGCGTCAATCTGATCGTAGGCCTTGGCTTCGCCGCCAAACAGTTTGGACAAAACGGTGGTGATCGCCGCTGTCAATGTCGTTTTACCATGATCCACGTGACCAATCGTGCCGACGTTTACGTGCGGTTTGGTCCGTTCGAATTTGCCTTTTGCCATTTTTCAATCCTCAATAAAAGAACGAATTAAATATATTTACAAACTACCTGATCGATTATTTCGTTTTGGCGCTAATGATTGCGTCCGCCACGTTTTTCGGTGCTTCAGAGTAATGCTTGAATTCCATCGTGTAGGTGGCACGACCTTGCGTCAACGAACGCAAGGTAGTCGAATAGCCAAACATTTCCGACAGCGGCACTTCGGCTTTAATCGCCTTGCCACCACCGACCATATCGTCCATGCCTTGCACCATGCCGCGGCGGGATGACAGGTCACCCATCACAGTACCGGCGTAGTCTTCCGGCGTCTCAACCTCAACCGCCATCATCGGCTCGAGCAACACCGGGCTGGCTTTGCGCATACCATCCTTGAACGCCATCGAAGCGGCCATACGGAACGCGTTTTCGTTCGAGTCCACATCATGGTAGGAACCGAAGAACAGGGTGACCTTGACATCGACCACGGGGTAGCCCGCCATCACGCCGGCGCCGAGCGTTTCGACGCAGCCTTTTTCAACCGCGGGAATGTACTCGCGCGGCACCACACCGCCCTTGATCGCATCGACGAACTCGAAACCTTTACCCGGCTCGAGCGGCTCGATCTTCAGCACCACGTGGCCGTACTGACCGCGACCGCCGGACTGCTTGACGAACTTGCCTTCCATCTCTTCGCAGGTCTTGCGGATCGTTTCGCGATAGGCCACTTGCGGCTTACCGACGTTGGCTTCCACGCCGAATTCGCGCTTCATGCGGTCAACGATAATTTCCAGGTGCAGCTCGCCCATCCCGGCAATAATGGTTTGACCCGATTCTTCATCGGTACGCACGCGGAACGATGGATCTTCTGCAGCCAAGCGGTTCAATGCCAGACCCATTTTTTCCTGGTCAGCCTTGGTTTTAGGCTCCACCGCCTGCGCAATCACCGGCTCCGGGAACACCATGCGTTCGAGCATGATTTCTGCCGAGGGGTCGCACAGGGTTTCACCGGTCGTTACCTCTTTCAAGCCGACGCATGCAGCGATATCGCCAGCGCACACTTCTTCAATTTCTTCGCGGTTGTTGGCGTGCATCTGCACGATACGGCCAATACGCTCTTTCTTGCCCTTGATCGGGTTGTAGACCGTGTCGCCCTTGTGCAGCACGCCGGAATACACACGAATGAAGGTCAGTTGACCCACAAACGGATCGGTCATCAGCTTGAATGCCAGCGCAGAAAATTTCTCGCTGTCATCGGCCTTGCGATGGGTTTCAGCTTCTTTCGCATCGGTACCTTTGACGGGCGGAATGTCGATCGGCGAGGGCATGAAATCCAGCACGCCATCCAGCATCGCTTGCACGCCCTTGTTCTTGAACGCGGAACCGCACATCATCGGCTGAATTTCGCAAGCGATCGTACGAGTACGGATTCCAAGCTTGATCTCCGCCTCGCTCAATTCACCGCTTTCGAGATACTTGTTCATCAACTCTTCGTTGGCCTCGGCCGCCGACTCAACCAGCTTCTCGCGCCACTCATTGCAGGTATCCAGCAACTCAGCCGGGATCTCACCGTATTCGAATTTCATGCCCTGGCTGGCGTCGTCCCACCAGATGGCTTTCATCTTGACCAGATCGACCACGCCCTTGAAGTTTTCTTCGGCGCCGATCGGCACTTGCATCGGCACGGGATTGGCGCGCAGACGGGTTTTCATCTGCTCATAGACTTTGAAGAAGTTGGCACCGGTACGGTCCATTTTGTTCACAAAGGCCAGACGCGGCACTTTGTATTTGTTGGCCTGACGCCAGACGGTTTCCGATTGCGGCTGCACGCCACCCACGGCGCAATACACCATGCACGCGCCATCCAGCACGCGCATGGAACGCTCGACTTCAATCGTGAAGTCCACGTGTCCGGGAGTGTCGATGATGTTGATGCGGTGCTCTTGGCGCGCCAGATCCATACCCTTCCAGAAACAGGTGGTGGCCGCGGAGGTAATCGTGATACCGCGCTCTTGTTCCTGCTCCATCCAGTCCATGGTGGCGGCGCCGTCGTGCACTTCACCGATCTTGTGGTTCACGCCGGTGTAAAACAAAATCCGCTCGGTGGTCGTGGTTTTGCCCGCGTCGATGTGGGCGGAAATACCAATGTTCCGGTAGCGTTCAATAGGGGTCTTGCGAGCCATAGCCAACTCTCAATAAATAGCCGAAGTTCTTCAGCCAGTAACTAGTTCATCAATCATTCGTACAACATTCGAGCGGAGGCACCTGAGACAGGCGCATCCACTTGACGTTCCACCTTAGAAGCGGAAGTGCGAGAAGGCCTTGTTGGCCTCTGCCATACGGTGCACTTCATCGCGTTTTTTCATTGCTGCGCCACGCCCTTCGGCCGCTTCCAGCAATTCCGCCGCCAGGCGCAAACCCATCGACTTTTCGCCACGCTTCTTGGCCGCTTCACGCACCCACCGCATCGCCAATGCCAGACGACGAGAGGGGCGCACTTCCACGGGCACCTGATAGTTGGCGCCGCCGACGCGACGGCTTTTCACTTCCACCTGCGGCTTGACGTTGTTGATCGCAGCCTGAAACACTTCCAGCGGGTCTTTCCCGCTCTTGCTGGAAATCTGCTCAAACGCGCCATAGACAATGCGCTCAGCCACGGCTTTTTTACCCGACAGCATGATGGCGTTCATGAACTTGGTCACCTCAACGTTGCCGAATTTCGGATCCGGCAGTATGTCCCGTTTGGGGACTTCGCGACGACGTGGCATAACACTTCCTTTTCTATTCAGTTGAGAAACTTCGGACTACCGCTTCTCTCGGCCACCCATCAAGGGCAACCACTTACTCAATGCGCCTTCCGACGACACTGAAATTGATCAAAAAATACTCAAAAAACCTTAAGCAGCCTTGGGACGCTTGGCGCCGTATTTCGAACGCGCTTGCTTGCGGTCTTTCACGCCTTGCAAGTCGAGCGAGCCACGGACGATGTGATAACGCACACCCGGCAAATCCTTCACACGACCACCACGGATCAAAACGACCGAGTGTTCTTGCAGATTGTGGCCTTCGCCGCCGATGTAGGAAATCACTTCGAAGCCATTCGTCAAACGAACCTTGGCGACTTTACGCAAAGCCGAGTTCGGCTTCTTTGGCGTGGTGGTGTACACACGGGTACACACGCCACGCTTCTGTGGACAGGTTTCCAGCGCCGGACTCTTGCTTTTTACAACTTCCGACGCGCGGCCCTTGCGCACGAGTTGGTTAATGGTTGGCATTGTTAATCTCGTAAAAAATAAATCACTATCCCCCGAAATTCCGGGCAAATCTTTCGAGCAAATCCTGGGGAAAAATCAGATAACGCTGCGCGCGTTTTGAAAAAAGCTGGGGAGCAATTACCAAAGAGCGCGGGCGGGGAAACCCGAAAGAGGCGGAATTCTAGCCAAAAAGCAAGCGCAGGTCAATCGCAATGACACGCAATTGCACCGTAGCGGAGTGGAAATCCGGAAATTTTGACTTTTTCCCATCACCCACCCCCTCCCGGCAGGGCTTATGACCCAATCGAATAAGGGAATGGGCATTTTTTACTTGGTCTTGTCAGGGCCGCCTGCCATAGTAGTGGCTCTCACATTGGTTAAATTTTTTAACAAAAGGGGGTCACACCATGGCTGCATTACGACTGGGCGACATCGCCCCGGATTTTGAGCAGGAATCCTCACTGGGCAATATCCGCTTTCATGAATGGCTGGGCGATCACTGGGGGGTGCTGTTTTCTCACCCGGCGGACTTCACCCCGGTCTGCACCACCGAGCTTGGCCTGACTGCCAAGTTGAAGAAGGAATTCGAGAAGCGCAACGTGAAGGTCATCGCGCTTTCGGTCGATCCGGTCGAATCGCACCTGAAATGGATCGACGACATCAACCACACCCAGGATTGCGAGGTCAACTTCCCGATCATTGCCGATGCCGATCGCAAAGTTTCGGAGTTGTACGACATGATCCACCCGAATGCCAATCTCACGCAGACGGTACGCTCTGTCTTTATCATCGACCCGAACAAGAGAGTGCGCCTGACCCTGACCTATCCCGCCAGCACGGGACGCAACTTCAACGAGTTGTTGCGCGTGATCGACTCGCTGCAACTGACCGAATATCACAGCGTGGCGACACCCGGCAACTGGAAGGATGGTGACGATGTGGTAATCGTGCCCTCACTGCAAGATCCGGAGGTGATCAAGCAGAAATTCCCCAAAGGTTATCGCGCTCTACGCCCCTATCTGCGCATGACACCGCAACCGAACAAGTAGAGGGAATAAATGCGCGTGAAGTAAAAACAAGGGCATCGGTATTGCTACCGATGCCCTTGGCCTTCCCTGCACTGGGACTTTGGCTGCTTGTTCCTGTTGCTTGTTCCTGTTGTCTACTTGTAACTACGCACGCTCTGGCACGACTGGCCTTGCAAGGTTTGCTGCCGTTTGCCGCTGGGCCCGAGGCTGGCATCGACCGCTTCCACGGCGCAGTAACCGACCTCCTGCATTTGCAGCATCGCCGACTGTTCCGTGCCATTCATCAACTGTTGATCCGATACCGTGGCGAAACAACGTAATACCGAATCACTCACCATTTTTTCGCAATTGCTGCGCTCCATCTGGCGGCACTGATTCAGGTAGCCCTGTGGACGGCAGGCATACGACACGATCAAGCCCTGCATCGATTGCAGAATTTGTGCGCGGCTTTGACTGTTCGCTGCAGGGGGCGATGGTGCGATGGCGACCGGCGCAACGGGTGCGGCAGGCGCTACGGATCTGGCCGGCTCGGCTACCGCCGCACTCGGAGCCGCACGCACTTCAACGTTATGGCGTGTGGGAGCATCACCCACCACCGGCCGCGCGTCCAATCGCTGTGTAATCACGCGTGCCTCCGGGTCGATCTGGCGCAGAAAGCTCAACACCGCATCGCCGGTACTCACTTCATAGGTCTGCGTCTGCCAAGCGGTATCCGGATGGTCACCAAAACGAATATGCGGGGTGAACAGACGCGCACCGGCACGTTCGCCCCCACCGATAGCAATCCGGCTCGGCTGATAGTTGTTCATCCTCAACCATTGCTGAGCCTGCGCCCTGCCATAGACATCTGCGGGCGCGCTGGCTGCGGCGAGAATTTCGAGTGCCCAGCCATTGGAATTTTGATGCTTGATGGACCAGGGGTTGGCGATCGAACTATAGGAAGGCTCGTGCAGCCCGCGCTTCATTGGCCCCAAGAGTGTCCTGGCCAGTTTTTCCTGCAAGGCAGGTGAGGGAATCACGATGCGGCTGTCATAGGCGAAGGGGTCGTCCATGAAGAAATTGGCCAAGCCTTCATCGTACAAATCGGAATCGCCGCTGCCGCAGTTATTCAACTGATGCACCACCGTCCAGGGCCCGGCGGGATGGTCGCGCAGGACATAGGCGACATGGGTATAGCGCACGCCGCGTTTGGACTGGTCTGAACCTACGCGACCCAGCATGACCACACTGGCGCCGCTCAATTCCAGTGATTCGCGCACCTGGGTGGCAAAGCGAATCCCCTTCTGGGTTTTGGCCGCGTCGGGAGCGACTGCTTCGCAATTACGCCCCGCATGCGCGGTCAGCGGGAGCAGTGCTGATAATGCAAGCACCAGGAGCGCACCACGCCGTATCAAGAATTGCATCATCGTTTCTGCCTTTCTGTTTTTTTTTTTGATCAGTTGCTGCGCGTGGAACGCACCAGGCCACGGTCGGCTTCACCGGGCACGTAACACAAGACCTTGCCGGCAGCGACCAGCAGATAGCCCGTGCCCTGAGCCACCACTTGCACGCTTTGTCCCACTGCAATGCTGGCATTTTTGGCGGAGGCCGCCGTCACCGTCACGACGGCGCGGCTGGCATTGACGGCGCCCTTGAATACGACTTCCACTACATCACCAACCACGCGGATCGACTCGACCACCATCACACTGCCAACATAGGCTGAGACGACCACAACCGAGGCCGGGAGCACCGAGACCGCCGCGACGGAAGCCCCGGATGCAGCTGCGGAATCACGCACGGAATCGGCCTGCACCTGCGCGTGCAAGGACAGCACCAGGACAAACAACGACAGACGAAACATCGATTTCATATCAACCTCCATTGAACTCAGCGACGGATTCTACGCAACACGCGTCCCGGCACAATGCTTTCTCTGGGAGGTATCAGATTGCGCTACCAGCAGTAGCGCCCCTGCGTACACACGCTACTCGGTGGCCCGCAGGGAATTGGCGTAGTAGCGCAGGAGCTCCTGCGCCTCCGGGGCGGTGCGGTAATAACCGACTTCCTGGATGACCAGACGACGCAATAGCAGCATTTCAAGCGCGCTATCGAAGGCCCTTTCCTGGCTTGGATAAGGCACAACAACATAAGCACCCTGCTGGCGCAAAATGTCGGTGCGCTGTAGAAATGCGGCCTGCCATTCTTCCGCGCGCAGTCCCTGACTGCCGACGCGTTCGGCGTCCAACAAAGCGGCGATCGCGATCGGGAGCGGCGCCGCCGGAATCAGGCCGGCGATATCGGCCATCAAGCGTTGCGCCAGTTTTTCAATCTCAGCGTGGCGCTGTTCGGTGCTCAGATGGCGTAAATCCAGACTACGCTCTGCGCAGTACTGATGCACCGACATCGCCGGGCCGAAGTTGACGGCGGCATAACCAAATCGTTTCCAGCGGCTGCGCATCATCAACCGCACATTGCGATACACAAAACCCAGCGTGGTACAAATCACGAACCAGCGCGAACGTTTCGCCACAGTCTTGTCAAGGCTGCGCAACAGGGTTCGATCTTCCAGCACGCGGTCATAGTTGATGCCGACCGGAATGAATACGATATCGCGCCGCCCCTGTGGGTCATGCTCGCGCAACATGTAGTCGAATATCCCGAGGCGCGGTGGCTGCAACTTGCCATCACGCGACAACCCGCCTTCGGGGAACACCGCCTGACAGACGCCTTCCTCGGTCGCCATGTGTACATAGCGTTCCAGCACACGGCGGTAGAGCGGATTGTTCGACTTGCGGCGCACGAAATACGCACCCATGGCGCGGATCAATTGTTGCAGCGGCCAGATCCGCGCCCACTCACCGACGGCATACGATAGCGCGCTCTGCTCGGCGGCCAGAAATGCGGCCAGCACATAATCCATATTCGAGCGATGATTCATCACAAACACCACCGTCGCCCGCGCATCCACCTTGGCCAGCCGCGACGGGTCGGCAAAATTAGCGCGTACACGGTAGAGCAAACGCGCTAGATTGCGTGCCAGCATATAGCCGATGCGGAAGTAGGCGTAGGCATTGAAAGCCGGCACGATCTCGCGCGCATAGCGCCGCACCTCGGCCTGCGCGATCTCACGCGGGATATTGTTGTCCTCGGCGTAGTCACGCACAGCATCCATCACGCGCGGGTCGTAGCTGAGACGGTCGATCAACACCTGCCGCTTGGTGAACTGAAACGGACGGATATGAATATCCAGCCGGGTATTGACCTCGTCGATCACCCGATTGACGCGCCGTCGCAGAAACCAACGCGCACCGGGCAGCAGCAAACGGTCGAGCAGCGCCACTGCGCTACCGACTATTAGCAGCACCAGCAGCCACCATGGAATGATGATCTGATCCAGCAAACGCATCCCCCTCCAGGACGTTTGTTCGGGACTGCCTGCAAGGCAGACAGACGCAATCTATCAGCATGCCTGCCGCAAAACAATAGGTCTCGCACAAACAAGAATGGCATCCAAACGGTTGCCATTCTTGCTGTGGTAGCGCTACGTTAGACGGGAAAAATATTTCGACCCTGGTACTTTTGATCGCTTTCGAACGCGGGATTACGCCTCTTGCTAGGACGCCTTTTCGACGTATTTCTTGCGACCCTCAAGCATTGTTCCCCAATTCTTCGCCGATTCGTTGCGTGTCTTCTCATCGGAGTTGTTGTCTTGAGAAAGGGAAACCTCGGTTTCGTTGCCTGTGCCAGCAAGACTAATTGAAACGGTGTGATAGTTCTCAGCCTTGTCAGGCTTACCAGACAGAGGACTGAAATGACTGTACTGAAGTGTCTGATCGGGCTCGATTTTGAGGATGACACCTTTGTCCTCGTATTTCTTGCCTTTCATTTCACCCTTCCATTTGATCGCGCTTCCTTTACTCCAGTCCGATTCAACATCAGCGCCAAACATGTATTGCTTGATCGCTGCTGGTGTGACAAGTGCTTCCCAAACTTCACTCCTTGTCGCTCCAATCGAAGTTGTAGCGTTAGCCACCAAGTTCTTGCTCATGATCTTCTCCTTCTGTGGATGCGGCATTGCCGCGTAACGTCAAAGCTCACCGACGGATGCGCCGCAGTCTGTACGCACCATATGCGAAAAAGAGATTACGCATATCGATGATGTAGGTCTGTACGACAGCGCACATATCCGAGCGAAACGTTGAGGCCTAACGAGGCTGTAGAAAAATCCCTTGATTCGAAAAGCAGCTCGAATTCAAGAGTACGTTTACTCCTGGAACACAATCAGCGCTGCGCCGAGGCCGTCAAATAAAAATTCCTTACCCTCGGTCTATCTGCCAGGTTATCTGCCTTGTATTTCCTGATCACATAAATGGCCTGGAAGACAAAGCATGTGCTCACCACGGCAACGATATATTCTTTGTCCAATGCCGCTGCGATGTTGTTGGTAAAGTGAAACAGGATTGTCGAAACGATGCTGCCGCTACTGAAATTAAAAGTGGAAGTAAGAATGATCGCTCCAACATAAATCGAGAAGAAGAAGCCGATTGTGATGAACGCGGTGAATTGAAATCGCCACAGAAAGAATGGCAAATGCCAGCAAGCCCAAATGACCGTTAGAATCCCTGTCGCATGGAGAGCGGCGTACTTCTCTTGGAGATGAGGTAGCAAGAAACCCCTCCAGCCAAATTCCTCAAAAATAGAATAGGTTATGAAGGGCAGTATCCAACCGAAATAACTCATGCTATTTGTGAGGTGAAACTGCCGCCGTGTCTCGTCAAATGAGAACCAATGGCCGGCAAACAGGGGATACAACAGCCAGCCTAGTGCAAAGAACACGAGAGGGCTCAGTGACAGAGCAAGGGACTTTGTGCCGAGCCCGCTAAATCGAAGCGTGCCAAAGAGAGTTCTTACGCCATCCGGTTGGTAGAAAATTCTGGCACAGACGATAGCGGCTACGAAAGGCCCGAGAGCCCCGACGTTATAGATCAAGTTCAGCTGATCTAGCGTCATGGATCCTCCCTTGTAGAGAAAAAATCCCGACAAGGTAATTGACCAGGTGATCAAATAGGTGATGAAGACATAGGTCCAGGCAGGTTTTGTCATGAGATGTGGTTCCCAATAGGAAACTGAATTTACCGCCGGGGAGCTGGCGGAAGTGTCTCTTGTGGAATGGCGAAACATACGGCGCAATACGCTGTGCTATTGATGCCCTACGGGGTACGACTTACGCGCGTTGGTGGTTTGGTCCACAATAATCACGTCGTCAATTGGGCGACGCAAACTGAAGGGTGCCGTGGGGCCGTGGCCGAAACGGACTATCAGCAGCGCATGTTCTCCATCAAGCTTCAGCCATGATTCGAACTGCGGGCGTAACTGGCGCACTTCGATCGGCTGGTTGATTAAGGCGGTGCGGATATTAAGCACAGTCGCTTGCAGGGCGAAGCGCTCGTATGCGCGCCCAACGTTGATCCACGCAGCCTTATTGTCTTGGCTTGATACGAAGACCGCGACACCGGCTGAACTTCTGATGTTCGTGGCATCTGTCTCGGCTTGCCCTTTAGGTGTGAGCACCAGCCCGATGATCAATTTCGCCAGCCAGGTCGGCAATGCCGGTTGGCCGCTGGTCTGTGCGGCCAGGCCGTCGCCCTTGCGCATTGCCTCAACAGGATTGAAGCGAATCCAGGCGACGAGTTCCTTCCGGAACGCCCGATCAGTCAACTGGGTGATATTTCCCCGCGTGACGAAATCAATCACAGCGTTCTTCTGTGCGTCCGACGACAACATGACGGTACGGACAGACGGCTCTTCGCCCGCCTTCTCCAATTTCTCAAGCTGCGTCACCCCAATTGGGCTGCCGTCATAGGTTGCCTTTACACATTGCCGTTTGGGTATTGCCCGGTAAAGATCCGTCGCACGAACCGTGGGGCCACGGTTCAGAAGAACATTAATGCCGTTCTCACCAGAATCGAATCGCACTTCAGCCGAAAAGCCCTGCGCTGCCGCAGCATGAACAAGATTTTCGGCGGCGCAGCCCAGGCTCTTGAAAAGATGACTGTCATCGGGGTCAACAACCGGGCAGCGCCGCGAGAAGTCGGGCAGGATGGTGATCGAGTCATTCCGGATGCGGAACTTCCAGGGTTGCGTGTTGTGACTGGAGGCCGCGAGCGTGGCATGCCGAATCAACTCTCTGGCGTCCAATTTTCCGTCCGCCTGTTCAGTTCCCGGCCGACGCATGTCGCTTGCCGCTTGGTTGTACTCTTTGGTCAGTGACATCACCGCCTCCTTCTACGAGCCCATCGGAATCGGCTGCCCGTGATGCCGAATGTAAAGTTACCCGGCCCGCAACATAGGCGCAGTTCTCGTGTAGTAGCTACCAGAGGTTCTTGCCGTCGATGACCACAACGCGCGCCTCGGCCGCATCGAAGTCGTCGAACAAACGCGCATTGAAGCCGATCCGGCGGGTGCTTTTGTCCCAGCTTCCGTCCGGTTCAAAGGCAGGGCTGTCGGAGAACGTGGCGCACCCGCACCCAGTGCAGAAGTGATGCGCCACGAGTTTCGTATTCCAGCGATAAGTCGCATCGTCGGTTGCTGGGGTTGTCACCTGAAACTGACCAGGCTGGAAGTACGCCAGTAGCGCGCCACGCTTGGAGCAGAAGGAGCAAGTGCACCGAGTAAGTTCCGCAGGAATTTCGCCCTCGATACGAAAGGCAGTCTTCCCGCAGTGGCAGCTTCCCGTGATCGTCATGTGTTCTCTCCTGTCGTTGTGTCCGCGCCTCTTCAGCCGACCAGGCTTAGCGCTGGGCGGTACCAGATTGTCTGGTCGTTTTCGGCGACAGGTCTGTGCGGTAGCACACACAGCGACTCTGACGATGAGCCTGGCTGCCGCATGAGCGAGTGTTTCTGACGCAGACGGTCTCACTTAAAAAAGAAAAAGTACCGGTACTTTTGACTGATGTGTGTCTGCCGGGGAACCCCGTGACCGAGACAGCATCCAATGCTGCAACCATGAACGCACTAAAATGTCCCCTATGCGGCGGAGCGTTGTTGCGCATGCCGCGCCGCCCGGTCGATCGCCTGGCCAGCCTCGTCCGTCCCGTCTGCCGTTATCGCTGCATGGCGGTGCATTGCCAGTGGGAAGGCAACCTCCGTCGGCCACTCAACCGCCGCGAGCCAGCTTCATCGCCCGCCATCAAGCAGTACCACGGTCCTGAGCGCCGCCGGCACCAATCATGAATTGGCGACATAGCGTTCTCTGCAATACTTGGTGGCGACTAATCGATTATTTTTATTTGCACACAAACAAAAGGGCATCCAAACGGATGCCCTTTTTGCTGTGGCAGCGTTACGCTAGATGGTCGAAAATATTTCGACTCCGGTAC
>Ga0209515_10004643_pt1 | contig 18408 bp, 15 predicted proteins | sample Subgroupgradi54m_FD_187454 | JGI IMG/M metagenome (GOLD analysis project Ga0209515, IMG submission 187454) | Subsurface groundwater microbial communities from S. Glens Falls, New York, USA - GMW60B uncontaminated upgradient, 5.4 m (SPAdes)... ...
GGGCAAGCCGAACCAATTCCTTGCGCGTGAAGCCGCGGTGGATGGCCAGGGCAGCGTATTCGTCCGCCAGGGTGTTGCCGAAGGAAATGGGATCGTCGGTGCTGATCGTCACCTTGACGCCGGCATCGACCAGCTGGCGGATGGGATGGTTGGCCAGCGTGACGCCGGGCATCAGCTTGTGATTGCTGATCGGACAGACGTCGAGCGCGATGCCGCGCCGTTTGATCTCCGCGATCACCGCGGGATCTTCAATCGACCGCACGCCGTGCTCGATCCGCTGCGGCTGGAGCTCGTCGAGCACCCGCCGGACAAAATTCGCGCCCATGAGCTCGCCGGCGTGCGCTTTCGAATACTTGCCGGCGGCGCGCGCCGCCGCCCAGTATTCCGCCGACCACGCTTCAAGCGGAAAACTCTCGGTGCCATGCAGGTCGATCCCGGCCAGATCCGGCCAGGTCAACGCATCCTCCAGCACCGGCCTCATCTTTGGGCCGGCGCCGTTGTGGTGAATCCCAAGAAACACCCGCACTTCGAGCCCGGCCGGCACGGCCGCGCGGATGGCCGCCAGCACCTCGCGGCCATCAAGCCCGAGAAATTCGATCACACCCGAGGCAAAGCTTGTCTCCACATACTTCACGTTCTGCGCGACGTGCCGTGCGAAGATTACCTTGCCCGCCTCGTGGTAGCGCTCGGCCGACGTGAACCAGGCGAACGCCATCTCGAGCAGTTCCCGCTCGAAGTGCTCAAAATCGCGGAACTTGAAACCGGGCTCCCACGACGCCGGCGGGCGCGTGAATTCAGGCCGCACCCGCTGCAACAGTTCGAAAGGCAGCGCGCCCTCGATGTGCAGATGCGTCTCCGTCTTCGGCAGCGACTGGATGAAAGGCTTTAGATTCATCTAGGCGTCATTCTGAGCGCAGCGAAGAATCCAGAAGACACGCGCCGGCGGGCATGCCGATGGATCCTTCGCCACGCTCAGGATGACACGCATGAGAACACCCGGGATATCCATTCGTCCTATCCTTTCTTCAGCAGCTGGTCGGGATTGAGCCTCTTCAGCGCCGGCAGCGTGAACAGCCCGTCCTTCCGGATGAGTTTTCCATCGAACCAGATCTCACCGCCGCCGTATTCGGGCCGCTGGATGTTCACCATGTCCCAATGCACCGCCGACTTGTTGCCGTTGCCGGCAATCTCGTAGGCCTGGCCGGGCGTGAAATGGAATGAGCCCGCGATCTTCTCGTCGAAGAGAATATCGCGCATCGGTTCCAGGATGTGCGGATTGAAACCGATCGCGAACTCGCCGACGTAGCGCGATCCCGGGTCGGTATCCAGGATTTCATTCAGGCGCTTCGTGTTGTTGCTGGTAGCCTCCACGATCCGGCCCTGCTTGAAGACGAGACGGATGTTGTCGAACGACGTGCCGAGATAGACCGTCGGCGCGTTGTATTGGATGACACCCTCGACGCTGTCCTTCACCGGGCAGGAAAACACCTCGCCGTCCGGAATATTGCGCAGGCCGCCGCACGGCACGGCGCCGATGCCCTTGATCGAAAACGTCAGGTCGGTGCCCGGCCCCTTGATCCGCACCCGATCGGTCCGCTCCATCAGGTCCGCCAGGGCCCGCATGCCGGGTCCGTAGCGCCGGTAATCGAAGGTGCACACGCGGAAATAGAAATCCTCGAAGGCCGACGTGCTCATGCCCGCCTGCTGGGCCATGGCCGAAGACGGCCAGCGCAACACCACCCACTTCGTCTGGTTGACGCGGTAGTCCAGGACCGGCTTGAGGATCTTGGCCACGGTCTGGACGCGATCCGCCGGAACGTCGGAGGTTTCGAAAATATTGTCCGAGCCGCGCACGGCGATGTAGGCCTGCATCTTGTGCATGCGCGCCAGCTCGATCTCGGCGGTCGTGCCATACTGTTCGGCGGTCGCGCCCTTGAGCAGCTCCCGGGTGATGCGGGCCCGCTGGATGTTCACGTAAGGCATCGCGCCGCGATCCTGGGCCGCGCGCACCAGGGCGATCGTGAAAGCGTCGGGCACATCGAAAGCATCGATGAACACACGCTCTCCTTTCTTCAAATCGGTGGAAAAGCCGGTCAGCACCTCGGCCAGCCGGGCAAAACGGGGATCGCTCATTGCGCAACCTTCCACGGAGCCCGGGCGGCGTTCAATAGCAAAGGCGGCAGGTAGGGACGGACCGCCGGGCCGTCCGTTGTTCGCGGCGCGCCCAGCGGTCGCGCCCTACCGCCTTACAGCGGCGGATTCGCCGCTATCATCGGTTCGCCGCGCGGGAAGCAGATTTTTCCAACCGCATCCTGGAAGTCGTCGGCGCCGCGCAGAATCTCGATCTCCAGCCGCAAATAGTAGCACGGCAGCGGGATTTTCTCGTCCGCGGGAATGCGCACCGCGTCCTTCTCCGTCGTGATGATGAGATCCACCTTCGCCTGCCTGGCTTCGGCGAACACGCCCGCCAGGTCCTCCGGCGTGAAGCGGTAGTGATCGAGGAACCGGCGCGTGTAACCGAGCTGGGCGCCGGTCTCGCGCAGGAACGCCTCGAAGCTTTCCGGCGCGGCGATGCCGCTGAAGGCGCCGATGCGACGTCCCGCGAGTGCGGAGAGCGGGAGCCGCTCGTGGTTGGCGATGTTCTGGAGGTATTGCGGCTTGTGGGCGCACTCGATGATCTCGGCGCGCGGATTGAAGCGGCGGATCATCGCCTCCAGCTCCTCGTCGCGATGCCCCTTGGACTTCGTCAGGAAGACATAGGACGCGCGCTGCAGGTGCTTGATCGGCTCGCGCAGGATGCCGCGTGGCAGCATGAAGCCGTTGCCGAACGGATTGGTCTTGTCGACGAGCAGCAGGTTCAGCCGGCCCTTGAGCGGCAGGTATTGGAAGCCGTCGTCGAGGATGAGCGTGTCGCACCCGAAGCGCTTGATGGCATACGCGCCGGCCTTGACCCGGTTTTTGTCCACGAGCACCACAACGCCGGGGAGATTCCGCGCCAGCATGAAGGGCTCGTCACCGGCGAACTCGGAGTCCAGCAGCACGCGTTCGCCGTCGCTGACGACGCGCGGCGGGGCCTCCTCGGTGTGATTGAGCCAGAACCACCATTTTTGCCAGAAAGGCGGTGCCTTGCTCTTGTAGCCGCGGCTGAGAATGGCCACTTTGCGCCCGCGCTCGCGCAGGGCCTTGGCGAACATTTCGACGATCGGCGTCTTGCCTGTGCCGCCGACGGTCAGGTTGCCGACGACCACGACGAGGCAGCCCAGCGGCTGGTCGCGCAGGATCCGGTTGCGATAGAGCCAGAGCCGGAGCTGCACAATGCCGCTGAAGAGATGGGAGCACACCTGCAGAAAAGCCCCGAAAACCGCCGCCGCCGTGCCCTCGCGGCGGCCCATGATCACATCGATGGCGAATTGCTCGAATTCATCGAACTTATGACGGAGCCAGCGATGGGACATGAGCAAGAATGGCTTTGACGCTGCGGGATGGGTGGGTGGTAGTTTGTGCTAGCTGCTGGTCTTGCGACATGCAACACCCGCTTCACATCAAATGAGCTATAAACTCTTCATTCCCGGTCCGATCGCCGTTTCGGAGAAAACCCTGCGCGCGATGGCGCAACCCATGATTGGTCATCGCAGCTCCGACTTCGTCGCGCTCTACCAGTCCATCCAGCCGGACCTGCAGGCCCTGGCTTACACCCGGGACCCGGTCTACCTCTCGACGAGCAGCGCCTTCGGCTCGATGGAAGGCGCCATTCGCAATCTCGTGCAGAAAAAAGCGCTTTGCTGCATGAATGGCGCGTTTGCCGACAAATGGAACGATGTGGCCCTGCGTTGCGGGAAGCAGACTACCGCCCTCAAGTTCGAATGGGGCCAGCCGGTCGACCCGGTGGCGGTGCGGCGCGAACTGGCCACCGGCGCCTACGACACGATCACGCTGATCCACAACGAAACCTCGTGCGGTTGCATGAGCGACCTGCCCGCCATCATGGCCGTGGTCCGCGAATTTCCCGGGGTCATCAGCGTCGTGGACACGGTCAGCTCCTTCAGCGCATTGCCGATCAAGAAGGACGAACTCGGCATCGATGTGTTGATCACCGGCTCGCAGAAGGCCCTCGCGCTGCCGCCGGGCCTGTCGCTCATTTCCGCCTCGAAGCGGGCCCTGGAGCGCGCCGCCCAGATCAAGGACCGCGGCTACTATTTCGACCTGCTCGAATTCCAGAAGAACCACGAGAACGGCATGACCCCCAGCACGCCGGTCATCTCGCTCATCTACGCGCTCAAATCCAAGCTTGAGGACATCAAGGCCGAGGGCATCGAGAACCGCTTCGCCCGCCACGCGCGGCTGAACCAGGCCGTGCGCGACTGGGCCTTCGCCAGGGGGTTCACGCTCTTCCCGAAGGAGGGCTATGGTTCGGTCACGCTCAACTGCTTCGCCAACACCCTCAAGGTGGACCTCGCGGCGCTGAACAAGGCGCTGAAGTCCAAGCACGGCTTCCTGATCGACGGCGGCTACGGCAAGCTCAAGGGCCAGACCTTCCGCATCTCGAACATGGGCGACGAAACGGACGAGACCATGGCCGCGCTGCTCCAGGCGCTCGATGCCGTGCTGGCGGAACTGGGTAAATAAGCAGAGCTGCCAAATTCATGACCACAGCTAGCCTTCCCTCATGTCACTGACCGAGCTAAAACGCGGGGCCGTCACATTGCCGGAAAACGAACGGCGTGAACTCGCCGCCTATCTGCTGCAAATCGGACGCGAGCGGAATCAAGCATGGCGCGATGAAACCTCCCGCCGGATGAGTGAAATGGATGCCGGGAAGAAGATTACCCAGGCGGAGTTTGAGCGGCGCGCGGGTCTGGAAAAAAACTGACGGTCATGCCGGGTGGCTACACTTACGTGCTGTCGGAAACAGCCAGTGAGTTCGCCTTCCGCCTGCCAGCGAGTGAACAAAAACGCCGGAAAAATTCCACCGATTTGGCCGCCGATGCAGTTGCGCATTAAAAGTATTGCTTGATCTTCTCGGCGGCGAAGCTTAACCGCTCGCCCCCACATGAAGTGTCTCATCATTGCCGAGAAACCCTCGGTCGCCGCCGATCTCGCCCGCGCCCTCGGGAAAATCCCCAAGAAGGACGAGCACTATGAAAACGACGAATACGTGGTATCGTCGGCGGTGGGACATTTGGTCGGCCTCCAGATGCCGGAGGACATCGACAAGAAGAAATACGGCTTCTGGCGGCTGGAGACCCTGCCCATCATTCCCGAGAAGTTCGAGCTGATGCCCATACCGGAGTCGAAGAGCCGGTTCGACCAGCTCAAGAAGCTGCTGGCCCGGAAGGACGTGACGAGCGTCGTCAACGCCTGCGACGCCGGCCGCGAGGGCGAACTCATCTTCACTTATATATACCAGCTGACGAAGTGTAAAAAACCATTCAAGCGGCTCTGGCTGTCCTCCATGACCAACGAGGGCATCCGCGAGGCCTTCAAGCATCTCCGCTCCGCCGAGTCGATGCAGGGCCTGGCCGACGCCGCCCGCTGCCGCAGCGAGAGCGACTGGCTCATTGGCATCAACGGCACCCGCGCGCTCACCAAGCGCATGTTCGGCTCCCGCGCCGGCAACGTCGCCTCGGTCGGCCGCGTGCAGACCCCCACCCTCGCCATCGTCTACAACCGCGAGTTGGAGATTCGCAACTTCAAGCCCCGCGACTACTGGCGCATCACAGCCACTTTCGAGGTGGCCAAGGGCCGTTACGAAGGCGCCTACCAGCGGCCGGATTTCAAGAAGAGCGACGATGAGCATGATCGCATCGACCGCCTCTGGATCAAAAAGACCGCCGAGGACATCGTCGCCGCCTGCCAGGGCCACCCGATCGCCGCCGTCTCCGAGGAGAAAAAGGCCAGCACGCAGATCGCCCCGAAGCTCTATGATTTGACGACGCTCCAGCGCGAGGCGAACGGCCGCTTTGGTTTCCCGGCCAAGCGCACGCTCCAGATCGCCCAGGCGCTCTACGAACGGCACAAGATGATCACCTACCCGCGCACCGACTCGCGGGCGCTGCCGGAGGACTATATGCCCCTGGTGCGCGAGACCCTGGCGAACCTCCACGACGACCTGAAGCCGCACGCCCAGCGCGTGCTCGACTCCGGCTGGGTGCAGCCGAACAAGCGCATCTTCAACAATGCCCAGGTGTCGGATCACTTTGCGATCATACCGACCCAGCACGAGGCCAAGCACCTCGATGAGGCCGAGGCCAAGTTGTTCGACATGATCGCGCGGCGTTTCGTCGCGACCTTCCACCCCGTGGCCGAATTCGACATCACCACGCGGCTCAGCGTCGTGGCGGACCATACGTTCAAAACCGAGGGCAAGGTGTTGACGGCGCCCGGCTGGCTCGCCGTCTACGGCAAGACCACGGTTGATGACGATTCCCCCGAATCGAAGGCCCTGCCGGCGCTTTCCCCCGAGGACAAGAGCAAGGCCGGGACCATCGATCCTGTGCTGCATGCCGAGGCAACCCGGCCGCCCCCGCGCTACACCGAAGCCACGCTGCTTTCCGCCATGGAAGGCGCCGGCAAGCTGGTCGAGGATGAGGATCTCGCCGAGGCGATGAAGGAACGCGGCCTCGGCACGCCCGCCACCCGGGCCGACACCATCGACGGCCTCATCAACCAGAAATACATGGACCGCGCCCAGCGCGACCTGGTCCCGACCACCAAGGCCGAGCAGTTGATGCAGTTCCTGACCGCCGTCCAGGCCACGGACATCACCAGCCCGACCATGACCGGCGAGTGGGAATACCACCTGCGCGAGATGGAGCACGGCAAGTTCCCGCGCGAGAAGTTCATGGCCGAGATCATCAAGAAGACGAAGGGCATCGTCGAGCGGGTGAAGGGCTTTGAGGAGGACGACTCCGTCGCCCGCGTGACCGACATCATCTCCCCCACTGACAACAAGCCGATGAAGGAAACGCTCCGCGGCTACAAATCCCAGGATGGTGAACTGATGGTCTACAAGATCGTGGGCGGCCGCCGCATGGAGGAGCCGGAAGTCAAGGACCTGGTTGAAAAACGCCAGGTCGGTCCGCTCGACGGGTTTATTTCCAACAAGACCCGCAATCGTTTCTCCGCCGTCCTCAAGCTCGCGGTCGTCGAGGAGACGAAGAAGGACAAGGCCACCAAGCAGGACGTCACCACCAAGAAGTGGAAGACCGGGTTCGACTTCGGCGACAAGGTCGACATCGGCACACTCACGCCCGTCTGGACCGACCCGAAGACCGGCGGCGAGCTTTGCGAGAACGGCAGCAGTTACATTCTCCGCGAGAAAAAGCCCGACGGCACTTGGGAGCAGACCTTCCGCGTCGGCCGCATCATGTGCCAAAAGACCATCCCACTGGAGCAGGCCGCCAAGATGGTCTCCGAGGGCAGGACCGACCTCATCACGGGCTTTATCTCGAAGAAAGGCCGTCCGTTCGACGCCTTCCTGAAACGGGAACTGGGCAAGATGTCCTGGGAATTCCCGCCCCGCAAACCGAAGCTCGACAAGGACGGCAATCCCATCGCGCGCAAGGCCCGCGCCCCCCTGGACCTTTCCAAGGCCGTCGTGCTTGGCGAGAGCAAGGAGCCGGCCGGCGAGCTGGTCCAGACCGACGATGCCTTCTACGTCCGCAAGCCCGGCCAGGACAATCGGGCGGTGTTCAAGGTGCAGCGCACCATTTGCGGCGTCGAAATCCCCGCGGACGAGGTCCGCCGGCTGGTCACGGAGGGCCGGAGCAATCTGATCGAGGGCTTCGTCTCCAAGCGCGGGGCCAAATTCAACGCCTACCTCGTGCTGTCGCAAAAACAGGACAAGGCCGATTTCGAATTTCCGCCGCGCTGAGGCGGATCCTCGCAAACCTGTCATTCTGAGCGCAGCGAAGAATCCATCAGGATGGGCGCCGGCGGTTGCACCGGTGGAATCTTTGCTGCGCCCAGAATGACACGACGGAGCTGTTCATTCGGGATGGGGCCGATATCCAGAGGTTTGCTTCGGCTTGGATGTAGCAGCGGTGGTAACACCGCTGACCGGCCGTCTAACGACGGCTGCTACGAAGAAGCCGTTGGCCGGATGCTGCGGCATGGGTGGATTGAAAATCACCCCGGCGGCTTTGTCCCCGCATAAATTGCGGAAGACTTCGCATGGCTGGTCGTGTCACATAATCGCGCCGGAACCGGAATAAAACTTGTGGCAGCGCCCCGGGCGCGGGATAATCACCCCTCTTCCTATCATGATTGTCACGACCGCCCAGCTCTTCAAACACGCCTATGGCAAGTATGCCGTCGGCGCTTACAACATTAACAACGCCGAGCAGGCCATGGGCCTCTTCAAGGGCGCCATCTCGTCCAAGGCGCCTTTCATCATCCAGATTTCCAAGGGTGCCCGGAAATACACCGACAAGCGCATGCTCGAGGCCATCATCCGCTCCGCCGCGGAGATTTTCCCGGAGGCCATCTTCGCGGTGCATCTCGACCACGGCGACGAGGAGACCTGCTACGATTGCATCAAGTCTGGCTTCTTCAGCTCGGTCATGATCGATGCCTCGCATGACCCGTTCGACCAGAACGTCGCCATCACCAAGCGCGTCGTCGATGCCGCGCACGCCAAGGGCATCTCCGTCGAGGCCGAACTCGGCATGCTCGGTGGCGTCGAGGAGGACATCAAGGTCGAGGAAGGCAACGCCTGCCTGACCGATCCGGCTGAGGCCGAGGATTTCGTCAAAAAAACCGGCTGTGACTGTCTCGCGGCCGCCATCGGCACCTCGCACGGCGCCTTCAAGTTCAAGGGCAAGCAGTCCCTGCATTTCGATGTATTGCAGAAAATCAAGGCCCGCCTGCCCGGCTTCCCGCTGGTCATGCACGGCAGTTCCTCGGTTCCGCAGGATGAGGTCGCCCGCATCAATGCCGCCGGCGGCCAGATCGCCGGGTCGATGGGCGTGGACGTGAACGAATACCTCCCCGCCGCCAAGCTCGGCGTCACCAAGATCAACATCGACACCGACGGCCGACTGGTCTGGACCCGCGTGCACCGCGAGTTCTTCCGCGACAATCCCAAGGATTTCGACTTCCGCCCCCCCGGCAAGATCTTCATCGAGGAATACGCGAAGTTCATCGCCAGCCGCAACGTGTTGCTCGGTTCCGCCGGCCAGCTCGACGACCTCCGCCAGAGCCTCGGCAAGTAAGCCGACCGCCCGTTCCTTTGCCAAGTGCGGCCCGTTTGGGCCGCACTTTTTTTGCCCGGTTGCTTTCCGGTATCGAACACCACTAGAAACTGCCCGAAAGCCATGCCCAAGATCATCGCTGCAGAACTCGTAGGGGCGCAGTCTTGCTGCGCCCAAAGGCATCGCGCACGGGCTGGGCGCAGCAAGACTGCGCCCCTACGCTGCAGCATGCACGAATCCTGTCATTCTGAGCGCAGCGAAGGATCCACGGCAACGTGCGCGGCGCCAGATACGGACGCGTGGATCCTTCGCTGCGCTCAGGATGACAAACAAGGGTGGATATCTGCGCGAGTTTTCGCCGCTCTGCTTGCCTGGCTGGCGTTCGGTCTGTGTTCGACCGTTGTGCGCGCCAATGAGCCCACCCCCGACCCGGGCACCAAAATCGAGTCGCTCACCGTCGGCGCGACCACCTACCGCGAGGTGCAGGTGCGCTCGGTCAACGCCCGCACGCTGGTGATCACCCATACCGGCGGCATGGCATCCATTCGCCTGCGCGATCTCGCTCCGGAATGGCAGGCGCGCTTTCGCTACGACCCCGCCGCCGCGGCCGCCGCGGACCAAGCCGCCCGGGCCCCACCGCCGCGCGCTCCGGCGCCCCGCCCGGCCAGGTCCGCTGTGCCGAAGGGAATCTCCAAATTCGAGACGCTGCTGCAGAATTTCGGCCAGCCCGCGGCAATCCAGCCCGAGGTGGACCTGCGGCCCAAGTTCTTCCAACTCGAACTCGGGGTGAAAAACCAGGGACGCCGCCCGAGCTGCGCGATTTTCGCGATCGTCAGCGCGCTCGAGTTTCAAAATGCCGAACTGGTCGGACGGGTGGAAAAATTCTCGGAGGAATACCTGAGCTGGGCCGTCCGCAAGACCGTCCAGCGCCTGCCCGCCGCGGCCGCACCGGGGGACGACGCCGGCGCGGAGGATCGGGACGAAGGCTTTGCCCTGTCCGAAGTCGTGGCCGCCTTGCGGGCGTATGGCATTCCGCTGCAATCCAGCATGCCCAATACCTTCGGCCGCAACATCAGCACCATCGCGGATCCGCCGCCAGCCGTCGTGCAGGAGGCCCGCACGCATCAGCGGGTCTTCGTTCACCTGCTGCCGGGACGCGACGGCCCGACCCGCATCAACAATCTCGTGCACGCCCTCAACGCCGGCATGCCCGTGGCGATCGGTCTGGCCTGGCCCAATTACCGCACACTGCGCAATGGCTACCTGAGCGGCCAGAAACCCATGCCGGGGGCCGGGCACGCCGTGACGGTGGTCGGTTACCGGTCCGCCACCGGGCGGCTCGAGGATGCGGTTTTTGTTTTCAAGAATTCCTACGGGGTCGACTGGGGCCAGGGAGGCTATGGCACCGTCACCTACGGATATTTGAATAATCACCTCCACGACGCCGTCCTACTCGAGGTCCAGCAGGGATAGCTCAAAGCCATGGATCCTTCGCTGCGCCCGGGATGACACTATCTGCCCATGCTGCCTGAATTCGATCACAAGCTGCGCGCCTTCGCCGCAGTCATCGTGCGCATTGGCCTGAACCTGCAACGCGGCCAGCACCTGCTCATTGCCGAGCCCTACGAGTTGCAGGGCGTCGCCCGCAGCGCGGAGGTCATCGTCGAGGCGGTTCGAGCCGCAGCCCTGGCCGCCGGGTGCCCTCACCCCGGGGCAATCGACGTCATCTGGGGCGATGGCCCGCGTTTGCGCGAATTCGCCGCCAAGGGCGACTGGCGCGGCTTCACGAAGATCGTCACCGAGAATGCACGCCAAATGGACCAAGCGGTGCGGGGTGGCGCCGCCCTGCTCTTCCTCCAGGGCAGCCAGCCGGGACTGATGGACGGCATTCCCGCGGAACGCGTGGCGGAACTGCGGCGGATTGGCTGGGAGCATTTCGGCCCCATTTCCCAACAACTGATCGCCGGCGCGACCAACTGGACCGTTGCCCCCGCCCCCTCGCCAGTGTGGGCCCACGCGGTTTACGCCGACCTGCCGTCGGAACAGCGCCTCGCGGCCCTCTGGGATGCGGTGTTCGAAGCCTGCCGTGTAGGGCCGGCGCTTGACGCCGGGCCAGGCCTGCCGGCAAACGGCAGCCTTCCGGAAAAGGCCCTCGCCGCCTGGCAGTCGCACCTGCTCACGCTGCGGAATTTCCGTGCCGGCTTGAATGCGCAGCGAACCAAAGTCCTGCGCTACATGGGTGCCGGGACCGACCTTGCGGTTTCCCTGCCAGCGGAGCATCTCTGGTGCACCGCGCAACTCTCCACCAAATCCGGCCTGCCCTTCGTCGCCAACCTGCCCACCGAGGAGGTATTCACGCTGCCCCACCGCGACTCCGCGACCGGCACCGTGCGAGTGTCCCGCCCCGTCAGCTATGGCGGCACTTTGATCGACGGTATTGAACTGGAGTTCCAGCGTGGTTGCGTCCTGAACGCCAAGGCCCGTCTGGGCGAAAATCTGCTCAAGCAACTGCTCGAAACTGACGATGGGGCCGGCCGCTTGGGAGAAGTCGCACTTGTAGGGCTGCCGCTTGTCGGCAAGCCGTCTTCCAGCACGGCGGCAAGCGCCGGCCCTACATGGCAGAGCTCCGGCCGGTCGTTTCAGCATCCGTTGCTCGACGAAAACGCCTGCAATCATATCGCACTCGGCGAAGCGTATGCATTTTGCCTCCGGGCCCCGGACGCACCGGCCTTCAACCGCAGCCTGATCCACGTGGATCTCCCGCTGGACGCCACGAGCAACCTGGCTAGCCCGGAACTGTCCTGACCCAATCCTGTCCCCCCCCTCCGTGTCCTCCGCCTCCACCTCCGCCGCCGATCCCGAATTGCTGCGCCGCGCACAGAACGGGGACGAAGCGGCGTTCGGTTCGCTCATGCGCGCCCACTACGAGCCGATCTTTCGCCTGGTGTATTCCATCGTCCGCAACGAACACGATGCGCGGGATGTTTGCCAGGAGGTTTGGCTCGCGGTGTGGAAGCAATTGCCCGGTTTTCGCGGCGAGGCGAAATTCACCACCTGGCTGCACCCGATTGCGGTGCGCCGGTCCGTCGATCATCTGCGTAAACGCCGCCGCTGGTATGACCGGTTTCTGCCCTTTTCGAATGGCGACGACTCCGTGGCTTCCGTCCCCGAGCCCGTCACGACCGAAGACGCCCGTTCCCAATCGGAAGGCAACGAGCGCGCCGAGCGGCTGAAGCGCGTGCTGGATTCCCTGCCGCCGAAGCACCGTGCCGTGCTTGCCTTGCGCGAGGTGCAGGGGCTTTCTTACGAGGAGATTGCCCGCGCCACCGGCATTCCGTCCGGCACTGTCATGTCCCGACTTTATCACGCGCGCCGTTTGCTGGCGCAAAAACTCAAGGAGCAACCATGAAAACCACCCGCCTCATCCTTTCCCTGATCCTGCTGACCGCCGGCCTGACCTCCGCCAACCACGCCGCTGCCGCCGAACGCGTCAGCCTCAGAGGAATCCTTATTTCCGCCTCCAATACGAAGCGTGAATCGGATCGCCGCCTGGCCGCTTACGAGCCCACCTTGCGGAGCATCCTGCGCTTCGAAAGCTACCGCTACCTCGGCGAGGACCACACGATGTTGAAAGCGTCCGAAAAGAGCGAACTTCTGGTCGGCGACGGCCTCCGGCTCGAAATCGACACCGAAAGGGCCGATGGGCAATCCGCCCACATTCGTGTCCGCTGGGCGACCGGCGGCGGAAAGAACCTGATGGGGGGTGCCTTCGTGCTTCGGCCCGGTGGTGCGCCGGTGGTGCTGGGCGGTCCCGCCTCCGACAATCCCGGCGAAGTCTATGCCGTGATCCTGTTCGCGCGGTAAGCGCGGCCCTGACCTGCAATCCTTTGCGAAACCGGAGGAGTATTTTTGAATAAACATGCAGCGAGTGTCGTCCCAAAGGATGAAACCAACCTTGGAGGACCTATGAAAACCAAACTCACCGCTCTCGCTCTCATTGCCGCCACCGCCCTAACCCTCACGCCCAAGCCCGCTGCGGCCAGCGACAAGGGATTGGCGATCGCCGGCGGTATCATCGGTGGACTCATCATCGGGTCCGCCATCGCCGACCTCGGCAACGACAATTGCTACCCGGAACGCAGCACCACTGTCATCGTCGACCGCCGGCATGGTCGCGACCATGGTTACTGGCGGGACGTTTCGGTCGAAGTCTGGGTGCCCGGCTGCTGGATCGTCGAACGCAGTCGTCATGGCCACAGCCATCGGCGCTATGTTGGCGGTCACTATGAATACCGCACCAACCGCGTGTGGATGGCGTCCAACCGCTATGGTCATTACGATCGTCACGACCGCCATGATCATTATGACCGCAGGGCCGGCCATGGCCGCCGCTGACACGAACCCGGGCAACAACCGACCACTGATGCACGTTGAATCAAATCCTGGCGCAGATTTCCCTCCAGCATTGAACTAGCGCTCCATCAGTGGCCACCTCCTTACCCATGAACTGCCGCGACATCGAGCCCCTGCTCCTGGCCGAACGCGATGGCCTGCTGACCTCCGGGCAGCAGTCCGCCCTCGAACGGCATGTCGCGGCCTGCGCGGCCTGCCAGCAAATGCGATCGCGGCTCGCCGGGGCGCTGGCCGCTTTTCAGACCGACGCCGCCAATGTCGCCGTGCCCGACGCGGACAAGGAGTGGCGGATCCTGCGCGCGCAAATGCAGGCGGGAGCTTCCCGGCCCGCGAAGAAGCGCCCCCTGGCGCCCGTCATCTGGTTCGGCTCGTCCCTCGCGGCGGCAGCCGCGCTCGCCTTTGCTTTTCTTGGCGGGCCACCGAAGCCGCCGGAGCTGTTCTCGCCCGACCACGACGTCATTGCCGAGGCCGAGTTCGTTGAAGCCGGCGACATCAACGCTTCGACCATGGTCTACGTCGACAAGGAGAGCGGCTGGCTGGTCGTGTGGGCGATGGATGGCGATGCGAAGACCAGCGGATGAGCCTGCCCCAGACCCGGCCTTGACAGGCGGGGCATCGCAACCATTTTGGGTGCATTATGCCTGCCATCACGCTCAAAGCCCTCTCCGCGCCTTTGCACCGCCAGCTAAAAGCCCGGGCGGCCCGGCATAAGCGCAGTTTGAACCAGGAGGTAATCGCCGTGCTGGAGGAAGCGGTCGCGCCGTCCCGCCGCGTCGATGTGGAGGCCATGATCGCCGAAACCCGCCGATTCCGGGAAAAATTCAAATTCACCACCACCCCAGAGGAAATCGACCGCTTGAAGCGCGAGGGCCGCGAGTGATCGTTGTCGACACGAACATCTTGGCTTATCGCTGGCTGCCCAGTCCGCGCAACAACGACACGGAGATCTTGCTGCGACTGGATGCTGAATGGACCGCCCCGGTGCTGTGGCGTTCAGAGTTCCGCAATCTTCTTGCCGGCCTCATGCGCGCCGGAGCCCTGTCGCAGCACGACGCAGAGAGCGTTCTCCAGCGCGCCGCAAATGGCCTGACCGGTGGTGAGTGCGCCGTCTCCGATCACGCGGTCCTGAATCTCGTGGCCCAATCGCGCTGCACCGCTTACGATTGCGAATTCGCCGCGCTGGCGGCGGTGCTGGGCACGGTGCTCGTGACGGAGGATAAGGCCTTGCTGACGGCGTTCCCCAAACTCTGCCGCTCACTCGGGCAGATGATCAAATAGCGGCGACGCCATGGCCTCGGCCCTGGCTGCGCCGACAAGGACAGCGGCTGGCTCGTCGTCTGGGCGCCGGAGGTCGAGAGACGTTCATATGCATCTTTGTTTACCCATCGCAGATAAGCTTCCATCCAACCGGGTTGACCTAGATCCACAATCGGGACGGTGATCCACATTTTCTCACCGGTAATTTGTGCAACTGCCTTATTAATTTCTGTCAGTTGTCTGAATGTATCACCGCTAGCCATCAAGATTGATGCATAGCGACCAGCAAGCTGATTGGCTCGTCCGCCGAGAAGCGCTAGTTCCTGTCGCTCAGCTAAGAACTTTTGCTCTTGGGCTAAGACGAAGTTAATGGCCGAGGCGATTTCCTCGGGTGGCGCCTTAGCTTCAATTTTCTTGAGGACGCCTAGTCGGCCGGCAATCCGGCCAAACCGGCGGCGGCGAGCTGCCGCATCTCCAAGGAGGTAGCAGGTCTTCCGCCGTGCGCCTTGATGATCCGCCGGGCCTTGGCCGCGGTAAAAACAGCCTGGCTCTTCCGGCGCAATGGGACCGGCAGAGCGGGAATGGAGGAGCGTTTAGTTTTGCTCGTAGAGACTGAGATCGCTTTCATGGTTCGTCTTAAAATCAGCCACGGCGTGGTTCATTACCTTTTCGGGTGAAACTTTGGGAAACCACATGGGTAAAGATCCCCGGGGCAAGCCCCGAGGCATTTGACAAGACCACCCATGCCAAAATTTGCAGACCGTCCTTTTCTTGTAGCAGCCGTCGTCAGACGGCCGTTTCGACAGGCTCAAGGCCCAGAGCTTGTCGAGGGGCTGGTCAGCGGTGTCACCACCGCTGCTACATCCAAGCCGAAGCAAGCTTCGGGGTATCGAACCCACTGCGAATGAACAATCCCGCTCGTAACCAGATACGATAGGTTTCCAGTGGCATGGGTTTTCAGGGATTTGTCACGGCAGCCAGGGAAATTTATCCGCCTTCGGTTTCCGTTTTTCCTTCTGGGCGGTCATGAACTCCTTCGCCTCCTCGGTCATGTAATAGAGCATGGTGGCGTTGCCGGCGAGTTCCTGGATGCCGCTCTGGCCATCGAGCTCCGCATTAAACGCAGACTTGAGGCAGCGGATGGCGAGCGGGCTGCGCTGGAGAATTTCCCGTGCCCAAGCGACGCCCTCGGCCTCGAGTTTTTTGACGGGCACAACCTTGTTGACGAGGCCCATCGCAAGCGCCTCGCGCGCGCTGTATTGGCGACAGAGAAACCAGATTTCGCGCGCCTTCTTCTGCCCGACCATGCGCGCTAGATAGCTCGAACCGAAGCCGCCGTCGAAGCTGCCCATCTTCGGGCCAACCTGGCCGAAAATGGCGTTGTCGGCCGCAATGGTCAGGTCGCACATGACATGGAGCACATGGCCGCCACCGATGGCGTAGCCGGCCACGAGGGCGATGACGACCTTGGGCATCGACCGGATTAGCTTCTGCACCTCGAGCACGTTGAGGCGGGGCACGCCCTTGCCATCGATGTAGCCACCGTGGCCGCGGACGGATTGATCGCCGCCGGCGCAGAAGGCATATTTGCCGTCTTTCGCCGGGCCGGCACCGGTGAGGAAAACGACGCCGATGGACTGGTCTTCGCGGGCGTCCAGCAACGCGTCGTGCATCTCGGCGACCGTCTGCGGCCGGAACGCATTGCGCTTTTCCGGCCGGTTGATCGTGATTTTGGCCATGCCGGCGGCCTTCACATAACGGATGTCCTCGTAGATTTTGGCGGTTTTCCAGGCGGGCGACATGAGTTGTTGCTATCGGAAACGCTTTGAGCGGCAACCGTTTTTGCGCATGGCCGGATTTTTACCAAAGAGGTCAAGCAGTTTCCAAATAATCCAGAAAACTGCTTGGAGTGCGGGGCGTTAGCCCGACAATGGCTCCTTTCATGCAGACCAATCCGCCCAAGGTCAGCACTACGGTCACCACCGGCCTCACCCTCGGCGCGCTCGGCGTGGTCTTCGGCGACATCGGCACCAGTCCGCTCTATGCCTTGCGCGAGTGCCTGAATGCGCTCCCACCGGCCGAGCGCAGCGCCGGCATCCTCGGTGCGCTATCCCTCGTGTTCTGGGCCCTGATCTTCTCGGTGACCTTCAAATACCTGATGTTCGTCATGCGGGCTGACAATCGCGGCGAGGGCGGCATCTTTGCCCTGCTGGCGTTGAGCCATGGCAATCGCGGGGTGGCCCGCAACGGCCGTTGGGTGATCATCCTCATCCTGTTTGGCGCCGCCCTGCTTTATGGCGATGGCATCATCACGCCCGCCATCTCCGTCCTTGGCGCCGCGGAGGGTTTGACCAGTTTCAACCCCGCGCTCGGGCAGTATGTGCCTTTCATATCCTGCGTCGTCCTGGGTGGCCTTTTCCTTTTCCAATCGCGCGGCACCAAGGTCATCGGGAGCGTCTTCGGCCCGGTCATGATCCTCTGGTTTGTGACCCTGGGTGGACTCGGCATCTGGCATGTGGTGCAGACGCCCGAGGTCGTCGCGGCCCTCAATCCCTGGCACGGTCTGAGCCTGCTGATCGAGCACCCGGCCCACGCCACGGCGTTGCTCGGCGCCGTGGTGTTGGCGATCACCGGCGCCGAGGCGCTCTATGCAGACATGGGCCACTTCGGCCGCAAGCACATCGCCCGCGCCTGGTATTTCGGCGCGTTTCCCGGACTGGTCCTGAACTACTTTGGTCAGGGCGCCTGGGCGCTTTCCCACCCCGGCGACCCGACCAGCCCGTTTTTCGCCCTCGTGCCCGAGGGCTCCCCGCGGCTGGTGCTCACCGGCCTGTCCATCATGGCGGCGATTATCGCCAGCCAGGCCATGATCTCCGGCACCTTTTCCCTCACTCGGCAGGCCATCCAGCTGGGCTACTTCCCCCGGCTGAAGGTCAACTACACCAATCCGGACCTGTCCGGGCAGATCTACCTGCCCCTCGTCAACAGCGTGCTGGCCCTCGGCTCCATCTGGGTCGTCATCACCTTCAAGTCGAGCAACAGCCTCGCCGCCGCCTACGGCATCGCGGTGACCGGCACGATGGTCGTCACTACCATCGCCTTCTACAGCGTGATGCGCTCGCACTGGAAATGGCCGTTGCTCGGGGCCGCATTGCTTGCCGCGGTCTTCCTTATTTTCGACGGCGCCCTGCTCTACTCCAACCTGCACAAGATCGTCGACGGCGGCTGGTTCCCGTTGATGGTCGCCATCGGGGTGCTGGCTGTCATGCACACCTGGAAAAGGGGCAAGGACGAGATCTTCCGCCGCATCTACGCCAACGAGATCACCGAGGCTGAGCTCTGCAATATCGCCGGCTCCAACCACCTCGTGCGGGTGCGCGGCACCGCCGTGTTCATGGCGGGCAGTCCCACCGGCACACCACTGGTCCTGCTCCACCACGTGAAGGCCAACAAGGTGCTGCATGAAACCGTCGTCCTGTTGAGCGTCGTGACCAACGAGGTGCCGACCGTGCCCGCGGCGGAGCGGCTGGAAGCGCGGGAGATCGGC
>Ga0209515_10004644_pt1 | contig 18407 bp, 19 predicted proteins | sample Subgroupgradi54m_FD_187454 | JGI IMG/M metagenome (GOLD analysis project Ga0209515, IMG submission 187454) | Subsurface groundwater microbial communities from S. Glens Falls, New York, USA - GMW60B uncontaminated upgradient, 5.4 m (SPAdes)... ...
CCCGCCGAGTTGTCCGCGTGTTCCGTGATGTTGGCGGGCGTGATCGGTTGGGTGAAACTGGGCCAGCCGGTGCCGGAATCGAATTTATCGAGCGAACTAAACAGCGGCTCGCCGGAGACGACATCGACGTAAATTCCCGCCGCATGATTATTCCAATACGCATTTTTAAACGGTGCTTCCGTTGCGCTGCATTGCGTGACGTCGAATTGTTCCTTCGACAATTTTTCTTTCAGCGCCGATTTTTCTGGTTTGGTGAAATTGGATTGGTTCATAACCGGATTCTCCGCGGTCGAATGCGCCGCCTGACAACTCATGCCCACGATGAGCATTACCCACAGCAGCCAATGCCTTTTTCGCATGCGCCTATCTCATGCGGATGGGTGGTGATGACAAGTGGTTTTCTGTTTGGACTTTATTCCTGAATTATGCCAATATTCGGGAATATGATCATTCGACAACTCTCCATTCGGAAAAACCATTCGTTTTTTCTGTTGGGGTCGCGCGGCACGGGGAAATCTACGTTGTTGCGCGCTGTGTTGCCGGCCGCGGCGACGGCGGTGTTCGATCTGCTCGATTTCGATCTCGAAACGCGGTTGCTGCAGCAGCCGGGACTCTTTGCGGAATTGTTGGCGGCGTTGCCGGCGACCGTGCGCTGGGTGGTGATCGACGAAGTACAAAAAATTCCGGCGCTGCTGGACGAAGTCCATCGGCACATCGAACGATCACCGCGGCGGCATTTTGCGCTGACCGGATCGAGTGCGCGCAAACTCAAACGTGGCCAGGCCAATTTGCTTGCGGGGCGTGCGTTTACGTACGGATTGCATCCACTCACCAGTACGGAGTTGGGTGAACATTTTTCGTTGCATGACGCACTCGCCATGGGAACGTTGCCAAAAATCTGTACGCTCAAGGCGGCGGTTGATCGCTGCGAGTATTTGCGTGCGTACGCCCAAACCTATCTGAAGGAAGAGATTCAATCCGAAGGCATCATTCGCAATCTGACCGCGTTTCGCCGCTTTCTCCCGTTGGCGGCGACGGCGAATGGGCAGATACTCTCGTGGTCGAATTTTGCGAGCGATGTCGGGATCGATGCGAAAACGATTCGATCCTATTTTGAAATTCTGGAGGATACGTTGCTGGGCGTGCTCTTGCCAGCGTACGCGCGATCGCTGCGCAAACAACAACGCACGCATCCCAAATTTTACTTTTTTGATCCCGGTGTGAAGCGCGCACTGGCCGGGGAATTGACATTGCCGCTCACGCCCGGGACAGACGCCTACGGACGTGCGTTCGAACATTTCTGGATTGTGGAATGTGTGCGTCAGAATGAATATTTGCGCAAAGATTTTACCTTTTCGTATTTTGCCACGCCCGACACCGAAATCGATTTGGTGATCGAGCGCCCCGGTCGATCGCGGCTCTTTGTGGAATTCAAATCCGCGAGCCGTGTCAAAGAGGCCGCGTTGCGTCCGCTGCGCAATCTGATGGCCGAGGTGAAAGGCAGCGAGGCGATCTGCGTCTGCTGCGAGCCGCGCAAACGCCGCGTCGGCGCGGTGCTCGTTTGTCCATGGCAAGAATTTTTGTCCGTGATTGGGTTGGAAAAATAGGATTACAGTGAGTCATTTCCGCCCGATACGATACCGCGGCCATCCTCACGAAGTGGCGGTGCATCCTCCATCGCAAATCTGATCCCGTGCGCGAGACGATCGAAGAGGGGAATTGGTAATTCGTCGACCGTCGGGAAGGTCATCATCTCCATGGCGTCTTGCACATCGCGGGCGGTCGCGGTGATTGCGGGCGCGAAGGTGATTGGTGCGCCTCCCAGTGTGGGAACGGAATTACGATCATTACTCTTCATGGTTCGTGTGCGGGCAAAACAATTCACTTCCATTGTCGGATACGGCCGTAGATCGACGTGCGACCGCCCAAACCACGGCAACAAGCGCCCGGTGAGCGGGTCGTAGGCGATGTCGCGATGCCCGCCGCTGTGGTGATAGTGCTGTGCCTCACGTAACCACGCCGCCATCACGACCGCATTGTGCTGAAGTGCGTCGCGTTGTTCCGGGGTGAAGTCGTCGAACAAAGAACCCAACGCCGCCCGCACGCCCACTTCCCACGCCGCCGCGGCGCCCGCGACGTTTTCGAATGTGAGCCACGGTTGATCGTCGGGGCTGGCGACTTCGCTGAACAATGCGTCGACGTCGTTGTTGCGATTGCGGATGCTGAGCGATCGATCATCGCTGGAGTACATGTCGATGTGCGTAGCGGTCGCGAGATTGAGCGTGATACCCGTCTCTTCCACTTGGAGTGCCGGGTGTGCGGAGTAAACGCCCCGATTGTCGACCTCAACATGTTTTAGTGCCTTGAAGCGTTCGTAGCCCGTTTTCCATCCGTCAACAAGCAGTCGTACGCTACTGCCGATTCGCTGCAGAGTAATGTTGCCCAGCCCAAATGCACTGGCGTTAATGTCTGTGCGCGGTTCTGCGAGTGTGAGCATGCGAGCTGTGAAATTGCCGCCCCTCTGCGCTGGCGACCAACTCACCGCAATCCCCGCATCCTGCGGCGCCCAACTGGCGCGGGTCCATTGTTTGCCGTGCGCTGCGAGTACCGGGCGCGTGGCGAACGGGAGGGTTGGTTTCCACTTCTCTGCAATTGTCATCGGGCTCATGGAGTGCTCCTTGGTGTGTTACGGCGCGAGTGTCGCAACGTTGTACCATGTATCGACCGCCCGCCACAAAAGTTGCGTCGATTGTGAAAATAATTTTTTTGGCACTGGAATGGCGTTAGGCGCGGCGTAAACGGGCTTCTAAGGCCTCTACAAGCAATTGACGGATTACGGCGGTTTTGGAGTTGGCTTGGAATTGGGCGATGCGGGCGACCGCTGCGGCAATCCAGGCGGGGACATCCATGGGGGGGAGTTTGATGGTTTTGCTGAGGCCCGCGGTTTTAACGCCGCCCGAGAAATCGATGGGGGCGGTGCCGGCGTCGAACTGTTCGTCAAAGTCCTTGGATTTTAGCTTGCTTCTCTTCTTCATGACGCGCCCTCCTGACTGAAATGATGCGAATGCCGCGGGACGTGATCGTGAAAATCCCCACGTAATATTTGCCGCGGTATTTCCCAATGACCGCATGCCGCGGTTCGCTACGATCGTAGGCGACATTGGTGGCCAACATATTGGTGCCTTCGAAAATATGATCTCGGGCCTCCTCGAAGCTGATTCCGTGCTTTGCACTATTGGCGCGGTTCTTCTCGGGGTCCCAAACATACATGATCATTTTATATCAGAACTATATGAAAATGCAATAGCATCATTGCGGGCTACTTGCGACGGTGTATTCCGCCCGAATACGGAAACTGCCCGCAAACACGCAACCAATCTGCCGTAGCGGCCGATACCTTATGTATAAAGGAGGCCATTATGGCACAACGAGTTCCCCCCAAGCAGTTCACTGATCTGCAGCAAGTCGCCGGGAAGGTCCTGGCGGATTTGTTGAAATCGCAACCCAAGGCGATGACCGCGGCCACGGCGGAGACGCCACCCGCGGGCGACACTCATCTCGATGCGGTCGTGATCGATGGCGGATCGTCTGGCGCAATGGCGCCGAAATTTCGCACCACACGGTCATTGCATACACTCACGGCAACGCGATTCGCGGGCGCGGCAACACAGGATCGTCCTGCTCTGGGCGAGAAACAGCGCATTCGTACGCAGCGGGTGATTCTGCCAGAACCGGCAGTCCGCACGGCGCATGGCGGTCGTGTCGATCCAGCGCAATTTGCGGCGCGCGTGCAGAGCGATATCGGCGAGGCGCACGCCATTGTGCGCAGTTTGTCCGACCATTGGGCGTTTGATCATCAGACGCAAACCCTCAGCAACGTACAGGTGGGTCGACTCAATGAGATCGTGAAGGAGTTGCGTGCCATCGCCAAATATTTCGCGCGGTGCGATGCGCAGGGCGATTTCGACTACATCAACGACGCGATTGGACGGATTACGAATGGGTACGACGGTGCGCTGCACCTGGCCATGGTACAAATGACGGTGCAGGGTTACGCAGTGCATCGATTCCATGGACTCGAATAATTTCGCCAGGAACTTCTCGGAACGAAATTTTCACGCGCCTTTTGGCGGGACCAAACAATGTTTTCTTGCCGCATGGATGCGCTTTCGCTATATCGCGCGCGATGCGACGTTGGTTGCTCATGAGTTGCTGCGTTGGATTGAGTCTGCTCGTGCCCGCGTCGCGGGGGGTGCGGGCCGCAGAGCCGTATGTGAAGATTTGGGTCGAGGGTGCGTATCGGTATATCGAGAGCAACGGCCTGCCGAATCACGCCACGGGTTCATTTCCCAACGCACACAATCCCAACACGATTTCCGCGCAAACGTACCGCTATCGGGTCGCGGCCGCCCCAACGCGCAACGGGAGCGTCACGGCGTTGGGGTTGTTGCCCTTCGGCGTGGCGATCAATGGAATTCCCTTCGATCCGGGCGCCGTGGAATATTGGAACAACGATGCGAATTCGGGCTGGCGATACGAGGCCTTGTCGCCGTATGTCCAATTGGGTATGGACGACAATAACGCGCATGTGCAGCCCAACGGGGCCTATCATTATCATGGTCTGCCGACCGGGTTAGTCTCTCCGCAAGATGCCGCACGACATTCCGCGCTAGTCGGTTACGCCGCCGACGGTTTTCCCGTCTATGCGAAATATGGATATCGTATCGCCACCGATCCCGCGTCGGGCGTGGCGGCGCTGGCGTCGAGTTATCGTTTGAAAACGGGCACCCGCCCCAATGGACCCGGTGGTGCGTACGACGGACGCTTTGTAGAGGACTACGAATTTGTCGTGCACGCGGGCGATTTGGATGCGTGCAACGGGCGCGAGGGCATCACGCCGGATTATCCGAAGGGGACCTACTATTACGTCATCACCGACGCCTTTCCCTTTCTGCCGCGCTGTCTGGTTGGCACGATGGATCCGAGTTTTTTGCGACGTGAGGGCGCACCAATGCGGGGCCCGTCGAATATGCCATCGCCGCCAGGTCGCGATCAGCAAGGGCCTCCGGGCGGGCCTTCGCCGAATGGCCCACGCCGCGGACCACCGCCCCCCATGGGACGCCCGCCGCCACCGCGTCCTCCGCAGTGAATCCAGTCGGGGGAATTTTCTATCATTCACACGGAGGCAACATGCGACGTCATTGGTATCTGGTCATGGCATTGGCTGCGATTTCCTGCGGGACCACGACGACGAGTACGGGATCCGATACGTCCACCACGACGACGACGTCTACCTGCACCTTGACGGACAACACCACCGCGACCTCGACCGTGACGTCGAATTGCACACTGCTCACGCGCGATACCAGCGCCTGCCAGGCCAGCCGCACCAGTCAGGGGCTTTCCGGGTATTGGCTCAAATTTTCCTGCCGCGTGACGCTGACCACATCGACCACCAGCGGCGCGACCGTGGTCGTGGCGACAGCCGATGGACAACCCGATTACAAGAGCAATTATTTTGCGACCTCGCATGCGTGCTACGAGGCCTTTACCGGGAACACGCAAAATCCCAATCTGATTTCCGCGCAAAGTTACGCGATCCAATTTCCGGTGAGTACGACGACCACGGCACAAACCATGAGTGGTGGTGTGGTGGGGCTCGCGCTGAATGGTGTGCCGATCTTCGATAACGCGGCGGCGCCGGGCGACGATATTTATGAGGAAGCGACGACCTTCGATAAGTGCCAGGCGCACCCCACGCAGAACGGTCTGTATCATTATCACTCCGAACCCTACGCGATTACCTCCAACGATGCGCATTTTGTGGGTGTCATGCGCGATGGGTATCCGGTTTATGGGCGCAAAGACGCCGATGGCAGTACGCCCACATTAGATGTCGCCGGGGGGCACACCGGTGTCACGGAAGATAGTCCGAGCACGGCAGTGTATCATTATCATATCAACGAGCAGACCAGCACGACGACCGGCACGGTAGGACAAACCCAACAATTCATCACGACTGGCACCTATCGCGGTACGCCCGGCAGTTGCACGGGTTGCTGAAATCTCCCAGCACATTACTTCCAAAAATCCGGCGCCGCATTGGACGGGACGCTAGGATACTGGAGTTGTTGTTTGTCGGGAATCTCCGTGGTGACGGTGGTGCGCGGCTCGACGGCGGCGTTGGTATCGCGTCGTGCCTTGCAATCCGCGATCGGCGCGCCCGCGCGGGCGATTGGCGCGGCGTCGTGAAATCGCAACCGCGACCAGCGACGTTGCGACGGGGACGATTTCTTCGCGGCGATGGTTTGATAATGCGAGCGCACGATTTTTGCCGCACAGTCAATCGGTGCTGCCGCGGTGGCGCACTGTTTTTGCGCACCGCGATCACGCGTGATCCACGCAATCTCTTGTGCACATGCCGTGGCGTCGCGAGAATCCACGCCGAGTTGCTGGCAGATTTTTTTTGGGTCGATGTGTGACATCTCTGTGCTCCTTTTGGTTGGTGCTGCGCGATCAGGAATATCCAGATCAATACCATGATCGGCGACTTGTCAAAAAAAGTTGCGTCCCAAACACGAATTTTTTCTAGACAGCGTCGCACGCGCCATGTACTCACGCGCCAATATTTTTTATCCGGAAAATTTCTCATGATGAAGGTTCCGTGGCCAATCGTGGCAGGTGCCGGTCTGGTGTGTGCGGGCGCACTCGGCGTGGTGTTGTTTATTTTTAATTTGGGCGATAACGTCGGTTATGCCCCGATTCAGCCGATTCCATTCAGTCACAAACTCCATGCCGGCGACATGAAAATTCCGTGTCAGTATTGTCACTCCAACGTCGACAAATCCAAAACCGCCACAATTCCTTCCATGGACACGTGCATGAATTGTCATTCCGTCGTTACAAAAACCACGACCGAAAAAGAGGACAGTCCATGGCTCAAAAAAATTCGCGAGGCGCGTGATTCGGGAAAAGCGATCGAGTGGGTGCGCGTGCACGACCTGCCCGATTTTGTGCGCTTCAATCACATGCGCCACATTGCGCGCAATGTGCCGTGCGCCACGTGTCACGGCGACGTGGCGAACATGGATCGCGTGCGTCAGGAAAAAACCTTGAACATGGGTTTTTGCGTGAGCTGTCATCGCAAACCCGAAAACAACGCGCCGATCGATTGCGAAACGTGTCACCACTAGCGGGGGCCGGTTCGGGCAACGGCGTTGCCGGTCGCCAGTAAATACCCGGGGACGTCGCCAGTTTTCGGTCGCCGGTAAGAGCAGTGGGTCACAATTGATGTTGACTGTTGTGGTAACCGGCGACTGGTTCCCGGTCCCCGGCGACGAAATTAAAAACTATGGACGGACAGAATAAATATTGGGGTTCGTTGTCGGCGCTGTACGATACGCCGGAGCATCAGGCGGGCGAGAAGCGCGAATTTACGGAACCGCCCGGTCTGAATCCGCCCGACGGCACGACGCGGCGCGAGTTTTTGAAACTCATGGGCGCGAGTCTCATGATGGCGACCGTGGGTTGCACGCGGCGTCCGGTCGAAAAAATTATTCCGTACGTGCATCAGCCCGAAGAAATCACGCCGGGTATGGCGGCGTGGTACGCATCGACTTGCGGCGGGTGTTCGGCGGCGTGCGGAATTGTCGCGAAGGTGCGCGAAGGTCGTCCCGTCAAACTCGAAGGCAATCCCGAACATCCGTTGTCGCGCGGCGGACTCTGCGCTCGCGGACAGGCGTCGTTGCTGGATTTGTACGATCCGGATCGTCTGCAACACCCGCTGAAGGTTGCGCGCGGTGCGGGTTCACACACCGACACCACGTGGGAATCGGCCGATGCCGCGATTGTCGCGCAACTCAAAACCATGCAGTCGTCCGGAAAAAATGTGGCGGTACTGACCGGCGCAACATCGAGTAGCGCCACGCGCGCGCTCATCGCCAAATTTGTCGACACATTTCCGGGGGCAAAGCATGTCGCGTTCGAGGCCGTCGTGCCGGAAGAAATCGCGGTCGCGCAGGAAGTGTCGTACGGTTCGCGACTGGTACCGCATTATCGATTCGACCAGGCGCAATATATTTTGTCGTTCGGCGCCGATTTTTTGGGCACCTGGATTTCGCCGGTGGAATTCGCCAAGGATTTTCGCGCCGCGCGTAATGTCGACGCCGGGAAGATGGCGCGGTTCGTGGCGTTTGAAGGCGCGCTGAGTCTGACTGGTACCAACGCCGATGAATATGTCGCGCTGAAACCGGGCGATGAATTGGCGATTGCGATGGCGCTGGCGCACGAAATTATCGTGAAGTCGGGCAAGAGTTCGTATGCTGGCGACGCTGCGGTGAAGGGTGCGCTCGAAAAATTTTCGGTCGAGGCGGTGGCGGCGTCGACTGGTGTTGCCGCCGATGTCTTGCGCCGTATTGCGAAAGAATTGATGGCGGCGCGCGGGCAGGGATTGGTGGTGGGTGGCGCCCCCAAAGTCGCGAACGCCGTGGCGTTGCAGGTGGCGGTGAATCTGCTCAACTCTGCACTGGAAAACGACGGGGTCACGATCGACTGGTCCGCGCCGTCGCATCAGGCCGACAGTAATTTTGACCAATTGACCGCATTGATTGCCGCGATGCGTGCCGGAAAAATTGGTGCGCTCATTATTCATGGCAGCGATCCGTTGCTCACGCTGCCTGCTGCACTTGGTTTTGCCAATGCCCTGAAAAATGTTGATCTCGTCGTGAGCTGTGTCGATCGCGTCACGGCCACGGCGGCCGCCAGCGATTTTGTCTGTCCCGATCTGCATTATCTGGAAAATTGGAACGACGCGAATCCGCAGCAGGGCGTGTTTAGCGTGGCGCAGCCGGTGATTGGCGCGCTGTACAATCTGCGCGCGTTTCAGGATTCGCTGATTGTGTGGGGCGCGCTGCCCGCGAAATCGTGGGCGGAATTTTTGCAGCAACATTGGCAAGACAAAATCGCGCCGCAGGTGAACGGTTTTTCGTCGTTCACGGCATTGTGGCAAGAGACCTTGCGGCACGGCGTGGTGGTGGCGGGGAATCGCCACACTGCCGCGGGTCGGGTGGCGCCCGCGCGCGAGGTTGCCAGTGCGGCGCTCTCCACGCTGAAGGTAGAAATGCCCGTGGGCGAGCTCCGATTGGCACTGTATCCGTCGGTGGCGCATTACGATGGCCGCGCCATGAACAACGGATGGTTGCACGAATTACCCGATCCGGTCACCAAAGTGACGTGGGAAAATTATATTTCGATGGCGCCGAAAACCGCTTTGGCGCTGGGTGTGAACGAATGGGACGTCGTGAATGTGCGCGCCGGCGATCAACACGCGGAACTCACGGTGCACCTGCAACCCAAACTGCATGCGGGCGCCGCCATGGTTGCGCTGGGTTATGGTCAATCGACCGCGGGGCATGTTGGTAATGGTGTCGGTGTGAATGTCTTTCCGCTGCAAACCGTTGGGAATCACGGTCTGGCGTGGAGTGGGCAATCAATCTCCATTGCAACAACCGGCAAAAAAAATCGCCTCGCGCCGACGCAGGAACATCATACGATTATGGATCGTCCCATTATTATGGAGACGACGTGGGACGAATTCAAAAAAGATCCGCACGCGGGCACGCCCGAATCGGAAGAACTCATCACCATGTGGCCCGCACATGAATACACGGGATATCGGTGGGGCATGGCCATCGATCTCACGGCATGCACCGGATGCAGTGCGTGCATGATTGCCTGTCAGGTGGAAAATAATGTGCCGATCGTGGGCAAAGAACAGGTCATTGTCGGTCGCGACATGCATTGGTTGCGGATCGATCGCTACTATTCCGGCGACGAAGCGAACGCCGATGTCGTGCATCAACCCATGTTGTGTCAGCAGTGCGAAAATGCGCCGTGTGAAACGGTGTGTCCAACGCTGGCGACCTATCACGATGCCGAAGGTCTCAATATGCAGACCTACAATCGTTGCGTCGGTACGCGCTATTGCGCGAATAACTGTCCATACAAAGTGCGGCGCTTTAATTATTTCGATTACTCGCAGCAATATCGCGCGCCGCTGAATGAAGTCTTCAATCCCGACGTGACCGTGCGCACGAAAGGCGTCATGGAAAAATGTACGTTCTGCGTGCAGCGCATCATCGCTGGCAAAGACAGCGCCAAAGACGCCAAGCGGTCGGTGCGCGACGGCGACATTCGTACGGCGTGTCAGCAAAGTTGCCCCAGCGATGCGATTGTGTTTGGCGACACGAACGATCCAAACAGTCGCGTGTCGAAATTGCGCGCGGCCGCGCGGGGCTACAAGGTGCTAGAAAATTTGAACGCCAAACCGCAGATCACGTATCTGAGTAAGGTGCGGAATAAAGCGTAGAGACTAGAGAATAGAGACTAGGGAACTGCGATGAAACTTGTTGGTAATACATTAGTCAAAGAACCGTTGATCGAACCGCAGTGCACGTACGCCGACGTGAATGCCGACGTCTGTCATCCGCTCGAAAGTTTTCCCACCATCAAGTGGTATATCTGTTTCGGTGTCGCGCTCACCGCGTTGTTCGTGGGGTTGGCGTTCGCAACCGACATGTTCCGCCAAGGATTGGGAACGCTCGGAATTAATCATCCGGTCGGATGGGGTGTGTTCATCACGAATTTCGTGTTCTGGATTGGTATCGGTCACGCGGGCACGCTCATTTCCGCGATTCTCTTTTTGTTCCGACAAAAATGGCGCACGGCGATTAATCGTTCCGCCGAGGCCATGACGATTTTCGGCGTCATGACCGCCGGATTATTTCCGATTATTCACACCGGTCGTCCGTGGCTCGCGTTTTGGCTGTTTCCGTATCCCACGCAGCGATTGCTCTGGGTGAATTTCCGTTCGCCACTCTTGTGGGACGTGTTTGCCGTTTCCACCTATTTCACGATTTCACTGCTTTTTTGGTATATCGGACTCATTCCGGATATTGCGTCGGTGCGCGATCGCGCGAAAAATAATATTCGCAAAACTGTCTACAAAATTTTGAGTTTTGGTTGGCGCGGGACGGCGCGGAACTGGAACCATTACGAGATGACCTATTTGTTGCTGGCCGGACTCTCCACGCCCCTCGTGTTGTCGGTGCATAGCATCGTGAGTTACGATTTTGCGGTCTCGATTTTGCCGGGTTGGCACACCACGATTTTTCCACCGTATTTTGTGGCGGGCGCGATTTTTTCCGGGTTTGCCATGGTGGTCACACTGCTCGTGCTCGCGCGCGAAACATTTAATTTGAAACAATACATCACCGCGTATCATCTGGAAAACATGACCAAGGTGATGTTGCTCACCAGCATGATGGTGGGTTACGCGTACATGATCGAACTCTTTATTGCGTGGTACAGCGGGAGTGAAGCGGAACAGTTCGCGTTTCGCAATCGCATCACGGGTGACTACTGGTGGGCGTATTGGATCATGTTTACGTGTAACGTCGTGGTGCCGCAAATTTTCTGGTTCAAAAAAATTCGGCGCTGCATTCCCGTCATGTTTGTCGCGTCGCTCCTTATTAACGTTGGTATGTGGTTCGAGCGCTTCGTGATTGTGGTGACGTCGCTGCATCACGATTTTCTCCCGTCGAGTTGGCAATATTACACGCCGACCCGGTACGATTTGGGCATCACGATTGGCAGTTTCGGATTTTTCTTTGTCTTCTTTTTGCTCTTCTGTCGGTTGTTGCCCACGATCTGCATGTTCGAAGTGAAATCGATCATGCCGCAACCGAAGAAATAGAGACTAGGGAATAGGGACTAGGAAATGCGGTCAGGAAAAATGTATGAATAGTGCGCAAGGAATTTTAGGAATTTTTTCCAGTCCCGACACCATGAAGGCGGCGGCGAAAAAGATTCGTGCGTCGCAATTTTCCAAGGTCGAGGCGTTTTCTCCGTTTCCCGTACATGGCCTCGAAAAGGCCATGGGACTGCCGAAATCGTGGATTTCGAGGGTCACACTCATCACGGGACTGGCTGGCGCGTTCTTGTTGTTTGCGTTTCAGGTCTGGACCATGGCGTACGATTGGCCGGTGAATGTGGGTGGTAAACCGCTCATCGCGTGGCAGGCGTACATTCCGGTCACGTTCGAAGGCATGGTGCTGATTGGCGGAATTTCCACCGTGGTGGCGTTGTTTGTCGCGTGTCGATTGCCCAGCCGTGCGCCGGTGCTCGATCTGCGATTCACCAATAATAAATTTGGTATTTTTATTGATCGCACCGATCCGCGTTTCGACGAAGCGGCCGCGCGACAATTGTTCCAAGGGTGTGCAGCCGAAGAGATCATCAATGTGGCGTAAATATTTTTTCATCGGTTTTGCGCTGGTCGGTTGTGTGGCCTGCAACGCCACGAAGACGGCGTTCGAATATATGCCGAACATGATGGATTCGCCGGCGGTGTTGGCGCAGAAGGCGACTCCGCGCATGCCGGTGGCGGGCACGATTCCGCAACATTTTGAACCGTATCCGTTTGCCGCCGATCAAGGCGATGCGGCGGGCGCGACGCTTCCGAATCCGCTCCCGAAAACGCGCGAGGTTTTTGCGCGCGGGCAACAACAATTCGAAATCTATTGCGCGGTCTGTCACGGTCCCACCGCGAAAGGTGACGGCACGGTCACAGAGCGCGGTTTTCCGCGACCGCCGAGTTTGCATTCCGACAAGGTGCGTGACTGGAGCGATGGTCGGATTTTCCACGTGATTACGCGCGGGCAAAATAATATGCCGTCGTATGCGGCAAAAATTCCGCCGCAAGATCGTTGGGCGATTGTGCGTTATGTCCGGGCGTTGCAACGCGCCGTGCATCCAACGCCAGCCGACATTGAGCTGATCAAGCAACAACTGCAAGGATCAACGCCATGAGTGAAGTGAGTCACACGGCAGCGCCGTTGTCGGTACCGCAACCGTATATTCAATCACCGGGCGCGGTGAGTGTGTGTCTGAGTCTCGTCGTGATGGGCGTCACCGCGTTTACGATTGGATTGTTCGTCGATCCGCAGCGCGCGTGGGCGAATTATTTGCTGAATTATTTTTTCTGGCTGTGTTTGGGTCTGTCGGGCCTGTTCTTCACCGCCTTGCAACACATAACCGGCGCGACCTGGAGCGTACCCGTGCGGCGCGTGGCGGAAAGTTTTAGTGCGTTTGTGCCAGTCGCCGCGTTGCTTTTCTTCGTGTTGCTCTTCGGACTCACCACGCTCTATCCGGAATGGACCAACCTGCAACACGTCGCCGCCGATCCTCTTTTGTCTGGCAAACGCTGTTATCTGAATGTGAATTTTTTTGCGGTGCGCTCGCTCGTGTTTTACGCGTTCGTTATTCTTGTGGGCTCCGCGATGGTGCGTAATTCGCTCAAACAGGATCGCACCGGCGACGCCTCCCTCACCTTGCGCAATGTGCGATTGTCCGCACCGTTCCTGATTATTTTTTCCTGGCTCTTCACCTTTATGAGTTTCGACCTCATCATGTCGCTGACGCCGCATTGGTTCTCCACCATTTTTGGCGTCTATTGCTGGTCCGGATTATTTTACAGCGGACTCGCCATGCTCATGCTCTGGGTCATGCACTTGCGCGCGCGCGGCAACCTCGACGGCTTCGTCACCGACGAACATTTGCACGGCATCGGCAAATTCATGTTCGCGTTCGTCGTGTTCTGGGCCTACATCGCGTTTTCGCAATACATGCTCATCTGGTACGCGAATCTCCCCGAAGAAATCGGGTACATGATTGTGCGAACCCAAGGTCCGTGGGCTCCCATCGGCCAATTGCTCACGATGGGCAAATTTGCGCTGCCCCTCTTTTTTCTGATCACGCAACCGGCGAAACGCAAACCAGGATTCATGAAATTCACCGCGCTCTGGATGTTGGGCGCGCAGTGGGTCGATCTCTATTGGATGATCTTTCCCACATTTTACAAAGCACCAGTATTTGGCTGGATGGAAGTTGCGATGTTCGCCGGATTCGCTGGCGCGTTTGTCTGGAGTGTCGGCCGCTTCCTCAGCCGCCACCCCGTCGTGGCCTATCGCGATCCGTTTATTGCGGAAGGTGTGGGGCATCATCAATGAATGCCGAAGCGGGAGGCTTGATGCTAGAGACTGGAGAGAAAAAAATTGAATGCACTATTTTTCCAGCGTCTAGCTTCCCGCCTCCAGCCTCAAAATTTGAGGCGGTCTTTCGGAATCGCGTGTGCGGTGTCGTTGCTGATGATGAGTACATGCTGGGCCGCTGAACCGGTGCCGATTGAGTTGCAGGGCATCGGCGTGACGGAACATTTAAGTGCGCAGGTGCCGTTGAATGTGCAGTTTACCGATGAAGAGGGGAAAAGCGTTGCGTTGCAGGATTTTTTCGATGGGGCGCATCCGGTGATTCTGGCGTTGGTGTATTACGAATGTCCGAACCTCTGTCATTTTTTGTTGAACGGATTTACCGAGTCTTTGAAAAAAATGCCGTGGACCGCGGGTGAGGAGTTCACGATTGTCACCGTGAGTATTAATCCGCGGGAAAATGCGGAGCTCGCGCGGGGCAAACGCGACGCGCATATTGCCGCGTATGGTCGACCGAGCGCCGCGCGCGGTTGGCATTTTCTGACCGGCAACGCAGAGGCGATTGCTGCGTTAGCCGCGTCGGTTGGTTTTCAGTATCGCTTTGATGCCGCGCAACAACAATATGCGCACGCGGCGGTGCTTACGGTGCTCACCCCGCGCGGAATTATTTCGCGGTATCTGTACGGGATCGAATTTGCGCCGCGCGATCTGAAATTGGCGTTGGTCGAAGCGGGAGAAGGAAAAATCGGGACGTTGGTCGATCGGTTGTTGCTGTTTTGTTATCACTACGATCCCAAGGGCCGTGTGTATGCGTTGTATGCACTGAATTTAATGAAGGGCGCGGCGGCATTAACTGTTTTTTCTTTGATCGGTGTCGTGTGGCGCATGGCGCGGCGCACCAAGATTTCGTGAGGCGAGTATGCTGTGGGTATTGAACATCGGAATTCCAGGACTGATCCATCTGCCGCAAGCCTCCACGTTTGGCGGTATGGTGGATTGTCTCTACACTTTTATTTATTGGCTCTCCGCGATCAGTCTCGCCGGTGTGACGGCGGCCATGTTGTGTTTCCTGGTGCGCTATCGGCGCGCGCGTGTGGCGGTGGACAACACGCCCTACATCGAAGGCAACACCGCGCTCGAAGTTGGTGTGAGCGTGATCCTCACCATTTTCGTCATGGCGATTTTTTATTGGGGATGGCGCGATTACAAAATCATGTTGGACGCGCCCGCGGGTGCGCTCGAAGTCAACGTCGTGGCGAAACAGTGGAAGTGGCAATTTGAGTATCAGAACGGCCGAAAAACCGATGATCTTGTCGTGCCGCTCGGTCGCCCCGTGAAGTTGCTCATGAGCGCGACCGACGTCATTCACAGTTTTTATGTCCCCGATTTTCGCATCAAGCAAGACGTGGTGCCCGGTGCGTACACGCAAGTCTGGTTCACGGCTTTACTCGGCGGCACGCACCAAATTTTCTGCGCGGAATTTTGTGGCACCGGTCACTCGGCGATGTTGGCGCACGTCGATGTGAAGGCCGCAATCGACTACGATACGTGGCAGAAGCAGTGGGAATTGCGGCAGCGCTTGGGAATATCAAGCGTCCCCCTCACCCAGCCCTCTCCCCAAATGGAGAGGGATTCCACAAAAGCAACGGCACCAACAACAACTGCCGACGCCGGATTGGCATCGCTTGCGGAGCGCGGCAAAAAGGCGTTTGCCGAAAAGGGTTGCACCGCGTGTCATTCGGATCAGGGTGTGCGACTGGTCGGTCCACCGCTCAATAAAATTTTCGGCACCACCGTCGAGCTCGAAAACGGCAAGAGCGCCACCGTCGATGAAAATTATTTGCGCGAATCGCTCATGGACCCGCAGGCGAAGCTGGTCCGTGGTTTCCCGCCCGTCATGCCCACCTTTCGCGGCGTGTTGAGTGATGATGAAACGAACGCGCTGGTGGCGTTCATTAAAAGTTTGAAGAATTAGTTGTTGTGCCGTGTCCCTACGTCCTTACGTCCCTAGGTCTTTTTAGCGGATGGTGACGGATTTATTTTTGGCGTAGGGACGTAAGGACATACGGACATAAGGACAAAAAATATGAGCGCAGCAGAAATCAACTATCTCAAAGGTGGCGGTTGGAAATCGTGGATCGGTACGCTCGATCATAAGCGCATCGGCGTGATGTATCTGGCGACCACCATGTTTTTTTTCATGTGCGGCGGAATTTTTGCGTTGCTCATGCGGATTGAATTGTTGTTTCCCGGCCAAACCATCGTCGGCCCCGACACTTACAATCGCTTCATGACCTTTCATGGCGCCATCATGGTGTTCATGTTCATCATCCCGATTATTCCCGCCGCGCTCGGGAATTTTTTTCTCCCCCTCATGATTGGCGCGAAAGACGTGGCGTTTCCGCGACTGAATTTATTTAGCTATTATATTTTTATTATCGGTGCCTGCATGGCGCTCGCGACCTTATTCTTGGGCGGCGTCGACACGGGCTGGACCTTCTACACACCCTACAGCATTCGCACCGCGTCGAGTGTCACGCTCATCGCGCTCTCGGTGTTCGTCATGGGATTTTCTTCCATTCTGACCGGACTGAATTTCATCGTCACGATTCATAAATTGCGCGCGCCGGGAATGACCATTTACCGTTTGCCGTTGTTTGTGTGGGCAACGTACGCGACCGCCATCATCCAAGTATTAGCCACGCCCGTCATTGGTATTACCGTGGTACTACTCGCCATGGAGCGGCTGTTAGGTATCGGATTCTTCGATCCGAAACTCGGCGGCGATCCCGTCTTGTTCCAACATTTTTTCTGGTTTTATTCGCATCCCGCCGTCTACATCATGATTCTGCCCGGTATGGGCATTATCAGCGAAGTGATTCCCGTGTTTTCGCGCAAACATATTTTCGGCTATCACGCGATTGCGTACTCCAGCCTTGCGATTGCGTTCATCAGTTTTCTGGTGTGGGGACATCATATGTTTGTCACGAGTCAATCGCCGCTCGCGAATATGTTGTTTTCTTTTCTGACCATGTTTGTGGCGGTGCCGACGGCAATTAAAATTTTTAATTGGACCGCCACGCTCTACAAAGGATCGATCCAACTCGCGGTGCCCATGCTCTGGGCGTTGGCGTTTCTGTTTCTCTTCACGATCGGCGGCCTCACCGGATTATTTTTGGCGGCGCTCTCGGTCGATGTGCATTTGCACGACACCTATTTTGTGGTCGCGCATTTTCATTACGTCATGATGGGCGGTACCGTCATGGGACTCATTGCGGGGTTGCATTACTGGTGGCCGAAAATGTTTGGACGTATGTATTCGGAATGTTGTGGTCGCATTGCGTTTGCGTTGGTCTTCATTGGATTCAATGTCACGTTTCTTGCGCAGTTCGTGTTGGGCGCGAACGGTATGCCACGGCGCTACTATGACTATCTGCCGCAATTTGCAAAATTCAACCTGATTTCCACGGTCGGTTCCTGGTTTATCGGCGGCGGATTTCTGCTCATGTTTACGTATCTGTTGCTGTCGCTGAAATTTGGAAAATCTGCGGCGGCGAATCCGTGGAATGGCAAAACCCTCGAGTGGCAAGTCAGCTCGCCACCGGGCCTGCACAATTTCGATCATACGCCCACGATTTCCGCGGGACCGTATGAGTATGGAGTGAAGTCATGAGCACACATCATCACCAACCCGACGCTGCAGGGCACACCGTGGCGCATCATTTCGATTCGGCGGCGCAGGCCTACGAGGCCTCGAAGTTGGGCGTCTGGTTATTTCTTGTTACCGAAATTTTGCTCTTCGGTGGGTTGTTTGTCGCGTACATTATGTATCGCATCATGTACCCGGAGGCGTTCCACGAGGCGAGTCATCATTTAAATCGCATCATGGGCGCGGTGAATACGATCGTACTGATCTGTAGCAGCTTCACGATGGCGAAGGCCGTGCAAACCACGAAACACGGGCAACTGAAGGCCGCGGCGAATTATTTGTTCATCACGGTTATGTGCGGTCTTGCGTTTATGGTGGTGAAATATTTTGAATACAGCGCGAAATTTGCGCACGGATTATTGCCCGGCGCGCATTTCACCAACGAAGAAATCAAGGCGCCCGCCGCGAAAATGTTTTTCTCGCTCTACTTCATGATGACCGGTCTACACGGCATTCACGTGCTGGTCGGTATGGCGCTGATTACCTGGTGCCTGGTGAAAGCGCGGCGTGGTCACGTTGGTCCGAGTTACTACACACCAGTAGAGATGACAGGACTCTATTGGCACTTGGTCGATTTAATTTGGATTTATTTGTTCCCGTTGTTGTACCTTGTTGGCTAGTGCATAGCCGCACGTGCGGCGCTGAGGGGGAGG